>Ga0228700_1000816_pt1 | contig 24040 bp, 27 predicted proteins | sample McNCre317_Aug_MG_FD_178019 | JGI IMG/M metagenome (GOLD analysis project Ga0228700, IMG submission 178019) | Freshwater microbial communities from McNutts Creek, Athens, Georgia, United States - 3-17_Aug_MG | ecosystem: Environmental > Aquatic > Freshwater > Creek | place: USA: Georgia...
ACCAACAAAGAACCAATGTCTTTTTCCGCCATGGTTTGCACTGCGTGTGCCAAGGGGTCAAGCGGGTCGATGGTGAACAACGGCATGTCGCCTTTGACGCGCAGGATGTCGGTAACTTTCATGGTGGCTCTCCTCGGGTGGTGGATCAAATATAGCCCACAATGGCTGTACAAAATCTGACAAAACACCCGAGGAAACCATGCCTGGCTACACCGACCCCAGTTTTGACACGCTCGCCCTGCACGCAGGTGCCGCCCCCGACCCCGCCACTGGCGCGCGCGCAGTGCCGATTCACCTGACCACCTCGTTCGTGTTCGAGTCCAGCGACCACGCGGCCGCACTGTTCAACCTAGAACGTGCGGGCCATGTGTACAGCCGCATCAGCAACCCCACCAACGCGGTGTTGGAGCAACGCGTGGCGGCATTGGAAGGCGGCATCGGCGCCATCAGCACCGCCAGCGGCCAAGCGGCGCTGCACCTCACCATTGCCACCCTGATGGGCGCAGGCTCGCACATCGTGGCCAGCACCGCCTTGTATGGTGGTTCGCACAATTTGCTGCATTACACGCTGAGCCGTTTCGGCATCGAGACCACCTTCGTCAAACCCAACGACATCGATGCTTGGAAAGCGGCGGTACGCCCCAACACCAAGCTGTTCTTTGGTGAGACCGTGGGCAACCCCGGCTTGGATGTGCTGGACATTCCCACCATTTCGGCCATCGCCCACGAAGCAGGCGTGCCGCTGCTGGTGGACTCCACCCTCACCTCGCCCTACCTGATCAAGCCCTTTGAACTCGGGGCTGATTTGGTCTATCACTCGGCCACCAAGTTTTTGAGCGGCCATGGCACGGTGATTGGCGGCATCGTGGTGGACGGCGGCAGCTTTGATTGGGAAAAAAGCGGCAAATTCCCCGAGCTGACCCAAAGCTACGAAGGCTTTCACAACATGGTGTTCAGCGAGGAAAGCACGGTCGGTGCCTTCTTGCTGCGAGCCCGCCGTGAAGGCCTGCGCGACTTTGGTGCCTGCCTGAGCCCACACAGCGCGTGGCTGATTTTGCAAGGCATCGAGACTTTGCCCCTGCGCATGGAACGCCACATGGCGAACACCGAGAAAGTGGTGCAGTTCTTGGCCAGCCATCCGATGGTCAGCCGCGTCGGGCACCCTCTGATCGACAGCCACCCCAGCCATGCGCTGGCTGAAAAACTGCTGCGCTTTGGCGCCCGCGGCGCAGGCTCGGTGTTCAGCTTTGACTTGAAAGGCAGCCGCGCCCAAGGCGTGGCCTTCATCGAAGCCTTGAAACTTTTCAGCCACCTGGCCAACGTGGGCGACTGCCGCAGCTTGGTGATTCACCCGGCCAGCACCACGCATTTCCGCATGAGCGACGAGGCCTTGGCTGGCGCTGGCATTGGCCCAGGCACCATTCGTTTGTCGATTGGCCTGGAAGACCCCGCCGATTTGATCGACGATTTGAAACGCGCCTTGAAGGCGGCAGAAAAAGCGGGCGGCGAAACCGCAAAACCCGCCAAAGCCTAAGGAGAGACGTGCCATGAAATTCAATCTGCAAACGCCTGCTGGCCAAAGCTATGTGGCCTACGCCTACACCGGTGGCAAAGCCTTTGACCCAGCCAAGCCCACGGTGGTGTTCATCCATGGTGTGCTGCATGACCACAGCGTGTGGATTTTGCAAAGCCGCTACCTGGCCCACCACGGCTTCAATGTGCTGGCCGTGGACTTGCCAGGTCATTGCCGCAGCGGTGGTGACGCCCCATCGACGGTGGAAGAAGCCTCGCAATTCATCGAAGCCTTGCTCGACGCAGCAGGTGTTGAAAAAGCGGCGTTGGTAGGCCACAGCTGGGGCTCGCTGATTGCACTGGAAACCGCAGCGCGTCTGAAAGAACGTATCACCCACTTGGCGCTGGTGGGCACGGCCTTTCCGATGAAGGTCTCACCTGCCTTGCTGGAAGCATCGCTGCACGAGCCCAGCAAAGCCATGCACATGGTGAATGTGTTTTCACGCGCGACATTGGCCGCCCCGCCGTCAGGGCTGGGGCCTGGCACATGGGTCTTTGGCACATCGCTCGCCTTAAACCGTCGGGTGCTGGCCAGCAACCCGGCCGTGAATGTGTTCCATCGGGGTTTTGTCGCCTGCGACAGCTATGCCAACGGTTTGCAAGCTATGGAAGCGGTGACGTGCCCGGTGTTGTTCCTCTTGGGCGCTAGCGATCAAATGACCACGCCACGCGCGGCGCAGTCCTTGGTCCAACAAGCCAAGCAAAGCGGCAAACAATTCACGGTGGTGAATGTGCCCATGGGTCATCACCAAATGAACGAGTCGCCCGAAGAAACCTTGCAAGCCTTGAAAACGTTTTTGGGTGCCTGACCCCACCGAACACCCGCATGCGGGTGTTTCATGGCCTTTACATCACGTCGCGCAAGCGCAGGTCTTGCCAACGCATCCACAGGCCTTGGCTCTCGGCGCTGCGCACCAGCAGCAAACGCTCCATCAAGGGCGAAAGCGGCGTTTGGTGGGGGTCAGCCAGCATCACATAGCGGGCTTCTTGCACATGGGTGTGCCGGGCATCGACAGACTCGCTCAAGCGGGCAATCCAATCCAAGTCCACCAAAGTGGCTAACACTTCTTCAAGTTGCAAGGGATCGAGCTTGAGGTCTTCGCACAGCTGCATCAGGCTGGCACCGTGTGCTTCGCTGGCACGTGCCAGTTGCAAACGCTGCAACACCTCTAGGGCGAGCTGAAAGCGCCAACCCACACGGCGACCATCGCGGTTAATGCCACCCAATAAACTGGGCAAGTTGGCCACCAAGACAGCGCCAATCAACACAATCGACCAGGCCAAATAAATCCACACCAACAAAATCGGCACCGTGGCAAACGCCCCATAGACCACTGAATAAGTGGGCATCTTGCCGAAGTAATACGCCAGCACATTGCGCGCAATTTCAGTCGCTGCTGCCACCCACACACCGCCCACCAAGGCATGACTCCAACGCACCTGGGTATACGGCACGTAGCGGTACAAGGCGCTCACCCCCCAGGCCAACAGCATGAATTCCAAGGTGCTGAAAAACCAACGCAAATTGCCCAAGGTATCGGACGCCAAGCCCCGCGACACAGCGATGAGCTGCGACATCATCACCAAGCTCGCCCCCATCAACAGCGGCCCCAGCGTGATGGCGGTCCAGTACAGCAACATGCTTTGTGCAAAGGGGCGGCGTTTGCGCACGCGCCAAATGGCGTTCAGGGTGCGATCAATCGTGAACACCAAGGTGATGGCAGACAAAATCAAGGCTGTGACACCGACCACGCCCAAGCGGCTGGCCTTGCTGGCAAACAAGGTCAAGTAACCCAGCACTTGGCGGGAGATGTTGTCAGGCACAAAGCTCTCGACCAAGCGGCGTTGCAACACCGCTTGAAAATCGCTGAACATTGGAAACGCCGTGAAAACAGCCAGGGCCACCGTCACCAAGGGGACCAGCGCAATGGTGGTGGTGAAGGTCAAACTGCCTGCGGCTTGACCGAGGCGGTCCTCACGAAAACGCTCGCGCAAGGTGCGCGCAGTGTTGCGCCAGGGAAATCGGCGGAGTCGGTTCAAAAAGCTGTGGAGTTGCGGGACAATCATGACCCGAATCATGCCATCCTCTATGCACACATCCCACACAGCCACTCAAGAAGACACGCCGCGTCATGTGACGCTGACCCGATTGCTCGCCGTCGGCAGCTTGATGGGGCTCATCGTGCTGGGCCTGGCTTGGGAGCTGTGGCTGGCCCCTATTCGACCTGGCGGAACGCTGCTGGCACTCAAAGTGTTGCCGCTGTGTATTCCCCTGACAGGTTTGCTGAAAAACCGCATGTACACCTACCGCTGGGTCAGCTTGCTGGTTTGGCTTTATTTCACCGAAGGTGTGGTGCGCGCTTGGGGCGATCGCGCGCCCAGCAACTATTTCGCCATGCTGGAAGTTTTCTTGTGTGTGGTGCTGTTTGTGGCCTGCGCGCTGCATGTGCGCTTGCGGCTCCAGCATGCCAAACGCCATGACATGACCGATGCAGCGACAGACACCGCCGCCGCTGCCTCCTCCCATTCTTGAGGTTTTTATGCCCACTGCTGCACAACTTGATTTGTTGAACACCCTCAACCAAGCGATTGGGGCCGCCCATGTGTTGACCGAAGGCGATTTGACGACCTACGAACAAGATTGGCGCAAACGCACACGTGGCAAAGCGCTGGCCGTGGTACGCCCCGGCAACACAAACGAAGTGGCGGCTGTGGTCAAAGCCTGCGCGCAAGCGGGTGTGAGCATCGTGCCGCAAGGTGGCAACACGGGCTTAGTGGTGGGTGGCATTCCCGACGATTCGGGCACGCAGGTGCTACTGAGTTTGCAGCGCATGAACGCGGTACGTGCAGTGGACAGCGACAACCTGACCATCACGGTTGAAGCGGGTTGTGTGCTGCAAAACCTGCAACAAGCCGCGGAGAAAGCAGGCTTTTTGTTCCCGCTCAGCCTGGGCTCTGAAGGCAGCTGCACGATTGGTGGCAACTTGTCCACCAACGCTGGCGGCACACAGGTCGTGCGCTACGGCAACACGCGTGAGTTGTGTCTGGGGCTGGAAGTGGTCACCGCACAAGGCGACATCCTGCACGGCTTGAGTGGCTTGCGCAAAGACAACACCGGCTACGACTTGCGCAATCTGATGGTCGGCAGCGAAGGCACGCTGGGCATCATCACCGCCGCCACCATGAAGCTCTACCCTTTGCCGGCGGCCAAACTCACCGCTTGGGCCGCGGTGCCATCGGTGGAGCATGCGGTGCGTTTGCTGGGTTTGGCGCACAAAAACTTAGGAGCTGGATTGACCGGGTTCGAGATGATGGGCCAGTTTGCGCTGAGCTTGGTCGACAAACATTACCCCCAATTGCGCGTGCCCTTGTGGCAGCAAACACCGTATTGCGTCCTGCTGGAAAACTCAGACACCGAGTCTGAAGCCCATGCCCGCGAGCGCTTTGAACACTTGCTCGAAATTGCCTTCGAAGACGGTTGCGTGACCGATGCGGTGGTGGCTGAAAGTCTCTCCCAAGCGCGCAATTTGTGGCACATCCGCGAAAGCATCACGATGGCACAGGCGGAGGAAGGCTTGAACATCAAACACGATATCTCGTTGTCGGTGTCTGCCATTCCCACCTTTGTAGCCGAAACCGACGCCATGCTCAAGCGTGAGATTGAAGGTGTGCGCTTGGTCAACTTTGGCCATTTGGGCGACGGCAATTTGCACTACAACGTGCAAGCGCCCGAAGGCAGCGACAACCAGGCATTTTTAAAAACCCAAGAAGACCGGGTCAACACCTTGGTCTATGACGCTGTCAAACGATTTGGCGGTTCCATCTCTGCGGAGCACGGAGTAGGCAGCTTGAAAGTCGACACCTTGCCCGATTACAAAGACCCCACCGCATTGGCTGTGATGCGTCAAATCAAGCAGGCCTTGGATCCCAAGGGCACCCTCAACCCAGGCCGCGTGGTGCGTTAAACCGCGGCTCCGCCCTGGCGCTTGGGAGCCGGCAGGTGCAAACCCGAGAGCATGTCGATCAATTCGGGCAAGCTGTGGGCCTGCATTTTTTCCATCACGCGCGACCGGTGTAGCTTGATGGTGGCTGCCGCACCGCCGTCCAATGACGCAATTTGTTGATTGGAAAAACCGCGCACCATCCAATGGCAGATTTCAAGCTCACGTGGCGTCAAACGTTGTAAACGCTCTGACACCATCGCCTGCTTGTTGCGAACCTCTTGCGATTGAACAGCGACTTGCATGGCACGAGTGATGACATCGAGCATGGCTTGGGCTGTGAAAGGCTTGAGCAAAAAGTCAACCGCACCTTGCTTCATGGCTGAAATGATTTCATCGGGCCGACTGTCGCCACTCACAAACACAATTGGCACCGGATGCGTGACCAAGGTCTTGAGTTTGGCTTGCAGCATCACACCTGTGGTGCCTGGCATCCGCATATCCAGCAACAGCACTGCTGGCGAGGGCAACACAGGGTTTTGCAAAAACGCGTCGGCGCTCTCGTAGTCCGTCACACGATAACCTGCACGCTCCAGCATGGTGCACAGGCTGCGGCGCACCGAGGGGTCATCATCAATCACCACCACATGACCCGGATCGGTGACAGCATCTGTCGATGGCAAGGTCGTCAATGCACTCAACCTCAGTTGGATTTCTCGATCAACGCCACGCGTTGGTCAGTCCCTTCGGGCAGCGCCACACGCCAGCCTTGGAAATAAATTTGCAACTGAGCTAATTTGGTGCTGGACACTTGCCAAGGTGCAGTGCCAAACACACTCTGGCTCTCGCCAGCTTTGAGCTTCAGCACACTGGCTTGCTGGTTACCGTCCACCACGCACACGGTGACATCTGCCGCTGCCACCATGTGCACGTAGCGGCTGGGCTTGGTCGCCGCCAAAGGTGAAACTTGTGGCAATACATCGCGTGTGTACTGGCACGAAGCCGAAGCACTCGCAGAGGTCGAGACCGCAGCAGATGCAGAGGTAACAGCAGATTCTGCTGCGCTAACCGATGCCGACGCTTGAGCGACAGACGGGACAGACACAACAGGCACCGCAGGCGTAGGCAATGCAGCCAAGGTCAGTGATTCAGGGTTTTTGACTGACACGCGTTCGGCCACACTCGTTGACTCGAGGCTAGGTGTGGGGATCACCAATGAAGCAGCAGCGGTCACACCCACAAGCAACACAGCCAGCGCCGAAGTCTTGTGCTGCGACACGTGACTGCGCACGGTTTGAAAAAGATCTGCGATCGATCTGTGTTCGAGATTTTTCTCGTCCATGGCAATGATCTCGTCCAAATCGTGGACGACCGAGGGATCAGGCGTTGCCACCACCTCCACAACAGCCGAAGGCGGCTCGGCGCCCAAGATCATCAACAAGCGTTTGTAGGCTTGGCGCTTGATGGTTGGTGAGTAAAACAAACTTTCTCCGCCCTCTTCCAGCTGGCGGACCTGAGCGAGTGACAAACAGGCCGTGCGCGCCAGCCATGTTTCGTCCATCCCTGAGGCTTCTCTCAGCTGGCGCAAGTAATCTGGATCACAGGTGTCATACACGCTGCGATGCGATGTGCTGATGATTTCAGGTGATGTCATGCTGACAATTGAAGTAAAGGGAGATCCCAGGTTGCCCACGAATGTCGTTCTGTTTATAAAAATCGTCAATACGCCAAAAAGCGTAGAGCATTTTATAACTCAATAGTTAACATTTTACACAACAAAACAACCCCATTCCAATTTTCAGATGGGCACCACCGTCCAAACTGCCCCTTATCCATAAGACGTAAACTCAGGCAGATTTTTTCAAAAGCTCCCTCTATGCGCCCAATTCGCCGCCAATACGAAGACTTCATGCAGCACGTCAATACCCATGGCGTAGCCAAAACAGACCGCACCGGCACAGGCACCAAAAGCGTGTTCGGTTATCAAATGCGTTTTGATTTGAACGAAGGCTTCCCGTTGGTGACCACCAAGAAAGTACACCTGCGCTCCATCATTCAAGAGCTGTTGTGGTTCCTGACCGGTTCAAGCAATAACAACTGGCTCAAAGAGCGTGGTGTCACGATTTGGGACGAGTGGGCCCGCGAAGACGGTGACTTAGGCCCTGTGTACGGCGTGCAATGGCGCAGCTGGCCCAGCCCTGATGGTGGCCACATTGACCAAATTCAACAGGTCATCGACACACTGAAAAACAACCCCGACAGCCGCCGCATCATCGTGAGCGCATGGAACGTGGCTGAACTCGACAAGATGGCGCTCATGCCTTGCCATGCGTTCTTTCAGTTCTACGTGGCACCCGCGCAAAACCCAGGCGAAAAAGCCAAGCTCAGCTGCCAGCTCTACCAACGCAGCGCTGACATCTTTTTGGGTGTGCCTTTCAACATTGCCAGCTACGCCCTGCTCACGCACATGGTGGCGCAGCAATGCGATTTGGATGTGGGGGACTTCATCTGGACCGGTGGTGATTGCCACATCTACAGCAACCACCACGAGCAAGTGGACTTGCAACTCAGCCGCGCACCGTTCGCCTACCCCACGCTCCACATCAAGCGCAAGCCCGACTCCATCTTCGGCTACGACTACGAAGACTTTGAAGTGCTGGACTACCAATGCCACGGTGCGATCAAAGCGCCGGTTGCGGTTTAACCACAAGAGACACACATGGGTTTGAACCTGATCTTTGCGCGCGCGCGCAACGGCGTGATTGGCCGCGACAACACATTGCCTTGGCACCTGGCCGAAGACCTGGCGCACTTTAAAAAAACCACGCTCGGTCAACCGGTCATCATGGGTCGCAAGACCTGGGAGTCCCTGCCGCCTCAATTTCGCCCACTGCCAGGGCGCACCAACATTGTGATCACGCGTCAAAGCGCTTGGCAAGCACAAGGCGCCCAGGTGGCTCATTCAATAGACCAAGCACGCGCCTTGTGCGCAGCGACCGACGAGGTATGGGTGATCGGTGGCGCCGAGGTGTATGCCCAATCCATGCCCTGGGCCACGCGTGCCGTGGTCACCGAAATTGATGCCGACTACGAAGGCGACGCCTTCGCGCCCACCTTCGATGCCAGCTGGCACGAAACGGCCCGCGAATCGCACACCGCCGCCAACGGCACCCGCTACAGCTTTGTCACCCTCACACGCAACCTCTGAAAAATAGCACCATGTCTGAGCACGGATTTCACGTTCACGGCCCCCACGACCACGAGTTAGAACACGCGGCCCAAGGTCACGGCAGCAGCAGTACCAACAAAATCGCCATGTTCACGGCCATCATTGCCACCGTGGGCGCGATCTTTGGCTACATGGGTGGCGCCACCCAAGCCAACGCGGGCTTGTACAAAAACAATGCGGCCATCAAAAAAACCGAGGCCTCCAACCAGTGGAATTTTTACCAAGCCAAGAGCAGCAAACAAAATTTGAGCGAATTGGCGCTTGAGCTGGCCCCAACTGGCAAAAAAGAGTTTTACGACGCTGAAATCAAGCGCTACAAGGCTGAAAAATCTGACATCAAAGCGGTGGCCGAAAAACTCGAAGCCGAGTCCAAAGAATGGGACCACCAGTCGGATGAGCAAATGCACCAGCACCACCGCTGGGCCCAAGCCACGACCTTGTTGCAAGTGGCCATTGCGCTGGCTGCCATCGCCTTGCTGACACGCAAGCGCTGGCTGGAATACGCCATGTTTGGCGCAGGGGCGTTTGGCTTGAGCGTGGGTCTGTTGGCGGCTCTGCACCTCTGATGAATACGTCGATACCCATGCAACTCGCCACTTGGAACGTCAACTCGCTGACCGTGCGTCTGCCGCAGGTTTTGGATTGGTTGGCAGCCAACCCAGTCGACGCGTTGGTGCTGCAAGAAACCAAAACTACCGACGATAAATTCCCCAAAGAAGCCATCGAAGCCGCCGGCTACCAAGTGGCTTTCTTCGGACAAAAAACCTACAACGGCGTGGCCTTGCTGTCACGCACGCCTGCCACCGATGTGGTCAAAAACATTCCTGGCTTTGAAGACGACATGGCGCGCGTGATTGCCGGCACCGTCGACGGTGTGCGCGTGATTGGCGCCTACTTTCCCAACGGCCAAGCACCAGACAGCGACAAATTTGTTTACAAAATGCGTTGGTTGGAAGCACTTCGCGCTTGGGTGGCGGATGAGCTCACACGTCACCCCCAGCTCGTGCTGATGGGCGACTTCAACATCACGGTGGATGACCGCGATGTGTGGGACCCTGTGGCCTTGAAAGACACCATCCACTGCACCGTGGAAGAACGCGAACATTTTCAGGCTTTGATCCAGCTGGGCACCCACGATGCGTTTCGCTTGTTTGAACAAGCCGAGAAAAGTTACAGCTGGTGGGATTACCGCGAGTTCGCGTTTCGCCGCAACCGTGGCTTGCGAATTGACCACATCTTGGTCAGCGATGCGCTCAAGCCCCGGGTGAGTGCTTGTGTGATCGACAAAGCCCCACGCAAAAACGAACGCCCCAGCGACCACACCCCTGTGGTGGTGACGCTGGCTTAAAGTTTCAGGCGCTGGACGACACGCTCAGTCATCCAGTCCCAACTCTTGGATTTTGCGTGTGATGGTGTTGCGCCCAATACCCAGTTTTTGCGCGGCCTCAATGCGTCGACCCCGTGTGTTGGCCAAGGCGGTTTGAATCAGGCGCGCTTCAAAGCGATTGGCCAGCACCTCCCACACATCGGTACGGCCTGCCACCAACAGGCTCATGGCTTCGGCTTCTAAGCCTTGTTCCCAATCAGCCCCCGGCAAATTGAGCACCACAGGCGCGGTACCACCACCCTCGTTGGTTGAACTTGCGGGCGAGGACGGCCGCAGCACATCCTGTGGCGCTGTTGTCGGCGAGGCTGCACCCAAGGCAACCTGGGCAACTTGCCCTGCCAAGCTACTGGCCTCTGTGCCGTCTACTTGAACTTCCGGCGGCAAGTCTTTGGGTTCGATCACTTGCGCGGGTGCCATCACGGTCAACCAATGGCAAATATTTTCTAACTGCCGCACATTGCCTGGAAAGGCAAATTGATTGAGCAAACTTTGTGCGCTGTCCGAGATGCGCTTGGATTCCACGCCCAATTGTTGTGCACTCTGCTGCAAAAAGTGGCGCGTCAAGGTGGGGATGTCTTCGCGACGCTCACGCAATGCGGGCAAACGCAAGCGGATCACGTTGAGGCGGTGGAACAAGTCTTCGCGGAACACGCCGTCTTTGACGCGTTGCTCCAAGTCTTGGTGGGTTGCCGCAATCACGCGCACATTGGCTTTGATGGCGTTGTGGCCACCCACACGGTAGTAGTTGCCATCGCTCAAGACACGCAGCAAACGGGTCTGCAAATCAAACGGCATGTCACCGATTTCGTCCAAGAACAAGGTCCCACCTTCAGCTTGCTCGAAGCGCCCACGGCGTGTGGTTTGGGCACCCGTGAATGCACCACGTTCGTGCCCAAAGAGCTCGCTCTCCAACAAGTCTTTAGGGATGGCCGCCGTGTTGATGGCCACAAACGGGCCTTTGCTGCCGGCGTCTCCGCGTGGTGAATGCTTGTGCAAGGCTCGCGCCACCAGTTCTTTGCCCGAACCACTCTCGCCGGTGATCATCACAGTCACATGGCTTTGGCTCAAGCGGCCAATGGCGCGAAACACATCTTGCATGGCAGGCGCTTGGCCGAGCATTTCGGGCGTCTCATCTTGCCGCTCGGTTTGGGCTTGCTCGCGTTGACTTTCATCGACGGCACGGCGAATCAGCTCCACAGCCTTGGGCAAATCAAACGGCTTGGGCAAATACTCAAATGCACCACCTTGGAACGCTGACACCGCACTGTCCAAATCGGAGAAGGCCGTCATGATGATGACCGGCAAAGTCGGTAAACGCTCTTTCACTTTGGTGAGCAAATCCAAGCCCGAGCCACCGGGCATGCGAATGTCGCTGACCAAAATTTGCGGCCCCTCGTCTTCGCTTGCCGCATCTAGCGCTTGCAAGACTTCGCGGGGACTGGTGAAACTGCGGGTGGGCAAGTTCTCGCGCAACAGCGCCTTCTCCAGCACGAAGCGAATTGACTGGTCGTCATCCACAATCCAAATCGGTTTCATGTCAGCGCTACTTTCTGTGTGTTCCGTGAAGGGTTCGCTCGGGCATCAAGGCAGGGGAATCAGAATTTTGAAATCTGTCCGCCCCGGCACACTGTCACACGCGATCAAACCATGGTGTTGCTGGACAAATGTTTGTGCCAAATTCAACCCCAATCCAGAACCGCCATCTCGTCCAGAAACCAAAGGAAAGAACAATCTGTCCTTGATTTCGTCCGGAATGCCGGGTCCGTTGTCAATGACATGCAATTCCAATGCCAAGCGGTAACGTTGTTTGCCAAAAGTGACTTGCCGGTTGATGCGCGTGCGCAAAATAATCTCCGCATCGCCATCGACCACTCGCTCACTCAGGGCTTGCGCCGCGTTGTGCACAATGTTCAACACCGCTTGAATCAGTTGTTCACGGTCCCCTCTGAACTCAGGAATCGAGGTGTCGTAGTCGCGCACCACGCGCAAGCCTTTGGGAAATTCGGCCACGATCAGGCTGCGCACCCGTTCACACACCTCATGGATGTTGACGTCGCCCACCACATGCGGACGTCGATGAGGAGCCAGCAAGCGATCCACCAAGACCTGCAAACGATCCGCCTCGTGGATGATGACCTGGGTGTACTCCACCAAGTCTCGCCCTTCTACCTCCATTTGCAACAGTTGGGCTGCACCCCGGATACCCCCCAAGGGGTTTTTGATTTCGTGGGCCAGGTTGCGAATCAACTCTTTGTTGGCCTGGGCCTGGTCAATCAAGCGTTCTTCGCGGTCTTGGCGGGTTTGCTGCTCCAGGGGTAGCAACTCAATCAAAATCTCACCCGTGCGATCCGTCGGCGCCACGATCACATGGACTGGCAAGGGCTCTTGTGAAGGACGGTGCAAATAAGCGTCGTAGCGCATCACCGCAAACGCATGGGTTTGCGCACCTTTCAAGGCATTTTCAAAAGCCTCAGGCTGAGCAAAATATTGCGACAACGCCACGCCTTCGATGTTGCGGCGCGAGATACCCATGATGTCTTCCAGTGCCGCATTGGCAAACACCACCACCCCATCGGTGCGCACGATGGCGACCAGAGTGGCCAGCAAATCAAAGGCCCGCGTGTCCATGGACGGTTCAGTCGCCATGCTCATGGCCCTCCTTGTGCTGAGGAAGAAACCCGTGCCAGCTCACGCTGCAAACCCGCCACATCGGCTTCGACACGCTGCAAGGCGGCGCGCAGTTGCGCCACACGCTCTTGGTATTTCTGCGGCTGCTTGTGTTCATCGGCACGGCGTTCGGGCTCACCTTGGTTCCACTGGCGCAGCAGTTCTTGGCGTTGGGCTTGGGCTTTTTGCAATTCGGCTTGCAACACGGCTTGGGCCTGGGCATCACGTTGACGCTGTTGCCCTATGTCCACCTTGGCGTCACTGGCAGAGGAAGCAGACATCGCCGCCATTTCCCCAACCCGGGACACACGTGTGCCTTCAATCACGGTGACATGGCCACCACTCAAGGGCTTGCATTGGCGCGCAGGGTCGGGCTGATTGGTGTATTCGTTGCCACAACGGTAGACACGCGCCGCTTCTTGCGCGCCAAGGCCTGCAGCCATCGCGCCACATGCCATGCTCACCCACCACCATCGCCAAGAAAAACAAGTCATCGCATCCGCAAAAAAACAAGGTTCCAAACAAAAAAGGACGGCTCGCGCCGTCCTTTTGATTGCACGCTTCGTTGCAAGAAATTACAGCGAGTAGTACATGTCGTATTCGACAGGAGACACTTCCACGCGGCTACGGGTCACTTCTTGCATCTTCAAGTCGATGTAAGCGTCGATCCATGAGTCGGTAAACACGCCACCTTTGGTCAAGAAAGCGCGGTCTTTGTCGAGGGCTTCCAACGCTTGATCCAAGCTAGAGCACACGGTGGGGACCAATTTGTCTTCCTCGGGTGGGAGGTGGTACAGGTCTTTGGTCGCTGCTTCGCCGGGGTGAATCTTGTTCTCGATACCGTCCAAACCGGCCATCAACAAGGCTGCAAAGCCGAGGTAGGGGTTGCACAAAGGATCGGGGAAACGCGCTTCCACACGGCGGGCTTTGTCGCTGGCCACGTTAGGAATACGGATCGAAGCCGAGCGGTTCTTGGCCGAGTAAGCCAATTTCACAGGGGCTTCGAAGTGAGGCACCAAGCGCTTGTAGCTGTTGGTACCTGGGTTGGTGATGGCGTTCAAAGCACGTGCGTGCTTGATGATGCCGCCGATGTAGTACAGGGCGAACTCAGACAAGCCAGCGTAGCCGTTGCCTGCGAACAAGTTCTTGCCGTCTTTCCAGATCGACTGGTGAACGTGCATGCCAGAACCGTTGTCGCCAGCGTAGGGCTTAGGCATGAAAGTAGCTGTCTTGCCGTAAGCGTTGGCCACATTGTGGATCACGTACTTTTGCAGCAATGTCCAGTCAGCGCGCTCGACCAAAGTCGAGAACTTGGTGCCGATTTCGCATTGACCTGCGCCCGCCACTTCGTGGTGGTGCACTTCAACGGGGATACCCACAGATTCGAGCAACAGGCACATTTCGCTGCGCATGTCGTGTGTGCTGTCAACGGGAGGCACGGGGAAGTAGCCGCCTTTGACGCGAGGACGGTGACCGCGGTTGCCGCCTTCGATTTTCTCGCCGCTGTTCCATGGGCCTTCGTATTCGTTGATGGCGTAGAACGTGTTGTTGGGTTCAGTGCTCCAACGCACTTCGTCAAACAAGAAGAATTCGGGTTCTGGACCGAAGTAAGCGGTGTCGCCCAAGCCAGATTGCTTGAGGTACGTCTCAGCGCGCTTGGCGATGGAACGTGGGTCACGCTCGTAGGCTTTGCCGTCGGTGGGTTCGATCACGTCGCAGATCAAAACCAAAGTGACTTCTTCGAAGAAAGGGTCGATCAAGGCGCTGTTGGGATCGGGCATCAACAACATGTCCGAGGCTTCAATGCCTTTCCAGCCGGCGATAGAAGAACCGTCAAACGCTTGACCTTCTTCGAACTTGCTTTCGTCAAACTGCGACACGGGCGCAGTGATGTGCTGCCATTTGCCACGGGTATCGGTGAAACGGAAGTCAACGAATTTAACTTCGTTCTCTTTCACCATTTTCATTACGTCTGCGACGGTCTTGGCCATCAAGTTCTCCTGCTAGGGTAGGTTGGGTTAAAAAGTGTTTCGAGGTTTAGGGATGCAGTTTTTATGCCAACTCAGCGGCATTCAGAGATGCAATCGACGTCACCGTGAAAGGGCTTATTTTGCACCGACTTCGGCGTCGATCTTCAATTTCTGCTGCGATTTCAATCCGAAAAGCGAACCTAGAAAAGCACTTTTTTGGTGCAATTTTAAGTGACGCACCAAATTAATGCAATATCAAGGGCGCACCAATTCGGGGCCTAGTTCAACGCCAAAGGGTTTCAAGCCCAACAGCAAATCGGGATAGGCGCGGGCCACGGCTTCTGGGCTGCCTTTCACACCCAACTCAATGTGGCGACCATACTGGGGATGGTCCACGCTGGGCAGGCTGAACACCTTGATGCCTTCGTGCGCACGCTCTAGCGATTCCATCAAGGGCGTGAGGGTGGCCTCCATCGAGCCAAACACAATCACCGATTTTTCAATCCAAGCCTCGTGTTGGAAGAGGTGGGGATAGTGGGTGTCGAGCACCCACTCAATCATGGGCCACGCCATCACTGGAAACCCCGGCACAAAATGCACGGCACCGCCCGCTGGGCCGTAGCAGCTAAAACCCGGAATTTTGTTGTATGGGTTAGGAATGATCTGCGCGCCTTTGGGAAACACGCCCATGTTCAAGCGGTGCACGTTGTCGTCGCGCTCGGGCTCGTAGGGCACGCCCTGCTCTTTGGCCACGTCTTGCATGCGCTCACGAATCAGCAGCTCGGCTTGCGGATGCAAGACCAAATCCACGCCCAAAGCACGCGCCGCGCACTGGCGGGTGTGATCGTCGGGGGTGGCGCCAATGCCGCCGCATGAAAACACAATGCTGTGGCTCTCAAAGGCACGGGCCAAGGTACGGGTGATGCGATCAGGCGAATCGCCAACGTAATCGGCCCAATCGAGCGACAGCCCGCGTGCCGACAACAGTTCAATGGTTTTGGGCATGTGCTTGTCAGCACGTTTGCCAGAGAGGATCTCGTCGCCGACGATGATCAAGCCAAATTCAGGGCGTGGGAGGTGTGGTGAGGTCATCCACCGATGCTAGCGCGGGCACAGGAACCGAGGCGCCCACCACCACAGTGTCCGAGTCAGCCCGCAGGGCTTCCAGCGCACCGAGGCTGTAATGCGCAAACCACAGCGAGGTGAAAGCAAAGACCAAGGCATAAATCCAAATCGCCACAGGCACCAGCACCACAAAGGCGGAAGCAAACAAAGCACCCGATGCCCACACCATGCTGGGCAGCGCACTCAAATACCCGGTCAACACACCAATCAACAGCAACCACAGTCGGTGCTGACGGCCAATGGCGATGCGCTCGTCACGGCTGGCATGCGCCAGCAAGGCGTCGTACACCATCACGCGGTAGCTCAGCCAGCCCCAGATCAGCGGCGGCACGATGAACATCAAGGGCGGCACCACCCACAAGGGCAAGGAAATCAGCATCGCCACCACGGCCGCCACCGTGGAGCCCACGGTCCAGACCAAGCTCGTCACGGTTGAACCGCCGCGCTTGAGCGCCAAATGCGAGAAGCGGCGCTTGACCACCAAGTCGACCAACGCTGGCGTCATCATCAAAGACACGGCGAGCAAAGACATGACCACCAACAACGGCGTGATGGCAAAAATCACCACCAAGGGAATGACCACCACCTGCAAGTCGCCAGCGCCATGGGCTTGCATCCAGTCGAGCATGCTTTGCAGCACTTTCCACGAGTCAAGCATGTCGCGCACCCAGTCCTGGGTGGGTTGCCAATAGAAGTAGCCCCAACTCAAGGTCAGCACCAGCAACATGGCCAGCGGCAACAAAGAGAGGGTCATCACGCGAGGCATCAGGCAATAGGCCAGAGCTCGCCAGAATGAATCTAAAAACAAACGCATGGCAAAAGCATACCCCAGGCGCTCACAGGCCGGAAGAAGTGCCCCATGCAGAAAAAAATCGTTTCAACCCCAAACGCTGCTGGGCCCAAAAGCCTTGGCCGTAGTCACGCCCTTCTTCGACTTGGTCGCGAATGCCCGTGGGTTCAAACCGAGGGCCAAAGTCTGCCGTGCCAAACAGCATGTCCCACCAAGGCAGCAGCACGCCAAAGTTATGCCCTCCCAAGCTATGGGCGCCATGTGTTTCATGGCCGATGCCCACGCCGTGGTGGGTGCGGTGAAAGCGCGGGCTGACCCACAGTCGCTCGCCCCACCAGCCAAAGCTCACCCGCAAATTGGCGTGCTGAAAGCTCTCGCTCAATTGGGTCAAGGCCACCACCGCCACAAACTGACTGGGCGCAATGCCAATGACTTGCGCCACCATCACCCAAATCAGCGCATGCAGCACGTCGTCGAGCAAGTGATTGCGGTTGTCAGTCCATTGCGTCATCTGACGCTGCGAGTGATGGACCGCATGCAAGGCCCACCAGGGGTTGAACTGATGCTGCGCACGGTGCAGCCAATAGTTCAAGAAGTCAAACACCACGAGATAGATCAAAAAGCTGGTCCACGGCCCGTCGGTCACGCCAGGCCACACATCTTCGAGGTGGAAGGTGCCAAAGCCCGCCGTGCGCATCTCGCCCAAGCGGTCGTCGATCCAAGGATCGATGGTGAAAAACAGCACGCACCGAAACAGCCCCAAGCGGTGAATCACGGTGTACAGCACATCGGTACGAATGGCGACGCGGTCCGTTATAGGCTCCACAGGGCGCCAGCGCTGCAAAGGCCCAATCACCACCAGCATGACCGCGATTTGCAGCAAGCCAATCAGCAACCAACCGGTGGCATCGAACACATCTTCCAAGCGACTGCCCAGGCCCATGGCAAACGCCATGGGTTGCATCACCTGCTCGTAGAGCGCGGCTTGCGTGTTGGCAAACAAATCGATCAGGAAGTCCATGCAATCAATGCGTCCATGTCTTGAACTGGGGATGGTCTTGCAAGGTGGCGAAGCAAAAGCCTTTGGCCTTGAGGCCTTCAATCAGCGGCTCCAACACCGCGGGTGCCCACGGGTCTTGGCGTGACCAAATGCCCAGGTGCGCCATCAAGATATCGCCTGAGCGAATGTTTTTCAAGCTCTTTTGCAACAGCTGGGCATTGGGGTATTTGTCGCTAGGCAACTCGTCGCCCAAAAACCCTGCGTCCGCCCAGCCCACATGCGCAAAGCCACATTGCTTGGCCGCCGCCAACAGCGAGGGCGAGGTTTTGCCACCAGGCGCACGGAACAAAGGCAAGGGCTTTTGCCCCGTGAGTTGCTGCAAACGGGTGTTCGCGCGTTGCAGCTCCTCGCAATAACGCGCGCTGTTCCAGACTTCGGTTTTGCCTTTGTTCGGCCCGGCACTGGGGCGCATCTGCCAAGTGCCATGGGATTGATCGGCGCGCCAGTACACATGGTCGAAGGTGTGCGATGCAAACGCATGGCCTTCGGCGCCGCGGGCACGCCACCAAGGCGCCCAGTGCTCACCCAGCGTGCCATCGCCCTCTTGGGTGGGTTCGTTGGCGGCAAAGAAGGTGACTTTGACGTTTTGGCGATTGAGCACCTCGGCAATCAAAGGCGCTACGCCCATGTGGCCGGTGTCAAAGGTCAGGTACAACGGTTTGTTGCAGGGTGCGGCATGTGCCACAACTGCGAGGCAGGACAACGCCATCAGCACTGCCTTGCCCAGGTTCGCCATGACAGGCAATCGCTCCGTTCCCGACAGGCACGGCAGCTTCCTCATCCTCAAAATCGTCAGCCACCGTGCCTGTCGGGAACTGCGAGTTTGAGCAAACATTTCGGATTCCACGACGTGCATCAGAGGTATCAATACCGCTTGGCGTGATCCAGAGTCCAAATGCCGTGAGGCGATTTGCCCACTTTGACTTGGCGCACCAATTGGCCGGTTGACAAGTCAATCACGCTGACTTTTTTGATCCAGCGCGAAGACACCAACAACAGCTTGCCGTCGGCGGTGACTTCCATGCAGTCTGGCCCCCCCGGTGCTTTGAACTGCGCCACAGATTCGAGGGTGGTGTAGTCGATCTTGTCGATGGTGTTGGCCACCCGGTTGCCGACAAACACATGGCGGCCATCGCCCAGCGCGCGAAACGCATGGGCGCCCTCGCCGGTGGCAATGTTCTTGACCAACTTGGCCTGAGGGCCCGTCACGTCATACACCTCGACATGGTCGCCACCCGTCAAGCCCACCAGCAAGTGCTTGTCGTCGGGGGTGCCAAACACGTCGGCGGGCATTTCGCCGGTTTTGACGCGCCACTTCAGGGTTTGTGTGGCCAAGTCCACCGCCACCAATTCGTTGCTGTCTTGCATGGTGGCGTAAGCCGTGGTGCTTTTGGTGTCAATCCAAATGTGGCTCGGTGTTTTGCCAGAAGGAATGCGCTTGGCCAAGCTCAGGTCTTTGCCGTCCCAACGGTAAATGTCGATGTGGTTCAAGCGGTTGGCCACGGTGACAAACCATTTCATATCGGGCGAAAAGCGCAGCTGGTACGGGTCCATGGTGCCGCGTACCACACGCTGCACCTCGGCGGTGCGCGGATCGATGAAGGTCAAGGAGTCGCCACCCGCATTGGCCACGATGACCGATTTTTCATCGGGCGTGAGGTAGATATGGTGCGGCTCTTTGCCCGTGGCAATGCGCCGGGTTTCTTTCCAAGTGGCGGAGTCAATCACGCTCACATTGGCATCTTGCGAATTGAGCACAAAAATCGGATTGCCTGCGTGAGCCGCAAAACCTACAAAAATCAGCAAGCCAGCAAGCGCCAGCGTCCATCGTTGAAACAAAAGCACGGGAAACAACCTTCTCAAAACTAGCCTCCAGTGTAACGAGCGCGTCTTGGCTGCGTCCTAGTACGGGTTTTAATATTTGGCCATGAACTTGATACAACTCAAAAAAAGTACGCTGGAAATTGAGCTGATTGACGGCCCACAGGGAGCCCCACGTTCGCCCCTTGTTTTTCTACATGAAGGTTTAGGCTCAGTCGCCATGTGGCGCAGCCGGGACGGTTTTTGGCCCGCACAGGTGTGCGCAGCCACAGGCCGTGCAGGGGTGGTGTATTCGCGCCGGGGTTACGGCCAATCGTCAGCGATTGCCGATGTGCGCGATGCCAACCGTCTGGCGCCCGATTACATGCACCGAGAAGCCTGGGAGGTCTTGCCCGAGCTGTTGGGTGTTTTAGGCATGGAGCGCCCCGTGCTGCTGGGCCACTCCGACGGCGGCACCATTGCGCTGCTGCATGCGGCACGTCACCCTTTGAGTGCCTGTGTCGTCATGGCGCCGCATGTCATGGTGGAAGACGTGTCGATCACGTCCATCCAAGCCGCCCGTGAGGCCTATGTGCATGGCCATTTGCGCGAACGCTTAGCCAAGTTTCACCAAGACGTGGACGGCGCGTTTTGGCAATGGAACGATGTGTGGCTGTCTGAGGGCTTTCGCAGCTTTGACATTCGTGGGCTGTGCCGCGACATCAGCGCCCCCATCTTGGCCTTGCAAGGTGTGGATGACGCCTACGGCAGCTTGGCCCAAATTGAAGACATTGCACCCTCTTCTGGACTGATTGAGCGTCATGCCCTGACAGCGTGTGGCCATTCGCCGCACCGCGATCAGCCCCAGCACACCCTGGCCTTGATTGAAGCGTTTTTGCGCGACAAACCTTAACGCGCGGCTCGACTCACAACGCGTTCGTCGCCAATAACTTCAATTCGTCTTCGCTGATCCAGCGCCACTGGCCTGGGGCCAAATCATTGGGCAACGGCATGGCGCCAATCTGTGAGCGGTGTAAACCCACCACCTTGTTACCCACTGCCGCCAGCATGCGCTTGACTTGGTGGTACTTGCCTTCGGTCAAGGTCAGGCGCAAATGGTGTTCGGCCACCGCTTCGCATGCCGCAGCTTTGACGGGCTTGGGCGAGTCGTCCAGCACCACACCGTCGAGCAAGCGCTGAACTTGCTTTGCATCCAGCGGATCGTCGGTGGTCACTTCGTAGACCTTGGGCACATGGTGACGCGGCGAGCTCATGCGATGAATCAGCGGGCCGTCATCGGTGAGCACCAGCATGCCCGTGGTGTCTTGGTCCAAGCGCCCCACCGCTTGCACGCCTTGCACCGCACTTTTTTGGGGCCGTTGGCGCAACGGTGGTGGCAACAAGGTGTACAGGCTCGGCCACGCCGAAGGCTTGTGCGAACACTCGTAGCCTGCCGGTTTGTGCAGCAGCACATAGGCTTTGGCGTGATACGGCCACAGCACGCCTTGCACCGAATACTGAAGGCCTTCGTGCACAGCAACGTCTTGCGATGCCTCGTCGCAGGTGACCAAGCCCTCGCCGACATCGACCTGTACATAGCCCTGTTGAATCAAACCGGCACAAATACGGCGTGTGCCAAAACCTTGGGAATACAAAATATCTTGTAATTGCATAGGTCAATCGTAAACTGAACCCACCATGAAACCCAGCTCACACTACCTGCCCTGTCACGGCTTCAACATCCACTACACCGCTTGGGGCGACGCGTCGTTGCCCGTGGTGATCGCGTGGCACGGCTTGGCCCGCACCGGCCGCGATTTTGATGCCTTGGCCGAGCAACTCGCGCCCCATTACCGCGTGATTTGCCCCGACACCATTGGCCGTGGCTTGAGCCAATGGAGCCACGCGCCACAAGACGATTACAGCTTTGCCACCTACGCTCGCATCGCGCTGGACTTGATGGATGGGCTCAACATCCACCAAGCCCACTGGGTCGGCACCTCCATGGGCGGCGCCTTGGGCTTGGTCTGTGCCGCGGCCTTAGAGCTGCCCGCCTTCACAGGTCGGATTCGCAGCTTGGTCTTGAACGACATTGCGCCTGAAATTTCAGCGGTGGCTGTCGACCGCATCAAGGCCTATGCCGGCCAACCACCGGCGTTTGACACCGTGCCCGAACTGGAGGCGTTCTTTCGCCAAGCCTATGCACCATTTGGTGAACAAACCGATGCCCAGTGGCGGCATTTGGCTGAGACATCCACCCGACGCCTGCCCGATGGTCGCGTGACGCCGCACTACGACCCCAACATCACACAGCAGTTTTTCCGCGCCGTGCCCGAGTACCCCATGTGGGACGCTTACGACACCTTGAACATTCCCGTCTTGGTGATGCGTGGTGCCAACTCGGATTTGATTTCGCCCGGCACCATCCAAGCCATGCGCACACGCGGCCCTGGTGCCCAAGGCTTGTTGCGCGCAGAAGAAATTCCTGGTTGCGGCCACGCGCCAGCACTGAATGTGCCGGCGCAGTGGCAATTGATTGCAGACTTTTTGAAGTCGACCGCTTAATGGTTGTGCATCATCGGCATCGCGTCTTCTGCACCGGCGCCAAAACCCAGCAAGGCGGGGTCTAACATGCCAGCGATCATCGCGATGTGACCAAAGACCAAGAACAAGGCCACGCAAATGGCGTGGGTCTTCATCTTCTCTTCGGTGCTGGCACCTTGGTTGACGATGCCGAGTTCTTGCAAGGCGATATAGATCAGGGGCAAGCCACCGATCAAATAGCTCGCCACAGCAATCACATCAATCGCCGTGCGCCATTCCCCCGCTTGCGTGATGGGCAACACCGCAGTTGTCATCAGGTACGCAATCACGCCGATGAAATACAAGCCCACCGTAATGCCCGCCGCGCGGTTCACGCCATGCACCCAACCGTTCAGCTTGCGGGTGAATAGCAAATACAACTCGGTGATCGCCAAGGTCTCCGCCAAGACCACGGGAATGCCCATAAAGAGCAACAAGTTCCAAGGTTGGTTGGTGGCCAACAACTCCATGTAATGCGTCATGTTCATTTTTCTCTCCAAATTCAAGATAAGACCGACCATGCAGGTCGGCAAGAAGTCTTAAGCTAGGAGAGCGCGCTTGGGTGGCTTGAACAATTTGTTGGCCCGCGTTTGCAGCGCGAGCGAGAGAACCACAGGGTTGATCAGCGCGTTGTGTCCTGTGAACACGAACACAGGCGAATCAACGAAGGCGGCTGTGAGCCCCAAGCAGCACAGATGTGCGCCCAATGCACATTTGAATGCAGGCAAGGCGGCACTCGCCGCTGGCTCATCGCAGTGGTGTTCGCCATGCACGCTTGACATGCTGGCCTGCACCGCCTGTGTCTGCGCAGGCAAAGTCTCGACCGACATGACGGCAGCATGGAACAAGCTGGTCAAGACACCGAGACAAAGAATGAGGGACAACTTGCGCATGGACTGATTTTAGGCGCTTGTGTCGGGCACCCATAACGGTATTTTTTGCATCACAGCGGCGAAGTCATCCGAGGCTTCAAACCGCGCCAACCACGCGACCAACCCGCGCCAGGGCTGGGCCGCAAACCAGGCGGCATCCACATGGGCAAATTGGCGCACAAACGGTGCCAATGCCGCGTCTTGCAAACCCCAATGCGGGCCTGACAAATACGGGTTGGCTTGCAAATCGGCGTCTAGCGCGAGCAACAGCCCAGCCGCTTGGTCACGGTCGACCAAGCCATCGGGCAAGCCAGAGCGTTGCGGGTATTTGTAGCGGTCCAAATGTTGTTTGAACGGTCCATCGTTGCACGCAATGCGCGCCAAGGTGTGCGTCCACCCAGCCTCCGTGGTGGGCAACCAGGCCTGCGGGTCGTGTTGGCGCAAAGCCCACAGCATGATGTCCAGGCTTTGCGCCAGCACGGGGCTGCTTTCTTGACCGCGCAGCCACAACACAGGCACCGTGCCTTGGGGCGAGAGCGCCAGCATGTGGGCGGGTTTGTTTTTCAAAAGAATTTCACGGTGCTCGTACACCACACCGCTGGCACGCAGGGCCAAGCGTGCCCGCATGGCATAGGGACAACGCCGGAATGAATACAACACCGGCATATGCACAGCTGTGTCGTCAAACTGCACGCTCATGCGTCCTGATCCGGCGCCTGCAAGGGCACAAAAGCAGCGCGGGCTTGCGCGCTCAAACCGTCGGTCAGCGTTTGCAGCAAGCCAATGAATTGCGCACGTTGTTTGTCGTTCAAAGGCGCCATGAGCTCCTCATACGCCTGGTGCACCGGCTCCTCTGCTTTTTTCAACAAACGTCGCCCGGCAGAAGTGAGTTGCACCGCCATGTGGCGGCGGCTGGTGGTGGAGACTTCGCGCGCCACCAAGCCACGCTCTTCCAGCCCACGCAGCACCCGCAGCACCGTCACTTTGTCAAACGCCAAGGCGCGTGCCAAGCGGCTTTGGTCGATGTGCGGCTCGCTGGCCAGC
>Ga0228700_1000817_pt1 | contig 24034 bp, 19 predicted proteins | sample McNCre317_Aug_MG_FD_178019 | JGI IMG/M metagenome (GOLD analysis project Ga0228700, IMG submission 178019) | Freshwater microbial communities from McNutts Creek, Athens, Georgia, United States - 3-17_Aug_MG | ecosystem: Environmental > Aquatic > Freshwater > Creek | place: USA: Georgia...
TGTGCGCATCGAAGAAATTGAAGACCCCTTGATGCGCGAAATTCGCTATCTAGACAAACTGGTCGATGAGTTAGGCAACGGCCGCCCGATGTCGAAAATCCTGCGAACTGCCTAACCAGCCGAACTATCCGCCCAGAATTGGGCGCAGCTCAACGCGGCGGTTGCATGCCTTTGAACCGGCCAACGCCAGCGCTCGAGCCTCATCGGCATCGGCGGCGTTAACCAACCAGAAGCCGCTCATGTGTTCGTCGGCGCTGAAGATCGAGGCATTCTCGACTAAGCCCGCGTCGGCGCGGTTATCAATCAGGAGCGACTTGCTCGGACCAGCGATGCCGCATGCCAATAGCAACTGCCCCTTCGCCTGCATGCCATCGTTGAACGCGTCGATGGCGGCCATCTCGTTGCCATCGGCAGGGCCATTCTCTAGGTCAATCACTGCAATCAAAAATCTCATGGCATCAGTATGCCCGTGGAAGTCAAGACCATTGCGACTGCCTAGGTAACATTCCGTGGACAGACTTGTAAGCGCTTTCTGTAAGCGGTTACAAAAGTTATTGGCTCGTGACCTAATCGCGTATCCCTGCGCGGAATCTAGGCGTAATCTTTTCTGTAAGCGCTTACGAAGATCCGCGTCGGCGTTTCCATGGAAAGGAAATACTCATATGAAGAAGGGCACTCGCTACGCAGCAGTGGCTGCAACCGCAGCACTCGCAGCAGCAAGCCTCGGTATGGGCGTCTCGGCACAGGCCGCAACCCGCACCGTCACCATCAACGTTGGCTACTCGGCCGGCGACACCCAGGCATTCCAGGACGAGCTGAACATTGCGTTCCCAGCTAGCTCGGGCATCAAGGTCAAGGTCACCTCGCTCGCATCGTTCGACACCGACATCACCACCAAGATCAAGGCTGGTCAGGCTCCTGACATCGCTCTTTGGCCTCAGCCAGGTGGCCTGCTCGCTCAGAAGAGCAAGCTTGTTCCACTTGACAAGGTTCTTGGCAAGGCAACCTTCACCAAGATCGTGAAGACCCTCGTTCCAGGCTTCGAGCTTCTCGGCAAGTCGGGCTCGACCACTTACGGTCTGCCAGTATCGGCAAACCTGAAGTCGATCGTGTTCTACAACCCAGCAGTCTTCAAGGCAAACGGCTGGTCGATCCCTACCACTCAGGCTCAGCTTGAGGCACTCCAGACCACCATCAAGGCTTCGGGCAAGGCATACCCATGGTGTGCAGGTACCGAGTCGGGTGGCGCAACTGGTTGGTCGCTGACCGACTGGATGGAAGAGCTCGTTCTGAAGACCGCTGGTGTTTCGGTTTACAACCAGTGGTGGCAGGGCAAGGTCAAGTGGACCGACCCACGCATCGTTGCAGCTGGTAAGCAGCTTGCAGCTACCCTTCTTGCCGATGGCAACACCCAGGGTGGCGGCCAGGGCGTAGCAAGCCGTTTCTTCGGTCTTGCATCGACCCAGGGTCTCTTCAAGTCGGCTAAGGCAGACGGCGCATGTGCAATGCTCAAGCAGGGCTCGTTCATCACCGGCTTCTTCCCAGACGACATCCAGGCAGAGCTCAAGGCTAAGAACTACGCACACGTTGGCGTATTCGCTTACCCAGGCAAGGCCAACCTCCTCGGTGGTGGCGACACTGCCGCTGTATTCCACAACAACCCAGCAGTTGCAAAGGTTGCTTCGTACATCATGAGCGACAGCTTCGCTACCAAGGGTTACGCAGCAAAGGCTTCGGGCTTCCTCTCGCCTCACAAGACCTTCAACCCTGCTTACTTCGCTGACCCACTGGCAAAGCAGTTCACCACCATGTTCTCGAAGGCAACTGGCTTCGGCTTCGATGGTTCGGACCAGGCTCCACCACAGGTCAACAAGACCGAGTGGTCAGAGCTGACCAACTGGTTCGCTGGCAAGGAGAGCATGGACGCAGCGTTCAAGCTCATCGCAGACAGCTACAACCAGTAGTCAATAGCCCTAGGGTTATTCGATAACTAAGACGGTGCCGGAAGAGGCCTAGCTTCTTCCGGCACCGCACTTATCGGACCAGTTGCCTACCGCGGCTAAACTCGGTTCCACCGGCACCACGAGCTACACAAAGCTTCAACTGCACCAAAGGATGCCCTCTCGGCACCTATCCGTTTCACACAAAGAGAGCCACATCATGACTGATCTCTTGAACAATGTCTTCCTGGCGATAAGCGATGTGATGCAGAACCCTGTTCTGTCTTCGGTTCTCGCCATCGTGTTCGGCCCACTGGCCACCTTCGGCCTCTACTGGCTGCTGAACAAACTCGTCTCCCTGATTCCAAATCAGAAGGTTCGCAACGCGATCGAGCCATACGCCTTCATCGGTGTGGTGCTCTTGCTTGTGGGCGGTCTGCTGGTTGGTCCAACCATTCAGACCACGGTCTTCAGCTTTATGAACGCTGACTCGACCGAGTTCGTCGGCTTCAAGAACTACTTCAAGCTCTTCGCCGACCCTAACTTCTTTATCACCATCCGCAACAACGTGCTGTGGATCGCCGTCGTTCCGCTGGTCACCATCGTGCTCGGCCTGCTGATTGCAACCCTCACCGACAAGCTCGGCAAGGCACGCGAGCAGATCTTCAAGTCGATCATCTTTATGCCGATGGCGATCTCGTTCGTTGCGGCCTCGTCGATCTGGCGCCTCAACTACATGTGGGACTCGGGCGACAAGCAGATCGGAACCCTGAACGCGCTCATCAAGGCCGTCGGTCTGACCCCGGTCAACTGGATTCAGAACGACACTTTTGCGCTGAACAGCCTGATGCTCATGGTCATCGTTATCTGGGCAAACGCCGGATTCGCTATGACCCTGCTCTCGGCAGCAGTCAAGGCAGTGCCAGAAGAGACCATCGAGGCCGCGGCTATCGACGGTGCCACCGGCGCGCAGGCATTCTTCCGTGTTGTTTTGCCTCAGATTTGGGGCACTGTTATCTCGGTGTTCATCACCGTCCTGATCAGCTCGATGAAGATCTTCGACGTGATCTGGGGTATGACCGGCGGAAACTTTCACACCAACGTGCTTGGTGTCGACTTCTTCTTGCAGTACTTCATCTATCTGAACACCGGTAAGGCCTCGGCAATCGTCGTGTTGCTGATGCTCGCGATTATTCCGATCATGATTTACCAGATTCGTAGCTACCGCAAGCAGGAGGAAATCCGATGAGCCCTAAGAAGTCGTTTTTGACTCGCCTGCGCGATTGGCGCGTAGGCACCACCCTTGTAATGCTCGTGGTCGTGGCCGTCTGGCTTATGCCGACCGCAGGCCTTTTGGTCACCGCATTCCGCACCAAGACCGCCTCGGTTGAGTCGGGCTGGTGGACGGCGCTTGCCGACCCATTCCACACCGTCTGGTCGATCGACGCATTCAAGAGCGTGCTGTTCTCGGAGCAGTGGAACCTAGCCGACGCGTTCATGAACACCCTCGGCATCGCTGTGCCGGCAACGATCTTGCCTATTACGTTTGCTGCGTTTGCTGCCTACGGCTTCACCTTCTTGAACTTCAAGTTCAAGGAAGCCTGGTTCGGTCTGATCATCGCGCTCATGATCGTGCCTCTGCAGGCCGTCATCGTTGCCGTGCTGCAGATGTTCGGCGCGGTTGACGCATGGCTCATGACCATTCCTGGCAACGAGTATGGCGACCTGAAACTAAGCGGCAACTACCCTGCCGGTTGGATTGTTCACGCCGCCTTCGCAATGCCGTTGGCTGTTTACATTCTGCGCAACTACATGATGACCCTGCCATCGGCTCTGATCGAGGCTGCCCGCATCGACGGCGCCAGCCACTTCCAGATCTTCTGGCGCTTGATCATTCCGATGTCGGTGCCGGCGCTGGCGTCGTTCGCCATCTTCCAGTTTCTCTGGGTTTGGAACGACTACTTCATCGCGTATCTATTCGTTGGCGACAAGCCAGTTATGACCTACCAGATTCTGAGCATGCTCGGTCAGCACGGCGAAGGCTGGCAGATCGTTATGGCTGGTTCGCTGATCTCGGTGCTGGTTCCGTTGACTGTGTTCTTCTCGCTGCAGCGCTACTTTGTTCGCGGCCTCACCGCCGGTTCGGTCAAGTAACCAACACGACGAAATCATCCAGAAATCCCCTCGGTCTAGGCCGGGGGGATTTCGCTTTGGGCTAGTGTTGGCGAAGGGGGCGCATTGCCTCGCATTTTCAGGAGGACATCATGACACCACTTTTGAACAACGACGGCGGCAACCTCTTTGTCACAATCATGGGCTTGCTCTACGTCTTGGCGCTTGGTCTGGGCATCGCCGGCTTCGTCTTTTCGATGCTGACCATGCTGGCAACCCGACGCACGGCCAAAGCAACCGAGGCTCTCCTAGCCGAGGTCGCTCAAATCAAGGCCGAGCTCAACAAGAGCGAATAGCCGCAAGCGCATCCCGATGGTTTAACCTTGAGGGATGGCTGAATACACGTTCCTCAAGGGTTCCGCAGACTGGTGGCGTCAGGCCGTCGTCTATCAGATTTATCCGCGTAGCTACGCCGACCAGAACGGCGACGGCATCGGTGACCTCAAGGGCATCACCGCGCGCGTGCCATACCTAAAGGAACTCGGTGTTGATGCCGTGTGGCTGAGCCCGTTTTATCCGTCGGAGCTTGCCGACGGTGGCTATGACGTTGCCGACTATCGCAACATCGACCCACGCATCGGCACGCTCGAAGAGTTTGATGTCATGCTCGAAACCCTGCACAAGGCCGGCATTCGAATCTTTGTCGACATCGTGCCAAACCACTCGAGCGATCAGCACGTCTGGTTCCAGCAGGCTCTCAAGGCAGCCCCTGGATCGCCAGAGCGCGACCGCTACATCTTCCGTGACGGCAAGGGCGAGCACGGCGAGATTCGCCCATCAGAGCTAGTGAGCCACTTTGGCCCGACCGCCTGGACCCGCATCACCGAGCCGGATGGCACGCCGGGTCAGTGGTACATGCACCTGTTCGCCAAGGAACAGCCCGACTTCAACTGGGACAACCCCGAGGTGCGCGAAGACTTCTTGAAGACCATGCGCTTCTGGAGCGACCGCGGCGTCGACGGCTACCGCATCGATGTTGCGCACGCCCTAGTGAAAGACCTCAAGAACGGTCACCTGCCTGAGCGCCAGTCGTATGACGTGTCGGTCATGAAAGACGACGGCACCGACGACCTCTTCGACCGCGACGAGGTGCACGAAATCTATGCGTCGTGGCGCAAAGTATTCAACGAGTATGACCCTCCTCGCGTTGCCGTAGCCGAGGCCTGGGTGCACGCCAATCGTCGCGCGCGCTATGCCTCGACCGAGGGACTTGGCCAGTCGTTCGCCTTTGACCTGTTGGGCACTCCGTGGAACGCGAAGAAGTTCCACGACACCATCGCATACCAATTGAAGGCAGCCGATGAAACCGGTTCGTCGACCACCTGGGTGTTCTCGAACCACGACGTGATTCGCCACGCGACCCGATTTGGTCTGCCTGAATCGGCTCTGGCCAACCTGCCAAAGTGGTTCCGTTCGGCAGATCGCGAGAAGCTGATCGACAAGAAGGTTGGCCTCGACCGCGCGCGCGCAGCCACCATGCTGGTGTTGGGCCTGCCTGGTTCGACCTACCTCTATCAGGGTGAAGAGCTTGGTCTGCAGGAGCCGCTCAACATTCCGAGCGAGCAGATGCAAGACCCACAGTGGTTCCGCAACGAGGGTTCGATCAGCCGCGATGGCTGCCGTGTTCCGATGCCATGGACCCGCACCGGTTCGTCGTTTGGCTTTGGCCCTGGTGGCGCACACCTGCCACAGCCGAGCTGGTTTGGCGACTGGTCGGTCGAGGCACAGGATGGCGTCAAGGGTTCGACCCTCGAACTTTATCGCGCCGCGCTGCGCCTGCGCCGCCAGCTGCTGACCGAAGAGAAGCTCACCTGGGTCAAGCACTGGCTCAACCCAAACGTGCTGCACATCATTCGCCCTAACGGCTGGATTGTGATGACCAACTTTGGTGCCAAGCCGGTCAAGCTGCCTAAGGGTCAGCTGCTGATTGCGTCGGCCGAGCTGGTTGACGGCAAGCTGCCTGCAAACGCGACCGCCTGGTTGCAGCGCTAAGACAAAGTAAAGGGCGCCGCGGGAATTTTTTCCTGCGGCGCCCTTTGCGTTAATGAGCTTTAGTAAGCGCCGAACTCCTCGACCGAGCAGAACTCGCGCACGCCCGAGGCCGACGAGGCCTTGATGCAAACGGCTGGCGCATCCACGGTCGTGGTGATTTCGAGCGAGACGAAGTCGTCGTCGTTGTCCCAGCGCAGTTCGATGCGGTCGTTGCCTAGCACTGCCCACGAGAACGAACCCTCGAAGGCGTTGTGCTTGCGCAGGCGGGCGAGTGCGATGATGCCGCGGGTGACCGGCTGCTCGAGTGCCTCGTGAATCTCGGCCACGGTGTAGTTGTGGCGGTTGGTGTCGCGGCCCTGGGCGGTTCGAGCAAAAAGTTCGCGGTCGTCCATGCCGTTGAGCAGGCCGACGTAATAAACCTGTGGCTCGCCCGGCAAGAAGAACTGCACGGCACGCATAGCGAAGTATGCGGTGTCGTTGGCGACGATGTTCGGCAGGGTCGCGTTGATCTGGTGCGGCAGGCTGAACCACTGAGGAACAACCGAGGCGAGCGCCGAGTGACCGTGAGTGTTCTTCTCGGCGACCTCAAAGATGTAGGCCATCTCGTCCTGAGTAATGAGGCCCGGGCGACCGTTGATCGGGCCGCCGTCAATGACGCCATAGCCATCGTGGGTGTCGAGCACGTTGAGGCAGTTGTTCGGGCGAATCTGGAACCAGTTGTCGAGGCGGTCGACCGTGCCGGTGAAGAACGAGTGCAGCAGCAGCGGTGCAGTCTGGAAGTCGTAGATCAGGTCGACCAGTGGCGCGATGTCGAGCTGCTGGGTGTAGTGGGCATGAACCTCGACCAGCACGCGCATGTCATACGAGTGAATTAGGTCGGTGATTTCTTTGACGAACTCGAGGGTCTCTGGAGTCATGAACGAGTCGGTGCCAGGGGTCTTAACGGCATAGCCGACTGCGTCGAGACGAACGACCTTGACGCCGCCCGACTTGAGGGCCTCGAGAACGGCCTTGAGGTAGTCCTGGCCCTTCTCGTGCTTGATGTCGATGTCGACCTGCGAAGGCATGAAGGTGGTCCAGACTAGGCGGCGCTTGCCGTTGACCTCATACGCGGTGAATGGCATGCCCGGGCGTGGGCGATAGAACGAGGTGATGCCCTCTTCGGTGCCGCCGTTAGGAAAAACGGTGTCGAAGGTGAGGAACATGCCGGCGTACTCGCTGGCGTCGCCCTTTTCTTGCCAGTCGATGAATTCTGGCGAAAGGTATGAGGCGTGGTTGACGATCAGGTCGGCGGTCAGCTCGTGGGTCTCGCTGATGCGCTTGAAGTCGGCCCAGGTGCCAAGGCGTGGGTCAACGATTTTGTGGTCGATCGGGTCGAAGCCGGCATCGTCGCCATCGTATGGGTGAAAGAACGGCAGCACGTGAATGCCGTCGAAGTCGGCCAGCGGGCCCTTCAAAAGCTTTTCGATTTCGCCTAGGTTTCCGCCAACGCGCTCTGCGTAAACAAGGATGCTGGTGCCCGACATGTGTGCCTCTCGTTGAATCTTTGACTAGGCTAGCGGAATTTTTGTAAGCGTTTACAAAGCGCGCGGAATCGTTAGCGAATTGGGCAAAAAGCGGCTGCTTTCTGGGGCTTTGGTGCGGGTTCTTGGGGCGCAATCTAGACTTGTCTAGTGACCGAACAACGCCAGGTTCGCCCCACCACAGAGGGCTGGAAACAGAAGCTAGACGCCGAGGGGCGACCGCTTTTGCAGTTTGCCGAGCCTAAGGGCAAGCAACCACCAGTGCACCTGGCCGATCTGACGCCTGACGAGCGCGTCGCGCGCCTAAAAGAACTGGGCCTGCCAGGCTTTCGTGCCAAGCAGTTGGCCACCCACTATTTCAGTCACTACACCAGCGATCCAGCGCAGATGACCGACCTGCCGGCCAACATTCGCGAGCAGTTGGCGGCGGGAATGCTGCCGAAGCTCTGCACCGAGGTTCGGCGCCTGCAAACCGACAAGGGCGACACCATCAAATTCCTTTGGCGCCTGTTTGACGGCGCGATGGTCGAGTCGGTGCTCATGCGCTACCCCGGTCGCATCACCCTGTGTGTTTCTTCGCAGGCGGGTTGCGGCATGAACTGCCCGTTCTGCGCCACCGGCCAGGCTGGTCTGACTCGCAATATGTCGGCCGCCGAAATTGTCGACCAGGTCGTGCAAGCCAACGCCGCGATCGCGCGTGGTGAACTTGGCGGCCGCAAGGGCGGCGACCCAGAAAACCCTGAGCGTGTGACCAACATTGTGTTCATGGGCATGGGTGAACCACTGGCCAACTACAACCGCTTGATGCAGGCAATCCGCACGATGCTTGCTCCACAGCCCGAGGGTCTTGGAATGTCGGCGCGCAACATCACTGTGTCGACAGTCGGCCTGGTGCCGTCGATTTACAAGCTGGCCGACGAAGACCTCCCTCTGACATTCGCCCTTTCGTTGCACGCACCCGACGACGAGCTTCGCAACGAGATGATTCCGGTTAACTCGCGCTGGAACGTCGACGAGGCGCTCGATGCCGCACGCGCATACTTCGAAAAGACTGGTCGTCGCGTTTCGATTGAGTATGCGCTGATCAAAGACATGAACGATCACGCCTGGCGCGCCGAGTTGCTCGCCGAAAAGCTCAACGCCCGCGGCAAGGGCTGGGTGCACGTGAACCCGATTCCGTTGAACCCGACCCCGGGTTCGGTATGGACCGCCTCGTTGCCTGAGACGACTCGCGTTTGGATCTCGAAGCTCGAGGCCGCCGGCATTCCGACCACGCTTCGCGACACTCGAGGCAAAGAGATTGATGGCGCCTGCGGTCAGCTGGCTGCCGCCGAATAGGCAGTGGCCTCGCCGCAAAGCCCGCGACAAAAAACTTAGGGCCCGTCCAACTGGACGGGCCCTAAGTTTTACCTGGCTGGTATTACTTGTTGCTCAGGCGGATGGTTACACGACGGATCTGGTTGCCAACAACCGTCTCTTGCATGCCGACCTGTGACTTTGCAGTCAGGCTCGAGTTAATGCCCAGGGCATACGAGCACGAGTTAGCCGCGCGATTGCGTGACAGGGCTGCGTCAACCGCAAGAACGGTTGGGCCCATGGTGTAACCGGTGCAGTACATGTGAGCGTAGCCAGGGTACTTCTTGATGAACTTGGTGATGGTGGTCTTCATGCCCGAGGTCAGCACTGGCGAACCAGGTGCAAAACCGCTCAGCGTGATGATCACATCGTTATCGGTTGGGTCGGTCGCTGGCGCAGGCTTTGCGGCCTCGTAGTAGGTGAAGCTGCGGGCGATGCGAAGAGCGCCTGCGGTCACGACGATGTTGATGTCAACCAGGCCGACGTTGTGTGCCGGAATGACAAACACAATCTTCTGGCAGGTGTTCGACACAATCTTTGCCGCGGTGGCATCGACCACAACGCTGGTTGCGCCACAGAGATTCTCGCCATTGATGGTTGCGTTGCCGCCACCTGGGGTCAGCGAACGGTTAGGCGTCAGGTTCAGCGCCAGTGGAACTGCAGGGCGCACGGCATCGTTGATGATGACCAAGTAGTTGCGGGTCGTAATCACTCCGCCGTCTTCGGCCTGCACGGTAATGCTGACACCCGTTGCCGACATGACGGTTGGGGTTCCGGTAAGCACACCACCGCTGGTGAGCGACAGACCGTAGTTGCCCAGGTTGCCCGAGATCAACTGCCAGGTGTAGTTGCCGTTAGGGCCACCAGCAGCTGCCAGGGTCTGGCTGTATGCGTTGCCCACGGTTGCGTTGCTCACCGATGGCGTGATGATTGCCATGATGTTGAAGACGCGGGTAACCGGGGTTGCTGCCGCATAGGTCGAGTCGCCGTTTTGGGTTGCGGTGAGGCTACAGACGCCGACATCGAGCAGATTGATCGTGTAGGTCTGAGTCAGCACCGAGTAGGTGACGCTGCACTCGTTTGGAGTGTTGGTGGTCAGGGTGACCAGCAGGCCCGAGCTAGCCGAGACACTTGCCAGCTGGTTTCCAGCGTGCAGGTCGATGTCGTTCGGCTGAACGAAGGTGATGGTCTGGGCAATCGCGTTTGCTGCGTTGATCACCAAGGTGAAACCGACCTGGTGGCTAACGCCGTTCTCGGTGTAGGTGATTGCCAAGAAGTAGCTGCCTGCAGCGGTAGGCGTGCCCGAGATGACACCGGTCGACGGGTTGTAGGTCAGGCCGCTTGGCAAGCCCAAGATGTTCCAGGTGCCGCCGCCAACGCCGCCAGCCTGAGTCAGGGTCTGGCTGTATGCGCTGTTGACGGTGCCAGGGGTCACCGAGGTGCTGGTGATTCCGAACACCTTGAAGGTGCGGGTCACGTTGGTGGCCGCGCCATAAACGCCGTTGCCGGCCTGGCTTGCGGTTAGGGTGCAGTCGCCGATTGCGTGAATCGTAACCACGAAGCCCGAAACGGTGCACACCGCGTTGGTGCTGCCGGTCAGGGTCACGACCAGACCCGAGCTAGCGGTTGGCGAGACGGTAATCGACGAGGTCGACACTGCCTGGTTGCCCGGCTGAGCAAACGTGATGGTTTGGCTCAGCAGCGCTGCCTGGTTGATAACCAGGGTGTAGGTGCGCGAGTGCGAAACGCCGTTCTCGGTGTAGGTGATCGTGATCGATGCGTTGAACGATGCGGTCGGGGTTCCCGAAAGCACACCGCTCGAGCTCAAGGTCAAACCAGCAGGAAGGGTGCTGTTGGTCGAGTAGGTGCCGCCACCAACTCCACCGGCAGCGGTGAACGACTGCGAGTATGAGCTGTTGGTGGTGCCCGAGGCCACCGAAGCGGTGGTGATGCCGAACACCTTGAAGGTGCGAGTCACGTCGGCTGCTGCCGAGTAGGTCGAGTCGCCGGCCTGGCTTGCGGTAATGGTGCAGTCGCCCGTGGCCAGAATGTTGATGGTCGAACCCGAAACGGTGCAAACGCCGGTGGTGCTCGATGAGTAGGTGACAGTCAGACCCGACGATGCGGTTGCGCCCGGGGTCATGCTCGCGGTCGATACCGCGTAGTTGGCTGGCTGAGCGAACGTGATCGTCTGGCTTAGCGACTGCACGGTCGCGGTTGCCACGATGAAGGTGCGAGTCACGTCAGACGCAGGTGCATAAGTCGAGTTACCCGGCTGGCTTGCGCGAATTTGGCAGGTGCCACCTAATGCGGTGGTGATGATGTTGAGTCCTGAGACCGTACAAACGGTTGGGGTCAACGACACTAGCGTCACGGTCAGACCAGAAGTTGCGGTGGCACCCGACGCGAAGGTCTGTGACACCTGGATGCCGGTTGGCTGCGCAAAGTTGATGGTCTGAGGCGTCAGTGTCGAAACAGGGAAAGTCTGCGTCACTGGTTGTGCGGCACCGTAGTTCGCGTCACCCGACTGCGTGGCGGTGATCGAACAGGTTCCTGTGAGTGTCAAGGTCGTGATGTTCAAGCCCGAGACAGTACAGATTGCTGGGGTGTTTGAAGTCAGGGTCACGGTCAAACCCGACGAAGCGGTTGCGCCCGAGGCAAAGCTGGTGCTTGGGTTCTTTGAGCCTGGGTTGTTGAAGGTGATCACCTGTGAATTTGCCACCACGGTCGCAGTGAAAATCGCGGTGGTCGAGAAAGCCAAACCATCCTGAACCTGGAAGTTAAAGGTGGTTGCTGTTGAGCCTGTGAAGCGTAGTTTGCCCAAGTTGATGTCTGAAACAAGGATCGTCTGACCGGCTGTTACGGCCGTCCAAGTGGAGCCGTTCAGGTATTCAAGCGTGCCGTTAGTCGGCAGCGAGACAATCTTTAGATTTGCGAAGGCGTTGTTTTCGGCATCGCTGTAAGGAAAGTCGCTCGAGTTGAAGTAGTAAGGAGTGCCGGTAGCGATGTACATCGTCTTGTCGGCAGTGGTTGGCGCGGTGTTGTTTGGGTTATTGGCCGCTGGAGCCATCGATCCGCCCGAGCCGTCGGTCCAGGTGTAACCACCTGAAAGGTCGAGCGCGAACTTGCCGCCAGATGCTGCGTTGACACCGTGGCGAACGGCCAGGTCGGTTACGAAGGCGTAGTTGACCTTGACGCGACCCTTGGTGTACGAACCAGTGGCATCGGCATAGTTGGAGCCACTTGAAGGCTGGTTGTCAATGAAGCGAGTCCAGCCGTTGGCCTGGCTGGTCACGTTCAGAGTGGTGTTGCTTGAAACGTTGTAGGTCTGGAAACCCTTGAACTCAGAGAACTGGTTGCCTGATACGTAGTCGAGGTCGTATGAGTTCACCTGAACGTTGTTGAGCTGCAGCTGAATGCCGGTGCCGGCGGTGGTGTAGGTGCCACCCTCGTAGAACTTGAAGTTCAATTCGACATATCCATTGGCCGTCGTTGGAGTGATGGTGCTCTGCAGCAACTCGGCCGCGGTTAGAGCACCAGCCGGCTGGCTAGGAGGCGGGGTGGTTACCGCATCCGAGTCTTTGTCAAGGTTGGTCATGGTTGCGTTGACCAGGGTTGGGGTGACGACCACGTCAATCACAACGCCGTTGACGGTAGCCGAGTTGCGATAGATCGTAGGCACGTTGTTAGCGCCAGCGATGGTGCCGCCAGGGAACTTGAGCGCCTGACCTGTCATATCAATCGCAGTAAGTGCGTGTGCCGGTGCGGCGGCGATGCCGACCAGTCCGGCGGTGAATAGAAGTGCGGCCGATGCGGCGGCAATCAGTTTCTTCATTTGGCAACCTCGAATTCTTAAGCCAAGCCCCCGTTCACGACTGCGAACAAAAACTCTTTTAAGTATTCCCGATGGTCCGACACTAAACGGGTCAATGGGGGGTTAACCCCATGTTTTCAATCAGTGCTGTTGCGAGTTAGTGCCGAGCGGGCGACACGTTGGCTGGGGAGCACCAGGCTGGCCACCACAAACAGAAACGCCATGATGCCGAAAATGTAGGTGAGCATGCCGGTCACGCCGCCTTCATCGTTTGGATTGATGAAGAAATAGGGCCACCAGCCATCGATCGAACCGCGCACAATCGTGAACAATAACCAGGCAAATGGATACACCCAGGTAGCAAACGCGGTCTTCCAGCTCAGGGGCTTGTGCGGCGCAAACAGCAGCCACTCGATCACGAGCAGGATCGGCGCCCAAACGTGCAGAACATCGTTTGGCACGGTTGGCCATTGATAGCCGGCATCGGCGGCGAGCGGCGGCAGGTTTCGCAGCAACAGGTTGTAGACGACGGCCACGATGACCGAAGAGGTGACGAGGCCGAGCCTCGCGAGGCTGAGCCACCGCGGTTCGCGTTCGACAGGGGTGGCGCGCAGCGCATACGCGCCTGCAATCAGCATCAGGATTCCGGTCGCGATGCTGGTGTCGACCGTGAAGTAGGTGAAGTATTCGTGCGGGCGAAAGACGTTGTGTGCCGTGCGGTCGATGATTTGCCAGGCGACGCTGCCGAGCAGGGCGGCACCGAGGGCAAAACGCAGTGTTGCTGCAAAGAGTCTCATGGGCTAAGACTAAAGGCGGCGATGTAAGTAAAGCCCCTCTTGACAAATCGACCATTTGGCCAATATTCTGAACCCATGAGCGCTCGCGATTTTTCGAACCTGAAGTTTGGCCTAGACACCTTTGGCGACGTCACTGTTGACGACCAGGGCAACCGCGAGAGCGACGCCAAGGTGATTCGAAACGTAATCGAGCAGATCAAGCTGGCCGATCAACTCGGCATCTATTCGATCAACGTTGGCGAACACCACCGCGACGACTTTGCGGTCAGCGCGCCTGACACCGTGCTGGCTGGAGCGGCTACCGTCACCAACCAGATCATGCTCGGCACCGGTGTGACCGTGCTCTCGAGCGACGACCCGGTGCGTGTCTATGAGCGCTTCGCGACCCTGCAGGCCCTGTCGAATGGTCGCGCCGAAATCACCGCCGGCCGCGGCTCGTTCACCGAATCCTTCCCGCTGTTTGGCTTTAGCCTGGGCGACTACAACGCGCTATTCGAAGAAAAGCTCGAGTTGCTGGTTCAGCTGCTCGGCGATCAGCCGGTGACCTGGTCGGGCAAAACCCGAGCTCCGCTCGAAAATCAAGAGGTATGGCCAAAGACCGAACAAGACATCTCGTTGCGTGTGGGCGTTGGCGGCAGCCCAGAGTCGGTGGTGCGTGCCGCGCGCCTGGGCATCCCTATGGCTCTTGCCATCATTGGCGGCGACCCGGCCCGCTTCGCTCCGTTCTCGAAGCTCTATCGCGATGCCCTCGCGCAGTTCGAGCGCCCTGAGCTCGAGGTGTCGATTCACTCGCCCGGGCACATTGCCGAAACCGACGAGCAGGCAATCGAAGATCAGTGGCCGCACTACCAAACCATGTATGGCCGCCTCGGCCGCGAACGCGGCTGGGGGCCAATGTCAAAGGATCACTACCTCGCCGAGGTGAGTGCCGGTTCGATGTATGTCGGCTCGCCCGAGACCGTTGCCCGCAAGATAGTGCACGCCGTAACGTCGGTCGGTGCCGGTCGCTTCGACCTCAAATACGCCACTGGGACCATGCCGCACTCGAAACTCATGAGGTCGATCGAGCTTTATGCCACCAAGGTGGTGCCTCGCGTTCGCGAGCTGCTGGCCGAGTCAGACGCCGAGGTCTGGGGCTAGTGCCGACCTGCCCAGAGTTCGCGCTCGACACCTTCGGCGATTCCCAATTCGATTCCTCAGGCATGCGCCAGTCGGATGCCCAAACCATTCGCGATGTGGTGGCACAGGCACGCCTGGCCGACGAGCTTGGCCTGGCTGCCTTCAGCATTGGTGAACACCACCGCGACGACTTTGCGATTAGCGCCCCCGACACCGTTTTGGCCGGCATTGCGTCGGTCACCGACCGCATTCGTTTGGGCACGGCCGTCACAATCCTTTCGACCGACGACCCGGTTCGCGTGTTCGAACGATTCTCGACCCTTCAGGCGCTCAGCGATGACCGGGCCGAAATCACGGTGGGCCGAGGCTCATACACCGAGTCTTTCGATCTTTTTGGATTCAAATGGGACGACTCGTTTCGGCTGTTCGATGAGCGTGTGGAGTTGTTTGCGCAACTGCTCGAGCAACGCCCTGTCACCTGGTTGGGCGAGACGCGCTCGCCGCTGCACAACCAAGAGGTGTGGCCAAAACTCGATAGCCCGCTGCGGTTCAGAGCGGCCGTTGGTGGTGCGCCAGAATCGGCGATTCGTGCCGCTCGATTGGGAGCCAGCCTGTCGCTCTCGGTGATTAGCGGCGACCCGCTCCGGTTTGTCGACTATGTGCAGAGCTATCGCGATTCGCTGGTTGACTTCGGCCGCGACTTACTACCGACCTCGGTTCACGGCCCCGGCTTTATCGCCAAGACCGATGAGCAGGCCATCGAAGAATTCTGGCCGCTTTATGACGCCAGCTACGGCAAGATTTCGCGCGAACGTGGGCGCCCTGCAACCGACAAACAGCACTTCATCGATGAGGTTCGGTCGGGTGCGCTTTATGTCGGTTCGGTCGAAACCGTGGCCCGCAAGATTGCGCGCACGATTCACGGCCTCGGCGTCAATCGCTTCGATTTCAAATACAGCGCGGGGCCAATGACCCAGCTGCAGGCCATGAACAACATTGAGCTGTATGCCACGCAGGTTGCGCCGCGCGTTCGCGAATTGCTCGCCGAGGCCCGCATCGAGGCTGGCCGGCTCGAGGGAGCGCTCGCCGCTGTGTCGGCTTAGGCTAAATCCATGCGTTTTTCAACGACTGCGATTGTTCTGGGTTCGCTTGCGATTGCCTCGGTGGCATTGACCGGATGCGCCTCGGCAACCGATGTTGCCGCAGGCCCATCGACTGCGGCCAGCGAGCTGCCAAGCTCGGTTGCACCAACCGGAGTCGCCCCGACCACCGCTCAAACCAGCGACCCAAACATGCAGGTCTCACTGCTCGATGAGCGTGCATTCACCGGCGCTCTAAAGCCGTTGGGTTTTGCGTGTGACGCCAGCATTGTCAAGGCGATCGACGTGATGGGCAGCGCCGTCGAATTTTCGACGATTGCGTGTCGCCGCGGTAGCGAACCGGATGTGGTTTTGACGCTCGCCGCTAACCAGAATGAGCTCGAGCTCGTGACCAGCCAATCCTGCAAGGCCGTGACCGGCACCCAGGCTCGCACGCCGATCGTTGCCGGCGGCAATTGGCAGCTACTTTCGGCCACGGCCGATGACCCACTGCTAGCCGAACTTGGCAAGATTCTGCAGGGCAAGACGATCACAATCGCCCAGCTCTGCGCATAGGTTTTGGCTTAGATTTAGAGCGACTTCATAACAAGGGGGAATCACATGTTTTGTTCAAATTGCGGCAAGCAACTTGGTGAAGGCGCCGGGTTCTGTGGTGCTTGTGGCGCTGCCGCGTCGAGCAGCGCATCGTCGACCGCCAGCACGACTGCGACCGTTAGCGGCACCGCAACCACCACACCGCCGCGCGACTTTGTGAGCACCTGGCTGTTCTCGTGGTTTTTGGGCAGCCTCGGTGTCGACCGCTTTTACCTGGGCTACACCGGCCTAGGCCTGGGCAAGCTTGCCGTGACGATCTTTAGCCTTGGCCTTGGCGGATGGGTGTGGCACACAATCGACTTGATTTTGCTGTTGGCAGGCAAACTGCCCGACGCACAGGGTCGACCCCTAGTCGGCTACGCCGAAAAGAAGCGCATGGCCATTTGGGTGACCGCCGGTGTCTCGATCGGCAGCCTTGTGCTGACGCTGATCTGCTTTGGTGGGCTGATTGCGCTTTACCTGTCGAGCTATCCTGCGGCCAACTATTAGCTAGTGCGCTAGCCGGCAAGCGGCAGACGGATGCTGGTGTGCAACCCGCCTAGATCCGCGCTTCGGCTTAGTTCGATCGTGCCACTGAGTGTCTTCACGATTCCAGTGATGATGCTCATGCCCAGACCAGAACCACCATTCACCCGCGAACGAGCAGGGTCGAACCGCTTGAACGCGTCGACTCCGTGACCGTATGCGGCCTCGGGCAAGCCAGGGCCGGCGTCTTCGATGTCTAGCTGAACCCATGCTCCGTCGGCGGCAAGGCGCACAAGCACGCGATCGGTCACGCTCGTGTGGCGAGCGATGTTGCCGGTGAGGTTCGCAAGCAACTGGCGCAGCAGGTCGTCGCGGCCGAGCACGCTCAAACCTGGCTCGATGCGCACCTCAACGCTGCGCTCTGGTTGAATCGCCGCGAGGTCGTCGGCCGCGGTCTGCACAACCTCGCTCAGGTCAACTGCGTCGATTAGGGCAACCGACGAGGTGGCCTCAGACAACTCTGCAATTTGCAACAGGTCTTTGATCAGGCGCTCCATGCGCTGAATTTCGGCGGCCATGCGGTCGTGTGCGCGAGCGCGTTGTTCGACCGGCAATTCCTGCTTAGAGATCATCTCTAGGTATCCGCGCACCACGGTCAACGGTGTGCGCAGTTCGTGCGATGCGTCGCCCAAGAACTCCTGCATGCGCTCCTGAGCGGCACGTTCAACCGTCACGGCCTGCTGCAGCGCCGAAACCATGTCGTCGAGCGCGCGACTCAACCGGTCGACCTCGCTCGAACCAGCCTCGGCGGCCAGATCGTGTTCAAGGTCGCCTGCAGCGATGCGTTCGGCCTCGCTGGTTAGGCGCGCGATCTTTCGTGTTTCGCGCCGGGTGATTAGCGCGATTGCCGCCGCACCAAGCAAGATCGCCAGGCCCGTGACGCCACCCAATCCGAGCATCGCGGCAGTGCGCTGTGCTGTGACATCGGTTAGCGACATAGCCAGCAGCACCCAATCGCCGCTGTCGAGCTTGATCGCCCGCAACCGGTATGCCTCGTTGGTCGCAACCGACACGGCCGATTTGCTGGCGGCCGTCAACTCGGCGGCGGTTGGTGCCTCGGCGATTACATCGCCCCCAGCGCTCAAGTTGCTCAGTTCGCCGGTGGCCGCCAAATAGCCAACCTCGAGCGAATCGCCGGCTTCGCTCGAAACCAAAAACGCGGCCGCAAGCTTGTCTGACTTCTCGTTGATGATCGTGTCGGCGCCTGACTCGAGCACCTTGTCGATCGAGGCAACACCGGCAGACTCGTTGGCGATTACCGCCACCGTGCCAACGGCTAGGCCGAGCGCAGCAATCACACCGGCCGAAGCCAGGGTGAGTTTGGTCTGCAGTCTCATTAGGTCAGCCGTTGCCTTCTTTAGGTCTATGGCTCAATCTGAAAACCGATGCCGCGCACGGTCTTGATGCCCGCCCAGTCGTCGGTGTGCAGCTTGCGGCGCAAATAAGAAATGTATGTGTCGACCACGGTCGCGCCGGTGGCAAAGCCCATGCCCCACACCCGGTCGAGCAGGTGCGCCTTGGTCACAACCTTGCCCTTGCGCTCGATCAGTTCGAGCAGCAGTCGGAACTCGGTGGGCGATAGGTCGACCGCGGCACCGTTCATGGTCACCAGGTGTCGATCTTCATCGACTCGGATCGGGCCGCACTCGTGCATTCCGGTGTCTGGAACCTCGGCCGAGGTGCGTCGCAAGATCGCGGCAACGCGCAGGGTCAGCTCTTCGAGGCCGAAGGGCTTGGTCACGTAGTCGTCGGCGCCATACTTTAGGCCCGTGGTCACATCGCCGCGTTCGGCGCGTGCGGTCAAAAGAATCACCGGGGTGTTGTCGCCGTGTTCGCGCAGGTCTTGCAGCAGGTCGAAGCCGTTCATGCGCGGCATGTTGACGTCGCTAATGATTAGGTCGAATCGCTCGGCGCGAATGGTCTTGAGGGCGTCGAATCCGTCGATCGCCGCTCGGGCCTGGTGGCCAGCGAGCGTGAGGGCATCAACGAGCATGTCGCGCATGCCCGGTTCATCATCGACGACGAGGATCTTGGGAGCCATGCCTAAAGCCTATTCATGCCACCGACATCGTCGCTGGCTCCATAGATTGCCCTGAGGATTTCACAGATAAATCACAAAACATAAGACGTTCAATAGTTGTGCAGCCACGAGGTTTCGACCCCCCTCGAAAACTGGATGGCGGCAAATCGGAATCGAATCGTCAGATTCGGAAAGAAGAACAAATGTTCAAGAAGGCAAACAAGAGTGCGGCAGCAGTGCTGGTCGCAGCTGGCCTCGTCTTTGGTGGCGTCTCGACCGGTTTCGCGGCCGACACCACTCCGACTCCAGAACCAACTGCAACCACCTTCGTGCAGGGCCCAACGCTCAAGCTCAGCAAGACCGAGCGCGTTGCCCTCAAGGCATACCGTGATGCGGTCGCCACCTACAAGACTGCGATGCAAAAGTTCCAAGCCGACAAGGCTGCCTATGTGGCCGCCAAGAAGGACTACCAGGCTGCGATGAGCGCATACCAGGCAGCAATGCAGCAGTGGGCAACCGCTAACGCCACTCAGATTGCGGCCATCAAGGCAGTGCGCGAAACTTTCCAGGCTGCGGTCAAGGCTGCTAACGATGCATACAAGGTTGCGTTGGCTGCGGCCACCACCGCGGCAGAAAAGACTGCCGCTCTCGATGCACGCAAGGCCGCCGTTGACTCGGCAAAGACCACCATGGATGCGAACCTCGCAGCCATTGGCCCACTGCCAACCAAGCCAGTGAAGCCAGACATGGTCAAGCCAAACCCATCGGACAAGCCGACCAAGCCTGAGAAGCCGGTCAAGCCAACGCTTGCACCGACTCCAGCGCCAACCGCAACCCCATAGTCTGGGGGCTGCCAGCAAAAAGCTTCTGAATCGGATCTTCAGAAACCTCCACTCTCCTTAGTGGCATCGATGCTCGCCTCGCGGCGGGCATCTTTGTTTAACGGGGTTTCGCAGGTTGCGCGTCTAAACTTTGGGCATGATTCAGCGTGCCAACCACATCAGCAACAAGACTCCCTTTACGCGCGTTATGGCTGGTGGCGCCGCGGCGACGCTGTTGAGTCTTGCGCTCGCGGGTTGCTCGGCTGGCGGCTCGATTCTGCCTGGTGGCGGCGATTCTCAGAGCCCGACCCCAACCGTCAACTACGTCACGGCACCGCTCACCGGCGTCAAGTTTGTTGATGGAACGGCAGAGGCCGCGGCGCTGGCAAGCCCATCGGTTGCTTGCAAGATCGACAACTCAGAGGCGGCCCGCCCGCAGCAGGGCCTCAACTCGACCGATGTGGTTTTCGACGAAATGGTCGAGGGTGGCCTGACCCGCCTCGTCGCGATTTGGCAGAGCAACAAGCCGACTGCGATTGGACCGGTGCGTTCGATTCGCCCGATGGACCCTGACATCATCAGCCCGTTCGGCGGGATCGTCTGTTATTCGGGCGGTCAGCAGATTTTCGTGAACCTGATGCGCAACACCGCGGTGTTCAACGCATCCGAGACGAGTGAACAGGGCAAGGGCACGTTCAGCCGCACGCATGACCGCGAGGCGCCGCACAACGTAATCGTGAATGTGTCGAAGCTAGCTGCGGCACACAGTGACATCGCTGCGCCTCAGCAAATGTGGGACTTCTCGGCCGACGTTGCAGGATCTTCTGCGGGCTCGGTTGCCTCGGCCGCTTCGGTGACTTCGCTAACGGTCAAATATCCTTCTGCTACCGCCAAGTGGGACTGGTCGGCTAGTGCAAAGTCGTCGACCGGAGTTGATGGCGCTTGGGTTCGCACTCAAGACGGCAAGCTACACATCGACAAGCTGACGGGCGCCCAGGTTCGGGCAACCAACGTTGTTGTGCTCGACGTAAAGATTGACCGCTCATATGCAGATCACAAGTATGGCCACATTCCTAAGACCGTCATGATCGCGAGCGGTGACGCCTGGGTGTTCACCGGCGGTGGCATGGTCAAGGCCCGCTGGCAAAAAACGTCGCAGACCGGGCGCATCCTGCTGACCGATTCGGCTGGCGCGGCGATCACATTGGCGCCAGGCAACACCTGGGTCGAACTCAAGCCGGCGGCACCCGAGGGGTCACTCGCAATGGTGACCAAGTCGGTGGGCGGCGGCTCGGCCAGCCCTTCGCCATCGGCAACTAAGTAACGTTCGGCAGTTGGGTTGCTTCCTGCCGGCCGCTAGTCGTTCGGTTGGGGTTCGCGCCCTGCCTGTAGCTCCCAGGGAATCTCGGTGATTTCGCTTGGGTCAACGAGTCCTGGCTTCATCGACCAATGGCTCAAGACGGCCTCGACGATTCGGTTCGCGGCCTGCCCCGCATAGGGCATCGCGGCGCGGCGCAAGTCGTCGATTTTTCGACCTTTTGCAGTCGGCGGATCGATTGGGTGTGAAGTCGTTCTGCACCGTGTTGAATTTTCGATGTTTTCCTGTCGAATTTCGGCCAATTTCGCCTCAAATATCGCGATATTTACGGGTGTCCTCAACCGACAATTTGCCTCGGCCGCCAGCTCGCCCAGGGCCGTGAATGGCCAGTGATCGGGTCGCTCCAAGAAGATGCCGGTCTTGCCAGTCGCCAGCGGATACTCGGCCAAAAAGCTGATGCCATCCGAAACCAGCACATCGCAGCCGAAGACTCGAGCGAGCGGCCAAGCTGACGCGTCTTCGGTATTTGGCAGCGAATCCCAGGTTGCGCGCCAAGACGCAACGTCGGCGGGCGTCAACACCTCGCGATCAACGAGAGTTCCCCACATGAACGGATGCGCCCGGAGCGCAAATTGAGTGTCGGGATTTCGTTGGGCGACCTCGAGCATCAAATCTTTGGTCGCGGCAAAGGTGCCGAAGTTGAGCCAGTGTGGCGAGTAACTGTGGTGTGGCGCAAACACCATGGAAGGAGGTGCGGAAATATCGCCATATTTGCCGCCAATTTGGCCAATTTGCGATGAAAAATCGTCGAATTTTGAACTAGGTGCATAGTCGTTCGGGCGAGCATCCCCGTTCGCTTCGGCAATCGGCGAATTTTCGACGTTTTGCGCTGCACCCCGCTGCACCGCCGCCACCAACTCATCCAGCTTCGGCGAACCAACAACTACGACGCCATGGTCGCCGCGCTGCGTGCCGGCAAACGCCGCCTTCACCTCGGCCGATTGCACGAACACCAGCGATGCCAGCTGGTGCAAACGCTGCGTGAAATAGTGCGGCGCGACCCCGTCGACAAAACCACCCGCGCCGTCGGGCTCCTGCACCAACGACAACGAGAAATACGGCACATAAGCGATTCGCGTGAATTTGACCAGCGCATCCGGTCGAAGCGACCGCTGATAGTTGCGCTGCCACGGATAGTTCATGAACGCATAGTCAGGCGCCCATTCACGCAGACGGCGCCCTGCCTCATCGGCGTCGTCAAACGCCCAGTTCACGTGATCGACACCCAAATCGGCAAGGTATGCGCTAGCCGCCGAGCCATCGTCGAACCCGGCGTCGCCGGTCAGGCGCTTGGCAACCACCGCGACCAACACCTCAAATCGAGGGTCGGTCAGCATGAGCCGATGTGTCTGCGCGAGCGAATCCCAAGACTCCACATAAAAGAGCACAAAGGCGACGCGAATAGGCATACGTCGATTAAACGGCATGGGGTGGCGGCAGACGCTTAGGCGAAAGGCCCGGTTAAAGGCAAAACCGCCCCGAGGCTACGAATTCGAATAGTCCCGAAACGGTTTCTTGCGCAAGGCTTGGTTTCAAGCGCAAGGCAATTCTGCCAGCCATCGCAACATCGCGCCACCCCGCACATTGTTAATTGCTTTAGAACTACCTTTTGTTACGCATTGACTCAGCCATGCCTCACCCTCGAGCGGCACCCACGCGAATAGCCTTGAGCCATGACCGCAAAGAACATCGTCAAGATCGCATCAGTAGCTGCCGCAATCATGCTCGCAATCGCTTCGGCCGCGCCGGCGAACGCCAAGGCATGGACCCCGACCTCGGGCCAGACCCTAACCGACGGCAAGTTCATGGCCAACACCGCCGAGGCCACGGCAAGCACACAGACCTATTCGCTCGTTTATGACGAGAACCGCAACGACTCGATCTGCCAGACGATCGGCGAGGGCTCGTGCCTCGCGACCGACACCATCAGCGGCACCTACGTTCTTGGTGTCTGCACCGACGCCGCCGACACTCTTTGCATCGACAAGGTCGCCATTTTTGCTCAGGGCAAGGCCGCAACCGCCGCAACCGTAATTCGCCAGATCAAGGCGCCGGTAGTGGCCGTGGCAGCAGCAAGTCAGGCCACCATTCCTAATGGCGGAGCCACCACTCTTTACACCGGTTCGGTCAATCACGCCGGTGGCGCAGCGACCTATGCAGTCACGGCTGCCGTAAACGTCAGCTTCAAGGCTGGCAAGCTGACCGCCGACGACTATTCGGTTGCAGTCGTGCCATTCAACGAAAAGCGCGGCGGATTCGTTGGCCCGGCAATCAGCGCCGGTCAGATCAACGACTACACCCAGCCTGAGTGTGCTTTCCTCGAAGACAACATCTGTGGCGAGGTCGAGAACTTTGCTCCGAACACCCGCGTGAGCGTGAGCGTGCGTCTGCCTCAGACCGCATACTCGTTCCTTGGTGGCCGAATGAGCAATGCCGACCTGGCTGCAACCAAGACCGCGGCGGGCGTAAACCTGACCGTTGCCGGCAACCCGGTTGCAGTGCAGCAGCTCGAGCTGGCGCTTGACCCAAACAACTATCCAGCTGCGCTCGGCATTCGCAAGGCGGCGGCAAAGCAGACCAAGCGTTTCTCGAGCCTGAGCGCGATCAACGCTGCTCGCGCGATGGTCAGCAACAAGGCAACTGGCAGCCGCACCTTCTGGCAGTTCAACAACTGGGACGGCGACCTGGTCGCCAACTCGCTCGCGAACAACAAGTGCGGTTCGACCGCTGGCATTCGCGGCATGTTTGCCACCGATGCGCTGAACACCGATGGCTTTGTGCCGGCCAAGGATGGCGGCCGATTCAACGTGAACGTCAACGGTGTGCTCAACAACCCAGACGGCAAGATTGATGCCGGCTCGGTTGATGTGATTCTCGACTCGG
>Ga0228700_1000819_pt1 | contig 24009 bp, 43 predicted proteins | sample McNCre317_Aug_MG_FD_178019 | JGI IMG/M metagenome (GOLD analysis project Ga0228700, IMG submission 178019) | Freshwater microbial communities from McNutts Creek, Athens, Georgia, United States - 3-17_Aug_MG | ecosystem: Environmental > Aquatic > Freshwater > Creek | place: USA: Georgia...
AGTTCTTTTTCTGCTCTTCAACAGACGGGATAAGGAACGGTCTGGCAGGAATGTTTGCAATTGGCGAACCGAATTCGTGTATATAACCGAGCGCGGCATTTCCTACCTCTTCATTTCGAGCATCCGTCGCCTCTGGTATCCCTACCATGATCTTATATTCTGCTATTTCAAGGATGCGCTTCATTTCATCCTCAAATAGGCTTTTTTTCATCTTAATTACTTCCAGAGTAAAACAACGGAACCTGACCAAGAGAATACTGCCCTGCTGGCATAATCTGCAATCCTCCTGCACCCCAGATGCGGGCAAGCTGAAGCAATCGTATGCCGTAACTAGTCATGTTCCACTGCCCGCCATCCTCCATTGATACAGAGCCAGCATCACGAGACACGGATACCTTATCTACCGTCTTCGACGTTTCAATGCCTTGAGCAGTGCCGCTGATACCACCAACAGCAGCCGCAAGAGCATCACGAGCAGATAAAACAAGGTTATGAGCTACGAATAACTTTGTAGCAAAGTCAAGTGTATCCTGATCTGTCCACACAAGAGGATTTAGATACAGCGGCGCGATATCTATCCATGGCTGTATCTGAGGGGCAGTGTAAGCGTCGAACTCAGGAAATAGGTCTTTTACGCTTTGTGTTGTTATTGGCATCTGGAATCACGTCCTGAATGATTGTAGAGAACTGCTTAACGTACCAATGATTGGCGATATCTTCAGGCACTTCATGAATCCCAACATCGAAATGCTGGGACTCGCCGAGAGCAACAGACAGGTCAAATGCCTGCGTTACTTCAATCTTAGATGCCATCACAGTACCCAACTGTTTCGCCGCGTGGGAACTCTACAGCACCCAAACGCCCGTAGTATGTGGTTAATTGATTCAAACCACGATACTCCAATGGAGTGCGTTGCAATGGAACCATTGGGAAGCGAACGAACGACTTCTCGTTGCTGTACAATGCCATGCGTTGAGTACCGCCAACGCCACGATCTGTCAGCCACTTGCTTGATACAACATCAAGAGGCACGCCGTTGTTTGCCATGCACAAGCTGTTAACTTTGATATATGTGAGCAACGACACGTTACCAGCATCAGACACGATTGTGCTATTGAGATAAGCAAACTTTAATGGAGGCAATGCGAGCTTAGTTGCTACGATGCTATAACCAGATGCAGCCCAGACTAATTGCTCAAACGCGGCGATATCTTGCATGACTTGACGAGCTGTAGTTACACCGCCGCCCCATGCGCCAGTTACAGCGTTGGTTACAGTAGCAACCTTGGTGTCACTGTTCCATAATCCTGTTAGCGCAGCACCGCTGTAGGTCAAGCTGTCGTCGCCAATGTAAACCATGCGATCAACGTCCATTTGATGCTTCATTGTCAAAGCTTCAAACTTTTGTGAGTCAACTGGGCGACCGAGTTGCTGTGCAGATGCCAGCTCTGGAATAGTCCAGCCAAGCTCATAGCCGATTAAGTTTAATGGTGTAGCGGTCTTGCCGATATCCAATGCTAAGCCTGCAATTGTGGTTGAGTCTTTGCCGACCCAGCTAATACCATTGGGGCTAATCCCGCCAGCCATAGCAAAGCTAGAGTTGGTGAACGAACTAACCTCATCGGCAATGCTTACGTCTTGGCGTAATTGGATATCACGCCCGTAGGTGATGCTGACCAATGGCATATACATCGTCTGATCTAAACGCTCCAATTCTCCTAATAGGAAAACGCCAGAGCTATCGATTGTGTTTCTATCAAATGTGAACATCTATCTATTCCTTAAATATTGTAAGCAATTTCAACGTTGCCAGAAGCGTCTTGTGTGCCTGCGAATGTGCATCCCGTTACGGCAACGGTTTCGCCTGATACTAAAGCAGCTTCGATTGCGCCGATTACGCGAATGCCTGATGGGTTTGCGATACGCACATAAACTTGACTGCCGAGTGCTGGGGTGCCTGCGACGTTAACAACTGTCATATATCCGCGACGAACCACGTCGGCAACGCCGTTAACGGCAGGAACATCCACGCCAAGAGGGTCGCTCGCATTGCTTCCAGTCATAGGGAATGGACGGGCAAGGATGCCATAGATCACACTGGCTGTATCGCTTGCAACGAGAGGGACGAACTTGCCCGATACGATCTTGCCGAACATGCCGTAGTTGGCGAAAGGCAAAGCCGAGTTCAACAGTTGTGGCTCGACTGTGGTTGATTGTCTGCGGCTGATATCGCCACGGATGCCGTTCGGCATGCGGTATAGAAAAGCTACCATTATTTTTTGCTCCAAAATTCACGATTACGTTTATTAATTTCATCCACGGTTAGATGCGCTGGTCTCATGCTTCCCATATCAACAGCGGAATGGCGAGTGCCTTTTGCTTTGTTGAGTTGAGCTACAAGATCAGAAGATGCCAAGAATACATCTGCCACTTGACTCGCGCTCAAGCTATCAACAGCACGCCCGCGCAGGAATACTTTCACTGCTTCGGCTGTCTCCTGAATGCCTAGGGCGGCATTGATTGACTCGACCATTGCGGTATCTTTAGATTTAAACTTCAGGCTAGGGCTAAGAATCTCTACGCGACTACGCAACTCTGAGTCATGCACAACCACGCCAGCTTCTTCAATTTTTCCTGCCGCCACAACGTCGGTAGGGCTGTCCTCTGCGGGCACGTCCTCGTCTTCGTCTTTGGCTTCCAGCTTCTCTAAGCGTTCATCGATTGCTTTTAAGCTATCCAGAATCTTAGACATGGCATCGGTTGCCTTGTCTTCTTTCTTTGCTTCCTCTAGTTCGTCTTTGACTTCTTCCACTGCCTCTTGAAACGATTCCTCGTCTTTAGCGTGGAAGTAAGCCAGCAGGCGATCTATGGCACTGCGCTTCTTTACCATTTTAATAGTTTCCTTGTCTCGGATTGAACATCTAACGCCAGCACGACCACGCGACACTAGCGCGACGTGATTACCTATGATATTGGTTTGTCTGCCAACACCAATGGAGTCTTGGATGTAGTGCGTGTCATAGCCGCACGATACTTGTCTTAAGTTATTTTTTTGGATTGCTGTAATGGCTTCACGGTCTGTTATAAGTAGATCAGCTAACAATAAATCTGCTTCTTCGTACTCACCGCGCCGAACATTCTGCGCTAGACCAACGGTTAACGCACGCCAGTTGTCGGGAGAAACGAATTCATCTGGGTGGTCAAGCGTAACGCTTTTCCCTTCGAACGATGCGAGCGTTTCGGGGGAAAATACTTCTTCTTCGGTGCGGTGAATGGTAACGATACCCGAATCTGTCTCGATTGGAGTCTCATCTTTGGCATATAGCTGCGTTCCTGTGCGTGCAATAGGAACTGCCTCACAAAGCAAATAACCTTCAGGGGTTGAGCTTATGCGAGGCGAAATATCTTCGGTAGTGTAAACGCGCAGAACTCCAGCGCGGTCTGTCATCTTAATTTTCATTACTGTCATCACGACGTTATGTAATTGCCATTATACTCTTATTTAAAATAAATGCAAGTTATTTATTTCACTGAAAGTGGTAGCGTTGCGGTTGGTGTTGTGTCATAGTGTAATTGTCAACTAAGGAGATTCATTATGATGCCTACACAGATAGAAGAAGAAAGGCGGCTGCGTATTAAGGTATCTGTATGGGCTTATGCTTACGAGATAATGAATGACCCTATAGCCACAGATCAGCAGTTCGACGAAGAATGCGCCAAAGTGAATATCTTCCTCAACACTGGCAGGCACGACGATTGGTTTAGGTCTAATTTCGACCCATGGACAGGAATGTGGGTCAGGAATCATCCAGATTTGGCGGGGCTGCATAGGATATATCTCATGCATAAGGTTAAGTTCAGGAGAATATACGGCGCAGATCAATACGTTGTGTGCGAAAGCTTCTTGCCACCCAACACAACATCGATTATAGTGTATAATATGCACCGCAAAAACGGTAAGCGGTGCGTTAAATCATCAAGGAGAGTAATACTATGAACGACTGGAACACATACGACGATAGCGGTACGTGGAAAGGCACCCCAGCCTATTTCGACGCGCTAGACCGTCAGCACGAAGTAGATCGGCTGTTTGATCGGTACAGCGAGGCGAGGGGGATTTATGAAGAACGCTAAATTGGCAGTGGTTCAGAGCGATGCACTGGTAACAAGGTTCAGGAGCAAGATAACCACAACAAGTTTTATTATCGCAGAAAGGACAAACAATCAACATAAAAACGTCATGGCATTAATTAGGAAATATGAAAATGAATTAAGCGAGCTTGGAGAAGTCGCGTTTCAAACGCGACTTAACACTCAGGGTTCGGCGACTGAATATGCTGTTTTAACAGAAGAGCATACTTCTCTTGTTTTGATGCTGCTGAAAAATAACGAAGTCGTGGTAAGATTTAAGCTTGATATAACGAAAGCATTTTTTAAAATGAGGGAGGAGCTTGGAAGGGTAAAAGAAAACAAGCAAAATATTAACTGGATTGAGGTTAGAAATGATACAAAATCTGGATACAATTCAATGAAAGTTTATCTTGAGGAGGTTAGGGCTGATTTAGGAAAAGAAACAGAGGAGCATCATCACACCAATGAAGCAAGAATGATTAACGGTCTAATGACTGGAGTTTTTTCAGCAAGAACAAGAGATAACTTATCTAAAGATGAATTAGCTGAAATTGTATTTATGCAACAAAGAAATGCAAAGCTAATAATTCAAGGGCTATCTTACCCAGAAAGAAAGGATGCATTAAGACTAATGCTTACCGACCTAAGACTAAAGAGGTTATCATGAACGAACTACAAGAACGAATAGATATAGCAGCAATGCTATCAACAGAGATCACGCCAGAGGAATATGCTCTACTCACAGGAAGGTTGTCCGACCTCGCGCTGGGCGACGCAAACGAGGAGGATATGATGGACTTAATTTACTCGATGCACAGCAAGGGAGGGCTGGCACGACACTTCTCAGCGCGGCTATCCGAGGCGGTTGATCTTGAGATGAGCGTCGAGTATTTCAACTACTACCTAGCGGCGAAGAAGGTTGAGGTGTGCGATGAGTAATAGGGAAATTATACTTAAACTGATAGATAAGGCGTTGCAATCCCAAAATACTTACGACGACTATCCACTTATAGCTTATGCCGTTAAGGGAAATGGAAGGAGAAAGGGAGATCATGGATATTTTTGCAACGAATCGGCGGAACACATGATAGGGCAGGGCAGGAGATACAAGCATCTCATGCACTTGCTTATCATGATAAAAAAGGAGATGGAAAATGTTACTGTTAAAATGGATACATAATCTTACTGGCGTGATTGTTGTGGTGTGCATGGCAATCACATGCCTAGGGCTACTAGCAACGGATTTAGACTTAACGGATCAAGTCATTGCATGCATACTGTGTTTTGCGGTATGGTTGGTGATGGACTGGGCTTGGGAGCAGGAAAAATGAATAAAAGAAAAGACGAGTGTGGGTTTTGTAAAAGAAGATCGTGCTACTGGAGAGTAGTTAATGAAAACTATGATAACATAGCATGCGCTAGGCACATTGACGCGCTACATTGCCATGCAAACGAAGCATTAGGAAAGAATAATGGAGTTGCTAGATGCAATATATCATCAACAGCAAAGCTAAGGCGTGGCGATAAATATGAAATGATGGAGCTTTAATTATGGATGATTCGACAGATTTAGAAAGCGATACAGGGCAATGCCCGTGCTGCGGCGAGAAGGTTGTATTTGACGGCTATTCATGGTATTGTACTGAATGTGATTTTCATTGCGTAAATGAAGGGTAAATTTAATATGTTAATGCTACAAGTAATGTTATGGTTGCTGCTGTCGCCTGTTATGATTGTGTTTGCAATTGTTTACAGAGCTTTTGAGCTTCCGATTAGGCAATATCAAGAGTGGGGAAATCGATTGGTTGAAAAGGTAAAGGAGTTAAAATGATTGAACACTGCATATTCGTGCCACATAGCGAACATCTGAACAAGTTAGATCATAGATTGACACATGATCTAGCTAGAATTGCTAGAATGATTAAACTTACTGAATTCAAAAGTATTAAAAACTTTCGTGGTAGTGATTTTATCAGATTAAGAATGTATGGAGTTATGGATAGGAGAGAATTAAAATGAAACCACATATATGGTACTCATGCGGTCAGTGGCATTGCCGCCTAAAAGGGCATGTTGGTTATATTTTAACAGCAGGAAAATGGGGTAATCCAAAGCAAGCTTATAACAATATGTCGCTTTCAAGTCTATACTCAACACTATACTGCGCCCGTTAATCATCAATGAACACGGGAACAGCAAAGCATCTACAGTTCGGAAAACAACTAGGTAAATAACTTTGTCCGTCCGCAAACGTGGGCGGATTTTTCCATTCAAACACATGACCGTCTATCTTGGCGTGTTCATGCCTTACATCACTATCGTGCATCGTCCTCCAGATAAACTGAGTGCTTCCTGTAGCCTCTGCCCTAGCCTTGGTTAGCTCAGTGCTGGCACGACCTACCTCGGTTCGTGCTATCGTTCTCGCCCTGCTAATCGTAACATCACCAGTACGCATAATATCATCTACAATCACACCACTACGCTCACCAGACTCAACGGCGCGTATCGCTAACGTCTGCACTCGTTCAGCAGCTTGCAACGGCAGGGACGTGATTAGGTCAACCTGTCGGCGCACTGCGTCTTGCATGAGCTTACCTGTTGGCGTGTTCTGTATCGTATCGCGCAGCCCTGCTGACAGCTCTTGCGAGAAGGCTGTCCAAGCCGCTTCATTCTTTCTGTCTAGCTGCTTGAGCATCTTAACTGAAGCCAGTGCGCCCCAGTATCTGAGCGTTTCGGCATAGGACTGAAGGGCGTGAGCTGCTCGCTGAGCATCCGTTACAATCTCATCATCCCAACGCAGCATCTTAACGATACCACCACAGTGACGAGCGATCTGGACTAGCTGACGCTCATACTGAGCGATAACAGATTTAATCTTGACGGGGTTTTGTAGCTTCTTCATTATCATTCTCTAGCGGCTCGGGTGGCATTGCGTCGGCTTCGGCTATTTCTTCATCAGTTATATTTGAAAACACGCCAGTAATATGACTTGATTGCTTGAGTTCTCTCAAAGCCGTACCACGGCGGATTAAACCAGACTCTTCTGCTTTGAGGACGGCATCGGTGATCTTGCTGCATATATCAGCTTTTTCTGTATCATCTTTCTGCCACAACGAAGCAAACTCAAAGTCTAGGTCGGCGGGGGCTTTTCCGAACAGCGAGCGATAAGTTAGCTCAAGGATAAGCTGAACGCCGCAACGTAACTGCTTCTCCTGATTGACGTTCACGCCGTCGTAGTATGTCCTAAGGTCTGACTCGCCCGTGCTGTTTAACCCAGCAGGAGACTGCCCAAAGAACCGAACAAGCGGTATCTGTGTGCCGCCGCTAAGTTGCTGTCCGAGCTGAAGTATAACGTCTGGTAATCCTGTGAACGCATACGACTGCGATTGAAATTCGTCCTGTGCATCAAGCACAGTCAAGCCCTCGTTCGTCTGGTACTGCCTGATCTGCTCCATTGAGCGCAAGAAGCCATCCAGAGCGCGCCCGCCCGTTGCCATTATATCACGGAAGCCCTTGATCTTAACCGTGCGTAGATGAGCCTTGTAGACTAACTGAGCCATGCCCTCGGTTGCGCTGTCGAATGCCGTGATTCTGTCCCAGATGCGCTCCAGCAAGCTGATTCCCCAGCCGTTCTCGCTGATCTTCTGCCAGTACGGGACGTTGATGCCTTCCATGCGAATGACGCGGCTGTAATGTATCTTCTGGTTAATCAGTGCCTTGGCGTCAGCCAGAACGGTATAATACTTGGGTAATCCAAGATTCTCGCCGTATTCTGTCACAAGGTCTTCTAGCGAAGGTTGAATTAGCCATCGATCTAGTATCAGTAAGCCCTTGAACTGACCTACCCCGACCGTATCGAGGTTGAGAGGCGTTTCGGTCTTCTGTCCATCGATCAGCATAACGGCAATACATCCGCCGTACAGCCGAGACCACTTAACACACTCGCCGAGCCGTTCCCATATCCTCATCTTAATCATTTCGCGCTGCATACGCTTGATATCGGTCGGCTCCATCTCGCTATTAATCTCAATGCCTGCGCGAGTCATGTCTTCAGCCACAAGATCGATAGCTTGCCCACATGTCCACGAACTACGATAGGCAAACTCAAGCTGCACGCGGTTACGACTGACTGGACTGAACTGGTACGATGAGCCATCGGCAATACTGCCACTGCCTAGACCTGTGCGCGACTGTAGATTACTGAAGCTATCCATGGCGCGTGATGGTGGTGTTACTTGCTTATATGTCATGTTATCATCCGATAATATCTTGTGTATTATACCACAACGGCTAATAGTCTGCCATTCTTTCCCATACGCTCATCGTCATGCCCGCGGGGCTGTACAGCATGCAAACCATGTCGGCATGATTGGGGGATGGCATTCCATCAGGCTGCTTATCAACGAACACCTTGCCCGCTGTGTTTCGGTCGTATGTCGGTTGACTCAACTCATTTTTGAGGCGATCAAGTTCAGGCAGATCGGACGGTATGCTGATTAATTCGTCTTCATGGTATATCATGCCCTCAACTACAGCGCGATACGTCTTTTGGAATCTGGTTCGCAACGACCACCACGCTTGAGCCTTGTAGTTCATAAAGAAGTCTTGGTTTGTTCTATCCTTAACCATCTCGCCTTCGGGGTCATGAACCTTTGCGCTTCCCCGATACGCCTCAAAGATAACCTCTTGCAACGCTTCCAGCCTGCGCCCTTCGTTGATCTTTCTGCTGTCGCCGCGAACGCCAGCACCCAAGCCGTCTGAGTCGTAGTATGTTTCTTTGACTTCATGCTCGTCGCACAGGGCAAACACGCGCTCAACGCTGCCATATATATCATCACCCTTGCCGCTCCATGACTCACAATGCCTCATTACAACGCCATGACGATATCCCCACGCGTTCATATCCTTGCCACAATCAGCCACATCGAACGCACCAACACGGCTGCCAGATGCTTCGAATCCTAGCTTGACGTGTGCATTGATGGCTGCTTCGACCCACAGCGCGGGTATTAGTACGCGCTCCACCGAAGCCGAGTAGGATAGGTCAATCTCTTGCGCTACAGTGACAGGGTCAAGCTCATAGCACATCTTTGCGTACCATGCATCATCCTTGCGCGGGTCGTCGCGCCAATGGAATGTAAACACAGGTATTTTACCAGAGTGACGACGCAAGGCGAAGCTGTTGGCTAGACCATTCGGCGTGCTGATATCCTGCCGACAGTTTGTGGTCATGCTCAGGGACGCATCGACTAACTGAGGGCGTTCCAAGAAGCTCGCTTCATCAACAAAGTATATCGCCGCCCTATCGCCGCGCCCTATTCCGTCGCCAGCCTCTCCAGTCATAACCGAGTTTGTTTCTGGGAAGCTGATACGCATGTGGGCGGAATCTCGTTTCTTATCCCAGCCGCCCCTAAACTCTGGTGGCAAATGGCGAATAAACTCGCGAGCTTTCCAGAATAGAGACTTTGGCGCGCCGTTTTTGTCAACATACTCTTCTTTGCGCGAGCCGAATCCGATGGTGATATCGTCATAGAATAAGCATATAGAGCAGGCTACAGCGACAGACAGCCAGCTCATGCCCATATCACGAGACTTTTCTGTAATGCCTTTCTTTCGATTGCGCCAGTTATCAATTAGCCAGACAACCCACTCTTCTTGGCGTGGAAACAGTATAAACGGTATCTTAACCTGAAGTCCTATATCAGCATTGCGCGGGTCGGTCGTTACGCCCCAGTCTATAATAAACTGACCGATGTTTTCCTTGTAGTATTCTTTGATTGCGGGGAGGTATTGGGGATTAGCGCGTATCCATTTGAGTTTATCAATGCGCCATTGGATTACACTTAGGTAATCAGGGTTTTTCCAATCAAACGGGACTGGGCAAGGCATCTTAGCCGCCCTTCGTCATAAGATCGTATATCTTCGAGGCATCCTGAGCTGTTTCGGCAGGCTTTGCGCTGACTGCGTCGGGTAATGCAGGGTTACCGAAGTCAACTTTAGCATCCCACAGTGTACCACGACGGCGGAATGTTAGCCAAGCCACCTGTGCCTTAACGTCACCCTGAACGAATTCATCCCATTCATCACGAACGAATCTTCCAGCTTCTTTATCGTACTGTGATTTAATAACCCGCCTCGTGTATCCCGTGGCTTGCTGATACAGGGAGTAGGCAACTTCAGCATCGGCTATCGTTCTGCCGTCCTTCATGGCTTTCCCGAAATGCTCGTACTTGTCGCGCCACATCGTAAGCGTGGCGCGCGACACCTCAAAGAACTGAGCAACCTCAGTATCCGACAGACCAAGCAGACACAGCTTATACACCTGCGAGACAAACTCAGGACGATATGCAGCCATACCCTCTTCTTCACTTTCTACGAATAACGTTCCTTGCATTATGCCCCCAAGTCCACAGCTTGTACGCTACGAACAAACAACCAGCCTCGACTAAGTATGGTATCATCTTTTAGTAATCCAGTCAAGTATATCTTTGGCAAACATGCCCACGGCTATAACGATCAAGCTAACTGCTTTACGCCAGTAAGTAGCATGTGTCTTTTCGCTGTTCTCTTCGTATATCGAATCGCTGAGCTTCTGAACAAATATATCTAAACAACGGGGGTCGTCGAGCAAGTGATGCACAACGGTACGTCTGAACGACTCGTCAGTTTCGAACAACTCTATGATATCCTGCTTCATTTTTTCTTAACTGCATCTATAGCCGCATCGGCTAATGCGCTGATAAGCGGGTCGGCATTAGCTCGCGCTGACAGGTCTGAAGCGATTGCATTAGCCGCAACCCGAGAATCACCGCCTAGCTTTGGCGCAGCCTTAGCCATCTGCTCGGCGGCAACCTTATCCACAACCGACACGCCTAACATTTTTAATAAACTTTTCCACATGGTATTTTTCCTTAATCTGACAATATTACATTCCACTCGAAATGAGTGAATGAAGGCAAGAAAGTGTTCGTGTATGGACTCCAAGACGCACCGCTTTGATTGGCTGCCACAAAAAAAGTTGCGTTTCTGGCTGCTTCGTTCGCTGGGAACATGCACACCTTCCATGCACCGCTTGGAGGGGTTGCGCCCATATCGATATCAATGTATGTCCCGTTACTTCCCGCGTCATTTGAGTCTATAATGAGCCTAAACGACTTACCATCAGCGGAAATATGATCTATCCCAACCGTTCCAGTAGACGATATTCCTGTGCCTTTGCTCGCTGTGGGGCTGTACGTCGTGCCGCCACCTCCACCGCTACTGCTTATTGTGACAGAGTTATCTACGTCTGAATTATTCGACACCGTCAAAGTTATATTGCTGCCAGCGACTAGACTTGTTGTTTTCAAAAGCCTTGCGACAGAGCTTGTTTCATCACTTGCCGACGGAAGGCTAAACGTTCCAGCACCGTTAAGCTGCACATTAAAACGAGAAAGCTGCTCGCTTCCGTCGCCGCTGTCAAGAAAGAATTTTGTATCAGACAAAACCATCTTGTGACCATTGTACCCAGCAGAAACCCACTTTGCAGAAGGCTGGTGCCACACAAGCGGCATGCCGTCATTGGCATGAACATAGGTATCTGGGTCGATGGAAACATTGGTAAGCGAATCTAGTGTTCCGCCACCTCCACCGCTTGCGTTAATCGTTACGGCGTCACCAACTCGGGACACCGTGACATTAGTACCTGCTGTGATCGTCTGCACGCCGCTTGCCGATACGGTGTAGTCATTACCAACGTGCGATACTGATACGTTAGTCCCTGCTGATACGGTTGGCGCAACCACAGTGCTAGACACTTGATAATCGTCATCAACGTGAGACACAGATATCCCAGTGCCAGCTGATACCGTGGTGGTGCCACCGCCACCACCACCAGTGCTATTGAATGTAATCGTTCTGGCTTCGTCCGAGTAGACAATATTTGTGCCTACGCCAGCTATAAGAGTATAACCTTGATATGCCGTATCTGCCTGATTAACACCAAGCAGCGCATTAGCTTCTGGCAATGGTACGCCGATAATTCCGTTAGTGGCTGGGATAGGCTGACCCGTGCTTGTGTAGTTAACCTTTACTGACATGCTTTGCTCCAAATAAACGTACAGCGGCATAGACATAAGATGCCCTGAACAGCGTCATGCCGTCTTCACGGCATAGGTTGAATAAAACCTTATCAGCGGAAGAGCGGAATGAGGTTGGTAGCTTTCCTCTGAGTATGAGAGTGTACAGCGCGTCGTGAACACATGAGCCGCGCATGAAGTCAGGTGTGTCTATGGCGCAAGTAGCACCGTCCCACTTAAACCCTTCTTCTATCACTATCGTGCCTTGACTGATGCAAATATCTTTAGATACAACGTTAAGGCTAGGTTTGAATAATTTAACAGTTAATCTTTCTGTTAAAATGTACATATATCCATTGGATTCGTATTTCATGACCCGTATCCCGTGTTTGGTATAAATCCTTTTTGCAATAATTGCTTTTCGTAAGCCCCCGTAAGAATAGCATGAGCATTCTCAGCTTCGTGCAGACCGTCACCTGTCGAAGCGGTAGCAGAGCCATACACCGCCCATTTACCAGTTTGATTTGAACCACCAGCTTCAACAGCAACATTAGGATCAAGCACGCCGAATAGCAATGTACCAACTTGAGTATCTAACCATGCATTCCAAGTGTTACGTGTTCCTGTCGGATGAGTCGTTGCAGCATCAAAAAATGTTTGGTTTGCTACAGTAGTCCATGAATCGGTTGATGTAGTATGCGGCTCACACTTAGCAACCCAGAATCGTGCAGCTGGATTACTAACCTTTATGTTAGTAATTAGAGTATTAAGATCGGTCTGAAGATTTGTTAGCGTTCTTGCGCCAGTTAAATCATTAACAGCAAGCTGAATAAACACATCAGTTACATAAGCAGTCATCCACCAAGCAGAGCTTGATAACGATGCCGCCGCTTGTAACGTACTGCCCGCGATTGCTGCAACATAGGTAGGCACTGAGAAATCAAACATAGCCCGCCAAGTAGCGGAACGACCAGATAAGCCATCTGTTAACGATCCTGTGCCTGATGTTTTTGAGTCTCCAATTAACAAAGCTGCTGTTTTTTGATATTGATATGTGGCAATCAATCCTCCATAGCAAGCAGGAGGGAAAACGGTTAAAGATGTTCCGCCTGTTGCAGAAAACAAACCGATATCAGTTACAGAATTTATTGGCGTGTTTGTAGTAAACCCAGTTGACTGATCTGTCCATGGCCCACCGATAGCCGCATCCGTTCCTGTGTAAAATAATATTCCTGACGTTGGAACATTAACATCCCAGCGAAGCCAAAACCGCTCATCTGATGCAAAGCCGCCGTTTATAGTACACCAATCGTCTGATATGAATGAGTTGCCAGCCGTAACCGCTACGCTAGATGAACCGCCATATAATATGGGCTGACTGGCAGTGACTTGAGTTCCATTAACTCGTTCTATTGCAAACGATATCGTATATGTTTTTGGTAGATTTGTTTTAACAAAATTTCCGCTAACATTCCATCCTATGAGTGGTAATTTAAGAGATGTGATAGGATAACGCCCTGTGCGAATCATTATCCTTCCTTGGTGCCTTGTGTAAGGTTGATTGCTTGACGTAAATCCTTGCAGCCATCCAGCGCCACACAACTGCATTGTTCCAGACACGCGATTGTCTGCGCTGCCAGAAAATGAATTATTTTGACTGAATAAATTATTCATTATTGAGCAACCCTCATGGCGGTGAAAACGTGACCTGTCGTCGCGGCGAAAACTGAAACGGCTTTATCGGTAGTGAAGCTAATAAAACCGCCCTCGTTCATTCCTGTTTGCGGATGCAAGGGCATGCTCCCAGCAGCATTGGGTGCCGCTGTACCGCCGAGAAAATTAATCCATAGCATCTCGTTTGTTGTGCTGACATTAGCAATCAGATAAGTTTGATTAGCTGCTTGAGGTGCGCTTATTGTTTGAGCTGTTCCGCCTGTTGTTATTGTGCCACTGATATCAGATACAACGACAGCTCCTTGCTTTGTTGCAACAGATGATTGATTGCTAGCAAGCACAACGCCCAAGCTGTTTGCGCTCGTTTGCTGACCTAAGCTTGAAGGATTAACGCTACCAAGCGCGGTAAGTTGTTGAGCTATGCGCTGCAATCTGCCATTTAATCCACTCGATCCCGTATCTGTTGATGGAGCTGTTTCGGTAATATCGCCTATTCTTGTTAATTCTGTTGATTGATTGACTGACGTAGCGGCACCGCTTGGCAAAGGTAAAGAAGCTACTGAAACAGGTTGAGTTACTGCGCTACCGTCAACTTTCAGAGCTGTCATGCTTGCAATGCCCTGAACGGTAATTACGTCAGATGAGGCTGTTCCAGCAACGCCTAAAGCTGGTTGTTTAGCCGCTGTAGATGCGCCGCTAGGCAATGGTAGAGATGCAGCACTTACTGCTTGCGTTCCGCTTGGGGTTGATGTAATGGTTCCCGTAACAGTCACAGGGTTTGTGATTGTGCCAACAGTTGTGACGGCTGCGAGCGTGTCGCTAGGCTTTAAGCGTGTGGACAGGGCAACATCGATATTGGTATTACTAACAGGTTGCGTAGCTTGCCAGAAGGTTCCAGTTACCGCTGTGGTAGGCATGGAGGTCACAACTGCTGTTACAGGTACTTTCCCGCCCACAAGCACTGGGGTTTTAACATCAAGGGACTCAAGGGATGCGTCTGACGTTGTTGCGAGGTTGATCTGTAGCACTTGATTTGCTGCAGATGCGTCGCCGCCGCCACCACCTCCACCGCCCGTTGCGCCGTTGTTGATGGTAACATCGGCAAGTGTAGACACTGCGGCAACAGCAACAGGGTCTTCAGACTTTGCGTACAGACACACCCCAGAGCCAAGCGCGGCAATAGGAACGGAAAGTTGCCCATTAAATTTATGTCCAGCCAAGGACGAGGCTGGCTGTGATGAGGCAAAAACGTACTGAGTGGGCTTTGTGAATGTAACGTTTGACGCTACGCATGTTACTGACGTATAAGATGAGTTTACTATTGATACGTCTGTCGTGGCTGAAAAAGAAGCCGCGCTAAGGAGAGAAAGCGCGGCGTAAAGGGGTGTTTTTTTCATGGAAGTGCAATCCTTTTGTGATCGTCACATTGGATTATACTCTGATATTATTGAACTGTCAAAGACAGAACTATATAGATAATTGCGAATACTATTGAGGCAAGTATTAGCATTGGCGGAACGTATCCGTATTCGATGACGCATGAATCTAGTTCTTCTTTCATGGCTATACTCCTCTGCTAATAATATCGTAGGCAACGTAAGCAATAAACGCCAGAGATATGACTACAAAGTAAGCCGCACAGGATTCACTTGCCTGTTGCTTAACGTTACGGCTTGCTGTGTTGCGCTGGATATCTCCGTATCCTCTAAAGTGGCTGTATTCTGCGCGTTCTGTTTTCATGTTAATCTCCTTGGTTGTAATTAAAGTATGATAGTTATAGTGCATAAGTCAAGGACTTGTGACAGTGTCGAGTTGACTTCTTGCACGCAGCTTCAGCCATTACGGCGCGAGCTGCTGCGACCTGAGCCTCGATGCGAGCGGACTCGTCTCGACGCTGCTGTTGTACATAACCGCCGCTCATAACTAAGCAAACCGTTATAACGTACAGATATTTAATCATCATCATACTCCTGAATCTCGTATCGAGTCGGACTGCTTGCGTAGGCTTGCATGCCTCTCAGGATACGCTTAGCATGCGCCAAGTCTCTCAGATCGTTGTATACCACACGACCGTTTATGTTGTCTACGATACGATACTTAACTGACATATACCACCTCGTATTTTTCCTCGTTACTGTCGCCAATCTTATCAAGCATCTCGAACGCTTTAGCTACTGTTCTGATGCCGCTATAGATTGAGTGTCCTGTCTTGCGGTTTCTGATTGCATACATGATATATCTCCTTGTTATAGTGCAATTATACCTCACGCTATAGTATTGTCAAGCACTATGACAGCCTGTGGATAACCTGTGGATAACTATTGCACATATACCACCAACACCTTTGCCAGCAAGGCTTTGAAGGCTGTGGATAACTTTAAGTTTCCTGTGTATAACTATTTAGACCAAACGTCGTTAGATTCATCAACAACCCTTACTAGGTCTAACCCGCATGGAAGTAAGTCGCTGTATCGCCCCGTGTCATAGAACTGATCTACCCTACCACCCTCGTCCTCGCACAACATCATCCCCGTCACGCTTCGAGCCTTCACAGTGTATCTCGTCCCGCTCGCATTAACAGCAACGTCACCAATGCGTAATTTTAACATGATGTATCTCCTAGTATCAACTTAACATAGATCGTTCAATGGCGGTGCCTTAAAACGCCGCCTAGGTGCATTTTAAGAAACAACATTAAGAGTTGATACGACGGCGTATCTGTTCCCGTCATTCAAAGCCCTGTACTCATGAAGCAGCTTAATCATATCTCGACGATCTAGCTCAATTTCTTTAACGAGCTGAAACTTACCTTTGCTTAAATTCTTAACTATGTACATTTTCATCACACACCTCCATCTAACATGATTCCACTATAACAAAACTCGATAGGATTGCAAGCTATTTCAGCAATGCCTCGTAATCGCGTTAAAACAGCCCTAGGTTGAACGCAACGTTTTGGACTGGTCGATATTCATTTAACGCGACAAGATTCAACCTAGAGCTTCCTAATGCCCATTAAACCACAAAAACAACTCATAACATAAACAAGGCTGCAAGTCAGCCTAATTAAAAACAACTTGAGACGGTTTTAGCTTAACGCTGCACGGAAAGTAAAACCCAGTAACTTGGTTTGGGTTTTAGCGTATTAACCCCATAACCCCAAGTACACGCCAAGAAAGATAATTAAACACAATCATTTCTGGCGTGATTTTAAGTAGTTGGCACGTAAAGAAAAAACAAAATGAGAAATTACAGACTTTCATAATTTCGCAAAAAATCCCATTAGATACTAATTATAGAATAATTATATATATATATTAATATTTTATAAAATATAAGAAATAGATACATAAACCTATATAAATAAAGGCTTAGAAGGTAAATGCAATTCTACACAAATTCGTCATAAAGTAGCGGTATTAGACACAAAAACCACTATAAAACAGCCAATTCCTACACCACGCTATCAGCATCAAATTTAGGTAAAAAACGTCAAATTCATGTACCTTTTCGCTTTTTCGTAAACGAATTTGACATTTGAAATATGTGAAAGTATAATAAAAATACATCGATAAATTAAAAGGTGGAATCATGGTAAACTTGGTAGATCATTCAATAAAATACAGCCAGTATAACGTAGCACTTCAGTTCTCAAAAGTTTTCACATGCAAGTATTGTAAAGTGATGGACAAATGGTATTTGTGGACTAAATCAAAAGATCATGGCGGAATTCAGTGGATTGAAGACCCAAAGGATATTGTTGTAACAGAGTTCAGGGAGTTCCTGACAACGATATCACGAAAGGCATCGAGAGACATTGATTTAACGCCATCAAAGCAAGTTTCGACGCAGATTCTAATAGAGTCGAGCGCGTACATTAAGGGCGCATTAAGTGAACTCAAAACAATAAAAAGCGTATCAACTTGCCCCGTTGAATGGGATTCAAACTTATGGGAGCTAAACACACCGAAAGGCATAGTAGACCTAACCACTGGATTCCTTAGAGAGAGAACGAAGGATGACTTGGGGTTGCTTTATACTTTAGTTTCTCCATTAAACGAGCCGCCCGTAAAATGGCTAGAGTTTCTAAATCAAGCATGTAACGGCGATGCTGAAATGATCGGATTCTTAAAGCGAATAGCTGGGTTTGCTTTGACGGGTATAACAACACCTCACTCCTTATTTTTCCTTCACGGCTGCGGGGGTAACGGCAAGGGTACATTTATCCTAGCTATCCAGACAATACTTAATAGCTATGCTTGCTCTGTAAAACCACGAATGTTTATCGAGACACAGCAGGAAACTCATTTATCTGAATATGCCGTTTTAATGTCAAAAAGGCTTATCTTGTGCGAAGAGATAAAGCCAGACGCTAGATGGGATAAGGAAAAGATGAATTCTATAACTGGAGGCAATAACATAACAGCAAACTTTATGCGCCAAGATTATTTTACTTTCAGACCAAGATTTAAGGTACTATTGGCAGCCAATGACAAACCAGAGTTTAAGAATCCAGACAATTCAGTTGTTCGTCGACTGCATTTAATACCTTTTAATCATACCCCAAAAAAGGAAAATCACAATCTTGAGCGGCAATTAGAAGCTGAATACCCAAAGATATTGAGCTGGATGATTGAAGGGTGCCTTGAGTTTCAGGAGGTTGGATTAAATCCACCCGATTGGATATCTCAGGCAACGAAACAGTATATTGCTGACGAAGATCAGATACAGCAATGGATTGATTCAAGAACAAAGTCCGTCGGTAATGATGGCGGCGGGCAGTCTTCTAGGATGTACGAAAGCTGGAAGATGTTTTGTAAAGAGTCTGGAATTGAAAGCGGGAGTCAAATATCATTTAGCAAGAAAATGTTCAAAAAGGGCTTTAAAGTAAAAAACACGAGTAACTTCAAAAGATGGATAGGAATAGACTTGACCGATGGAGAAATGGACAAGATTTATGAGCTAGAGAGAAAACAAAGCCGAGGATTTTAATTATGCTTAGAGATTACCAGAAAAAAGCCATTGAAGATATTAGAAATGCAATGAAATCAGGCGCAAGAAAGGTCGTATTTGTACTACCTACAGGCGGAGGCAAAAGTAAGGTCATATCTGAAATAGTTAAATCGGCATACGATAAAGGTTTTATTATATGGGTAATAGCTCACAGGTACAGGCTACTTATTCAGCTTGATGAGGCAATAGGAAGCAATGACTGTTCTTTTATTAAATCAGGTCTTAAATCTAACAGGGACTCAAAAGTACAGTTGTGCGGAATACAAACGCTGCACAACAGACATGAGTCTTATCCCGCTCCAGATTTAATCTGCATCGACGAAACTCACCGCGCGTGTGCGAAGCAATACAAAGACGTTATTGATGCATATCCCAAAGCTAGAGTGATAGGATTTACTGCTACGCCAGAACGCACTGATGGGAGAGGGCTTGGAGAGATATTTGACGCTATGGTTACAAGTGTTGGTACGGGCTGGTTAATAGAAAATAAATACCTGTCTGCGTATCGATACTTCAGCCATCGTAATCAATTAGATATCTCTGGCGTAAAAAAGAACGGAAATGATTACGATAAAGTTGAATTAAGCGAGGCTGTTGCTCGGTCTTCAATAATCGGGGACGCTGTTGAGCATTACAGAGAAAAAGCGCATAACTTGCCTGCCGTATGCTTTTGTGATAGCGTTAAGAATTCAGAAAGCACTAGAGACAGGTTTATTGATGCGGGATATAACGCCATATCTATATCAGCAGACACGCCAATACAGCAGCAGGATGACGCTCTTCTCGGTCTCGCCGACGGCAGGTATCACGTTGTTTGCTCTTGCGATCTGATTAGCGAGGGCGTTGATGTTCCCTTGTGTGCTGTTGCTATATTGCTCAGAAAAACCATGAGCAAGATTATTTATCTTCAACAGGTAGGAAGAGTGCTAAGAAAGCATGATGATAAGCCTAACGCGATTATATTAGATCACGTCGGCAATTGGGACACACACGGATTCCCGTGCGACGAAAGGGAGTGGAGCTTAGAAGGAAAGAAAAAGAATTTATGCGAGAAAGGAGCAACTTCAAAGATGTGTGAAAAATGCTATGAAAGAATAGCATTAGGAGAAATCCCTTCCTGTGGATATGAAGAAGAAGAGTGCTGGATATTGTCAGAAAGAGCCAAAAAAGAGAGTGACGAGAAGGCAGCTTTTGAAGCTGGAAAGCTTGAAGAACTAAATCCTAAGGAGTGTAGAAAAAAGCCAGAAACACCAAGAGAAAAATGGCATGAGGTTTATCACGCCAAAAACTTGGAAGAACTTAAAGCCATTGAAAAAGAAAGGGGATATCGTCGAGGATGGGCAGCAAGAAAGGAAAGACAAAGGAAAATGCTGATTGAAAAAAACGATGAATTAATGGCATGTAAAAGCAAAAGTGATGTGCTGAATGTCGCCAATAATTACGGGCTAGATGAGTATTCATGTTTGAAAAGATTCAAAGATAACGGCGGAATTTTAAAGGATTAAAAATGAAGATTTACATAGAAAAGATTAGATCATTAAATGAATTAACAGTAACCCCTCAGGATGTTGATTTATATAAAGGAGAAAGATATATTCTTAATGATGGAACTGTGACAGGCAGATTGTTTAAGGGGTTTTTGGATGGGGTGCATTTTTACAACGATCCTTCGTTGAAGAGTATTTTTACAGACAAAGGCGTTGAGTTAAATTACAAGCATAATTTAACGGGAAGGTATATTTTTGGATGTTATGAATACAATGATACAGATTGTATTAGCGAAATAAAAGTAACAGAGTTTCGTGATTTTCTTAAATACGCTGGCTTAAAAGAAAAAAAGTTTTGTAAATCATTTGGCATAAATTGCCTATGTGATCTTACAAACGATCAGCTCGATGAGATATTGTCAACTACCGATTTAACGGCTTCCTTCAGCAAGACACGAATGACCTCGCGCGAGAATGTTGGCAGCCGCGTTTATATCGCGGTCGTGCGTAGCTCCACAAGTGCTACATACCCACATTCTCTTATTCAGACCTGTAAAACCTTTCGGGCTGCTGTCGGGTATTACGCCGCAACTAGAACAGGTCTGGGTTGTGTACTTCTCGTTAACTTCTTCAAACCATACCGACGCGCTATCGCATTTATATCGAAGCATGGTTCTGAACATTGACCAACCAGCGTCTAGCACTGACTTAGCCATCTTGGTTTTAGCCAAGGCGGAAGAGTTAACATTTCCGACGAAAATAGCGGCGTTTTCTTTAACGAGCCTGCTACTTACTTTATGCAGAAAGTCTGAGCGTTTAGCCTTAATCTTGGCGTGTATTGCCTTAACTCTCTGTTTCTTATTTGCGCGTTGCGCTGTGGCGAGCTGCTGTTCTTGGTTGCGGTAGAAGTGTTGTGCATCGATTTTCTCGCCGTTTGATAGTACAGCAAAGTCTTTAAGACCAAGATCAATGCCGACAGACGCAGTCCCTTCTGATGCTACTTTTTCGGTCTCTACGCAGATGTTAGCGTACCACCTGCCTCGTGAGTCCTGCGCGAAGTTACCCGAACGAAGCTCGTACTTAGATAGACCGTAAGAGTCCCATATCTTGAAGTGGTGACCAGCGTAGCGAAGTTGACCGTTAATGCATTTGATGCACTGAGCAGAGAAAGGAATCCAGCCTAGCGATCTTTTAGAACGCCAAGAAAGCTTATTCTTTTTAAATTGCTTGCGACGAATTGCGTATTCTTGACCGACTATCTGAATAGTTTTTGACCCAATCAACGTCCCTTCTTTTGAAGTTCCTGCTGTATATTTTTGCAGATCGAACCCGCTTAGAAATTTCCCGTGACGCTTCAGATATCTGTAGCTTAGATCATTGCAGTAGTTCCAAACCATGTTAACTTCACGCGCCATGGCACACAGAACCTTAGCGTGCTTGTCCTTGATTCGTATATGAAGTGTCTTCATGGTATTCCTTAGACGAGCTATCATTATATCATAACTAAAATTATTTAACAACTGCTTGACGTAGTGCCACGGCGTGTCATAGTGTAATAGTACTCAAGGAGACGCATCATGGAACTAAAAGACGGACATAAATATATAGACAGGAGAGGGGCAGTTCACACCGTTTACAGAAGGATTGGAATAATATCATCTCATCCGTTCGAGAATGAAACAAAAACACTCAAATGGGCTAGAAGTGGGCGATATGCTCACTCTGAAGATCATCCGAATGATTTGGTTGGAGAGGCATCATGAAACTGGAACACGGCAAAACATACAAGGACAGGACGGGCAGGGAGTGGATTGTTACGTACAATCCAGAACGATTTTTGTATAAGTTTGAGTGTGGTCGTCGAATGAGCTGGACTGAAGAAGGAAAGTTTATTCATCACGAAGACCACGATTCTGCGTTTGATTTAGTGGAGGCTGTATGAGCATCATATCGGACATGCTGGAATATAACGCTGTTATCCTGAAAAACAGGCATAAAATGGTTGCTGCGCTACGAAAGGAGATAGAAGATGAGATAGAAGACGGCTACATGACGCTTGAAGACTTCCATTCTTTACTTGAGCCAACAAATTTGGTATCATTACGCCAAAGATTATTTAGACGAAGAAAGTTAGGGTTAGATTGCGTAGGGGGGTATTCAATCAGTTTTTACAAGAAGAAGCACAGTTATTTTATCAAAATCACAGGGAGAACGAAATGAAAAAAGATATAAAGGAAGGACAGCGTTATATAAGAAGAAATGGAAGCATAACAAGCAAACTAATTTTTAATAAATGCGAATTAACGAAAAATGAGTTTCCATTTATATGCAGGTGTTTTTTTACATACAGATCGAACGGCAGTCACTCACTAGATGAGAGAGACATTTCTCCTCTTGATTTAGTAAAAAGATATAAAGGAAAATAAAATGAAACTAGAACACGGAAAACGTTATATCACGCGGGGCGGATGGATTACAGGCGTTGTGACTCATCACCCAAATTATATCAATTACCCGTTCCTTGTCGAGGCATGTGACTACCCGTACAGCGTCACCGCTGAGGGGTTCTATTCGTTCGATAGGCATCCTAATAACCTTGATCTTTTGGCAGAGTACAATGATACTCAAACAGGGTAAGCGGTACATAACCCGTTCTTTCGATATAACCCAGCCTCTGGAACGCATCGGAGACGGGTTATACTGCTACGATACGGGCATGTATCGCGTGACGCAGCACGGTCGCTATCATCCGTCATGCGATCATCCGAATGATTTAATCAAGGAGTACGGCTATGAGTATCCTCGCGCAACTGTTAAGCCAGTACACGCCAAAAATGGACGTGAAAAAAAGTTCAGCTGGAAGAAAGAAAAAGTATTACTATAAAAAGAAGAAATTTAAGGAAGGGTATATCAGTACATGGGAGTTTTATTGCAAATTTGATCTTGGGATACAGTACAATACCTTTTGTGAGTATCTAAGGGTAAATCTTGGGAGCGGTTCTGTCACGATTAACGGCATTGAAATAAAATATTTCAAAGATACTAGATATCAGCTGCTTGCATAGTGCATTACATGTGTCATAGTGTAAATACAAACAAGGAGAACGACATGAAAATCATCCACCAAGAAACAATCAGCAAACAAAAAGCAGAGTTGTCAATCATTGCCGCCCTATCGACACTCATGATAGAGTCATCCAATCTTATTGAAATGGCTTATACGGCAAAAGCATTGCACACGTTCAAAACAGTATGCGAGGGTTAAACCATGTTATTATTCAAAGAATCAAACAGAAAAGCAATCGAAGCTGAGATCAAGGCATCGTTATCTAGCGCGACGTATGACTACACACTAACCAGCTTCGATAAGATCGATGCGGTAATTAATCTGCATAAGATGAAAGATAAGACAAGGATGGTCATCCCTGCGCGCGAAGTTGAGAATCTTGATTATCTTGCGATGGTCAATGTTATAGTGCTTGAGCGTGACGGAAAAGATATATGGTTCGTTGCGTCTTATGATAGTATCGCATCGACTCATAAGATCAAGACGAATAAAGTTAAAGGCTATGTGCAGATTAAAACTTCAGAGTTGGGGGATGAATAATGGAAACGAATATCGTGGTTAGTATTGTAGGGAAAGATA
>Ga0228700_1000826_pt1 | contig 23872 bp, 42 predicted proteins | sample McNCre317_Aug_MG_FD_178019 | JGI IMG/M metagenome (GOLD analysis project Ga0228700, IMG submission 178019) | Freshwater microbial communities from McNutts Creek, Athens, Georgia, United States - 3-17_Aug_MG | ecosystem: Environmental > Aquatic > Freshwater > Creek | place: USA: Georgia...
CTCCCGCTCCACCCCCGACCACCCGTAACCCCCCATGGAGCTTCGCCGCGACGGAGGCCGCGTTCACCGCGTCCCGATCCTCCCCGGTGAGCATGATGCTCTCAAGCCGCGTGCCGATTGTCACCCGCAGCCCATCAGGGTCGGCGAGCTCGGCGGCGACACGGCGGCTCGCCTCCGCCCGCATGAGCGCGGCCACCTCTTCGACACGCCTCGCGCGCGCGCCTGAGGGGGGCGCAGACGCGCTTTCAGCTCGGGGGTGGGCCAAGGGAGCCCCCAGAGCCTTCGGGGCCCTCACGGCTCGTCCAGCAGGTCGGAGAAGGCGTGCTCATAGTGCTCGTCCGTGCCCGTAGTGGGTAGGGACTTCGCGAGGCTGTTTCCGCCCTCGGCTCTATTTCCATACGCGGAGATTTCGCCTGACCTGGGAAACTGGATAATATTCTCACTACCCACTACGGCCTCCTTCTGCACTGCGTCATGTTCTGTCGCAAGGCGTAAACCGCGCCATCCGTCGACTGGCTTCCCGTAAACTCTCACTTTTCCGTCTGACGCGCCGCGTTCACGGAGCCGCTCTCCGAGGGCCCGAGCGCCCAGCGGAAGGTTCCCGGTCTCCTCGCACCAGGCCAGATAGACCTTCCTTAATTCGCTCCGGACGATGATTTCTTTTGGACCGAACACCATGCGTTCATCGAAGAATTGACCCGTCGCATCGGATTCTTTTCGATATTTTTCGGACGCATCGCGCACCACGGCGGGCTGCTGGAGTCCCTTCGCGTGCCATTCGATGGCGCCGGCGACCGCCCAGCGGAGGATTCCGGGCGCCTCGGCCGCAAGTTTTGCGCTTAGGTGGATGTCCTTCTCGTGGTCCGGGACGAGCACCGTCCACGGGATGAGCTTGATGCGGCGCCAGATCCCGTGGTCGTTCCCCTTCACGACGGGCCGATGGTTGCCCGCGAGCCAGAGCTTGTGACTCGCCTCGAAGCTCCAGAAGTCCTCTCCCATGCGCCGGCACGAGATGGCGTCGCCGCCGGTGAGGTCCTTGATAAGCGCCTCGTCGAAGGCGCTCCCCTCCTCCACCTCGGGGACCACGACGAAGCGCGCCCCGAAGAGGCTCGCAAGCTCCGTGGGGTGGCGCTCTCCGCCGCCCTTGCGCCGAAAAAGGAGCCCTCGCGCCGCAACGGTGGAGTAGTCGCCAAGGAGGCTCCGCAGCGTGCCGAGGAAGGTGCTCTTCCCATTGCTCCCCTTGCCGTAGCAGAACGCAAGAAGCTGCTCGCTCGTGTCGCCGGTGAGGCTGTAGCCCACGAGGCGCTGGATGTAGCCCACGAGCTCCACGTCGCCGCCCATGGCGCGGAGCAGGAACGCGTCCCACGTTGAGCAGAGCGCGCCGGGGTCGTAGGCGTGCGGCGCGAGCTTCGTGTTCAGGTCGGCGCGCGCGTGAGGACGGAGCGCGCCGGTGCGGAGGTCCACCGTGCCGTTCGCGACGTTCAGCGCGTGACGGTCGCGGTCGAGCTCCGTCTGCGTGATGGCGAGCGCCGCGTTGCATCGCGCGAGCTTGAGGGTGGCCGCGAGGCGAGAGCCGCTCTGAGAGTCGATGGCCCACTTGAAGAGGTCGCGCGCTCTCGCCCCTGCCTTCGCCGCGCGTGGATCGTCGGGGCGCATGCGCTGCGCGCTCATGGCGTCGAAAAGCTGCTGCTGCGCTTCGCCTGCGAGCCGGCGCGCCGTGGCATGGGCTCGGCGCTCGGCGCCTCCGTTGTCGTCGGCCCGCCAGCGTGTGCCGTCCCATGCGAGCCACTTGTTCCAGGCGGCGACGAAGCGGAGCGCGTCCCCGTGCCACTCCACGAGGCGCCCAGCGTTCGCGAGGTCCGTGCGCTCGCCGGTGAGCTCGGCGCTCCCGCTCTCGGGGAGCTCGTCGGATACGGCCTTCGCTGGGCGCCCACGCGGCTTCTTCGGCTTCGCCAGCGTCGCGATGGCCTTCTCGATCTCATCCACGGAGCACCCCCTTCAGAAGCTCTGCCACGCCCACCTCGATCACCCGCGCCGCGTCCGCTCGCTCCACCTGCCGCTCGAGCGCGCGCCGCTCCTCGAGGGCCACGCGCGACGCCTCGCCCGTGAGGGCCACCGCCACGGCCAGAAGGCGCATCGTCTCCACCCGTGGCCGTGTCTCCCGCCACCCCTCCACCGCGGCCTCTATCCACTCCGCCCACGGCTCGCCGGGGCGCCATGCGGAGAGGCCGAGAGCTACGCGGGAGCGGTCCCCCGTGATGCGCCAGAGTTCGAGCGCGTAGGCGAGCACCTCGCTCTCCACCGGCCCGCCATCGTCGAGCAGGAAGCCGTCGTGGACCGCGCCGAAGAGCCTCGCGTCTGCTGTCTCGTCGAGGCTAGAGAGCAGCACGGACCCTCGCGATGGTGGACTCGGGCGCGAGGCCCTGCCCCCGCAGACCGTCCAGCGTCGTGACGGAGACACCAAGCCTACGGGCCGTCGGTGCGGCTCCGAGCTGCCGGCAGAGCGCTTCCACCGCGGCGCTCTCCGCCTCCGTGAGCCGCGCCGTGCGCCGCCCACCGTGGTACTGGCTGCCCTTTTTCATCGCTGCCTGCGCTTCCGCGCGCGCTCCGCGTGCACTGCGAGGTGCACCGGGCAACGGCTCCGCGTCCCTCGCTCCGCGCCGCAGTCCGGGCAGAGGCCGCGCATGCGGCGAATCATGGCCTTCTCGCTCGCTGCGCTCATGCTCTGCGCGCCTCGACGGCCGCCAGCGCCTCGGCCACGCTGCGCACCACCACGACGGGCGTGCCCATGGAGCCCCACGCCGCGTGACAGGTCACCTGCCCCGCAGAGACGCGCCCCGTGGCGATCTTCAGCTCGATGCCCAGCGCCCGCCCGTCGACGAGGAGCAGCAGGTCAGGCTGCCCCGTGCGACCGATCTGCACCGGCGGGCCGTAGCCTCCGGCGTAGACGCGGGCGTATTTTCCCACGTGGCGCAGGTCGAGCAGGACCACGCCAGGGAGGGCGCCGCATGCTCGCGTCACCTCGTCCTGTAGCTGGTCTTCGGGCCTTCGAGCCTGCCTCATGGGAACCTCTTCGCGACTTCTTCGTCCGCCCACCGCTTCGCCCGCTCCGGGCTCATCCGCCGGCGAGAGATCCCCACGTGTACGAGGCCCGCGTGGTACCGCGCGCGCCGCAGGTCCGCGGGCATCGCCTCGAGCTTCGCCATCCTTGCGGCCTGCTGGATCCGCCGCACCGGGAGCGCCTTCACCAGCGCGCTCACCCCGCACCGCGGGCAGACCTTCGCCCTCGGGAACACCGCCCAGCACGCCTCACACCGCGAGAAGGCGAGGCCCGCGAGCCGCTGCGTCACCGCCTCGCCCGTGAGAGACCACTCGTGCTCCACGTCAGGCGGAAGATGCTGAAACACCGCGCCGCGCACGTCGAGCACCGTGCAGTGCGCCTTGCCGGGGAAGCTACGCAGCCCGCGCCCGATGGCCTGGAGGTAGCGCCCCAGCGTGCCGAAGGCCGCGTCGAGCGCCACCACGTCTACCGAGGGCTCATCGAACCCCTCGACGAAAACCGACACGCCAACGAGCGCGTGAAGCTCCCGCCGCCGCAGGGCCACACGGAGGCGCTCGCGCTCTTTCCGCGGCGTCTCCCCGTCGATGTAGCCCGCCGGGTGTCCCGCGTCCGTGAGCCGCTCGACGGTGTACCGCGCCTCCTCGCGAGACTCGCAGAACACCAGCGCGCGCCACGCACCGGGGAGGCGGCGCAGCTCGGCCACCGCATCGCCGCGCTTCCCTTCGTCGACGGTCACGACCATGTGAGCCGGGACGAGCGCGCCCATGGCGGTCAGCTCGCGGACCGAGGGGCCGCACACCATCGCGTCAAAGGACCCGTCGAGGCCCTGCCCGTCGCCCCGCTGCGGCGTCGCCGTGAGGCCGAGGATGCGCGCCTCGGGGTAGTCCGCGAGGATGGCCGAGACGGTGGGCGCCTCCGAGCGGTGGCATTCGTCCAGCACCACGAGGCCCGCCGGCGGCCGTGTGCCCCTCGCGTGCAGCGTGCCGAGGCTGCACACCTGGATGCGGTGTCCAGGCTCCTCGGGGGCCCACGGCGCGACGATGCCGCAAGGCACCCCGGCGCTACGGAGGCGGTCCGCCGTGTCTCCGACGAGCGAGTCAAGGTGCGCCGCGAAGACGACGGGGCCAGGCTCCGCGGCGAGGATGGACGCCGCCGTGTGCGTCTTGCCGGAACCGGTCGGCGTGACCATGCAGACGGCGCGGTTTCCCCGCTCCCACTCGCGGCGAACGCCATCGACGAGAGCGCGCTGGTAGGGACGCAGGCTCACATCAGCCCGCCCTGCCCGCTGGGCTCCCGTGGCGCAGGCACCGCGCCGAGGCGCACGAGGCACGCCTCGCACGCCGCGTGCGCCATGCCGCCGCGCGTGTAGGCTCGCGTCGCGAGCCGCTTGCACGGCGCGCCAGCCACCATGACAGAGCACCCGCCGCCGGTGCGATGGAGCGCTAGCCGTGTCTCCAGCGACGACGCCAGCCGCGCCTTCACTGCGGCCTCCCGCGAGAGAGCGCGCCGGCACGCCGCGAGCCGCGCAGCGCGCTCTCTTTGTAGCGCGCAGAGCTCGTGTCCGGCGAGTAGGACCGGCGCCGCCCGTCCCTCGCACGCGCCACGCCCCAGCCGTCCAGGTCTCGCTTCGCCCAGGCGTGGAGCTCGGCGACGACGCGCCGGGCGTCCCGGCGGATCTGGTCGAGGTCGAGGTTCATTTGCACACCTCGACGCGCACGCCGTCACGCGCCCAGGCCCTCACATGCTCGGCGGCCCGGAGGTGCGCCACGTCCTCGCGCATGCGCCAGGACCAGCACGCGCCCGTGTCCAGGTCGCGGAAGTTCACCCGCACGTAGACGGGGATCATGCTCCCTCCGGCGGCGTCTTCGCCTTGCGCTTCTGCCGCGCCTGCTCGATGTGGCCCACCGCACCTCCGGTGAGCCGGTAGGGGATGGGCGAGATGCTCCGGGCGACGCGAAGGAGGACGAGATACCCGAGCAGGTCAAGCACCACGTCCTCGTCCTCGTCGAGCGAGGCGACGCGGAGGCGTGAGATCTTGTCGTCGATCCTCGTGAGGATCTGCTCCACTGGCGAAGCCCTCGAGAAGACCCGCATCGGCTCCAGGGCGCTGTTCCCGTACTTCTGGTTCTTCGCGATGAGCATGTCCGCCAGCTCGTCGCACTCGGTCCGGATGAGCGCCGCCGCGTCGTAGCTCACTCCCCCTGAGGTGCGCGTCCGTGCAGGTGCGACCTTTCTTGTGGCCTTCTTCGCGGGTTTCTTGACTTGTTCAGCGTTCATCGGGGTACCTCTTCCGTTTCGGTGTGCAGTGACTGAAGCACCGTGCAGCGGGGCGCCGCACCGCTGAACACGGCGGACATTGAAAAGCCCCAGCGCGCAGGCACGCTGAGGCGATGAATTCAGGCAGCGATGGCGCGTTCGACGCACTCACGGATCGCAGCGCGGGGCACCGCGCCGCGGAGCCAGTAATGCACCGCGGAGGGAGCGACCCCGAGCACGCGAGCGAAGTCCGCCTGTGTGATCTGACGCTTGCGCAGGTGCGCTCGGAGCGCCGCCGCCCAGCGTCTACGTTCGAGCTTGGTCATGCCTCACGGTTACAATTTTCAGAATCGCGAGGCAAGCGAATCGCGGTAAATTCAGAATCGCGGCCGAATTACGCTGTAGACATGAGCGGCTACACCATCGGCGGGCACGCGGTCACCCGCACGGGGCCCGCCGTGTCGACCATCGTGGGGCAGACCTACGGGGTTTTCGGGATAATTCTGAATTTCACAACACGCGCTTGACGCCCGATTCTGAATAGTACAACTTCACTGCCTAGAAGGGCGGTGGAGAGATGAACTACAGAATCGAATACGCGGACGGCGTGTACCGGGAGAAGATCCCCTGCGAGGCGTGCAACGGGCGGGGGAGCATCCAGCCCGCGCTGTTCGGCGAGCGCGAGGCGCCGGACACGAGGGAGCGCGAGACCTGCGAGGCGTGCGACGGGCAGGGCTTCACCGTGCTGGAGCTCGACGGGCCGGAGGCCGAAGAGGCCGCGCTGCACGTGGGGATCCTGACCTCGAGCGGAGCGGTGGCAGCGTGAGCGCGTACCCTGGGCGGACGAGCGCGGACCTGTACCGCTACGCGCACGCTGCGCTGCGAGACGCGCGCGGCTGGACCGAGGTGAGGGTGCCGCCGCCGATGGCGCCCGAGCACGCGCGCGCGCTGGAGGGCCGGCGCAGCTTCGCTGTATGCGCGCTTCTGGTCGAGGCGGACGAGCTCCGCGCCCTCGCGCGCCGGAGGCGGCCGCCCTACATCGAGAGCACCGCGGCGGCCTACGTGGCCGCGCGCACGGAGCGGGACGGGCTCCTGGGCGCCGAAGTCCCCGCGACCCTCGCGCGCCTCGCGGGGCTGGGGGTGTCCCGTGGCTGACCTGAAGACGACGCAGGAGCGCCGCGACCGCTTCCGCGCGTGGCTCCGCGACGGAGCGCGCGACCACCTCAGCATTCGCGCGTGGTGCGTGGCCGAGGACGCGTGCCACGACGTGGACACCCTCCTCGCCGAGACCGCGAAGCTTCGGGCGGTCGCGGAGGCGGCGGAGGACATGCGGCGCCGCTTCGGAGACGACTACCCGGGCCGATTCGCGGCCCTCGACGCCGCCCTCGCCGCCCTGGAGGCGCTCCGATGAGCAAGGAGCAACTCACTACCTTCGACGTGGTCCTCGGCGTGAACGGCCCGTGCCTGTACGTGAACGGCTATCGCATTGACGGCCCGAAGCCGTACGCAGGCAAGTTCCTCTACAGATTCACGGCGACTGCCGACGATCTCAGGGGCGCGGGACTGACTCCGAAGAGGACCGCCGAGCGCGAGGCTGCGCTGCTCGAGAGTGTGCTGCGCAACGCTCGCCGCTGGGCCGTGGACGCCCGCGAGCGCGAGGTCCTGGTGTCCTCGTCGCACCACCTGCTGCGCGCCGTGGACCGCTACGAGGCGTGGCTCAAGGCTCAGGTGAAGCCATGACCCCCGGCGAGATCCTCGTGGTCGAGCACAAGACGGGGCTGCTCGCCCGTGAGGACATCCCGAGCGCAGAGCGCCTGGAACTGGCGCGCCGGGTGAAGCGCACGTGGGGCGAGGCGAGGGGGCGGACATGGCGCGCCTAGTCGTCGAGCACAAGACGACCTCCTCAGACATCGCCCCCGGCTCCACCTACTGGCGGAAGCTGACCCTGGACACGCAGGTGTCCCAGTACCTTGGCGCGACGGAGGGCGTGGAGGGGATGCTCTACGACGTGATCCGCAAGCCCTCCCTGCGACCCTTCAAGGCGACGCCGGAGGTGGACAGGCGGTACACGAAGGCCGGCGCGCTCTACGCGAACCAGCGCGAAGCGGACGAGACGCCCGAGGAGTACGCCACTCGCCTTCGCGCGGACATCTCCGAGGACCCGAACAAGTACTACGCGAGGGGCATCATCGTGCGCCTGCCCGACGAGGCGAGGGAGGCCGCCCGCGACACGTGGCTCGTCGCGGGCTCTATCCGCGAGAGCATGCGCCTCGACGCGTGGCCGAGGAACCCCGGTAGCTGCGACGCGTACGGCCGCACGTGCGACTACTGGGCAGTTTGCGCGGGCGAGACGACCATCGCCGACGACACGCGCTTTCGCACCGCGGAGACGCCGCACGAGGAGCTCCCCGGCCTCGTGCACCGGCTGCCGTTGCTCAGTAATTCCGCCATGAGCGCCTACCGCGCATGTCCGCGGAAGTACCTCTACTCCTACGTGCAGAGGCGGCGGCCCAGCGTGACGCCGCACGCGCTGACCTTCGGCACGCTCATCCACGCGGGTCTCGAGGTGTGGTGGAGCTCCGTGGACCTCGGCGCCACGCTGGCCGCCGTGCAGGGCGCGCCGGACCCCTTCGATGTGGTGCGCGCGACGGAGCTTCTACGGGGCTACCACGCTCGGTGGGCTGAGGAGCCTATCCGCGTGCTCGCGGTGGAGAAGCCCTTCGTAGCGCCGTTGGTGAACCCGGAGACGGGCGCGGCGAGCAGGACTTTCGAGTTGGCTGGAAAGTGCGACGCGATCGCAGAGGTGGAAACATGAACGTCTCGACCATCAAAAAAGACTCCGCGCCCCTGCCCCCGAGGCAGAACGCGCTCTCTCACGTGCGACGGGGCCGCATCTCCGCGCCGCTCCGCGTGCTCTGCTACGGCGCCGAGGGCGTCGGGAAGTCCACCTTCGCGGCGGGCGCTCCGCGGCCGCTCTGGCTCGGCGCCGAGGGCGGCACGGGGCACCTCGACGTGGACCGCCTGCCCGAGCCGAAGACGTGGGCCGACGTGATGTCCTCCCTCGCCGACGTGCGCCGCGAGGGACACGACTACCGCACACTGGTCGTCGACCCGCTGGGGTGGCTGGAGCCGCTCTGCTGGGCGCAGGTCACAGGGGGCGTGGGCACCATCGAGAGCGCCGCCGGCGGCTACGGCAAGGGCTACGTGGCGGCTCACATGCTTTGGAGGCAGATGCTCCAGGAGCTCGACGCCATCTGGACGGAGCGGTCCATGGCCATCGTCCTCCTCGCTCACGCGACGATCGAGCAGCACCCGAACCCGAGCGGAGCGACGTGGCCCATGTGGCAGCCGGCGTTGCACAAGCTGCCGCGCGGGTCCTTCGCGCAGTGGGTAGACCACGTGCTGTTCGCCCAGGTGGAGACGGTGGCGCTGAAGGGCGAGGACAAGCGGACGCTCGGCCAGGCGACGGGCGTGCGCGTGCTCCACGCTGCGCCCTCGGGGGGCTGGCTGGCGAAGAGCCGCGGCCTCCCCGACGTGATGCCGCTCGCGTGGTCTTCCCTCGTCGAGGCGGAGGACCGCGCGACGGCGATGCGCGCGGAGCTCGCCGAGCTGCTGGCAGACATGCCGGAGGACTACGCGGCGAAGGCGCGGGCGGCGGCGACGCAGCCCGGCGTGAGTCTCGAGGAGTTGGTGAACAAGGTGCGAACGAAGAAAGAGGCAAGCAAATGAACATTCCGGCAGGGTACTACCAGGGTCGAGTCGTGGCGGGCGAGGGCGCCTTCGGCGAGACGAAGAAGGGCGACGTCGAGGCGGTGATCCCCATGGTCATCACGGGCGGCGACCTCGAGGTTCCGGAGCGCGTGACGGTGCGGCTCTACTTCTCCGAGAAGGCCGAGAAATACAGCGTGGACAAGCTCCGCGCCATCGGCTGGAAGGGCGGAGACATGACCTTCGCGAACTGCCCGAACGAGGTCACCGTCGCGATCAAGTACGAGACCTACGAGGGCGAGGAGCGCATGAAGGCCGACATCATGACCGGCCCGCAGGTGAAGCCTCTGGAGCCTGCGAGGGCGCGGGCGTTCTCTGCGCGTCTCGCGGGTCTCGTTGGCACTCCGGCGGGCGCCTCGAAGGGCGCGGGCCTCGACGGCCTGGACTGAGTACGCAGGGCCGCCGTGGTGTGCCGGGTTCGATTCCTGGCCGGCCCCCGAAGGAGAGAGAGATGCCTAATTGGACGGAGCCTACCGACACGGGCGCGTGGCGCGCCCTCTACAACCTCGGCCGGCGCCACGAGCGGGGTGAGAAGTGAGCGCCAAGGGGGACCGGGAGCGGGAGCGCCTGGCCGTGGCGCTGGCGGCCTACGCGAAGCTCGAGCGCGATCGGGAGTACCTCGCCGCCGAGCATCGCAAGTACGCCGAGCTGACGACGGACGACCTCGTGAAGGGGGCCCTCCACATCTGGCACAACTCGCACTGCACTGGCCGAGGACAGAAGGTGAACGGCGTTGGGCCGGCCGACTGCGTCTACGACGCGGCGCTCGTCTACCGGCTCACTCCGCACCTCATCATCCGACTGGGGTGCATGGCCTCGCCCGAGATCCAGGCCCTCATCTCGGAGCTTGAGGCGGGACGCCCCGCCAAGTGCCCTATGGCCGGGTGTACCGGCTACGTGGAGCTCCGATGAGCGGCGAGCGCAAAAGGCAAGATGCGCTGCTCAATCTGCTCAATGCCTTGGACCATGGCGGGACCGAGGCGCGCACCTATGCCGCCGCCCTTGCCGCCTACCGAAAGGCGGTGTCGCGATGAGACCGGCGCCGTACTGGGTGGTGCGCGTGGACGGGGCACTCTCGCTCCACACGCACAACGGGCTCACGGTGCGCTTTCGCACGCTGAGCGGTGCGCGTGGTCACGCCGAAGAATGGCGCGCGGAACACCCTGAGTCGAAGGTGCAGGTGTTCCGCCGCGTCGTCCGCTCCCGCGGCGCCGAGGCCGACGACAAACCGACGACCGACCGCCGCGCCGAGGCCGCTTCACGCCGCCGTCCGCGCGCTGAGGGAGGTGGAGAAGTGAGCGCCGCCGACCCCGAGGTGCAGCACCTGGCCAACCGCATCGCGAGCGTGGCCGACCTCGCCACGACCTCGCTCGTGATTGCCGAACTGCTCGAGCTGCTGCGCCACACGGGCTGCTCGTGCGACTGCGGTTGCGACTACGATGGCCACGAGGATGCGTGTCATCCGTGCCTCGCGTGTGCGACTGAGGGCGTGATCCGAAGGAGGGTGAAGCTTTGAACTGCGAATCCACACGACACGACCGCGGGCTAGACAACGAGCGGGCCCGGCTGCTCGCAACCTTGCAGGCCAAGGCCGAGCAGAAGCCGAGGCCGCCGCGGAGGCCGCCGCTGCTCACGACCCTTGCGCTGGTGGCGCTCGCGATGACACCAACGGAGAAGCCATGACCCCCGACCATCGGCCCTACCTGCGCGCGGGCGACCTGCGCACGCCGGAGGATGTGCTGGCGTGGCTCGCTCGCCCACGGTGCTGCAAGACGCTCGAGGGGCATGTCGCGCGGCTGCGCGCCCGCCTCGACCGCGAGCGCCGGCAGGCGTGCAGGCGGGGGGCGCTGGATGCGTGGCGCGGACTCATGCACGTACTCGACTGGCTCGGAGTTCGTCGTGGTGGCCGCCTGCGCCTGCGACGCCGGCCGCTCCGTCTCTTGCCCACGCACTCGCTCCAGTACCGGGCAGCATCATGGCATACCGCCGCGGACCTCGTGTGCCTCGCCCTCGCCTTCCGCGCCGCCGCGAGGGCGCGGTGAAAGAGCGTCCCATCCTGTTCTCGGCCCCCATGGTCCGCGCCATTCTCGAGGGGCGGAAGAGCGTCACGCGGCGGATCGCGAGGCTCGGGATCACACTGTACCCGGGGGAGGAGACCGGGGCGCACGGCTCGCCCTACGGCGCGCCTTGCGATCGGCTCTGGGTGCGCGAGGCGTGGCACGCGTGCCCCCACTGCGGGCATGATCCCGGCCCTCGACGAGCCTGTCAGGTGGCCTATCGTGCTGGCGGGTGGCGTCGCGCCCCATCGGGTGCGCCGGACGACGCGGGCGAGCGCGACGATGCGGACGCGCGGCCACTGTCGCCGAAGTGCGCCGCGCATGGCTGGCGCCCCTCTATCTTCATGCCCCGCTGGGCCTCACGCATCTCGCTCGAGGTGGTCTCGGTGCGTGCGGAGCGGCTCCACGAGATCGACGACGCAGACGCGTGGCGAGAGGGCTGCACGGGCGCCCACACCTACAGCGCCCGCGACGAGTACCGCGACGGCTGGGACGACATCAACGGCAAGCGCGCGCCGTGGGATAGCAACCCGTGGGTCTGGCGCATCGAGTTCAGGAGGCTGGAACCGTGAAGACCATCGACATCGACGAACTGGACTCTCCACGCGAAGTGAGGGCGGACTACGAGGACTTCGTCCGCGGCAAGCTCTCGACAGTCCCGGCAACGGGATACGGCGACGTGGCGGCCGACTGGCCCCACATGTTCCCTTTCCAGCGCGACGTATGCCGGTGGGCGTTGCGGCGTGGGCGGGCCGCGGCGTTCCTCGACACGGGGCTAGGCAAGTCGCGTATCCAGCTCACGTGGGCCGACGAGGTGGCGCGACGCGAGGGCAAGCCCGTCATCATCCTGGCCCCTCTCGCGGTCGCTTCGCAGACGGTCGCCGAGGGTGCGCGTGTGGGCATCGGCGTGACGTTGTGCCGCGAGGCCGTCGACGTGCGGCCGGGCGTCAACATCATCAACTACGACCGCATGCATAAGCTCGACATGAGCCAGTTTGCCGGCGTCGTGCTGGACGAGTCGAGCATCATCAAGTCGAGCGGGAGCTCGACCCTTGCCGCGATCCTGGAAGCCTTCGCGGCCACCCCGTTCCGCCTCGCGTGCACCGCCACTCCGAGCCCGAACGACTACACCGAGCTGGGGACGCACGCCGAGTTCCTCGGCGTGTGCACGAAGGCGGAGATGCTCGCCGAGTACTTCTGCCACGATGGCGGAGAGACATCGACGTGGAGGCTCAAGGGCCACGCGCGCGAGGCGTTCTGGCGATGGGTCGCGGGGTGGGCGGCCATGGTCCGCATGCCCTCCGACCTGGGATACCCCGACGACGGGTATGCCCTCCCAGAACTGCGCATCATCTCGCACGTCATCCCCGCCGACCATGGATCAGTGAAGGAAACGGGACTTCTGTTTGCCAACGAAGCTCGCACGCTGACCGAGCGCCGCGCCGCCAAGAAGGGCACCATGGGCGCTCGCGTCCGGGCGTGCGCGGCGCTCGTCAACGCCGAGGCGAGCGAGCCGTGGGTCGTGTGGGCGGACCTCAACGCCGAGGGCGACGAGCTTGAGAGGGCATGCGACGACGCGATCCAGGTCGCGGGCGCCGACGACGTCGACACGAAAGAGGCGCGGCTCGTGGCGTTCGCTGAAGGGCGGTCGCGCGTGCTCGTGAGCAAGGTCAAGATCTGCGGATGGGGCCTCAACTGGCAACACTGCGCGCGCATGGCGTTCGTCGGCGTGAACGACTCCTTCGAGGCGTTCTATCAGGCCGTGCGGCGATGCTACCGCTTCGGCCAGACGCGCGAGGTCGAGGTACACGTGTTCTCGTCGGAGCTCGAGGGCGAGGTCACGAAGAACCTATCGCGCAAGCGCGACGACGCGAAGGCGATGGGGGAGGAGCTCGCGATCTGGACGCGAGACGCGGTGCAACAGAACGTGACGGGGCAGGACAGGCAAACGAACGAGTATGCGCCGGGGTCGGAGATGCTGATCCCTGCGTGGCTGGAGGTGGGAGCATGAAGGTCATTACTCAGGCGATCGGGGATTCGTGGGCACTGTATCATGGGGATACGGTGGACGTGGCGCGAGGCATGCCGGACCGAAGCGTGGACTTCTCCGTCTTCTCGCCCCCGTTCGCGTCGCTCTACACCTACTCAGCAAGCGCCCGCGACCTCGGCAACGTGCGCGACGACGGCGAGTTCTTCGCCCACTACGACTACCTGATCGCCGAGACCGCCCGCGTCATGCGCCCCGGACGCCTCGTCGCGATCCACTGCATGACCATGCCGACATCGAAGGAGCGCGACGGCTACATCGGACTGCGCGACTTCCGAGGCGACATCATTCGCGCATACCAGAAACACGGCTTCATCTTCCACTCGGAGGTGTGCATCTGGAAGGATCCGGTCACGGCCATGCAGCGTACCAAGGCGCTCGGGCTCCTGCACAAGACCATCCGCAAAGACTCCGCCATGAGCCGGCAGGGGCTGGCCGACTACATGGTCATCATGCGGACGCCTGGCACCAACGAGACCCCGATCGCGCACACGCACGAAGGGTTCCCGGTGGAGCGGTGGCAGCGGTACGCGAGCGCGGTGTGGGCAACGCGAGGGCCCGACGACGACGAGGGCTTCGCGACCATCCTCGGGACCACGGATCCGCGCGACGACTCGAGCACCATCAACCCGAGCGACACCCTGCAATACCGCAGCGCTCGCGAGCACGACGACGAGCGCCACATCTGCCCGTTGCAACTCGGCGTCATCCGGCGATGCATCCGACTCTGGACGAACCCGGGCGATGTTGTGTGGTCTCCGTTCGCCGGCATCGGCAGTGAGGGCTACGTGGCGATCCAGGAGGGGCGGCGCTTCGTGGGCGCCGAGCTGAAGCGGAGCTACTACGAGCAGGCCGCGCGCAACCTCATGTCCGCCAAGCCTCCGCAGGCCAGCCTCTTCGCGGGGCTCGCATGACCGACTACCTCAAGACGCGCACGGGCCGGCTCTACTGCGACGATGGGAGGTAGCCAATGCCGATCCGACCTGAGCAGCGCCGCCTCTACCCGCCGCCGGCCGAGTGGCGCAAGATCCGCAAAGCCATCCTGGAGCGCGCGGGCAACGCGTGCGAGTGCCGCGGGGAGTGCGGGCACGAGCACGACGGCGGGGCGGCGTGCGAGGGCGACGGCCGATGCCTCGCGCCTCACGGCCAGACGCTGCACCGCTACGAGTACGATCGCGTCCGCCCTGTCGGCTGGATCGACACCTGGGACACCGAGCCCGACTCGGGCGCGGACCTCGAGGCATGCGGCGTCACGCTGCGGCGCCGCGCCCTCGTTCGCGTCGTCCTCACGATCTCCCATCGCGACCACGACCCGACGCACAACGACGAGGCGAACCTGCGCGCGCTCTGTCAGAGGTGCCAGGGACCGGGACGCGCTCCGGCGCCGCATGTTCGGAGGTGCGCCGTGAGCGAGACGTGTCCGAACTGCAGGGGGACCGGCGACACGTGGGAGCATGACCTGGATGGGGACTACGATCGCGTGCCGTGTCGCGAGTGCGACGGCACCGGGGAGGTGGAGGAATGAGCCCAGCGGTCAAACAGAGGTCGCAGATCCGGGAGCTGCTCGCGCACCCGCGCTGCAACGAAGAGATCCGCGTGAGCCTTGCCGAGGCGCGGCGCGTGCTCGACGCCCACCGGGTCCTCACCGCGCGGTGGGAGGTCCGGCTGATGCGCTACGCCGACGCGCTGCGGTTGGCAGACGAGCGTGCGGCGCGGGGTGAGACGCCGTTCCTGGACCTGCCGCGTGAGCGCAAGGCCGAGGCCGGCCGGGCCCTCAAGCGGCCGCGCACGGTCGAGGAACGGGACGCCCACGCCGTCGCGTTCGTGGCGCCCGACTGGACGCGCGACCCAAGCCTGTTGCCCAAGCGGCCGCCGGGGCGACCGTGAGCCCCAAGGCGGAACGGGACGGGCGTTCTTCGACGCCGTCCACGAGGAGATACAGCGCCAGGAGAGGGTGCGCGCGGCCGATCTCGCGGGTCAGTGGCGACCCACCGAAGCGCGCGCCGAGGACCTGGAGAGGGAAGCCGCGGACGCTGACGCCAGGGCTAGGTACCACGCATCCGAGGCGATCCGCCTGTCCGCCTACGCCGAGCGCATGCGCGGCTCGGCGGTGGCGGGCAGGATCTCCCGGGACCGGGACCGGCTCCGCCAGCGGGCGATCGCGGGGGTGCTGCCGTGAGCGCCATTCACTACCGCGCGCCGCTGGGCTTTTCAAACGCCGGCCTGTTCAGTGATGCGCGGGCGCGCACCGGGCAAAACATGGGCAAAACTCCGGGCCCGGTCGATTTGTGCGATTCCCGCTTGCGCGGGATATCCCGCGCATGTAGGGTTTGGACATGTACTTCGTTCGCGTTTGCAGTCGCCCGAAAGCCGACCTTAAGCACGGGTACTCGTACGCCATGGGTCGCCGCGGCGATCCGGAGGCGCGGGAACCGGGCCTCTCGGGATACATCGTGGACCTGCCGCGCGAGGGTGTGGCCGGAACGCGCGAAGAGGCGATCGAGGAAGCGGTCGAGGCGCTCGACGAGCGCATGTGCGTGATCGCACAGTCCGGTCACGACTACTCGCACGGTTGGTTTCTGGCTGTTTATCGTGGACGCCATGTCGGCGTGGGATGCGACCGCGAAGACTGCTTCGCCCCGATCGAGCTGATCGGGGCCTTCCGCATTCGCGACATTCCGTCGCTCAGCGACGCGATCGCCAAGGTCGCGAGCGTGATCCCGTGACCGCCAAGAGGCGCACCCAGCCCGAGTCCGAGCGGAAGCGCGGGCAGCTGCTCCTGCGCCTCCCCGGCCCCGTGGTGGCCGCCCTGCGCGAGCGGGCGGCCCGGGAGGGGTGCACGATCTCGGCGCTGGTCGAGCGGGCGCTCGCGGCCTACGCGTAAAGAGGGCCCCTCGCGCCTTTCGGCGGGAGGGGCCGGCACATGACTTTCGCCACGCCAGTGCCTAGGCGCCCGCCGCGTGATCCACTTCCGCGTCGGGGGAGGTTCGGCGCTCGGCCGGTGGAACCTCGTGAGAGTGGGACCGGGGAAGCGCGCTCCCGGTCCCGTCACGCCCCCGCGCCGGGGCGGGCTTCTACTTCGCCACCAGCGCCCGGACCGCCGCGTCCTTCGCCTCGAGGAGCTTCCTCAGTGCGACCGTGCGCTCGGGGTTGCGGGGCAGCGTGGCGACGATGCGCTCGGCGAGCTCGCCGAAGGGCTTGCTCGCGGCCTGGAGCATCGGCGGGAGGTGCTCGTAGGCGAAGAACTGCATGATGTGCTCGGCCGGGGGAGCGGTCGGGGCGGTGAAGGGGACGTCGTCCGCGGTGCGAGGGATGCTCATGCGTGAGGCTCCGGGGTTGGTGTCACCGTCGTGGCGACTGACCTGCAACTATGGTTATCATAGCAACCACGTCCTTCCGGTTGCCCGGCCGCGCGCTCGTCCAGGCTGGCCTCCACCACGTGCGTCCCATGCACCGGCCCGCCCATGTCGGGCTCCTCGCCCGGGAGCCCCAGGAGCGCACGGAAGGTCTCGAGCCCGCCGTTGACCAGGTTGAGGTCCACGTAGCCCGAGACGCCCGGGACCGTGTTCCCGGGCAGCCCCGGCCCGCCGCCGGAGTACTGCCACACCGCCGCCGCGGGCCAGGGCGGGACCGCCAGCGGGCGATCGGCGTCCGTCGGGCACCACGCCCCCACGTGCGAGTACTGCGCTACCCATAGCGGCCAGCGCGCGAGCTCTGCGACGTGACGCGCCCCGCGCCACTCGGAGCCGTACACGGGCGCCGTGTAGATCCCCGCGCGGTAGCCGCGGGCCTCGATGCGCTCGCACCACGCGACGATCCACTCGACGTACGCGTCCGGCCCTCCGAGGCGCGCGGCCGCGCCGCGTTCCTCGAGGTCGAGCCAGATCGGCAGCTCGCCGGGATCGTCCCCGAGCTCGCACGCGCGGTCGATGGCGTAGTCGGCCTGCTCGAGCGCCGCGCCTCGCACGCGAGCAAAGTGGTAGACGCCGACCGAGAGCCCCGCCATGCGCGCGCCCTCGATGTGCTCGCGGGTTCGCGGATCTGGGCTCCGCGCCTCGGAGGCCTTCGCGACGACCCCCCGAATCCGGCCCGGCGGACGCCCGAAGGCGGCTCCGGGGTCGTGCTCGACGACGCGGTCCCAGTCGATGCCCCGCTGCACGCTCGACACGTCGAGGAGGTAGATGCGCTCGGTCACGAGTCCCTCAGCCCGGGGAACTTCAGCTTCGCGTGCAGCGTCGCGAGCTCCTCGGCCGCGCGGAACATCGCCTCGCGATCGGGGCCGTCGTCGAGCTTCTCGGCGATGACGAGCGCGAGCTTGGCCAGGCTTTCGAGGACGGCGAGAAAGGCGCTCACGGCGCGCACCGGCCCGTGTACGTGCGGCCGTGGCTCTCGGCCACGCGCTTGCGGCAGGCCACGTAGCCCGGGCACGTCGACGACTGGAGCACGCACGCCTCGAGCTCGGCGCCGTAGGTAGCCGCCTCGATGGCCGTCTCGGGCTTCGGTGGGCGAGCGCAGCCGAAGAACACCACGGTGGCGATCCCGATGATGTTGCCCGCGATGCCGTGCACCGCCCAGATCTTCCAGTCCTTCATGGTATCGCTCCGATCATGTGGGCAACGGGGTAGGCACACGAGGCGAGAGAGGCGAGAAGCCCGGCGAAGGCGAGCGCCATCACGGCGCGCGTCGAGGCCGGCGAGTCGAGGCGCGCACGAGCCCGCGAGGTCCACGAGGGGGGCGAAAGCGTCTCGCGTTCCGTGGCGGGGATCTCCACGAGCTTCTCGAGGTGGCGCAGCATGGTGGCCATGCGGGCGTCGACGAGTCGCGCTCGCTCGTCCTCGCGTTCGTGCCGGCTGCGCACCTCCGCACGGAAGAGGCTCGCGTCCTGCTCGCGCTCTTCCGCCACCTGCGCGTGCTCGGCGAGCAGCGCGAGCGTGCGCGTGTGGGCCGCGAGGGTCTGGCGCGAGGCCTCCTCGGCGACGTTCACCAGGTCGTCGCGCAGGGCTCGGATGTCCCGCCAGTCCACGAGGGCCGTCCCGGGCGGGCTCATCGGTGGACCGCCCGGTACGCCTCGAGGGCGACCTGCAGCAGCGTCCCCAGCGCGACCAGGCCCGCGAGCAGCTTGGGCGGGATGACCCCGGTGAGCGACTTGACGAGGGTCGCTGTCCCGCTCGCCGAAGCGCTCGAGGTGGCCTCGATGCGCGCGAGGCGCGTCTCGTGCTCCCCGAGCTTCGCCTCTTGGGCGAGGTCCGTCTTGCTCGTGCGCGCGTCGAGCTCGGGGAGGCGCGCCGAAAGCCGGAGCACCTCGACGCGCAACTCGTCGAGCGCCGCAACGTACGGGTCGTCGCTCGCGCGCAGCTCCTCGAGCGACGACTTGCGCGGGATGGGCGTCGGCGCATCCTCGCGCGGCATGGGAGCGGGTCGCGGGAGCGTGGGAATGCGGTCGTCGTTCATGCGGCGGCTCCGGGTGTGACAAACAATGTCCTAGCATGGCTCACGACGTTCTGCCGATCATCCGCCAGCGTGAGGTGCCGCCGTCGTAGATCAGGATGCACGCGGCGTCCGTGTTGAACCCCTGGTTCACGGCCCCCGGGAACACGAACCGGTTGGCCGCCACGCTCGCGGCGTCCTCGTGGTTCAGCGCTACGGCGTTCGCGCCCGTGTTGCTGATGACCACGATGCGATTCGCGGCGCCGCCGGCGAGCCCTGTCAGTGTGGCCCCGAGCGCGTTCGCGAAGGTGAGGAACGTGATCGGCACCGTGGCCGCCGTGGTCATCGCGTGGTCGTTCACGGTGCCCGTGACGGTCGTGGTCTCGGCGGAGATGATCGACTGCTGCGTGACCGTGATGGTGCACTGGTCGTTCGCCGAATCGTCCACCGCCGTGACGCCCACGAAGTTCACGTACTTGCGCGCGGTCTGCGCGGTGCCCGCAACCTTGAGCAGCACGGGCAAGAGGTTCGGCAGCCAGCCGGAGAGGTCGAGGGTGGTCATCAGAAGAACCCCTTTGCGGTCATGGTGATCACGAAGTTGCGCAGCGCGAGCTCGGCCAGCGCGTTCGTGTTGCCCTCGTTGCACACCACCGCGTAGTAGCTGTATTTCGTCAGACTGATGGTCTGGTTCTGGTCGGGCGTGAGCGTGATCGAGTGCACCGCGTCGTATGCCGCAGTGCTCGCGCTCGCGTCGTCCACCGTGTTCGCCGCGAGCAGCGAAACGAGGGTGTCGGTCTCGGGGTTGAATTTCACCAACGCGAGCGAGGGCATCATCAGCGGCAGTGCGCCGTGTCCGCCGGCGCCCTTGAGGTTCAGCTTGAGCGAGTCGAAGTTCGCCCCGTGTACGAGGTACTGGTTCAGATGAAACAGCACGTGCTTGCCGGTCGCCCCGGCGTTGTTCACGTCAGAGAACTTGATCTGCCGGCCCTCGAAGTAGTGATACGCCCGACCTGCGTCGGCGCCGGTGGAGTCCGCGTTGAGCGGCATCCAGAACACGGCGCCGCTCATGTCGTGCGTCTTCGCGATCTCCGTCGAGCCGCGCGGGCTCCCGTCAGCACAGGCGAATGACCGCGTAACCACGCGGTTCGACTCGGCCGTGAGATCCATGACCCACCGGCCTGCGGTGCCGTCCGTCGCGGCCAGGATCCACGGCGAGGCCGCCGTGCTCGCCGAGTAGGTGCCCGAGGTCACGAACACGAAGTGCCCATAGCCCCGCACGTACCGCACAAGGCCGTGCGTTGGCACCAGGATGGCCTGCAGCGCCACGAGCGTGTCGACGAAGTCGTGTTGGTCCCAGATGGCGGCGAGCGGGACGTTGACGTCGACCGCGTCAATGGTGTCGCCGTCGCTCGGAATCGTGATGCTGCTCTGCGTGCCGTAAGTCGTGCTCATGTTCTTGTTCCGTCCCAGTAGTCAGCAGTCGTGATCCGCGATGGCACGTGCACGCCGCCCACGACCTTGTGAGGTTTGCCCCACGTGCCATCGGGCTCGGGTGCGGTCGGATCGAATGAGGCAGCGTCGAAGGCGATGATGATGTTGACGCACCTCGTACCGGCCGGCTTCCAGTCGGCGACGATGCCGCGAACCTGCGCGACCTCCGAGGGCGTGGCCGTCGTGCCCCAGGTCCTCTCGGTGTCACCCCAGAGCTGGCCAGAGCCCCAGTTCGCGGAGTGGCTCCACCGCGTGCCGGGATAGATGATCACCCAGAAACGCGCCCACTGCGGACTCGATGGGATCGTCGAGTCCCAATTCCAATTCCCGGTGTTTAGCGTGTATGTCTCGACGCCAGTAGCTGAGCGAGAGAACCAGTTCCCGCGAGCGTCGACGGTGCGAAACGAGGAGCCTGCCGCGATGTACTCCTGCAGCTTCTGCATGAGCATGAACGGCGAGCCGCGTTTCTTCGCGTCGTGAAGCCACCGCTTGAGGCGCGTCGCGTAGCTCGCATCGGTCTCGGGCCCGAGACCTCGGAGCGTGCGCCGGTCGCGCCCGATGGCCTCGAGCGCGCCCGCGATCCCGAGCTCTGCCGCGGCGTCGGGGTAGCGCGCGAGCATGCCGAGATATGTGCGCCGCATGGCCGCGTCGAGCACGAGATCCAGCGAGTACTGGATCAGCGTGGACTCGTCCCCATCGGACCCGTCGCCGACGAGCCACCGCGGGCCGAACTGCTTATTTCGGGTCCTGAAATCCATATCAGACCGGGTCGTCCTCGAGGTGGATGGTCCCCGTCACCGTGCCGAGCACGGCCACCTGCCCGTTCGTGAGCGAGGTGTCCCCGCTCGGCACGCTCACCGAGGCGCGGAAGCCCTCGGGGATCGCCTTCACGATCGTCGCAAGGATGTCCGACTGGTAAATCTTGCCCGTCGTCGCGGGGGCCACGACGTCTCCGCCGATCGGGCGCCGCGAGAAAAGCACGCCGAGCGCCGTCGAGACCGCGGTGCGCACCTGGGCGACGGTCTTGTTGCAGCTCTTGTAGAGCCAGAGCTCGTAGGTGACCGCGATGGTCACGTTCGCCGCGGCTGCGACGATCGGCGTGTGGCAGAGCGGGAGGCACCACGTGACGATCGCGAGCTGCGCCAGGGCCACGTCGGCCGCGATCGAGCCGCCAGAGGGGCCGGCGAGGTACACCGTGACGATGCCCGTCGTCGAATCCCCGTAGGTGCGGACGCGCGTGATCGCCGCGGTGCCGCCGTAGTCGGGATTCCGGGCGAAGTACGCGTATGCGCCGCGCGCGCCGTCCGGGCTTGTCGCGTCCTGCATGTCCCGGCACTGTTGCTTCGTGACGCTCTCGGCCTGTTCGTCGATGCCCACCGCGGCCGTAGCGTTCGTGCACGTCACGCCGTCGAGCGGGGTCACCATCCGGGTGATCTCCGCTGCCCCCGCCGAGCTACCCGAGCCCGCCTCGTCCGCCACCACGGTCATCGAGAGCGTCGTCGCAGGCCCCACGGCGAGCGTGCCGCCCGTGGTGTTGCGGTAGGTCTTGCCGGTCACGCTGGACGAGAAGGTCAGATCGCCAGCGTCGATGATGTAGAGGTTCGTCGAGCCGTTCGTGAGCACGACGGTCGTCTCGGCGTAGGTCGCCGCGGGTACGTCGACGCCGTAAGTCTGCTCGGCGTTGACCTTCAGCCAAACATCCTCGGAGTGATCCAAGAATCCCGACTTGATGTAACCCGTGATGTTCGACTCGAACGCCTCGAGCTTCGCCGACAGCACGTGATAGAGCGAGCGCGTGGGGTCTCCGACTTGCCACGAGGTCACTGGGAGACCGAGGCTCGTCGCGATGCCCAGCGCGTAGTTGTAGATGGCCGCGCGGGTCTCTTCGAGGATGAGTGAGGCAAGCGAGATGGTCATTGGATCCCCAGGATTTCAGCGCTCACCGCGGACACCGCGAGCACGAGGGTGAACGGACCGAGCGTCGTCTTCGCAGCGATGCTGATCGTGTAGGTGACCGCGGGGCCGGCCGTCGCGCTGACCACGGTGGCCTTCACGGACTCGGTCCGCGGGTCCTTCATCAGCTCGTTCTCGATCTTGCCGGGGAGCGAGGCGGCAAAGCTCGGGGTCGCGGCTTTGCCCACGAGGCTCATGAGGTTGAGCCCGTAGTTTTGCTCCTCCTCGCCGCCGATGAGCGTGCCGCGCGTCGTCGTCAGTCGGCGGTAATACGCCTCGGCCACGAGCTCCACGCCCGAGACGAAGCGGCCCGACTTCATGCCGCGCGTGCAGGAGATGTCGTAGCCAAAGTAGGTGCTCATTCGCACTTCACCAGGCTCGAAGCCTCGTTGATGATGCCCATCAGCGCCGTGCCGGGCGTACCTGGCGGTGGCGGAACGGTCGGAGTTGCAGGGTTGCTCGCGGTGCACCAGAGGACGTCGGCCACGTCCGTGACCTTCCACCACTCGGTGTAGACCGTGAGCAGCGGGCCGAGCTCCGGAGGCGAGCGGTAGATCATTTTGGCCGTGGTGTCCTTGCAGAAGTACCCGAGGCAGATGTCGTCGCCGTCCCGAGCCACGCCCTTCGTCGCGCCGTCGCCGAGCTTGATGCTCGAGGAGGCATCGAGCACGAGCGTCGTCGGCACGAAGCCCGAGCCGTCCGCGTCCTCGTAGCCGCACACGTAGGGGCGCGCGGGCGAAGAGTCCGCGAAGGCCACGAGCACGCGAGAGCCCACCGCCGCGCCGCCCTTGCACCCCGGGAGCCCAGGGCGAGCGACGACGCGCGCGAGGTCCGGCATCCCCGTCGACACGCGCACGGGCTCGAGGCCGACGCGGTCACCCGAGCGGCTCACGACGCGGTATTCGCTCTGCCCGCGGAACGCGCGGTCCGGGTCGAGGCCCTCGAAGATCGCGCGGAACGCATCGAGCGCGCGCGAGCTGCCACCGCGCGCGCCGTGCACCGTCGAGCGGAGCCCGTCGGAGCTGACCTCGTGGAGCACGTCCACCGCCGTGAGGCCGTCGACCACGATCCCCGGAAGAATGGTCGCGATGCTCTCGCTCGCGAGTTCCACACAGCCCCGCGCGAGGTCCACCGGGCCGTGGGTCACGTTCGCCGGGAGCGTTCCGGGCGTCCGAGCTCCGATGCGCGTCACGCCGTCCTCGCCCACGTACCAGCCGCGCGGCGCGAGCAGCTCGAGCACGGCCCGCGCGCGCGCCGCGGGGCGGGCCCAGGACGGTCCCGGGCGCGTTGTCGGCAGGGTGCTGGCCAGGATGGTCTCGCCGCACGAGTCGGCCGCGTCGAGGAGCACGGTCGAGGCCTTCACCCCGGCGTCGTTCGCGTAGGACTTCGCGGGGATCGTCTTGCCCCATCCGCCCTTGCCGGCGACGACGCGATAGTGCGAGCGCCCGTTCTCCGGTCCGCCCGAGAGGATCGTGCCCACGAGCGTGAGGTCGGCCACGACGAGCGACACGGATCCCGTGAGCGTGTGCTCGCCGTCGAGGTCCACTTCGGCGTACCACACGCCCCACGCGGGCAGGTACACGCGCGCAGACGTCGCCAGGATGTTGTTCAGGGTGGCGGTCATTTCGGCTTCCCCCACGGAGTCTGCTGGTAGGCCGCGGTGAGCTTCGCGATCTCATCCAGCGCCGCCTGGTTCGGGTCGGGTGCCTTCGTTTTTGCTCCGGCTTTGCTCCCGCTCGGCGAGCCGCCCGCCTTGCGCGGAGGCTTGTACTCGAGGAACTTCACGACGCGCGTCTGCCCGCCTTTGCCGTC
>Ga0228700_1000829_pt1 | contig 23748 bp, 17 predicted proteins | sample McNCre317_Aug_MG_FD_178019 | JGI IMG/M metagenome (GOLD analysis project Ga0228700, IMG submission 178019) | Freshwater microbial communities from McNutts Creek, Athens, Georgia, United States - 3-17_Aug_MG | ecosystem: Environmental > Aquatic > Freshwater > Creek | place: USA: Georgia...
GTTCAAAGGCTAGACACCAAAGACACCAGCACCCGAGCTGGGCATGAACTGCGGTGGGGACAGGCCAAGGGCTATCTGGTCAATCCAACATTGCCTTCAGATTTGACCTTGCTGGCATTGCGCATGCGTGCAACGGACAACTTGTCGCAGCGGTCATCTCGTTTGGTGAACTGCTTGGTGACGCGCAAACTCCCGGTTTGGTCAAAGATCACAGGTTGGAGTGCGCCGCAAGCCACCCGCTCGATTGCTTGGGCATTTGCTGATGCGGCGCGTGCGAGTTATGGTGCGGGGTTGCCTGATGCAAAGATTGACCTCAATGCATTGGCTCGGCTCGATGACGTGTGGTCTACGCGTGGTGATACGTTCAATGCTGTGTTTGACCAGAACCTAACGGTTTGGGATGCCATGGGGCAGATTGCTAGAGCGGGGCGCGCGGTGCCATTCCTGCAAGGCGGCATCGTGCGCATTGTTCGAGATGAGCCCAAGACCATACCTGTGGCCTTGTTCTCCACCCGAAACATCGTTCGCAGCAGCTTGAAGATTCAGTATGTGATGCCCGGTGATGCCACTGCCGATGCGGTCACAGTTGAATACTTCAATCCCAAAGGCTGGAAACCGGACGAAATCACAGTCGCTCTTACTGGTTCCACTCTGTCCAAGCCTGCGCGCTTGAAGCTCTTTGGTTGTACCGATAGGTCGCAAGCTGCACGTGAGGGAAAGTACATCGCCGCAGCCAATCGGTACCGCAGACGAATCATCACTTTTAGGACGGAGCTCGAAGGGTTGATCCCAACCTACGGCGACTTGGTGGCCATAAGTCATGACATGCCCAGCTGGGGTGTAAGTGGTGAGGCCTTGTCTTGGGATGGCGCATCAAAGGTGTTGTTCTGTTCTGAGCGATTGCCTTGGCTGACGGGGGCAAATCACTACATCACGCTCAGACGCCTGGATGGTTCAGTTACAGATCCAATTGCTGTGACGCGTGGTACGACGGACAGGCATGCCGTCTTGCAGCAAGCGCCGAGCATTGATATCCAAACCGGTGGAGGTGAGGAGCGAACTCACTTTGCTTTTGGGGTGGGGCAGACCTGGGCCCAGATGGCGCGTGTGATGAGTGTCAAACCTCGAGCTGATTTGGTGGAGGTGACCTGCGTGGCAGAAAGCGCTGCAGTTCACACCGCTGATCAAACATAAACGAACAAATTGTTCACAACCCGCCTTGAAGCGATTCAGGCGGGTATTTTTTTGGAGTTAAGAATGCCAGAACCTACGAGCAGCGGAGTGGCGGGAGCCGCCGCTGCATACAAAGCTTTTGGAGGAACGGCCGCCGCCGCAGCCAGTGGTGCAACGCTTGCCGCAGTCGTGGTCATGCTCATGACGCCACCACGCGATAAGCGCGAGTGGACAGTGGGGCTGATCAGCACGGTGGTTTCAAGTATTGGTGGTGGTGCAACCACGATCGAGTATTTCCAGCTTCACCACTGGGCGTTCTCAACAGTTGGACTGTGCGCCATGGGCGGTTTGATTTTTGCCTGTGGCTTGCCCGGTTGGGCATTGGTGCGGTGGATTTTTAACTTCATCGTGGAGAGGCGTGATGCCTCGATTGATGAGGTAGCTAAAGATGTGAAGGAGATGCTGTGAAACAACAAGACTTCATTGCCCTCATTGCGCCTGCCGCACGGGCTTGTCACAAGGCTGCGGGTGTTCCAGCAAGCATCATAGTGAGCCAAGCGGCACTTGAGTCAGGCTGGGGTGAATCAGGGCTGACCAAAACGGCCAATAACCTGTTCGGGATTAAGGCAGACAGTTTGTGGCGCGGTGAAACCGTGACGCTTGACACCAAGGAGTTCATCCGAGGGCAGTGGGTCGTTGTGCCCGCTAAGTGGCGCAAATACCCAACATGGCAGGCTAGTGTGGATGACCATGCCGCATTCTTGAAACGCAATCCTCGCTACAAAGACTGCTTCCTGTGTGTATCGGCGCAGACCTTTGCGCGTGCGCTCCTCAAAGCAGGCTACGCCACGGACCCTGACTATGCGGACAAGCTCATCCGGTTGATTGGTACCTACAACTTGGGTTCGTTGGACGGAGAGGGGATATGAGCTGGATCCGTGCGTTCCTCGAATTGAATAAATCCTTGTTTCTCAAGGGACTGCTGCTGCTCATGGCGTTCTTACTAGGCCTGCAGATGGGGCAATCCCGTCTGCAGCGCCAGTGGGATGCTGAGAAACAAGCCGTGCAAATTACACAAGCAAAGCAAGAGCAACACGCTGCCGATGTGGCTCATGTTCAAAACCAAATATCTAAGGAGATCTCTGATGACTATCGCAAGAAGTCTAGTTTGCTGTCTGGTAATGCTGTTGTGTCTGAGCGCGTGCTCGACAAATCCGAAACCAGTGCAGGCAGTTTGTCCGCCATTTCCGCAAATTCCGCAGGAGTTGCTTCAGCCAGCTCCGACCCTCTATCTATTGCCCAAGGAAGTCCGGAAGTGAAAAGTTGCGCGGAACTCATCTATGAAGCACAAATAACTACCTTGATGCTTGTAGAGCTGCAGAAATGGGTTCGAGCAATTAGCGAATCTATGACTGAAGTCGGGGTTACTCGATAAACCAGCTAAAACTTGCAACTCCTCCATATTCATGCTTTCATGTCCAACATAATGTCACTGGTAAATTACACAGAAATATCACATCGTGAAATAGTGAGTATGCATAAGTTAACGATCTCGTGATTTCCGAAATTACCTACAAAAATTCGATGAAAAAAAATAACGGTATTCCTGTAATTGATCTTTTTGCTGGCCCTGGCGGGCTTTGTGAGGGCTTTGCTTCGTTGGTACGAGACGGTTCACGAGAGTTCGATATCCGTGTGTCGATAGAAAAAGATCCAGTGGCTCATAGGACGCTTTCCTTGAGAGCATTGTTTCGCTCGTTTCCAGTTGGGAAGATTCCCGAGTCCTACTATCAATACATCAGGGGAGAGATCAATCGGCAGCAGATGGAAAACGATCCTGTTGTGAGGCCGTACTTAGAAAAAGCAAACAACGAAGCAAAGTGTGCAGAACTAGGTAAGGATGATCATCGCGATATCGACCAATGGATTCGAGAAGGCCTCGGTGGAGCCAAAGATTGGGTCTTGATTGGTGGGCCACCTTGCCAAGCATATTCGCTCGCAGGCCGATCACGAATGCGCAGTAATAATCCAGAAGAGTTTGAGGCGGACAAGCGGCACTTGCTTTATCGGGAATATCTGCGAATCATCAAAGAGTTCTCACCCAGTGTTTTCGTGATGGAGAACGTAAAAGGAATGCTGACATCTCAGCATTCAGGTTCAAGAATATTTGATCGCATACTTAGTGACCTTCGTGATCCTCACAATGGCCACAAATACTTGATTAGATCTTTTGTTGTGCCGGGTGAAATTGAAGATCCTTCGGACTTCGTTATCAAATCTGAAGAGCTAGGAATCCCACAAAGTCGCCATAGAGTGATCTTGTTTGGCATACGCGAAGATGTTGCTGATTCAGTGCCAGATTTAATTCAACATCCTGAACGTTTCGTAGTTTCCTCGTCACCAAGGGTGAACACAAGGGAAGTTCTTAGTGGACTTCCGGCTCTTCGCAGTCGGTTGTCGAATCGATCAGGTGGAATGTCAGATTCAAACGAAAACTGGCAGCGTGCTCTGACTAATGGCCTGAAAATCTTAGAGAAAAAAAGAAGTGCTGTCTCAGTTGAGGTGCTTGAAAGGGCTCGCTGGGCAGTTGCAAAATCTTCTACTCGTGAGTCAATTGGTGGAAGGTTCATCAAATCCAATATTTCGATGAGTGGTCACCTAGCGCCTTGGTACTTAGATCAAAGAATCGGTGGTGTCACTCTTCATGAAGCTAGAAGTCATATGGAGTCCGACCTTCATCGGTATCTATTTGCCTCTTCGTTTGCTCGTGAAAAAAGCAAATCTCCAAGACTACGTGACTTCCCAAAGGCATTGCTTCCAAGTCATGGAAACGTATGGGATGAGTCAGTTCCATTTGAAGATAGATTCAGGGTTCAGTTGAGAAACCAGCCTTCGACAACGATCGTGTCTCATATCTCTAAAGACGGACACTATTACATTCATCCAGAGCCTTCGCAGTGCCGAAGCTTAACGGTGCGAGAGGCCGCACGATTGCAAACTTTTCCAGATAACTATTTTTTCGAAGGTAACAGGACGGAGCAATATCACCAAGTTGGTAATGCTGTTCCCCCAATGCTGGCAAGAAAAATCGGTGAAATTGTTCTTAAGCTTTTGAAATCAGTCAAACGCTAAAAGTTCCAAATTTTTCTGAATAGGACGACCTTTTTTGAATGAAATCCTACTCCTCTTAATTAGGCCTCATAGCGAACTTCTGGGATGCCAGATGCAACTGGTGAGTAGGAAATTGAAAATACTGCGTCCTTACATTCAGATTTTTTTGCCCACTCAGAAATCATTCGACCACCAGCGCTCTCGTGCAAAATTTCGCTGACTTGACGTGCCCAAACTTCGATTTGAGCAAGAAGTTCAGGAGAGATTGATTGGTTGTTCCAAATTTTCTCTAAGTCGATTTTGTCGCCTATGAGCATTGAAATGACAGAAACCGTATATGCGGTTATGTTGGCTTGAAATGCTTGGAACATAGGACGAATCAGCTTCTGTGCATCTCTATAAATTCTTGCCTTAGCAATCATGGCTTTGAAATCAGCTGTTGATGGGAGTTTGAGTTCATGACCTTCAGGTACTACCAGTGACGCCATAAATCGATCAAAGTTCTTTTGAGATCCAAGGCTAACGATGTCTGGCTTTTGATCCCAAGCATTTAAGTACTTTGCCAAATCGGTCTTTGTTAAACGTCTGCTTGTAGGAATGGCATCCTTGATTTTCTTGAGTTTTGCAGGAGTTGTTCCCTCTCTTGCTAACAGAGTGTTGTAGCTGCCAGCGGCGCGTTCATAAAACCATTGGCTAACCCCGTCGGAACAGTAGACAGTTCTAGAGATTTTTTCGATCTCGACATGAAATGGTTTGTTGGCAGAAAGATCAGATTGTCTGACTGCGTTTTGGCTGTTGGCAAATCGTGAAATGTCTGAAACCAGTGCCTCTTCTTTGGCTGGATCTTGAACCCGCATAACGATGATTTTTGCTGCGATTCTTACGCTGCCCAAATCAATATCCGGATATTTCTTTTTGGTGAAATAAAGAGATGCAGTTGTCTGTCCGCCATTAACTATCTGCAAGCCTTTCAGCCATGCAATGCCAGGCATGCCATCTTGTGCATGCCCCAGCCGAATCTCGTCGGCAACCATAACGATGCCATTGTTGTAAGCCATGAATCGTTCGGGAGAATTGCGAAGTGTGCTTTGAATTCCAGCATTAACTCCCTTCCCCTTGACACTCAAAAACGATCTTACGTTAGCTTCCAAAAGTCGTGCTCCAAATTTCTCGTAAAGAAGTCGTAGAGCATCGCCTGGAACAGCAGTCAAAGCGTAGTCATAGTCATCGTTCTGTCCATTCACAAATACACAAGGCAAGGGTTGCCCCGAGAGTTCGTTGAAATCGATCACAAGTTCGTCACGGGGCTTTCCCTCCGCCATGTGCCGATGTAGTCGTTCGATATCCATGACCTCTAAGCGAACGGATTTACCACTAATTTCTTTTGTCTTGAAGCTCTTGGATTTAGCAACACGATCGGTGATCACGAAAATTCGAATCTGTTCCAAATCGTTATATATGGCTTGAAGCGTTTCGGCGAGCGAACGGACATCGCTAGACGGATCGAGTTTGGGAGCCATTTTTCCTTGCGCACACAGAGACAAGAAGCGGAAGCATTGCTCCACTGCCACTTTGGTTTCTGCGTCTGGAATTGGGGTAGGTTCATTCACACCCTGGTAGAGACTGACAAACAAATCCAGTTGATCGCTGTCATCAGATAGTGCATAGCCACCTAATCTCAGAGTGGCATTGCCGACTTTTCCTTCGTAGTAGCACTCAACAGGCTCAAAAGTCATGCCGATTTCAGCCATGTGATCCATAACGATGCTGGCATAAACCAGCTCTTCGTAGAGCGCACCATCCTTTAATTGAGAGCGGACGGATGCTTGTGTTTCTCTTAAAAATTCAGCTAATTCCATATTCAAATCATTTCAAGTTTTTTAAGTGCAAATGGGAGACCTACATCACGACTGATGAAAGGTTCTAAATTGATTTCATACCTTGCGCTGATAACACCGGTTTTTACATTGCCATGAGTCATGCAAGGAAAATCATGATCAATTTCTAAGATGACCATTTCTTTAAAAGAGAATCTACGGTGGTAGTGGTGTGCATGACTTAACAGATAACCAGCCGCTAATAGTCGATCTTGGAAAGCTGATTTAGTGACAGGATCTGAGTCGAATAACTCGCAAATTTCTGAAATCTTGTCTGGTAGTGTTTGACCAGTTTCGGTTAATGCAAGTCGGAATGCTCCTAAAAAAATAGGCTTGCAGTTAGCATCATCTAGCTGTTCTAGGGAGGCAATTTTGGCAACAAATCCATTTGAAGAAATCGTAGTTTTAACTTCGATGGCTCCAAAACCTAATGCGAAATCTCTGACTCCATCTGCAGTAGGTCCAACCCATGAATTGACAGCAATGTCTGCTGCAACTCCTGCTTTGAGCATTGCTTCGAGAAAAATTAACTCACCTATCAATCCAACTTCGTTTTCAGCAGTCAATGGGACTGCCCCTTTGCGCATGAACTCCTGCCAAGCTCTAATTCTTCCGAGAAATACTCTTAGATCTCGACTGTCATCAGCATTATTTAATGCAAGAACTGCCTCGACCACATTTGAAACCATTGCAGAGAACAACTCGAGATTTCCGTCTTTACTTCTAGTGAGGGCCAGCCAAGTTAATCCGTCTTGTGCGATTTCAAGACGAGTTACTTGAAAGCCTAGACCTTCAGGGAGCTTTTCATTTCGTGGAAGTGTGCTTGAGTGAAACCCTGCGATCAGTGCCTCACATTTATCAGGAAAATTTCTCCCCGCAAGAAATTTTCCTGGGCGGCTAGGTACTACAGCAACAGTGGACCAACCGGACGTTCCCTGTGCTGACTGGATAGAGCTCCAAGCTAGCTGAATTTCATCAATCAACTTGGCCATATTCTTGAGCCCATTGAGCTTGAGTTAAGTGATCAACCGCATACTTGACCTTGATGCCAGCTTCGCTGACGGGGAAACTTATACCCAGAGCAATGATTGGCTTGTCCCAATCGCCAAAGCCTGGACCAAACTGCGCTTCATGCGGATCAAGTGGGTATAGGATTAATAAACCTCTCTCGGGAGCCGCTGAAATGCCCAACTCTGTGGCGCCTTTGCCTCTTATGTGCCTGATGGCCAATCCATTCGGGACTATGGGTTGTTCGGGTTTTTTCCCATCAGGAACTCGGGCTGGATCTGGATTCCAATTCTTGAGTGTTAGTGCCATAGCGGCATCCCAAGCTGGGCCATCAAGATCTATGGCCTCATCTGGAGGGGAGACTGGGCGACCAATTGCATAACGGTCATTTCGTGATTCATCAGCTTTACGTTTAACCATTCGATCAACTTTTGGACCATTGGGAAATTGAAATGATGATCCACTGCCTCCACCTGCCAGAAATACTGTCCATGATGTCAGCTGACCAATGCTTGCCATAGATCGAATGAAATCCCGAATTAGAGGGCTGTTTACCTTGCGAGCTGCTGGGTGAGTTGTATAAGCATCAAAAAAATCGGCAATAGCATCGCTGGATACGCCTGACCAGAGATGTCCAGTCCAATTTTTCTGTTTCCCATCTCGAATGCGTGTGATCTCTGGTGATTCATTGGGTGCGCCACATACATGCAGAAGTCTAGTGGTTGCATCCAAGTTTTTAGAAAGGATGTCCATCGAGCTGTGCAGAGCCACAGTTTCGAGAATTTCTCCGCTGAACGAAAGTTGGAGATCGCGGGCGGTTCGCATTTTCAGTGGCGAAGTCACTAATAAAACTGGGTGTGACTGAACTCTGAGACCGTAATCCTTGGGAGTAGCTCCGCTGTCTTTCATTGCTTCAAATTCATCACGTAACTCTTCCGAAGCATCAGCAATGTGTTCGAACCATTCAATCAAGTCCTCGGTTGTGTAGAGGCGGCATAAATCAAGGTATCCGGGGCGGTATCCAAACCATCGTCCCATTTGCATCAAGGTGTCATACATCTTAGATGTGCGAACAAAATAGCTTGTGCATAGCCCTTCGAGCGTAAGACCTCGTGCTAATTTGTCTCCGCCAATAGCAATAACTTTTAACCCCTTGGTGCCTGGAGTCGCATAGTCAAGGACATCTTTGGCTTTGCCATTAATCATCCGAATTTCAATGTCAGAAAGCACATCAGCGAGGTTGGTCTGAACTTCTGTCCATGAGTGTTCGGGAGGTTGCGCCTCCGATTCAACTAATCGCTCAATAACAGCTAGTCGAGTAGGGGAGAAGTCGTTCTCCCAAAGTTTCTTCAACTGTTCGAGCACCTCAGTGTCATCAACTTTTCGAGAGATGCGTTGGCGCAATCCTGTGACATATTCTTTGACTTGTCGGTGAACATCTTTTTGAACTTGAATGTAACGCGTGACGTGAATCAGCATCGATGAATGCTTGTTACCTTGCCCCCTAAGTTCTCGAGATGCACAAGCTAGAACAAATGACTGAATTGCTCTTTTTAGCGATGGCGGGAGAGCGTCGACTCCAAGGTAGCAAGGTTGGTGATTCTTGTCATGTTTTTCTGGCATCCATCCCGATTTATAGTCTTCGCTCATGTGATCATCAAAGACACGCATGAGTGGCAGCCCGCCGGTTCTTCCGTCAATACCCTTTAGTCCAAATATGCGAGTTGGCCCTACGTAATTGGAGGGGGCAGCCAAATTAATGATGAAAGACTTAGGGAAAAGATCGGCACCTTCGTCCGTCGTCTGGCCTTGGCGATGGATAAACACGTTGGCAAAGGGCGTGGCGGTATATCCCACATAGGCTGACTTAGCAAAGCTATGAAGAATTTTCCTAATACGGCTGTTAATAGCTTTTGGCTCGTGATCAGGATCTGGATTTCCTTCAGAATCAAATGTCTGTTCACCTGTGTCTACTGATCCGTTATCTGCTTCGTCATCGATCAGAAGAAGGGGGAGATTGCTGACGTATTTCTGGCCAGTTTCGTTGTCACGAGCATCGGCAACATGGTTCTTAATCCATCTTAAAAGACGATCGAGAACGGTTTTATTTTTCTTGACAACAAATAACCAAGGACGTTGTTCAGGGGTGATCGCTAGGTGATTTGCTACCCTTGTACTGAAGTCGCCATTTTCAGTTCTGTTGGTCGCGCAGTTAGGTTTGATCTCCAGATCACGCCCCATTTCACCTACGCCGATGAATTTGACGACATCGTTGTTGGCAGAGGTTTCATAGCCAAGAAATCCTTCTTCAAGGCGAATCTGCGTTTGGGAGCGAAGATTGTTATGCAGTCCGGCAAGAATGATGATGATCTTATAGCCAGCATCAGCGGACTTGCATATCAAACCTGTGTAGTTAGCGGTTTTTCCAGACTGGACGTGGCCTACAACTAAACCTCTTCTGTCCCAAGTTCCTGTTCGATTTGGGTCCTCAAGTTGACCAAGAACTTCATCTGTTGATACATCAAGTGCATCAATGGCGGCTGGAGGCATTTCTCTTTCCAGCATATCGCGATATCTGTGCCAGTAACGCCATCCCTTTTTTCTTGAAGAACTAAGCCAAGCCTCATGATCGCTGTCGTCGGATAGCGTGGAATTTTTCCCGATCCAGATGCTGTACCGCCTAATAAGTTCGGCAATAGCTCCGTCAATGTCTATGGGATCATCTTCTCGTTTTGGCATGATGGAAGCGGCGCGTTCGACTACTTCCTTGATAAGCGAGGCTGTTGGGTTTTGATTGGCATCCGCCATCAGCAAATTCTGTGCGTTGCTGATTACCGTGCTAGTTGAACGATTGAATTCACTCATGTGTATTCCAGTAATGTGTTTTGAACTTGTGCTCATTCATCTGGCTGGGAAAGCTGTGCAATGAGATGAGGAAAATTCTGAAACGGGTCAGTGCAGGAAAGTCTTGCTCTTGCATCTTCGGTACTCATGCCTTTTCGAACAATCATGTCATTGAACAGGGTTTTCATGACGCTAAGAACTGATTCGTCCGAGCTAGATGCAAAGCTCGTAACTGGTGTTTCTTTTTGCTCTGCAGTGTCGAGCCATATTTTTTGAACAGGTACAGTCTCCTCAATTACCCTGAGCATGCTGCGCACCAAATCAATTTGATTTGGGGTGGCGCTATCGAGAACTGAAGCAATGCTTGGATGAGTTTCATCGATTCTGTATCGAACCCCCTTAGACGTGCGTTCAACTTTCCACGCTTGTTCAATCGGCGTTCCTCTCAGGGACGTAGTCGGACTGCCTCTAAATGCGAATACACGTCTTGCGTGTTCGCGTGTGTCAGTTGCCATCTGGGTTAACCAACTACGCAATGCAACAGGGGGACGGGCTACAGATTTTTTTACGTCAATTTTCCAATCGGCATCCGCTGTATTGGGAATGTCTAGTCGAATTCTTGCAAGCCTTTGTGGTTCTTCCCGATTCCATGCTCTAGGTTGACCTAAGCCAAGCCAACCACCAGCGACTAATAGACGCTTGTTACGATAAACGTAAAAGCCTTGTTGGGCATTCCATCCTCCTGGTCCACCATAAATTTCGTATTCTTTGTCAGTTAATTTGTCCCTATGAGGTAGGACATGACATTGAATTTCAATTTCACCGTACGCAGTTCGATTTTTCTGAATTGGTGAGGTCCAAGGTTTTGCAGGGTGACCGCTTAGAAATGGATCCCACGGCTCGATTTTTCTTCCGTTAAGCAGAAGCTGCAATTTGGGCGAAGTTCCTTCTAGCATTCGATGAAAGATCATTGCCAGGTGCCGCTCTACATGTTCTTCCATCAGGGATAAAAAGTTGTCAGCTGTGAAACCAGTGGTGACGATCCGATCGAGCACTTCCCAAATCACTATCGTTCCATGATTCAAGGATGCTAGTTTGTTAACAAGTTCTTCTGAACCAGTGGCTGGACCTTCAATTAATACCCAACCCATGTTTGGGTTCGCAGTGAGAACGTCTAGGTCCCAACGAAGACATGTTGTTTCTCCAGCTTTTTTTGATGCAACTGTCAGTCGTTTGCACTGTGACAAGGAGGCAGTTTTTAGACCCATGCCGAATCTGCCTAAATCGTGCGTTGATCTTGTATCCAGAGGGTTCTTATCGCCGAGCGTCATGGCGCTTTCAAGTTCCTCATCTGTCATTCCAGAGCCGTTATCTAGAACGTAAATGTTGCTAGATTGACCGTCCCATGTGAACTGGATGTTGATAGTGGTTGCCCCTGCAGATATGCTGTTGTCAATGACGTCAGCTAATGCTGCGCCTGTCGAATATCCTAGTCCGCGCAAGGACTCCAGCATTGAACTAGCTCGGGGTGGTGCAAGCCTTGTTTTACCAACTGACAAGGGGTGACTATCCAACGAATTTGGGGCGCTAGTTGAACTCATGGAACCCTCTTAATTTTTCTGAAATTCTGGGATTTTTTAAAATTTTCAAACCTGAATTTTCAATTTGACGAATGCGTTCTCTGGTCACGCCATAAACCTTACCGATTTCATCAAGAGTCATGTCATCATTTGAATTGATGCCATATCGCATAGAAATAATTTTTGCGGTCTGTGGAGGGAGAAGAGTGAGTAAGTCATTGACGACAGATTTAGCTTGAGATTTGCTAATCTCGCGATCGAGTTGCTCGTTCTCTGCATGAGCAATTAAGAAAGATTCATCATCATTCATTAGCAATTGCTCTAGAGAGATCGGTTCCAATGTGATGGCCTTCTGCATCTTCTGGATAGCCTTCTCAGAGACATCTAATTCCTGCGCCAAATATGCGTAAGTAGGCTTAGATCCAAATGTCTGTTCGTATTGCTTTTCAGCTCGTAGCAGTTTGCTCATGCTTTCATACATATGCGAGGGAACTCGTATTGTTCTAGCTTGATCGCTAATTGATCGTTGAATTGCTTGTCTAATCCACCAAGTTGCATAGGTCGAAAATCTGAACCCCTTTCGGTATTCAAACTTGTCAACTGCCTTCAGTAATCCGATGGATCCCTCTTGAACAAGATCCATCAAGGGCATGCCTCTATTGGAATATTTCCCTGCAATTGATATGACAAGTCGGATGTTTGAAATCATGAGCAGCTTGCGACTTTCTTCTACTGCCTTTTCTCCTGCAGTCATTGCTGCATAAATGGATTTAAATCTTTCATACGGTATGCCCATTCGTGCTCGAGTTTGCAGTCGTGCAATGTCCAAGGACTTAAGGCGTTGGATTTGAGTGTCTATGGTTTTTGACCACGGTTCATTGAACGATCTCAATGATTCAATTAAGCCTTCAGATGCTTCGTGAAGCAAGAGTTGAGCATCTATGACTTTCACTGGTACGCCGCATACGTTTTGAAGACTGTCTTTCAGCGCCAATTCGTTACGTGAAAACTCACGATTCAACTCATGAACAAGGTTGCTCATCGCTCCAATTTGGCGGGCATCAAATCGAATGGCTAAAAGCTGCGACGTAAGTTTTTTCTGTAATTCAAATGATTCATTTTCAAGTCGATGAGTTCCATTGCACATCGCTGAGAATTGACTAAATGTTTCTGAAATTTCATTTATTTTTTCTAGAAAAAGAAACTTTGTTGCTTCGTCTTGATCGCTACTCTCGTCCGAATTTTCCTCATCAATTTTGATTGGCGTTGATGACTCAAGTTCAATCTCTGATGAAAAATTTTCTGTATCGGAAAAGCCATCAAAAACTTGTGAAAATAGAATTTTTCCTCGTCTAATCAAGTCCACAGTTTCAATCAAAGAAGTGATCACTGCTGGGCATTGAGACATCGCCGTTAGCATTGCGCGCTCGCCGTTCTCAATTGATTTAGCGATATGGATTTCGTCATCATGCGCTAGTAATTGATGCCTACCCATGGTGCGATAAAGACTCCTTGCTGGGTCATTGAAGCCACTGGATAGTTCATCCAAATAGTTCATCGCCTGATTGAGCGTGTCTTCTTCTTCTAGTGATTCCACATCATCTAGTTCAACTTTGAAATCTTCATAGATAGATGTGTATTCGAAACGTTCGTCAGTTTCTCCGCCCAAATCATTGATGACTTGACGAATTTGACTCTGAAACTCTAAGGCCTTGTCATCAAACTCTGCGTTCGTAATGGTTTGTATGTCAAAGAATGGAACGCTTCCTTCTCTTAAGACTCGGAGGAGTGCTTTACGGATGGCCGCTCGTGTTTCCGCAATCGCCGTTCTTACAACTGGATCTGCAAATTCGGGAAGCGAGACATCAAAATCAATCCAATCTGTTGAATTGTCGATGGCGATGTAGGCAGAGATTGATTTTTGTAACTCTCGTGCCCTTGCCGAAATTTCGGGGTCCTCGGTTGGAGGAGGAGATTCGTTTTCTGGCTCCCAATCTCCAAAGTCCCATTCTTCGTCAGCGTCACCTTGTGGCTGATCCTGGAATGATTTCGCAGCGGTTATATCTAATGAGATTGGTGAAGTCGTTAACCTTGGAGCCTCATTTTCCAAAGGTTGATTAGTCAAACCTTTTGGGTAAAAAGACTTTATGACTTCGACTGTGTCCACTGCATCTATTTCATTTGCGATTGCAATCGCCGTCTTTCCCGAATGATTTTGAAGAAGCGGATCAGCTCCATTTTCAAGCAGGATTCTGCAAACATTTGTTCTTTTGTTGCGTGCCGCAATTATCAGAGGCGTATCACCTGAATCATCGCGTGCGTTGAGATCGTCACCCTTTGTAATGTGGACCTTGACGGCATTTTCTACGCCGTTGGCAACTGCAATTTTGAGAAGGCGACTCAGTGCGGTCTTATTATTGATTCCGGTCATGAATAGACATTCAACATTGCGAATACAAAGCCGCACTTGTATGGAGCACTTGAGATATCTTGCTTCTTAGTGATTTTGGAGACAGCACCTCAACGTCCGCTCCAAATTTAAGGATGTCACCAATTAATTCGCGCTCGTCAGAATAGGGGACTTCTAGTTGGTAACTGCCGTCAGGCTTGAGCGTTCCTCGTTGCTCTGGGTGCCATAGTTCATTAACGACCCAACGGGCACGTTCTGAGTTGAATTTTAGTTTGACCCACTCATATGCGTGACCTCCAAAGATGCCGTATCCGCTTCGCATGACTTTGCGAATTTCATCTGCGTCCATTTCTTTCGCGTTGGTCGGCAAAATCTCGCACTGGCTCAATGCGTCGACAGAGAAACTTCTAAGTTCATTTTTTAAATGACACCATGCATCTAGGTACCAGTTGTCACGGTAGTGAATTAGCTGCTGAGGTGACAGTACCCGTTCGCTAGTTTTCCCGTTTTGACGATTGAAGTGGTGCACTTTTATCTGATGGCGCTCTAGGGTAGCTTTGGCCACGAGTTCAAATGCCTTGAGATGCAGTCTACGTTTGCCTGCATGAACAAGGTGTACCCGTTGTGCCAACGTTTGTGCGTCAATACCTTGGCTTCCAAGTAATTCATTAAGCCGCTTTTGCAGGGGCTTGAGCTTGGGGCCAAGTAGGCCGGGCTCCAGTTGATCCAGCATATTCTGGATGGTCAGCAAGGCTAGGGTCTCGTCGTGGGAGAACCAAAGTCCCGGTAACTCTTCACGACCGTCTTGTATTTCCATTCTGTAACCGCCAAGATCACGGTCAAACACAATGGGAATGCTGAGCCTATCCCTTAGCTTTGCTAGATCCCGCTTGAAGGTCGCAGGTGATATTTCAAGTTTGCTCAGAATTTCATGGCGTGGAACAGCCCGTCGCCCCGCGAAGAGGGTCTTGTAACTGTACAGACGGTCAATTTCACTCATGTTTTTCTGCTTAATTCGATAGATTATTGGCTATCTAGGACTGCGTTTGTCAGCGTCAAGGACAGTTTTTCTCGTTTGCTCAATTTCCTTGGTGAATACTCAACTCCATAGTCCATTTGAACGAAGTGAACCTCCGAATGTGATCTTTTTATTTCTTTGGTCGTACTAAAACTAACCCATTCAATTGGATTATCTGCAATTTGAATATGGATTGACTCTGAAAGCAGAAGATGACCAAGCCAAAATGCCAAAACGGAAAGCAACATATTCCCTACCTTGTAAATTTCTGCCGTCAGTTTCATTGGCTAGAAGCTACTGAGGTGAGCCTGTGTCCTGTGATTTCGACCAGTAAATAAATAGATCTAGGCTCACGACTTGAGCGCTTGACGAGTCAAACTGATATCTCCAGTTGCAATTCAAAAATCTGTAGCTTGAAGTCAGGGAAGGCTTACGCAAGGGGTTGTTGGGCTATTCGAGCTCGTTACATTGGCAATTGGTTTGTTCTGCAGAGTTGGTTTCACTGCTTAGTTTTCCAAGGGAAAGGAGTCCAAATGTCCTTATTCAAATACCTCCTCGGTATTTCTGACAGCAACCATGGCGAGATTTTGACCAAAGTAAGCGATCAGACCTAGGTCTCGACCAGTGGGGATGTCATCAACCACGTCAGCGATGATGCGAGTGTGTCAGCGATGGGGATGGTTTACACAAGAGTCAGTGACAACACCGTAGTCGGTAGTGACGGGAGCCTATTTACAAGTCTGGGGGATTCGATGAGCTCAGATGGAAGCATCCGGACTAGCAACATTGCAACTGGAAGAGGTGCAATCTTCAATGTGGATTCGGACTGGTAATCCAAGGTTGGTAGGATGGTGCTAAACCGATGCTTTACACGACGAAGGAGTGCTTTTGACACCTACAGACCAAGTCCGTCTACTGGCGTCCATGAATGCAGGACGTCTGGTGATTTTGTGCGGTGCAGGTCTATCTATGGCTCCACCAAGCAATCTTCCTGCGGCGTGGAAAGTCGCTGAAATGTGCTTTGATGAGTACAAGTTGAAGATTGATCCGAACATAGATATGGTGCTTCGGCATGATCTTGAGGCGCTGGCAGAGCACTTTGTTGGTCTCAATAGCCTCAAGACAGTGTTTATTGAAAATATTGTCCCTTGGGCGGAATTCGAACGCCCACCAAATCCTGGCCACGCTGCCATTGCCGATTTCTTGATAACTAAAAATGTCGTAGCAGGACTATCTGGCAACTACGATAAATTGATCGAGCGGTGTGCGTGGAACTATGGCGCTGATTTTGTTGGTTCTCTTGATGGTGACGAAGCCACAGTCGCAAATTACAAACAAGCACCGTTATTGAAGTTTCATGGTTGTGGACATCGCGATCGATCATCCACTGTGTGGGCAGGCTCTCAACTGGAAGATTTAAATATTGCAAGCCGGATTGAGAAAAGTAAGGTATGGATGGCTGCAAATTTGCGACAAAAAGATCTGCTCGTCGTTGGATTTTGGTCTGATTGGGATTATTTGAATCAAATAGTGGATGGTGCTATTAAAAGCTTGGATCCGCTTTCGGTAACGGTTATTGACCCATCTCCGACCGAGTCATTGCAAGCCAAGGCACCTGGTCTTTGGGCTATTGCTCATCAACCACACGTAAATTTTTCTCACATACAAGAATCGGGAGCAGATGCGCTTGATCAGCTACGACGAGCTTTCTCGGAAAGCTATGTACGTCAAGTTCTGGCTGCAGGTAAGGCCATATTCGAGGCTAAGACTGGTGCTCCGTGCGACCCCGCTTGGCTTACCGTTTCGGGCTTGGATGGAGAGGCTCTGTATGACTGGAGGCGAGACGCCGAAGGTGTCCCAGATGGCAAACCGGCAATGTCCAAGTCTCCTCAAAATGTAGAGGTTTTGGGGTATTTCCATTTGCTGCTGCGCCGCGCTGGTGCATCGCATCAACAACAGGGGTATGCGTTAGGAGGGCAGAGTATTCGCGTCGTCAATGGCGCAGGAACGGACGTGAGCATTGTGGCGAAACGCTTCGTTGAGGCGCCAACAGTCCCGATTGCTGATGTCTTTGTGGCGGCGGGAAGCATTGACTTAGGCTTGCCAAGTGATGTAGTTCGTCCGGGAAAAGTCGGAAGCGTTGTACGACCAAGAGCAGGTGGGAGATGGCTAACTATGGAACAAGCACAAATGGAGTTCAAAATCTAATGGACATTACAACGCAAGCTGAGGTCCTACTTCGTGTGGCTGGCTATGAGACTTGGACTTGGGCTGGAAGCAATCCAGCAGTAATCTGCTTTGAGAATTCGGCACTGATTGGCTTTGTCCATTTTTTTCCATCTGCGAATGAACTTTTGGAGCGTTGGCACGAAGCACAAAACAACGTGCTTGCGCCTCATAGCCACGCGCTTCGTGCAGCAGGTGCTAAAGCATGGAATGTTTACTCTGTTTTCCTCACTGAAGAGAAGGAGCCAATTCTTCAGCGCGAAATTGAGCGAATTGAAGAGGATTTTTCACTTACACGGAAGATTGCAAGGTCGGGGGTGCGTACGCATGAAGAACTCGAGCGAGCCTTGTTACCTTTGTCAGTTGTGCACTCACAACCTTTGATCTCCGAATCCGATTTTGAGGATCGGCTTAGACTAAGACTTAAAGACGTTCCTCCTGAAGTGATGGTGGCTTTCCTTAGTAGTACTTCAGCAGATGATGTAGCTAGGATTCTTGTGGAGGCGCTATGAAGCTTGAATCCATAGAAGTGTGTGGTTTTAGGGGCTTTCGTGACAAGCTCTGTATTAATTTTGGAGCAGGCTTCACTGTAATCACTGGCCGTAACGGGGTAGGTAAGAGCACTTTATTTGATGCAGTTGAGTACGCTCTGACGGGAACGATTGACAAATACACCATAGCAAAGGCAGCGCAGGAAACCCTGAGCGACTATTTGTGGTGGAGAGGATCTGGCAAGGCGGCGGCTCACTATGTCACAGTCTCCTTCAAGGGGGACGAAGGTGAAGTTTTCACAATTACACGCTCTCGGGAGTCGGGTGCAGACAAAACGCCAGCGGAAATTGAGGAGGCGCTTTGTCGCAACGAGAGGCCAGATGATGCGCTTCGGCAACTCTGCAAAACATCAATTATTCGCGACGAATGGATAGCAGGTCTTAGTGTTGATCTCAGTGAAACAGAGCGATTTGATTTAGTACGAAGTGCACTTGGACTTGGTCAAGGTTCTGAATACGCAGCAAAAGCGAAAGCTGTCGTCAAAGTGGCTGAATCGGCTCATGCTGTCAAGAAATCTATCTACTTGGAGGCTCGAAACCAACTTACGCTTTCCCTAGCGCAATTAGCGGAAGCAAAAGATGCAATTTCACGGACTGGGGACGTGTCTGCTGCGATGCAGACATTGGTAACCGCAACTCCGGGCGCTCAACAAGAATTGATCTCTCGCTTGGCTGTAGGGCGTGCAACTCTCGCTGACAACCGTGCTCGACTTGGCCCAATAGGAGAGGCAATATTTCATGGGCGCGAGATCCGTGAGCTCCAGCGCGTTGTAAATGCACCTGAACTTGTTGCGCAGCGAGCTGCTACTGAACAACGCCTAGCTGAGTTTGCGCTCTTGAGAGATGAAGCACAGCGTGTGGCGGATGAAGCAAATAAGGTTCTGGAAATTGAAGAGCGTGGGAATGCTGTCGCTGCTTCGCTTGCTGCCATCATCGAGCATGGGGAGCGACTGGGACTGCATACCAACCACTGTCCTCTTTGTGCTGCAGAGCGTACTGATCAAGAATATTTGGCAGGTATTTCACTGGCGCGTGAGCGTATGAGAACGCTCGCATCTGGTGTCGCTGATGCGCGGCAGCATGTAGCTGTCGCACGTGAATCCTTAGCTAAAGCAGTAGATAGACTAGAAAATGAGCGAGCTACGTTGGCCGAGATGGAGTCACGATTGAATCGCTTGATGAACCTTGAGAAGGCCCATGTCGAGATATTTAGTAATTACTCTTTGGATCATAAATTTATCCAAGATCCTGACGGCTTGGAGCAATACCTGAATGCAGAAAGAGATCGACTCATTGAATTGGAACGAGCCCTCTTAACTCTTGAGGTTTCTCAGTCAGTCGCCAAGACAGCATCGATGGAAGAACAGGTGGCTGAGTTACGTCAAGCGGCTGAAGTGGCTGCGGCTGCGGTCGAAAGCTCTGAAAAGGCACTTTCTGTAGCAAAGGCCATGGATCGAGGTGTACGTAGTATTGCTGGAGAGATCATGGATGAGCGGCTTGCTCAGATAAGCCCTCTGTTGAATGAACTTTATCAGCGCTTGCGCCCTCATTTTGAATGGCGTTCGATCGAATACAGCATAAGGGGTGATGTCAGGCGTTTTCTTAGCTTGAAGGTGGGGGATGGTTTAAATCCACAGTTTGTTTTCAGTAGTGGGCAGAGAAGGGCTGTAGGCCTTGCATTTCTGTTATCTGTGCATTTGTCACGTGCTTGGACATCTTGGCGTACTCTGCTTCTGGATGACCCGGTGCAGCATATTGATGACTTCCGCGCTCTTCATCTAATTGAGGTCATGTCCGCATTACGGATGGGTAATAGGCAAGTCGTTTGCGCTGTTGAAGATGAGGCTCTGGCAGATTTGTTATGTCGAAGACTGATTAGTACCTCTGATGCGATTGGGAGAAGGTACGACTTCGACATCGGACCTAATGGAGTCACAACCGTCATGCGCGAATATGAGGTTCCTCCCATGCCCGCAGGCGTTCTTCGATCTAGGGCATCTATCCAGGCTGTTGGCTAACCGACCGGCAATTGGATCTGAGTCAACGACTGCTATCTATGCAAATCAGTTATTTGATCTCAATTGTGGACCTCGGTTCAAATCCATAACTTCAACATGCACTATATCGGTGCGTTTTAGATGTTAAGTTCTTACCCCACATTCCCGCTCATTTACTTTTAATTACTAAGTGGTCGAAATAGGAAGTTCGTAAATAGTCAACCATCCACCACCAAGTGCATGAATAAAGGCTGCTAAGGATGACCTCCTAGCAGCCTTTTTTCTTTGAAAATCAACAGGTTATTGCTTTTTTGAACTGTCTAGGTACACTGACTGCCAACCTGAGGTGGGGGGATGAATAGGGGTACAAAAGCCACTTTTCATGTCTGGGGTGGGGGTACAAGAGTTTTTCCCCCAGTCCCGAGCCACTTTGCAGGTGCAAATAAAGGACGCCAGGTGTTAACAGACATTCAATGCAAAAGCGCAATTTGCCCATCGGACAAGAAGCACATCCGTTTGACGGATGCTGGTGGGATGTACCTACAAGTAACCCGCAGCGGATCAAAGCGCTGGTTTCTGAAGTACAGGACTGGGGGGAAAGAGAAGCAGTTTGCGCTGGGGGTATATCCCGCGGTCAGCCTTTCTGAAGCTCGTCGGGCCAGAGATGCAGCCAAGTTGCAAAAGGCTGAAGGCGTTGATCCTGTTCAGGCTCGAAAACTGAAAAAGTTGCAGGCGATGAATCCCACTGGTGATTCATTCCGTGTTGTTGCTCTTGAGTGGTACGAGAAACACCAAACTCAATGGAGTGCCAGTCATGCCGAACGAGCCAAACGGCAGCTTGAGCGTGATTTGTTTCCATGGATTGGGGAGAGGCGTCTCATTGACATCGCGCCATTTGAGTTGTTGGCTGTGCTTCGTAAAGTTGAAGAGCGAGGGGCGATCGAGACGGCAAGTCGGGTACTGATGGTTGCATCCCTTGTTTGGCGGTATGGGGTGGCAACAGGTCGCGTTGATAGAGATGTGACGGTTGATCTAAAAGGTGCGCTAAGCCCGTACAGGGGCAAACACTTTGCAGCTATCACTGATCCCCAGAAGTTTGCTTGTTTGCTAAGAGCTGTGAAATATTACAAAGGCGGACAAATCGTTCGTGCCGCTCTTAGATTGGCGCCGATGCTATTTCAAAGGCCTGGCGAACTCCGAGCTGCGACTTGGGAAGAGATGGATCTTGAAAAGGGCATTTGGACAATTCCATCAAGCCGGATGAAGCGAAGTAAGTACGGCAAAGAAAACGGCGATCCGCACCTTGTGCCCTTGCCAAGGCAGGCAGTTGAAATTCTCACCACATTGAAGGCGTATACCGGTAACAGCCAGTTTGTTTTCCCAGGTGAGCGACGCAGAAACAGACCGATGTCGGAGAACTCTGTTCGCACAGCACTGATTGCGATGGGCTACACACCTGAAATCCAAACATGGCACGGGTTCCGAGCTACCGCACGGACCATGTTGGCAGAAGTTTTGGATTTTGATCCCTTGCTCATTGAAGCTCAGCTTGCTCACTCTGTACGAGATGCAAACGGGCGTGCGTACAACAGAACGACCTACTTGAATCAGCGAACAGAAATGATGCAACGATGGGCTGACTACTTGGACAAGCTCGTTAGCGGGGCTAATGTACTTTCATTCCCTAAGGTGGCTTGAGGCTTTAGATGAGGAAAACTCAAAACAAAACCGGGCGGCATGCAAGCGATCATGACAAAGAATTGGCACAGCGCTGGGTTGACGTATACCGAGAGGCTGCGGCTTCGCCTCACCAGCGCATATGCCTGAACCCAGAAGAAGAAAAAGAGCACCATCAGTTCTTGAGCTATTCTGACCCTGAGCCGTTGCTCAGGGCACTGCAGGATTTCGCAAAGCATGGAACATTCGAGTTTGTAGATGAAGTGGGAATCTCAAAAATGTTGGTCATTCATGACTACAAGGCACTCCTTGCTAGTGGCATGAAATCAAAACAAGCAATTGATGCTCTAGTTGATAAATACGCAAAGGGGCCACGAACAATTGAGCGTTGGCTTCAGGGATACACCTCTCAGTTGAAGAGTGCCATAGCGGTTGAAAAAGAAAAAGACGGTGAGTGATGTCTAAAAGCAAAGGGTGCGGTCCGCTGGCTTGTAACTGGCTGGCACTGATCTACTATTACGACTTATATGAATCGAAATTTTCGTAATCGATACCAGAGTTTTCGTCATAAACCAGACTATGACCGCAATGACGGATTGCCTGGGGTTGTCTACATACTCCACAACGAGGCTATGCGTCCCGGTATCTACAAGATTGGACAATCGACGCGATCTGGTGCAGCTCGTGCTAATGACTTGAACCGTAGAGTTGGAACGGAAACGCCAAAGCTTTTTAAATGCATATTTGAGTTTCACACTGTTGATTGCGGTAGGGCCGAAAAGGCTGTGCATTTGCGTCTCCACGCGTACCGCATGACCCGGCAAGAGTACTTTGATGTAGACCTTGAGTTGGCAAAGAGTGTGATTAAAGATGAGTGCGCCAAGCAAGTTCCAGCACCTGCTCCACAACCAAAGGTTGTAGCAGCACCTCCGATCCATACGCCGACTGTTCAGTCAAATCTGGCTGAGTCAATTGATGTAATTTCATTTCCACCAAAGCAGGGCTTATCCCAAAGAGCAATATTTTTTTGGGTTTTGGCTGCAATTATTGTTTTTTCACTATGGCCTAGTAAGACCAGAGTTTCAAATGAGAAGCAGGCGAGTAGCAGTTATCCCGCATTTAAAAACTCCATTTCGCAAGGAAGCTATAAGCCACCAAACGCCGATATTTCCAAGTCGGAGACTGCTCGATTAATGCCATCACAGCCACGCTCAACTGTTCCTTCGGAAGCGACTGAAAGTAATGCATCTGTTGAAACAGTTCAAGAAGGAGTCGCGAAATCTTACATTGATATAACTGGCCTCAGCCGAGAGGAGATTTCATCTTTAGAAGCGGCCTGCTCTAGAGATAAATACCAAAACGGCCCTGCGGCGTACAACAGTTGCAAGGCTAGGCAGCTTTCTGCGCTGAGTAAAGGCACGCCAGCTCCGGATGTAACGGGCCTCAGCCGAGAGGAGGTTTCATCTTTAGAAGCGGCCTGCTCTAGAGATAAATACCAAAACGGCCCTGCGGCGTACAACAGTTGCAAGGCTAGGCAGCTTTCTGCGCTGAGTAAAGGCACGCCAGCTCCGGATGTAACGGGCCTCAGCCGAGAGGAGGTTTCATCTTTAGAAGCGGCCTGCTCTAGAGATAAATACCAAAACGGCCCTGCGGCGTACAACAGTTGCAAGGCTAGGCAGCTTTCTGCGCTGAGTAAAGGCACGCCAGCTCCGGATGTAACGGGCCTTAGCCGAGAGGAGATTTCATCTTTAGAAGCGGCCTGCTCTAGAGATAAATACCAAAACGGCCCTGCGGCGTACAACAGTTGCAAGGCTAGGCAGCTTTCTGCGCTGCGAAGATAAATTCCCCACGATTTTCGAATGTGATCTATGGTCGGTTTTGGCAGCGGCAGGCGCATCGGCAAAAAGCACTACGGGCGATGTGTTTGTCTTTGAGATGCGCAGTCTGGCGGGAGATGGCCTGTTGAAGCCTGACTAAACCCTTAATTGGAAATGCTCACGTCGCGGCGAGCCCGTGTTATGCGGCAAAACGTCAATGAGTTGGAGTGGAGTAGACCTATGCTGTTCGTGGGTTAGGTCGAACGCACGCCCGCAAGGTCGGCAACAAGCTGATTGCGGTCATCGATGCGAACAAGCTTGATCGACAGCTATCGACCCATTGCCGACTTTTGTAATCGAGCAATGCAGTCATTCAGAGGTTGACACCCAGGAGATTGTGTCTTTGGAGCGCCGGATAACGTTATTTGCTTGTCCCAATAGTTATCCAGAGCTCAGGTT
>Ga0228700_1000830_pt1 | contig 23740 bp, 25 predicted proteins | sample McNCre317_Aug_MG_FD_178019 | JGI IMG/M metagenome (GOLD analysis project Ga0228700, IMG submission 178019) | Freshwater microbial communities from McNutts Creek, Athens, Georgia, United States - 3-17_Aug_MG | ecosystem: Environmental > Aquatic > Freshwater > Creek | place: USA: Georgia...
ATGCTGCACGTGGCCGACCAGGCCATGTATGACTGCAAGACCTCGGGCATGATGCCCTTGTTCTAAGCCTTGTTGCCAGATACCGAATAAAAGTAGGACAGGCGCTGCTGCGGGTTCAGCCACTCCGGCACATCGGGCGGCAGGGTGGAAGGCCGTATGGCTTCTGCCACCTTCAGGCCTGGTTCGTCCGCCAGATCCATGGTAGGCGCGTCATCGCGCGGGACCTCGGGGCTGTAGATCAAGACCCGCGGCTGCAGGCTGGTCGCACCCGGGGAAACCACCAGGGCCAAGGTGCCGTCACTGAGTTGCACCACCGTCCCTGGCGGATACACACCCAGCAACTTGATCAGGCTGCTTAGCAAGGCCTTGTCGTACTTGCCCGACAGGTTGCGAAACAGCGTGGCCAGGGCCTCGCTGGGCATCAGCGCTTCGGTGCCCTGGGCCTCGGGCGTGCACAGGTTGTCGTAGCGGTTCACCAGGGCCAGCACCCGGGCCGCACGGCTGGACTCTTTCTTGCCTTTGGGCCATCCGGTGCCGTCCACATATTCATGGTGGTCGGCGATGATGGCCATGGCCTCGGGCGTGAAGGCACCCGACTCGCTGGCAAACTGCAGGCTGAACTGCACATGCTGGCGGTAGAAATCCTCTTCGAATTTCTTGCGGGTGGAAGACTGCAGGATGGCCGGTGGAATCTGGGTCTTGCCGCAGTCATGGGCCAAGGAGCCCATGGCCAGGTCCGCCAGTTCGCGCTCGCTCAAGCCCACAAACTTGCCCAGCACCATGCTAAGCGTCATCACATTCAGGGCGTGAAACTGCGGCCCCTGGCCTTTCTTGTCCCCCAGCAAGTGCAGCAACACCTCCTCGCCCTTGACGATGGCCGTAGCCGTCTGGCGCGAGAGTTGCGAGAGCTGGGTGCCCGCCGTCTTGGGTGAGCGCGCCATGTTCAGCAGGGCCTCACGGGTTGCGCGGGCCGCATCTTCCCATGCGCGGTCGGCACGGTTGATCGCGTCCTTCTGCTGGCGCAGCTTTTCTTTTTTGGCCTTTTCCAGTGCCTGCGCCTCCTGGCGCAAAGCCTCGGCCTCGCGCGCAGCCGCCGACAACTCGTCAGCGGTCTGGTCCGCAGCCGGCAGTGGCGGCTTGGGCACGGCGGTGCTCATGTCGGGGTAGTAATACAGCCGCCCCTCCACATGGTGGGCACGGATCATGGCGATTTCCTTTTCGGTTGTCACCATGATGCGGCTGGTCAAAAACGGATGGTCCACCCAGCTGATGTCCAGCCAAATATAAAGACCAATGACCACCTGCGAAGGGTCAATCGGTATGGGTGTGCCGGGCTTTTTCCACATCTGCTAAATGTAGCAATAAATAGTGGGGGCTTCTACAAGGCCCAAGCGGCGCCGAAGATGCAACAGCAGGTATCAAAAATACCCCCTTGGGGCTATCTGCCTTAAGCTTGCATGGCAGGTAAATCTTGTAGCCTTGCCAGGCCAACTTGCCGAATATCAACCATATTTTTGCGAGGAGATGTCCCATGCTTGACAACAACTTTGCGCTGGCAGTCGTTCATTCGCGCTACCCCCATGTGGGCAACCTGATCAAGGAGCATTGGGACGAGCCTGACTTCAGCGCGGTGATGGACGATTTGCTCAACCCCGACCCCAAACGCCAAGGCTTTCCCAGCGGGGTTTTCAATGCCCTGCGGTCGCTGGCGCTGATGCACGAAATGGAAGTGACCTACGCTTGCAGCAAGGGCCTGCAATCGCAAATGCCGCTGGACCTGGGGCATTGACTGCGAGCTGGAAATGGTAGGGCGTGAGTGACTTGAACACTCGACCAAAGGATTATGAGAGCGATTTCATACTTCTTCGGCACGCCCATACCCACGGCTTACAGACACACGCACATCGTAACCGGGTGCCTAGCTTAGCCCTAAAACGCTGTCAAAAGCTACGATGGAGCTACGCATGGATAGGCACACTTCTTTGGACTCTCTGGAACGAACCATTGACTCCTGCGCTTGGTTGATTGACATAGCCAGGGCGTCTGTAGACCATTACGGCTGGCACCCGTGTCTGGTTCGGTATTTGGAGCAACTTGGTCAAGCCGCCTATACGGAGCGCGAGCGACAGCTAGGGGGTATGGGGGCTGTGGCCCCCATGGTGACGAGGTAGCCTGGAAGTGACACGCTGTCCGCGGCATACACGGCTGGAGCGCTATGGCATCGTTCGCGCCTTGATAAACAGCTTTCGCAGTGGCGATCGGGTGCATTCGGAGCGCGAGGCAGTTCCCGGAAATCGCACTGCAAAGCAGTGCGAAGTGGGGAACGCCGTCGCGCCGTATGATTTTCCCGTGACTGCAATGCCGCGATTGCGGGTGTTCACGACAGTCGGCTTTAGGGCGCCCCAGTCCGACCCCAGCTATTGGCACTGAGTGAAATTCAGCACCGTGCCCATTACTGCTAGTCATATCCAAAATCAGAGATCTTGATACCCGACATTGCCCAGTAGCCCAGGTATTGCTTAGTTCAAGTTGAAATCTCGGTATTACTGGGCCTCGCCACGCGGCAATCGGTAAGATTGCCTCCATGGCAACTTCTTTTGACTTGGATGCAACGCTGATTGGCACGCCCTCTATTCGGGCCATCAAGGCGTTTCTGGCTTCGACCAAGTACAAGAGCTTTACCGGCGCGGCAAGGGCCCTGTCACTCACGCCTGCGGCGATCAGCAAACAAGTACGCGAGCTGGAAGACTACCTGGGCACCGAGTTGTTCGTCCGCTCAGGTAGGGAAGTCACCCTCACCGCCGATGGCGAGATGTTCAAGGACGCGGCCCAACTCTCCCTGATCAACATCCTTCAAGCTGCAGACCGTCTGCGCAAACGCCTGCCTGCCCGACAAACGCTTGTGGTGTGTTGTTCGCCAGCCTTTTCGTCACTATGGCTTCAGCCCAGGGTGGCTGATTTCTTCCAGACTCACCCAGGCATTGAGCTGACCGTGCTGGCAACACAAAACTTTGTGGTGATGGAAGGCAACCTGCAGCCGGATGTGTATGTGGCCAAGATGGCCAGCATGCGCGATGGCTATGAGAGCGAGCACCTGTTTGACGATGAAGTCTACCCGGTGTGCACGCCTCAGTTCCTGCAGCAATGTGGGCCGCTGCAAGGCCCCGAGGATTTGGCCAATCTGCCCTTGTTGGACATCAGTGCGTATGGGCGCTCGCAAATTTCCGAGCACATTGACTGGCGGGTCTGGCTGGCCTTGCACGATGTGGACACCAGTTGGCGCACCCACTTCCCGCAGCAACCATACACAACCAACGACTATCCCGCTGTGGTGCAACTGGCCTTGGCGCACCAGGGCATGGCCTTGGGTTGGCACCACCTTGTGGGCCATCTCGTGGAGCGAGGTGACCTGGTGCGACCCGTTTCCCAGTCCACGGTGATGAAGAACCGTGGCCACTACCTGTCTGTGCGCAAGGACAAGATCGACTCGACTGCATGCTTGCAGTTCTGCAGCTGGTTGAAGCAAGAGCTAGGGCGCTGACCTGCAACTAAAAGTTGTAGGCGGGACGTAAAATTTGTCGTTTGTGCCGCAGGCCCTTGTCTCCTAAATTTCTCTCCTTGTTTACAAGGAGTTGAGGCATGGGATTCAAGCGCACTATCCAGGCAATCGAGACGCATTCGGGCATTCCCATGCGGGTTGTCACTGGGGGCATTCCACACATTCCCGGCAAGACTGCTTACGAGAAGATGCAGTGGCTGGAGAAGAACGATGACGGCCTGCGCAAGCTGTTGCTGCGAGAGCCGCGTGGTTACCCTGCGCACTGCTGCAACATCATCGTACCCCCTGGACATCCTGAGGCGGACGCGGGTTACATCATCCTGGAGCAGGTGGAATACCCCATGATGTCAGGCGGCAATACGATTTCGGTAGCTACGGTGCTGCTGGAGATGGGTATGCTGCCCATGCAAGAGCCGGTGACGGAACTGACACTGGAAGCGCCCGCAGGCCTGATCCGTATCACTGCAGAATGCAAGAACGGAAAGGTCAAGAGCGTGAAGTTCAAGAACGTGCCAGCGTTTGCTGCGCACCTGGACGCTGTCATTGACGTTCCTCATTTGGGCAAGGTGCGGGTGGATGTGGGTTGGGGCGGCATGTTTTACGCTATTGCCGATGTACGCCAGTTCCCTGGGCTGGAACTCAAGCCCGAACATGGTCGGGAGATCACGCGAGTGTCTTCAATGATTCGCCAAGCGGCCATTGAACAGTTGCCCGTTGCACACTCTGATTACCCCGGTGTGGGCATCACAATTTCGCAACTCTCCGGTCCCACGGACGACCCCGCTGCCGACTGGAAGAACGCTGTCACCATGCCCACCGGGCCGCTGTCCTGGGACGATCCATCGACCTGGACTGGTGCCATCGATCGTTGCCCTTGTGGCACTGGCACCTGTGCCAAGATGGCTGTGCTCCACGCCAAGGGCGAATTGCCACTGCACCAGGACTTTCGGCACCAAGGCATCCTGGGTACGGTCTACACCGGACAGTTGGTGGCAGAGGCGCGTATCGGAGACAAAGCAGCTGTAGTGCCCACACTGGCCGGCACCAGCTGGATTCATGGCATCAACACCATTGTGCTGGATCATGAAGACCCTTTTCCCGAGGGTTACACCTTGGGCGACATCTGGCCCTGACCATGCTGGGAAATCGGATGCAAATGATTTCGGCGGATGACATCTGCTCGGTGCTGGATTGGCACGGGGTACTCGACGCTATGCGCAGCGCCCATCGGGGGCCACGTCCCAAAGGCGAGAGCTACTTTATTGGCGATGCCAGTTTTGGGCTGTTTAGCCGTGGCGTGATTCTCCCTGGTCAGGGGGCAGGTTTCAAAGTGGTAAGCCTTCGTCCTGCGAACACCGCTGCGTATCCACCTTTGCCTATGGAGGATGCTGCATTCATGGTCGTGGATGAAGATTCCAAGCGGTTCCTTGCACTGCTCGACGGCCCTGAGATCACGCGTTGGAAAACAGCTGCGGACTCCGCGTTGGCGTCCAGCATTCTTAGCCGTGTCGACAGCGAAATGTTACTCGTTGTGGGCGCCGGACCGGTGGCACGGGCGCTTACAGATGCGCATCTGGTGGTTCGGCCAGCCATCCATGAAGTCTTGCTGTGGAACCGTACGCCTTCCAAGTTGGAAGAGGTATGTTCAGATCTGAAAGCAAGAGGCCTCAAGGTGGAAATTGCCGGTGACTTAGACGCTGCAGTGGCAAGCGCAGACATCATTACTTCAGCAACGAGCGCGACCACGCCATTGATCCGGGGAGAATGCATCCGAGCTGGAACGCATGTCGACCTTGTCGGGGGTTATCGACCAGATATGCAGGAGGCCGACTGCAATGTCTTCAAAGGAGCGCGAATCTACGTGGACTACCGCCAAAACGCCCTTCAATCAGGAGACCTGAGGAAGCCCATTGAAAGTCAAATCATCGCAGCGGAAGAAATCGAAGGAGACCTGTTCGATCTATGCCAGTTGGATTCATTTTCCAGGTCAGCAGATGACCGTACGGTTTACAAGAATGCTGGTGGTGCCCACCTGGACCTGATCGTGAGCCAGCATGTAATCTTGCAGTTGCTACTGGACCAGGCCATCCGTGATGATCGCGCCTAAAGACTAGCAATTTCGGCCTAAATCCTTTCGTGTCGTGGGTGATCCACGGGAGGGACGTCATTGTCGTGTGGAGAAATCTCCGCACATGCTGAATCTTTTGGCTGGAAGCCTTCAAGTTCCAAAAGCTGTTATAGGTGGGTGACTCTTCCCGGTCGATGGCGGGTGTCCTCTTTGACAAGTTGCTCACCCCAATGCAGTCATTCGATGTTGGGCTACCAAGGTCCACTTGGGACCGGGCAAATCGAAAAACTCTACTACCGCTTCCAGCCCATTCCAGGCATCTCCGCACTGAAACGCCATAATCCAGTTGTCTTGCCTGGGGGAGTTTGGGGTGGCCAAGGGTGGGGGAATTTGAACTGGCCATCGGGGCTTTCGTTACGTCTGGGTGGCCGAACTTCAGAAACGCGGGGCCATGCACTATCACCTGGCGATCTGGCTGCCCAAGCGAATTCAGCTACCGAAGTTTGACAAGCAAGGCTGGTGGCCACACGGCATGACTCAACGCGTAATTGCCAAGAACGCAGTGGGGTACTTAATTAAGTACCTCTCGAAGATTTCACCATTTCACAAATTTCCTAAGGGCGCACGTCTTCATGGATTCGGCGGACTCACCCAGCAAGCCAGACACATTTGCACATGGCTCAATCTTCCCTCGTGGTGCAAACAGCGGTTTGGAGTCGGACAGCTGCAAACCATCGCGGGTCGTCGTGTGGTGCGTGAAACGGGCGAAGTTCTTGAAGCCATGTACCGGCGATCCTTTCAACCCTCGGGAATGCGCCTGTATCCCAATGGAGCAATACCTGAAAGGTGGGCAGATGGACCGTATTCATCAATAGATCGGTTCACGAATATGGGTGGTGCTCCATGACCACTCGCGTCCTTGATGTACGGGAAGCCGCCCTACTGCTACGTATTCACCCTCAAACCCTGATGACGCGCGCCAGAGCCGGTGCAATTCCGGGACGCAGAGTTGGTCGGGCATGGGTATTCGTTGAATCTTTGTTGATCGAGTATCTGGTGGCACAATCGCTTTCGCGTGTGTCTGTGGCCGATACTCAGGAAGTAGCTGAATGTCGCTCTACAGAAGAAAAGACTCCCCGTACTGGTGGGTCAAACTTTCGCCTATCCGTGGCGAATCAGGCCCGTTACAGGTCAGTACTGGGACTGCCGAAAAGCGTAAAGCAACGGAATTCCACGACCGTCTGAAGGCGGAACGCTGGGAACAAGAAAAGCTCGGTGTTAAGCCGCGTCGCACATGGGCAGACGCCGTCGTGAAATTTCTCGACGAGACGTCACACAAGCGTTCTCAGGCCAAAGACAAGGGAATTCTTCGCTGGCCTGACCCGTACCTCGGTCACAAGTACATCGACGAAGTGGACCGCGCCTTGATTGACCACATCAAAGTTGCCCGATCAACCGAAGGTACCCAGAGCACGACCAATCGGTACCTTGCTGTGATACGGTCGATATTGCGCAAGTCCCGTGACGAATGGGAGTGGCTGGAGCACATTCCAAAAGTGTCACTCTACAAGGAACCAGACGGGCGTACACGGTCGCTATCCCTTGCTGAATTCCAACGCCTCCATTCGGAACTGCCACCTCACCTGGCGGATATGGCGCTATTTACTGTCGCCACAGGGCTTCGGCAGGCAAACGTAGCAAAGCTTGAATGGCTGGAGGTGGATATGGAACAGAGACACGCGTGGATTCCAGCCAACAAGTACAAGAACGGGAGGCCGCATGCAGTACCTCTAAACGAGATCGCGCTGGCCGTACTTCAAAAGCAGATCGGCAAGCATAAAGAGTACGTTTTCACATTTCGAGGCAATCCAGTTGCCAATGTGTCGACAAAAGCGTGGTGGGCAGCTCTAGAACGCGCTGGAATTGAGAATTTCCGCTGGCATGACCTTCGGCATACCTTTGCCACCTGGCACAGGCAGGCTGGGACGCCTACGCATGAACTCCAGCGCTTGGGAGGCTGGAAGACGCTTGCAATGGTAGAACGCTACGCGCATATTGCCCCAGAAGGCTTGCAAATCGCCGCCAGTCGACTGGATAATGTGCTCCAGAGCTACGCTATGGCTACGCCAAAAGAAAAGAAGGACTGACCATGACAGCCAGTCCCTCTCGAATTTTGGTAGGGCGTGAGTGACTTGAACACTCGACCAAAGGATTATGAGTCCTCTGCTCTAACCAACTGAGCTAACGCCCCAACCGAACTTCGCATTGTAGCGTCGCCAAAGCTTGCGCCTTAGCTCGCCCACAGACTGATCGCGGGCAGCTGGCCGGCAAAGTCCTTGTTGTGCTTTTCCACCAGGGCGTGCAGGGCCATCAGGGTCTCGAAGGGGAAAGGGGCGCCGCCGTCGCCCTTGCTGGTTTGCAGCACCCCACCCACATAGGGGGGAAACTCGGCGCTGCCCCACAGGGTGTTGAGCTTGTCGGCCAGCACCGGAAACACAGCGTGCAGCTTGTCGAAGTCTTCGTTGCCCTGCAGCTGGGGCAACGCATCGGGGTGCAGCTTGGCATGCAGCTGCTCCATGCGCTGCAAGGCCGCCAGCACATCCTGCGGAAAGCCCTGCTTGGCGCCGGACTGGGCAGCCTCGATCAGCTCTTTCATGTAGGGCTTGAAATCCTTGCTGCCCCACAGGCGTTTGATGTTGGCACCAAACATGGGAAAGGTGCTGCCAATCAGCAGGTAGTCTGGGTGCTTGCTAATCATGCTTTGGGGTGGTGGCTTAAAGCGTTGCTCATCAGCTTGGAGGTGATATCGACGATCTGGATCATACGGTCATACGGCATGCGGGTCGGGCCTATCACGCCCAGCGTGCCCACCACCTTGCCATCGACCTCGTAGGGGCTGCTGACGATGGACAGGTCTTCAAAGGGCACCACCTGGCTCTCGCCCCCGATGTAGATGCGCACACCCTCGGCCTGGCCGGCGATATCCAAAAGGCGCATGAGCTGTGCCTTTTGCTCGAACAGTTCGAAGGCCCGGCGCAGGTGGCCCATGTCACTGGAAAAATCGGAGATGGAGAGCAGGTTGCGCTCTCCTGCAATCACCACCTCGTCCTCGGTGTCCTGGATCGCCTCGGAGCTGACCTGCACCGCGGCCTGCATCAGCGCGGCAATCTCTGAGCGCAGACTTTCCACCTCGCCCTGCAGGCGGGTGCGCACCTGGTCGATGTCCAGACCCACATAGTTGCTGTTGATGAAATTGGCCGCCTGCACCAGCTGCGACTGGGTGTAATCCACCTCGGTGTAGATGACGCGGTTCTGCACGTCGCCCTCGGGCGAGACGATGATCACCAGCAGGCGTCTTTCCGAGAGCCGCAAAAACTCCATGTGGCGAAACGCCGACGAACGCTTTGGCGTGATCACCACGCCCACAAACTGCGACAGGCTGGACAGCAGGTTGGCCGCGTTCGATATCACTTTTTGCGGCTGGTCGGGCGCCAGGCTGTGGCGCGAATATTCGGCCGGCTGTACCGTCAGCATGGTGTCCACGAACAGGCGGTAGCCGCGCGCCGTGGGGATGCGCCCGGCCGAAGTATGGGGGCTGACGATCAGGCCCAGCTCTTCCAGGTCGGACATCACATTGCGTATGGTGGCCGGCGAAAGCTCCAGGCCCGAGGCCTTGGACAGCGTGCGGCTGCCCACTGGTTGTCCGTCGGCTATGTAGCGCTCCACCAGCGCCTTGAGCAACATCTTGGAACGATCGTCGAGCATGGAGGCATTTTAGAGAGGTTTAGTGATCTAATTTGGAAATGAAGACCCCGTCCCGCTTTCGCCAGGTCGCCCTTGTGGGCAAGTACCAGAGCACGGTTTCCAGCCCGGCGGGCGTGCTCTCGCGCCGGGCCCTGGAAGAGATTGCAGAGTACCTGCTGGACCTGGGCTGCGACGTGGTGCTAGAGGCCGACACCGCCTCCAACATGGGCATGAGCCGCTATGCCACCCTGGACGTGGAGGGCATCGGCCAGAACTGCGACCTGTGCCTGGTGGTGGGGGGCGACGGCACCATGCTGGGCATAGGCCGCCAGCTGGCCCAGCACAAGGTGCCGCTCATCGGCATCAACCAGGGGCGCCTGGGCTTCATCACCGATATTCCCTTTGGCCAGTACAAGACGGTGCTGCGCCCCATGCTGGCCGGCGAATTCGAGGAAGACCAGCGCAGCCTGCTGCAAGGGCGCGTGCTGCGCGACGGCCGCTGTGTCTTCAGCGCGCTGGCCATGAACGATGTGGTGGTCAACCGCGGCGCCAGCTCCGGCATGGTCGAGCTGCGGGTGGAGGTGGACGGCCACTTTGTGGCCAACCAGCGCGCCGACGGCCTGATCATTGCCTCACCCACGGGTTCCACGGCCTATTCGCTGTCGGCCGGCGGGCCGCTGATGCACCCCGCCATTGACGGCTGGGTACTGGTACCGATTGCGCCGCACACCCTGTCCAACCGGCCCATTGTGCTGACCAGCGCTGGCGAGATTGCGGTGGAAATCGTGGCCGGGCGCGACGCCAGTGCCAGCTTTGACACCCAAAGCCTGGCCTCGCTGATGCATGGTGACCGCATCGTGGTCACCCGCTCGGAGCACAAGGTGCGCTTTCTGCACCCCAGGGGCTGGTCTTACTTTGATACCCTGCGCCAAAAGATGCACTGGAACGAAGGAGTTGTCTAAGCCATGGCCTTGAAGCGGATTGTTCTGCGGGACTTTGTCATCGTCCACGCGCTGGAGCTGGAGCTGGAGCGCGGTTTTACCGTGCTCACCGGCGAAACCGGTGCGGGTAAATCCATTTTGGTGGATGCCCTGCAGCTGGTTACCGGCGCGCGTGCCGATGTCAGCGTGATCCGTGAGGGCGCCGAGCGCACCGAAGTCAGCGCCGAGTTTGATCCGGCACCCGGTCTGCAGCCCCTGCTGGACGAAGCGGGATTCGACGCCGCCGACAGCCTGCTGCTGCGCCGCACCGTCGACCGCCAGGGCAAGAGCCGGGCCTGGGTCAACGGCAGCCCGGCCACCGCGCAGCAGTTGCGCGCCATTGGTGAATACCTGCTCGACATCCATGGCCAGCACGCCTGGCAAAGCCTGACCAGGCCAGACGCCGTGCGCGGCCTGCTGGATGCCTATGCCCAGCTAAGCCTCACCACGCTGCAGCAGTGCTGGAGCCAGTGGCGCCAGGCCCAGGCGGCGCTGGAGCAAGCCAGCGCTGCGCAAGACTCGCTGCAGCGCGAGCGTGAACGCCTGGCCTGGCAGATTGGCGAGCTCGACAAGCTGGCGCCCGGGGCCGATGAATGGCCCACCCTCAATGCCGACCACAGCCGCCTGGCCAACAGCCAGGCCTTGCTGGATGCGGCCCAGGCAGGCATAGAGCACCTGAATGACAGCGACAGCAATGCCCTGCAAGGCCTGCACGCAGCCCTGCAGGCCTTGCAGGAGCAGGTGCACCTGGAGCCTGAGTTTGCCGACCCGGCAGAGGTGCTGGCCTCCAGCGTCGCCCAGGTGGAAGACGTGCTGCACACCTTGCGCAGCTACACCCGGCGCAGCGAACCCGACCCGGACCGCCTGGCCGAGCTCGATGCGCGCATGACGCTGTGGGTCTCCCTGGCACGGCGCTACAAGCGCAGCCCCGAAGAACTCTTTGCGCTCTGGGAAGGCTGGCGGGCCGAACTGGCCCAGCTGGACGCAGCCGCCGACCTGCAAGGCCTGCAGGCCAGCGCCGCCCAGGCCCAGGCCGCCTACAGGGTTGAAGCCAAGGCCGTATCCGCCCAGCGCGCCAAGGCCGCGCCCAAGTTGGCCCGGGCCATCACCCAGGCGATGCAAGGCCTGGGCATGCAGGGCGGCCAGTTTGCGGTCAGCCTGGAGCCCCTGGCACAGCCCCAGCAAAGCGGCCTGGAAGAGGTGCAGTTCCTGGTGGCCGGGCACGCCGGCAGCACACCCAAGCCCGTGGGCAAGGTGGCCTCAGGCGGTGAGCTTTCGCGCATTGCACTGGCCATTGCCGTCACCACCAGCCAGCTGGGCACGGCCCAGACCCTGATCTTTGACGAGGTCGACTCCGGTGTGGGCGGTGCCGTGGCCGAAACCGTGGGCCGCCTGATGGGCCAGCTGGGCAAAGACCGCCAGGTGCTGGCCGTTACCCACCTGCCCCAGGTGGCCGCCTGTGCCGACCATCACATGCTGGTGTCCAAGCGCCTGCAGGGCACGGCCACGCAAAGCACGGTGGCCGCAGTGCAGGGCGAGGCGCGGGTGGGCGAAATTGCCCGCATGCTGGGCGGTGAAAGGCTCTCCAGCACCACCCTGGCCCATGCCAAGGAAATGCTGCAGATCGGACCCTAAAGCATGGAGATCGTACTCATCACCGGCATGTCCGGTTCGGGCAAGTCGGTGGCCCTGCATGCCCTGGAAGATGCAGGCTTTTACTGCGTGGACAACCTGCCGCCCGAGCTGCTGCTGCCCTTTGTGGAGCTGGAGATCAAGCACAAGGCCCTGCAGCTGGCCATTGCCATGGACGTGCGCAGCGCCACCTCCCTGCCGCAGGTGCCAGAGCAGTTGCAGGCCCTGCGGGAGCGGGGTGTGGTGGTCAAGCCCCTGTTTCTGGATGCCAGCACCGACACCCTGGTGCGCCGCTATTCCGAAACCCGGCGCAAGCACCCGTTGTCCCAGGCCGGCATTGGGCACTTGCTGGCGGCAAACGCCAGCGTGGAAGGCGACGAGCGGCGTGCCCTGATAGAGGCCATCGAGCTCGAACGCAGCCTCCTGGCCGCCCTGCGTGCCCAGGCCCATGTGATCGACTCCAGCATGATCCGCGCGGCCCAGCTGCAAAGCTATGTCAAGTCGCTGGTGGCCACGGCCCACACCCAGCTCACCCTGGTGTTTGAATCCTTTGCCTTCAAGCGCGGCGTGCCCAGCGATGCAGACTTTGTGTTTGACGTGCGCATGCTGCCCAACCCGCATTACGAGCCGGCGCTCAAGGCGCTGACCGGTTGCGATGCGCCGGTGGCCGACTACCTGCGGGCCCAGAGCGATGTGGCGCGCATGCAAGAGCAGCTGTGCAGCTTTCTGGAAGGCTGGCTGCCCGACCTGGTGCGCGACAACCGCAGCTATGTCACGGTGGCCATTGGCTGCACCGGCGGCCAGCACCGCTCGGTCTATCTGGTGGAGCGGCTGGCCGCGCACTTCGCAAAAAAGTGGGCCACGCTCAAGCGCCACCGGGAGATGGACGCCCGCTTAGCTGGCTGAGCCTTCGCGCTCCAGCAGCTTGCGCACCGGCGCCGGCAGCCCCAGGGTAGGCCACTGGCTTGCGCTGAACCAGGCACCGCCCTCCCCCCGCACCGCCAGCGGCGCCTGCGCCAGGGCCTGCTCAAAGGGCGCCTTCCCTGCCTTGGAGGAAGCCAGGGTGAGCCGGCAGGCATGCAGGTACAGGTCTTTGTGGGTGAGCACATGGGTGCGGGGCGGCTCGCATTGCAACGCCGCGTTGGCCTTGGCATCCAGCACTGCCCGCAGCGCCGCTTCGCTGTCAAACAAGGGCAGGCAATACAGCCCCCCCCAGATCCCTGGCGAAGGGCGACGGCCAAGCCAGACCTCCCCCGAGGCGCACTGCGCCCACAGCAGCCACAGCGCCTGGCTGCTGCGCCGGGTTTTTCGGCTGCGCACCGGATAGCGCTCGGGCCCCCCCTGGCGTTGTGCCACGCAGCAGGCCTGCACCGGGCACTGGCTGCACAGCGGATTGCGGGGGGTGCAGACCATGGCACCCAGGTCCATCATGCCCTGGGTGTAGCGCGCCATGTCCTGCCCGGCGCGCGCCTCGCTGGGCAGCAGCGCGCTGGCCGCCGCCCACAGGGCACGCCCATGGGCGGCCACCGCCACGTCGCCCTCATAGCCCTGCACGCGCGCCACCACGCGCTTCACATTGGCGTCCAGAATGGCCACCCGCTCGCCAAAGCAGAGCGAGGCAATCGCTGCAGCAGTGGACGGTCCGATGCCGGGCAGGGTGGCCAGGGTTGCGGCCTCACGCGGAAATTCGCCGCCATGCAGCTGCATCACCTGCTGGGCACAGCGGTGCAGATTGCGGGCACGGCTGTAATAGCCCAGGCCGCTCCACAGGCCCAGCACCGCATCCTGGCTGGCAGCTGCCAAAGCCGCCACCGTGGGACACTGGGCCAGGAAGCGGGCGTAGTAAGCCTTGACGGTGGCTACCTGCGTCTGCTGCAGCATGATTTCCGACAGCCAGACCCGGTAAGGGTCGCGCGTGTTCTGCCAGGGCAGGTCGTTGCGGCCATGGTCGGCCTGCCACTGCACCACGCGTGTGGCGAAATCCACACTGCCCGGGCGCACGCTCAGGCCAGCTCCAGGTCCAGGTTCAAGGCGGTGCGGCTGCTGGCCGGGCTGAGCAGATGGGCGCTTAGTTCCAGGAGTTTGTGCTCCTGCTGTTCCAGCGTGGCTTCCTGCTGCTCAATCTCGGCAATGCGTTCATCCAGGCCGCCTGCAGCCTGCTGGATGCGGTTGACCGCGTCGATACGCCGGGCGAATGCACGGCGGCGCTCCCGCAGCTGGGCATCGAGCTGCGAAGCGGCAGACTTGCTCCAGAACTCCACCTCACCCAGGGCCGCGTCATGGATGCTGCGCACACGGGCCGAAAGCGCCCGCACCAGGCGGTCGGCAAACTCGGGCTGTGCCAGCTTGAACACATTGCTGATGCCCAGGTACTGCAGGTGGCTGCGCTGGGCCATCTCGAAATCGTTGAGGTAGAAGTTCAGGTCGGGCACGGCCACCACCTGCAGCGAAAAACCATACTCGGTGTTGAGCTGCTTGAACATGGCCACCAGCATGGTATGCATCTCGCCGACCAGGCCTTGCACCTTGGCAAAGTTGGCGCGCAGCCGGTCGAACGTCTCGCCATAGGCCTTTTTCACACCCAGCTTCAGGCCCTTCTGGGTGAGGGCGGTGGTGAGCTGGGTCATCTCGGCCTTGAGGGTGGTGGCGCCCAGCAGGTCGATCACTTCCTTCAGCAGCTTGAGGTGCACCGAGCGCACCGCATGCAGCTTGGCACCGCCTTCGTCGAAGTCGGCCTGCTCCTGCGCAATGCGGCCCTTCATGTGCTTGATGACACCGGCATTCTTGCCCTTGAGGCCTTGCAGCTCCACCAGTTGCTCGGTGAAGTCGCGCTTGCGGGTGTGGATCACCCGGCTGGTCTCGGTGCGCAGCTCAGCAATGCCCTTGTTCATGGCCAGGCGCAACACGCGCTGGCGCTCCAGCAGCATGCCGTCGCCCAGAGCGTATTCCAGCTGCTCCAGGCCGCTTTGGCGCAGCAGCTCGGTGTCGCGGTTGACCTTGGCCACCAGGCCCTTCTGGGCCGACACGGCAATCACCTGTTCGCTTTGCAGGCCCAGAATCTCCGCGGTGGAGGCCTTCTGGCGTTCAATCTGCGCGCTGATCTGCGCCGGCGTGCTGAGCTCGTCCCACAGCGTGTCGATCTTGTTGAGCACCACCAGGCGTGCGTCAGTACCACTGCTGTCGCTGACCAGGTGCTCGCGCCAGATGGCCAGATCCGATTTGGTGACACCGGTATCGGCACCCAGGATGAAAACCACCGCCTGGGCCTGCGGAATCAGGCTGACGGTGAGCTCGGGCTCGGCACCGATGGCGTTGAGTCCGGGCGTGTCCAGAATCACCAGCCCCTGCTTGAGCAAGGGGTGGGCGATGTTGATCAGGGCATGGCGCCAGCGCGGCACCTCGACCATGCCATTGGCGTCCAGCAAGGGGTTGTCCTCGGGGTCCTGGCTATGCCAGAAGCCCAGCGCGCGGGCCTCGTCCGGCGTCACCTTGCGGGTCTGCGAAACCATTTCAAACGAAGCTGCCAGCTGCTGCGGATCGTTCACATCCAGGTCGATGCGGGTCCACTGCTCGGGCACCATGCGCCATTCCATCAGGGCCTGGGGCTGCAAGCGGGTTTCAATGGGCAAGAGGCGCAGGCAGGGCGGCACCTCGGCATCAAAGCCCATCTCGGTCGGGCACATGGTGGTGCGCCCCGCACTGGCCGGCATGATGCGCCGGCCATAGCCGGCGAAGAAGATGGCGTTGATCATCTCCGACTTGCCGCGCGAAAACTCCGCCACGAAAGCCACCATCACCTTGTCGGAGCGCACCTGGCTCTCCAGGTGCTTGAGCCGCTCCTGCACGGCGCTGTCCATCAGGTCGTGGTCATTGAGCCATTCGGCCAGCAGTTTCAGCCGCAGGGCAAATTCACGGCGCCAAATGCCGTGCTGCTCTAGTTGCTCATTGAATGAAGTGGCCAAGTGTCCCCCCGCGATGGGTCAATATAGCATTGCCAACCCTGCCCACGGCTAGGGCCTCTGGCAATCGGGGCAGAAAAATGTGGAGCGCTGGCCCTGGCGCAGCGCCCGGATGGTGCTGCCGCAAACCCGGCAGGGCTGACCCTGGCGTGCATAGACCATGGCTTCCTGCTGAAAGTGGCCGGCCTCGCCCTGGACGTTGGAAAAATCGCGCAGGGTGCTGCCCCCGGTGTCCACCGCCCGCTGCAGCACCTGGCAGATCGCCGCATGCAGCCGCTGGGCGCGCGCGCGGCTTAGGCGCTGGGCCCGCGTGGTGGGCCGGATGCCCGCCAGAAACAAGGCTTCAGAGGCGTAGATGTTGCCCACCCCCACCACCAGATCACCGGCCAGCAAGACCTGCTTGATAGGAGCCTGCCGCTGACGCAAGCCCTGGTGGAAGCGGACCGCATCAAAGCCGCCCTCCAGTGGCTCCACGCCCAGATGTCCCAGCAGCTTTTGCGCGGTGGCATGGTCTTCGGCCGGCGCGAACACCACGGCGCCAAAGCGCCTGGGGTCATGCAGGCGCAGGCTGCCCTGGTTGGTGTGCAGCTCAAAGTGGTCGTGCCGGCCGGCTGCACCCAACTCGGCGGCAAACAGCAGGCTGCCCGACATGCCCAGATGCAGCAGCAAAAGGCCTTCGCTAAGGTCCAGCAACAGGTACTTGCCACGTCGGCGCACCGCCAGCACCTGCCGGCCCACCAACTGCTCTGGCGCAATACCCAGGGGCCAGCGCAGGGGCAGCCCCAAGCGCACCGAGCCGATGGTGGCGCCGGCCATGGCACGGGCGATTCCACGACGCGTGACTTCGACTTCCGGTAATTCGGGCATGGGCTTTATTCGGATGGGCGACGCCGGCAGGGCATTGGATTATTATGGCCCGATGACCCCATTCAAGCGCTTCAAGACCCCCACGCTGCTGCTCGCGCTGGCCCTGGCCTGGCCCTTGGTGCGGGCCGAAGACGAGGTGCCGAAAAACTCCGCGCTCAGTGCCAGCATGATGTATGAGCTGCTGCTGGCCGAGATCAGCGCCTACAACGAAGACAGCGGCTCGGCCTTCCAGCTGATGATGGACGCCGCACGCAAAGACCGCTCCGACCAGCTCTACCAGCGTGCGGTGGAGATCGCGCTGCAGGCCCGTGCCGGTGATTCCGCGCTGCAGGCGGCCCAGGCCTGGAGCCGCAACCTGCCCGCCTCCAAGGACGCCAACCGCTACCTGCTGCAGATCCTGATTGGCCTGAACAAGCTGGGCGAAACCGTGGAGCCCCTCAAGCGCGAAATTGCCGGCGTGCCCCCCAAGGAGCGAGCCGCTGCCATCGGGCAGCTGCCACGCTACTTCGTGCGGGCCACCGACAAAAAGCTGGCCAGCCAGGTGCTGGAGCAGGCCCTGGCGGGTGAACTGGGCAGCCGCAGCAACGGCCCGGCCGCCTTTGCCGCCATAGGCGCTTTGCGCGTGCTGGCCGAAGACGCCTCTGGCGCGCTGGAGGCGGTGCGCAAGGGCATGGCCCTGAACCCCAAGGCCGAAGAGCCGGTGCAGCTGGCACTGGCCCTGCTGGATGCCAAGCTGCCGGCCGCCGAGCAGCTGGTGCAGGCCCATCTGCAGCAGGGCGCGCGCCCCGAGATCCACATGCTCTATGTGCGCAAGTTGCTGGAAGCACAGCGCTATGACGATGCCTACAAGCAGACGCTGCTGATCTGCAGCGCGGCCCCCAATTTTTCGGAAGCCTGGCTGGTGCGCGGCTCGCTGGCCCTGCAGAACAAGCGCCTGCCCGAGGCGCAGACCAGCCTGGACACCTACCTGCAGCTGCGCCAGGCCGAGCTCAAGGCCATTGCCGCAGATGCTTCCAGCGCCGCCGCCAGCGAGGCCGAGGCGGAAACCGACCGTGGCCTGGTGCAGGCCTACTTTCTGCTGTCCGACCTGGCCGAACTGCAACAGCGCCCCGCCGATGCCGAGCGCTACCTGGGCCTGATCGACAGCCCGCAAGACGCCCTGCGCGTGCGCAGCCGGCGCGCTGCCATGCTGGCGCGCCAGGGCAAGCTTGACGAGGGCCGCGCCCTCATCCGCAGCACGCCCGAGACGGTGGCAGAAGACGCCCGCAACAAGATCACCGCCGAGGTGCAGCTGCTGCGCGACAACAAGCAGTTCGGGCTGGTCTACCAGTTTCTCACCGAGGCCTCGCAGAGCTTTCCCGCCGACATCGACCTGCGCTACGACCTGGCCATGGCTGCCGAGCGCGTGGACAAGCTCGAAGAGATGGAGAAGCTGCTGCGCCAGGTCATTGCCGAAAAGCCCGATTACCTGCACGCCTACAACGCCCTGGGCTACTCGCTGGCCGATCGCAATATGCGCCTGCCCGAGGCCCGTGTGCTGATCACCAAGGCCCTGGACTTTGCACCCAATGACCCCTTTATCCAGGACAGCCTGGGTTGGGTGGAGTTTCGCAGCGGCCATCTCAACGATGCCTTGCGCATCCTGCGCAGCGCCTACGAGAACCGCCAGGACGCCGAGATTGCCGCCCACCTGGGGGAGGTGCTTTGGACCATGGGCATGCAGGACCAGGCCCGCACCATCTGGAAAAGCGGCCTGGAGCAAAGCCCGGACAACGACACCCTGCTGCAAACCATCAAGCGCCTGGGCTCCCTGTGAGGGTTCGCTGGCACCGTGAGACCGCTGCTGGTGCGGGCCCAAGCCGGGGTTTGAAGCGGCGTCGCAGCCTGCTGCTGGGCATCGGCAGTTTGTCTGCCCTGTGCGGCCTGGCCCTGCTGGGTGCTTGCACCACCGTGCCCCGCCCACCCGCAGCCACCCCGCAGGCGCGCTGGCAAGGCCGCCTGTCACTCAAGGTCTACAGCAAACCAGTGCAGGCGCTCAGTGCCAACTTTGATCTGCAGGGTCGCCCCGAGCAGGGCACGCTGGCCTTGAGCACACCCATGGGCACCACGCTGGCGCAGCTGCAATGGGGACCTGGCCTGGCCACCTTGCAAAGCCAGGGCCAGACGCAGCAGTTTGGTTCGCTGCAGGAACTGGCGCGCAAGGCTACCGGCACCGACCTGCCGGTTGCCAGCCTGTTTGCCTGGCTGCAAGGCCGCGATGAGCCCGCCCCCGGCTGGAAGACTGATTTGTCCGAGATACCCCAGGGCCGTCTGCAAGCACGCCATGTCGAAGCGGTCGAGGCCGATCTGAAAATCATCCTGGAGCCCTAAGGCTGCAAGCGCCACGGGGATAATGCCGCCATGCAGGCGCTCTACGATATTCCGGCCCCGGCCAAGCTCAACCTCTTCTTGCACATCATCGGGCGCCGCGCGGACGGCTACCACCTGCTGCAGTCAGCCTTCATGCTGATTGACTGGTGCGACACCCTGCATTTCGAAGTGCGCGTTGACGGCCAGATCAGCCGTGAAGACCTCAGTTGGGAGCTGCCCGCCGATGACCTGGCAACCCGCGCTGCGCGCGCCCTGCAGACAGCAACTGGCTGCACCCTGGGCGTGCACATTGGCTTGCGCAAAGAGGTACCGGCGCAGGCCGGCATGGGTGGTGGCTCTTCCGATGCGGCCTCCACCCTGCTGGCGCTCAACCGCCTGTGGCAATTGCATCTGCCGCTGTCCACGCTGATGGCCATTGGGCTGAAGCTGGGTGCCGATGTACCATTTTTCTTGAGCGGAGGCCATGCCTGGGTCGAAGGCATTGGCGAGAAATTGACTCCGCTAGAATTGCCGCCAGCCCGCTTTCTGGTGGTGAAGCCGCAAGAAGGTTTGGATACGAAATTGATTTTTTCTGACCCGAGCCTAAAACGCGAATCTTTGCCTGCTATAATCACAGGCTTCGCTGCAAACGCAATGTCCTTTGGACAAAACGACTTGCAAGCCGTGGCCCAGAAGCTGTGTCCTGGAGTGAGCCAAGCCCTTGAATGGCTTGCATCCAAAGGACTTGGCGGCAGGATGACCGGCTCTGGAAGTGCGGTGTTTGCGCCTGTGTTGCACGCCACGCCCTGCCTGGCAGAGCGGGCCAGCACAGCGGATGTGCCCAGTGGCATGCAGGTGAGGCTGTGCAGTAGTTTGGATGTTCACCCCTTGGCGGGCTGGGCAGACAGCGACGGCAGAATGACGGTTTAGCGGTGGCTGGCATACGCCGGCAACCTGTGTAGGGGAGTCGCCAAGTTGGTTAAGGCACTGGATTTTGATTCCAGCATGCGAAGGTTCGAATCCTTCCTCCCCTGCCAAATCTGTGGGCCAACGCGTGTTGGCAACAGAATGCGCAGAGTATCAAAGTAAGCCCAAACCCTTTCGCTGGATTCCACATGCAGGCACCCACTCCTCCTGATTTCATGGTGTTCACCGGCAATGCCAACCCTGGCATGGCCGCCTCGATTGCCGAGCACCTGGGTATCTCTTTGGGTGCGGCCACGGTGGGCCGTTTTTCCGACGGCGAAGTCACGGTGGAAATCAACCAGAACGTGCGTGCCCGCGATGTGTTCGTGGTGCAGAGCACCTGCGCGCCCACCAATGAAAACCTGATGGAGCTGCTGATCATGGTGGATGCGCTCAAGCGCGCATCGGCCGAGCGCATCAGCGCCATCATCCCCTACTTCGGCTATGCACGCCAGGACCGCCGCCCGCGCTCCACCCGTGTGCCCATCACCGCCAAGGTGGTGGCCAACATGCTGCAGGCCGTGGGTGTGGCCCGCGTGCTCACCATGGACCTGCACGCCGACCAGATCCAGGGCTTCTTCGACATTCCGGTGGACAACATCTACGCCTCGCCGGTGCTGCTGGGTGACCTGCGCCAGAAGAACTACGAAGACCTGATCGTGGTCTCGCCCGACGTGGGCGGCGTGGTGCGCGCACGCGCCCTGGCCAAGCAGCTGGGCTGCGATCTGGCCATCATCGACAAGCGCCGGCCCAAGGCCAATGTGTCGGAAGTGATGCACGTCATCGGCGAGATCGAAGGCCGCAACTGCGTGATCATGGACGACATGATCGACACCGCAGGTACCCTGGTCAAAGCCGCCGAGGTGCTGAAGGCACGCGGTGCGAAGAAAGTCTATGCCTATTGCACGCACCCGATTTTTTCGGGTCCGGCCATTGAGCGCATTGCCAACGGCGGCGCGCTCGATGAAGTGGTGGTGACCAACACCATCCCCCTGAGCACCGCTGCCCAGCAGTGCACCAAGATTCGCCAACTCTCCGTGGCTCCGCTGATTGCCGAAACCATTCAGCGCATTGCCAAGGGTGAGTCGGTCATGAGTTTGTTCTCGGACCAGGAAAACCTTTTCTAAGGGTTCCACCCGCTCACAAGAGCGGTCGAGGCAAAAGCAAGCGCCGCTGCACTGGGCAGCCGGCGTTTTTTTAAACCGGAGTCCCACTGGTCGCGGTGGATTCCTTTTGGAGTACGTTATGAAATTTGTCGCTTTTGAGCGCGCCAAGCAGGGCACGGGTGCGAGCCGCCGTCTCCGCAATTCCGGTCGCACACCCGGTATTGTCTACGGCAGCAATGTGGATGCCACCCTGATCGAAATCGATCACAACGCCCTGTGGCATGCCCTCAAGAAGGAAGCCTTCCACGCTTCCGTGCTGGACATGGAACTGGCTGGCAAGGAACACAAGGTGCTGCTGCGCGACGTGCAGATGCACCCCTACAAGCAGCTGATCCTGCACATCGACTTCCAGCGCGTGGACGCCAGCACCAAGCTGCACATGAAGGTGCCGCTGCACTTCCACGGCGACGAGCTGTCGCCCGCCGTCAAGACCGATGGTTGCATCGTCAACCACGTGCTGACCGAAATCGAAGTGCTGTGCCTGCCCACCGACCTGCCTGAGTTCATCAAGGTGGACCTGTCCGGCCTGAAGAAGGGCAAGTCCCTGCACCTGGCTGACCTGGTTCTGCCCAAGGGCGTGTCTGCCGTGACCCACGGCAAGGGCAACCCCGTGGTGGTGTCGGTGGTGCCCGTGGCTGGTGCCGCTGAAGCCGCTCCTGCTGCCGAGGCCGCTCCCGCTGCCAAGGGTGGCAAGGCCGCCAAGCCCGCCGCCAAGAAGTAAGACGCCTTCATCGGCAAACATCAACGGCCCACCTCGGTGGGCCGTTGTCATTGCAGCTCCTCTAACGCTTGCGACCTGCCATCTCCTACCATGCAGCCATGATCAAACTGTTTGTCGGCCTGGGAAACCCCGGCCCGGAATATGACGCCACCCGCCACAACGCCGGCTTTTGGTGGATCGACAGCCTGGCGCAGGCCCTCAAGGTGCAGCTGGTCATGGATCGCGGCTACCACGGCTTTGTCGCCCGCACCACCGTAGACGGACAGAACGTCTGGCTGTTGCAGCCCCAGACCTTCATGAACCTTTCGGGCAAGTCGGTGGCGGCGCTGGCCCGCTTTTTCAAGATCCTGCCCGACGAAATTCTGGTGGCCCATGACGAGATGGATGTGCCCCCCGGTGAGGCCAAGCTCAAGCGCGGCGGCAGCCACGCCGGCCACAATGGCCTGCGCGACATCCATGCCCAGCTCGGCTCCCCCGACTACTGGCGGCTGCGCCTGGGCGTGGGCCATCCGGGCGTGAAATCGGAAGTGGTGAGCTGGGTGCTGAAAAAGCCCTCGCCCGACCACCGCATCGCCATCGAGCAAGCCATAGACCGCTCCATCAAGGCCCTGCCCCAGCTGCTGGCCGGCGACATGGACAAGGCCACCATGCTGATCCATACCAGCAAGCCGCCCCGGCCCAAACCGCCCCGGCCGGAGCCAGCCGCCAAGGCGCCGGCACCTCCGCAAAGCAGCGCGCCCTAGGCACCACCCACCTGCCCACCCAGGAAAGAAACCATGAAGAGTTTTGACACCCTGACCAACCCGGGCCTGGTGCGGCCCTGGCGCATCTTCCCGGCACTTCTGCTGGTCTGCACTGCGCAAACCCAGGCACAGACCGTCTACCGCTGCGGCAGCAGCTACAGCGACGCACCCTGCCCCCAAGGCCAGGCGCTGCAGGTCGACGACGCACGCAGCGAGACCCAGCGCCATGAAGCACTGCAGGCCGCAGCCCGCACCCGTGCCATGGCAGACAAACTGGAGGCCACGCGCCAGCAGGAAGAGCGAGCGCAGCAGGCCCAGGCCCTGGCCGCCGAGCAGACCGCCAAGGCAGAAATCCGCCAGCGAGAACACCTGGCCAGACAGCAGGCCAAAGCCGAGCGGCTGGCAGCCCAGGTGGCGCGTGAACGCCGGCGCAGAATGGCCGGGCACCCGCACCGTGACGAGGCCCAGGAATCACCCTGGTTCGAAGCGGTCGTCGTGCCCCCGATGCCCCGAAAAAAGGGCTCGGCCCACCCGCCCGAACGCACCTTGCCCGGCCCCGTGCAAAGCGCCAGCGCCCCGGCATCGCCCTGAAGGGAGCGGCAGCGCATCCGCGCGCCAGCACCGCCGCTAAAGCGGGGGTTGCTGCGCCGGCACCGCCGAGGCCTGCAGGCGGCGGTATTTTTCCCAGAGGGTCTCGCGGTCTTCCACCTGCTGGGGATTGACCGGAATGCAGGCCACCGGGCACACCTGCACGCACTGGGGTTCGTCGAAATGGCCCACGCACTCGGTGCACTTGTGCGGGTCAATCTCGTAGATTTCCGGGCCCAGGTAGATGGCCTCGTTGGGGCACTCGGGCTCGCATACATCGCAGTTGATGCAGGCGTCGGTGATCATCAGTGCCATAGCAGAGCCTTGTCCATGCCGCAGGGTCGTGTGTCCATGCCGGCATTATCGCAAGGCACCGGATAATCGGCAGACCCGCCCTG
>Ga0228700_1000832_pt1 | contig 23697 bp, 24 predicted proteins | sample McNCre317_Aug_MG_FD_178019 | JGI IMG/M metagenome (GOLD analysis project Ga0228700, IMG submission 178019) | Freshwater microbial communities from McNutts Creek, Athens, Georgia, United States - 3-17_Aug_MG | ecosystem: Environmental > Aquatic > Freshwater > Creek | place: USA: Georgia...
ATCGGGGCGAGGAGGATGTTCCGGTTGCCGGATGTCGCCGTCGGCACCGGATCGGCCGCGCTCCGGGGCACGTTGTTCGTGTTGTTCGGGACGACGATCGGGGTGACGACCGCGTGGTGCGTCCCGCCGGCCGACACCGTCGAGAGCGGCTGGCCGACTCCGTGCGTCGAGGTGTGCGCCGGGGACGTGCCCCGCAGCGGAACGACGAACGGCTCTTTCGCGTCGAGGACGAACTTCTTGATCCCCCGCGCGATCCGCCGCAGCGTCGCCTCGGCGAGCGGACGCTTGGGCACGCCGTCGGCGCCGGTCTCGCGCGCCCACGCACGCGCCTCGTCCTTGGTCGCGAAGATCGAGAGGCCCAAGTTCGACCAGTCGATGATCTCGGCGGCGGCGCGGTATGGCTTCAGCCCCGGGCCGTGCGTCGGCGTCGGCCACCGGATCGGCTGCCCGTCGCGGCGGGCGACCAGGAAGAACCGCTTCCGGCTCGTGTACCCGCCGAACCGATGCGACTCGAGCTCGCGCCACTCGACTGCGTACCCGAGGTTGGTCAGCCGCTTGAGCCATCGGCGGAACGACTCGCCGCGCCGGGCGGGGTCGGGCCGATTGTCCGGACCGAGCGGACCCCAGTTCAGGAACTCAACGACGTTCTCCATCGTCACGAGGTCCGGCCGCATCCTCTCGACCCAGTACAGGACGACGCCCGCGAGGCCGCGACGACGACGCGCCTTGTGCGGGTCGCGGAACGGCTTCCCGCCGCGCGCCCGGCTGAAGTAGGTGCAGTCCGGCGAGGCGTGCAGGTGGCTCACCTTGCGGCGGCGCACCGCGCGCGTCGGGTCGACGGCGAACACGTCGGCGAGGTGGTGGTACGTCTCCGGGTGGTTCTGCGTGTGCAGCGCGATCGCGTCCGGGTCGTGGTTCACGGCCACGTCGACCGGCCGCCCATGCGCCGCCTGCAGCGCACCTGACGCCCCGCCGCCGCCCGCGAACAAGTCGACGATCGCGCCGGTGAAGAGGTCACGCATCCGCCGCCTCCAACCGATCCGCCTTCACGCCGACCGCGACGAGCACCTCGACCGGGCGCCGGCAGTGCTCGCACCGCCCGGCAACGATCCGGTGCTTCGCGGCCGGCGCGGTCCCGACGCCGGCTTCGGTCAGGTTCGACCGGCACTTCGGGCACGCGCTGCACGCGAACATCGTTGAGGGACGCCGCGCACGGCGGGCCGCGAGCACGCAGTCCCGGCCGCAGTACCGGGGCAGATGGCCGGGAGCCCGGCGGATGCACACGAACTCGACGCCGCACGTCTGGCGCGCGATCACCGGCCGCGTCGGGATCAGCAACACGCGCGCGACCCGCCGAGCGGTGTTCCGGCGGAGGCGCACCTCGGGCCGCGCGAGGTAGTTGCGCTGGTAGATGGCGTCGCAGAGCTTCTTGAACTCGCGCTTCTCGCGCTGGTGCCGCCAGTCGGCCATCCGCGCCGACTTGCCGACGAGGAACCCCGCCCGCTCGCTGTAATCGAGGTCGATCACAGCCGCGCCACGAGCGCCCGGCAGTACTCGACCGGCAGGATCACGCCCGGCCCCTCCGCGCCCTCGCGCAGGTACCGGATCGCGTCGGCGGCGAGCGACGGGCGGACGGGCTCGGTGGCCGTCTCGGCGACCGGCTCGGCCTTCCGGCGCTTCGTCGGCCGCTCGTCGGGCACCTGCGAGGCGAGCGCGACCGTCCGGCCGTTGCGCTCGGTCGGTCCGGCGCCGATCGCGGCGAGGTCCGAGAGCAGCGGCGAGAGCGACTCGTAGCCGAGCGCCTCGCGCAGGTCCGACCGGGTCGCCGGTCCGTGCACCTCCAGGTGCGCGCGCAGGCGGATCCGCCGCGCCTCGATGTTGTCCTTCGTGTCCCTCGGCATTCCGGTCTCCGTCCGCGGCTCCGGCCGCTTGAACAGGTCCTCGCGGACCGTGGTGATCACCGCGTCGCCCCGGAACGCGTCCGCGCGCGTCGAGGCGTTCTTCACGTCCGCCACCGGCGTCACGTCCACGTCCGGCACGCTGCCGTCCCAGAGGCGGGCGTTGCGCGGCTTCTCGCGTTCGAGCTCGATCAGGGGCCGGATCACGACGCGGCCTCGCGGTCGTCCTCGGCGTCGCGCGACGTCAACGCCGCCGGGTCGAGCGCCGTACACGCCGCGCACCACGGGCACATGGGCTCGCCGCCGACGAGCAGCAACGTCGCGGGGACGTGGCACGTACAGCGACTCGCGGGCTCGTGCGCGCCGTCCGGGCCGTTCAACATGTCGGACATCGTCGACTCCGTCCCACGTGGGGCATCGGGTAGGCGTGGGACTCTAAAGGAAAGCCGCACGACTGTCAAACATCATCCGCGCACGCCCTCGGGGTGGCACTTCTTCCACTTCAGGCCCGAGCCGCACGGGCACGGCTCGTTCCGCTCCGAGCCCGACGGGCGCCGGAGCGTCCCCTTCGCCGCCGCCTCCTCGCCGACCATGAGCTCCACGCCCGGCGGCAGGGCGATGTCGTAGCCCTGACCGCACCCCGGGCACTTCGCGTGGTAGCTGTGGCGGAAGGTGTGGTCCTCGAGCTTCGCGAGCCCGGATGCCTGCATGTCCTCGGCGCGAATGACCGCAGTGCAGCGACGGCAGGCGAACGTCGGCTCGAGGCGGCGGACACGGGACTTCTCGGCGATGGCGACGGCGGAGGCGAGTTCGCTCATGGATTCCTGATCCTTTCGAGGGCGTGTGCGACCGCCTTTCGCCGGGCTCCGGCGAGGGATCGGTCTTGGCCGCGGGCCTTCCGGCGCCGGCCGACGTGGACTTCCCAGACGAACGAGCCCGCATGCGCGTACGCGACCGCGCGGATGGATCGAAGACGGCTCGCCTCGCGGGCGACGACGACGGTCCAGAGGCGTCCCGTCCACACCATCGCCGCGACAAGCGCCTCGACCGCGCCCGAGTCCGGCCCCGGCGCCGGTCCTACGGACGCCTTGCCGGAGGCGCCCGACCCCGCCTCGGCACCATTGCCGGACGGGACGACGTCGGGGCCGGACTCGGGCGCGGGCGGGTTCACGTCGTGCCTCCGGCGATCACCTGGAACGGGGGCGCGTGCTGGCCGGCGCGCACGAGCGGTAGGCGCAGGAGCTCGGGCGTCGGCACATACACGCGGACGCGGTGCCCGCCGATGCGCTCCCGGGCGCCGCGCGTGAAGCCCATGCCGGCGAGCACCGACGCGATCTCGCGCTCGGTCGCGGGCGTCAAGTCGCCGGGGCTCTTCCCGAGGGCCTGTTCGGCGACCGTCGACACCCACACCGTGCCGGGGCGCTTCTCGGGCGCGATCGCACGCCACCACGCGGCGACGCGGTCGGCCACGGCGCTCGTGCGGACGCGCGAGGCGGTGACCTGCCGGAGCGTCAGCTCGTCCTCGACCTCGAAGAACCACTTCGTCCCGGCGCGGTAGAGCGCGACGGCCTCGGCCCAGAGCTGGTCCCGGTCGCGCTCGAGGGCGGCGATGTCGATGCGCTCTCCGACGCGCACCGGCCACCACCGGCGGATGCCCTTATTGCTCGTGAGCCAGTCGTCGTCCTCGGTCGTGCCGACGAAGACGCACCGACGCGCCTTGTTCGCGATGGTCGCGGCGTAGGGCGGGCGGTAGACGTCCTCCCGGGTCGTCAGGAAGGCGTTCATCGACTCGCGCGAGCGGCCGTTCATGATCGAGGCGAGTTCGGCGAGCTCGATGATCCACGAGCGCGCCGCGACCATCTTCGTGTCCTTGTCGGCGAGGTCCACGGACGCGACGGTGTAGAACGGCCCGCCGAGCGCCGCGAAGAAGCTCGACTTTCGCCGGCCCATTTCACCCTCGAACACGAGCACCGTGTCGACCTGGCACCCGGGCTCGAGCACGCGGGCGACGCAGGACACGATCCACTTCGTGCCGATCTCGACGAGAAGCCGCTCGGCCTCGCCCGGGGGCAGGTCGAGGTCGGAGTCGAGCGAGCCGTGCACGTAGTCGAGGAGCAGGCGGTCGGTGCGGAACACGCCGTCCCACGTGAGGCCGTTCAGGTAGTCGAGGAGCGGGTCGAAGGCGTTCCCGCGAGCGACGAGCAGCAGCGTCGCCTTCACGTCCGCGACGGCGAAGCGCACGTCGAAGTGCTCGGCCATCCAGTTCGCCACGGCCTGCGGCAGGACCTCAAGGTCACGTTCCGGCGCGGGGAGCGGCCCACCCACGACTTCGATCGAGCTCGTGAGTGCGTTCCAGCGGATCACGCCGCGCCAGTCCGGCACGTGGTCGAGCAGGAGCCGCAGGTTCAGCGGGTCCGGCGAGAGCGCCGGAAGCCGACCCTCCTTCGCCGGGACGAGCTTCAGCTTCGTCTTCCAGTGCTCGTCGTCCTCGTCGTTCGCCTTCGGGCTCGGGTCGGCCGCCGAGGCGGCGTCGTAGGCCTCACGGTGGGCCTGCGGCATGAGCTCGCGCGGCACGACCGAGAGTAGGTGGTGGCGGACGGCGAGGTCCTGGGCGACGCGCTGTCGGTCGCTCTCGTCTCGCCTGCGAGTCGCGCGGGCGAAACAGTCCTCGGCTTCGGCCCGCCAGTGCGCCTCGCCCTCGGGGTGCGCCATGCCGACGACGGAGCGGCGAACGAGTTCGTAGGCCACCGGCGGCGGCGTGCCGGCCGGCAGTGACACGGCCAGGATCGACATGACTGCGTTCAGCGTCCGGTCCCGCTCGCCGGCAGGGGCGAGGGGCTCACCGTCGAGCACGCGCCCGAGCCACGCCGCACGCGCGTCCTTCGCGCGGGTGTATTTCGTGCGCTGGGCCTTCACGGCCGCTTCGAGCGCCTGCAGGTCGTAGGCGGCGGGGTCGACCGGCGGCGCGGGCGGCGTCGTTTCGCTGAAATTGTCGCTGGATTCCGGCGACGCCTGCACCTCGACGAGCGGTACGCGAGGCGCCTGCACGGCGTCCACGTCGAGCGCCTCGCCGGGCATGTCGTAGGCGAGGAACTGGCCGAGACGCCGCTCCGGGATGCGGGGCGTGTAGTAGAGGCGCGCGGGGTCCTTGCACGCTTCGTCGAGCGGCACGGCGCCGAGTCCCAGGAACGCCCGCGCGGCTTGCCAGAACGACGGCCAGTCCGCTCCCGGCACCGGGCGTGACAGGGCGATTACGACGCGCAGCGCCGCCGCGTCGGGCCTCGACGGGGGGCGATGGGAGTGGGTCGAGTGCGCGACGTAGGCCCGGCCCTCAAGTGCCGCGAACACCGTGCGGATCTGCGCGGCCGTGAGACCGTCGAGGTCGAGGACGAGCGCCGAGACGTGCTCGACGTTCTCGTTTCTGCGGCTCGTGCCGGCGCGCAGGGCGCCCGGCGACCACGAGAAGCCGTCCTTCTCGGGGCACTCGCCGCCCGCGGCCTTGTCGCAGTCGCACGGCGTCGGCACGGGGGTCGTGAGCAGCTCGGCGAGCTCACGCCACGTGGTCGTCCTCCGCTGGCCCGCAGGCTTCTTCTTGGAGGCGTAGAAGGTGACGTCGAGCGACGCCGTGTCCAGGATCATCCGTCCCTCGAGAGGTAGCGGCTGGCGGGGTGTGGTCAGCGGTCCGTCGGCTGGTAGACGGTGGTGCGCTGGGCTGTGTCGTACACCGGCCGCAGGCGCGCGGGGAAGGAATCGCTGTCCTGCGCGAGGGCGGTGAGGACGTCGTCCGCGATCGGGGCCGCGTCGACGTGCGGCGGCAGGAGCGTCCGCACGAGCTCGGTCGCGCGCTCACGCGTCACGTGGCCGGCCGTCTTGGCTTCGGCGAGGAGCACGCCGGCGAGGGAACGGGGCGAAAGAACCGCCGCCCGTGCCGCCGCCGCCACGATCGCGGTCGGGGTGATGGGCGTCGAGCCGTCCGTGCGCGCCTCGCGCAGGGTCTCGAGCCGCAGGAGGGAGCGAAGCGCGGGCGGGGTGTAGATGGAGACGGTGGCCATGCCCCGGACGTCTAGCATGCCAAGCGCACGCGCGCAAGCGTGGCCTTTGTGCCACGGCACGGGGCGTGGCTGGACCGGATTGGACCGCAGTGGACCGGTGGTGGTCCAGTGGTGGTCCACGCGAAATCCTGAGTGTTTCCGCACGGTTACGGCACGGTCGGACCGATGGACGGACTGGACCACCCCCTTCTATAACCCCTTAGAGAGTCGTCTCTAATATATACATGTATGTAATACACGCAAGGCATATTACAACGATAGGAAGCGTATATTACATACCAAGCCATATTAGTGACGGTGCATAGTAAGGTGTTAGGAACGCCGTTTTTCGGTCCCGGCGGTCCACGGTGTGCCAACCCCGCGAAACGACTCAGGAAATAAGTGGACCACCACGTGGACCGCCACTTTTTGCCCCGCGTCCACGGTCCACGGACTGCGGCATCGGTGCCACGGCAATCGGCTCGCGCTCGGGCACCCGTGCCGGTGGCCGGCGCGTGCCCTGTTGCCGTCGGTGTCCCTGACGTTTTAGAGTCGTCGCCTGCGGGTTTGAAGGTCGTTCTCTTGACGCTGTCACAAGCCAACGCGCGTCTACCGTCGACCACCTCGCGCGAGGCGCCACGTGCCCCACGCCAAGACGATCAAGATCCACCGGGTGACCGACGCGAGCCGCGCGAGGGTCGAGACGGCCATCGCTTGCGGCCTCACCCAGCCCGAGACCGCGCGGCTCATCGGCGTGAGCCTGAGCACCCTGCTCGAGAAGTACCCGGACGAACTCACCCTCGGTGCGCAGAAGGCCAACATGGTCGTCGCGCAGCAGCTCTATCGGGTCGCTTCGGGCCGGAACAAGAAGGCTGACGTCCGCACCCAGGTACAGGCCGGCATCGCGTGGCTGAAGATGCGCGGCGGGGCCGCGTGGCAGGAGGGGCCGTCCGTGGTCGTGAACGCGGGCCCGAGCGCGAACGTCGACGTGAAAGCCGTCCTCGTGAACCTGCAACACCTGCCCGACGACGAGCTCCGAGGCCTCGCGGACGCCCTCGCGAAGGTGCTCCCCGCCCCGGACGACAAGCCGTGACCGCCCCGGCCCTCGCCGCCTCCCTGTCGAGCCTGTCGCCCGCGGCCTTGCGTGCGATCGCGGAGGCGGCGCGTGCCGAGCGTGCGCGCCGGAGCCTGCACGAGTTCGTGCGGCAGGGCTGGGGCCTCGTCGAGCCCGCCGCGCCGTTCGTCGACGGCTGGCACGTCGGCGCCATCTGCGCGCACCTCGAGGCCGTCACGCGCGGCGAGATCAACCGCCTGCTCGTGAACGTGCCGCCCGGCCACGCCAAGTCCTTGATCGTGTCCGTCCTGTGGCCCGCCTGGATCTGGACCCAGCAGCCCTCGTTCCGCGGCATGTTCGCGTCGTACGCCCTCGACCTCGCCGTGCGCGACTCGGTGCGGTGCCGCGACCTCGTGGAGAGCGACTGGTACGTGAAGCACTTCACGACGCACACGGACTCGCGCGGCGCTTCGTACACGTGGAGGCTCAAGGACGACTCCAACGCGAAGGACATGTTTGCGAACACGGCGTCGGGCTTCCGCCTCGCGCTCGGCGTCGGCGGCGCATCCACTGGCTTCCGTGCGGACTTGGTTTCCGTGGATGATCCGCTGAACGTGAAAAAGGCGGCGAGCGACGTCGAGCGTGAGAGCGCGATCGTGTGGTGGGACCGCGCGATGTCGTCTCGCTTCAACGACATGACCCGACAGCGGCGCGTGATCATCATGCAGCGCCTGCACCAGAAGGACCTCGCCGGCCACGTCGAGGCGCAGGGCGGGTACGAGATCCTCCGGCTCCCGAGCGAGTTCGAGCCCTCGCGCCGGTGCGTGACGTACGTGCGCCTGCCGAACGAGGCGGGCGAGCTCGTGCGCGTGGAGCTGTTCCGCGACCCGCGCACCGAGGCCGGCGAGCTGCTGTTCCCCACGAAATTCCCGGCGGAAGTGATCGAGCAGGCGAAGAAGGACCTCGGATCGGACTACGCCGCGCAGCACCAGCAGCGCCCCGTCGACGCGGCCGGCGGGATCTTCAAGCGGTCGCATTGGCGGTTCTGGAAGCCCGACGGCGTCGGTGCCGACGAGCAGGCCCCGCGCCCGGACGGCTGCTACACGGGCCCCGCGCGTCCGCTGCCGGCCACGTTCGACCGCACCGTCCTGAGCCTCGACGCGAACTTCAAGGGCGTGCAGGCGAAGGGCAACGACCCCGTCGTGTTCGTCGTGATCGGGTGCAAGGGCGCCGACCGCTTCGTGCTCGACCGCGTGCGGCTGTTCGTGGGCTTCAACGAGACGCTCGCCCACTTCCGCATCCTCGTGAAGAAGTGGCCGCGGGCACTCAGGCGCCTCGTCGAGGACAAGGCGAACGGCTCCGCGATCATCGAGACCCTGCGCGACGAGATCGGCGGGATCATCCCGGTCGAGCCCGAGGGCGGGAAGGAGGCCCGCGCGCACGCGGTCGAGCCGCAGGTGGCCGGCGGGAACGTCTACCTGCCGGACGGCGCCCCGTGGCTCGAGGAGTGGGTGGACGAGTTCGCAGTGTTCCCGCGCGGCGAGCACGACGACCAGGTCGACGCCCTGACGCAGGCCCTCGTGCACCTGATCGAGCCCGACGGGGTCCAGCGCCTGCGCGCCCTCGCCTCCCGGTGATAGGGTCCGTGGACCATGAGCGATCCGAAGAAGCGCCTTGACGGCTTCCAGAACGTCCTGACCGGCCTGAACACCCTGCGCGACAAGCGCCGCGGAGTCACGACCGAGCGCGCGACCATGCTCCCCGGCGACGCCGAGGAGGCGTGGGTCTCGGACTGGCTGCTGCAGCGCATCGTCGAGGTCCCGGTCGACGACATGCTCCGCTCCGGCCTGTCTGTGAAGATCGCGGCCCTCGACGGCGACAGCACCGAGCCGGAGCAGTCGAGCGACCCGGAGCCCGAGCCGCTCGTGCCTCGCACGGACGCGGACGCCCCTCCGGTGCCGATGCTCGCCCCGGCCCCGAAGCCGAAGCCCGGCGTCATCGAAGTGGACGACGCTCCGCACGTCGTCGCCGAGCAGATGAACGCGGCGCTCGACGACTTGGGCCTCGTCATGGCCCTCGCCGAGGCGAAGAAGCTCGAGCGCGGCACCGGCGGGTCGCTGATCCTGATCGGTGCGTTCGACGGCGCGGCGTCGCTTGAGGAGCCGCTCGACGAGGAGTCGATCGAGAGTGTCTCGTTCCTGACCGCGTTCTCGGCGTTCGAGGCGCGACCCGTCGCCTACTACAGCGACCCGAAGGCCCGCGCGTACGGCCGGCCGCGCGTGTTCCAGGTGAACGCGCAGATCATGCCCACCATGTACGCGGGCACGTTGCCGATGGCGGCGAACGTGCCGGTGGTGAACCCGATCCTGTACGTGCACGAGTCGCGGGTCGTGTGGTTCCCCGGCATCCAGTCGACCCGCCGGGAGCGCATGCGGCGCGGCGGCTGGGGGCAGTCGATCGTGGAGCGCGTGTACGAGCCCGCCGCCGACTTCCGCATGGGCAACCAGTCCGCCGCCGCGCTCCTGCAGGACTTCGCGCAGGCGGTCATCAAGATCAAGGGGCTTGCCGAGCTGTTCCAGTCGAACGACGAAGCGACGTTCCGCGCGCGCCTCGAAGGCATCGACCTTGGCCGGAGCGTCCTCCGCGCGATGGTGATCGACGCCGAGGAGGAGTTCGAGCGAAAGCCGACCCCGATGACGGGTCTTCCCGAGACGCTCGACCGCCTTGCGAACCAGCTCTCGGCGGCGTGCGAGATCCCGGTGACGCGCCTCCTCGGTCAGGCCCCGGCGGGCCTCAACGCGACCGGCGACGCGGATATCCGGGCCTACTACGACATGCTCGCCGCCGTGCGTGCGAGCAGCGTGCTCCGGCAGGCCGAACGCATCGTGCGGCTCGTGTTCCGGTCGAAGGCCGGGCCGACGAACGGCGTTGAGCCCGCGTCGTGGTCGATCCAGTTCCCGCCCCTGTGGCAGCAGACCGCCGCCGAGCGCGCCGCCGAGCGCAAGACGATCGCGGAGACGGACCAGATCTACATCAACGCCGGTGTCCTCACGCCCGAAGAGGTCGCCGCCTCGCGCTTCGCGGGCGACGAGTGGAACCCGGAGACCACCCTCGACCTCGAGGGCCGTCGCCTGCAACACGAGGCCGACGAGGAAGCCGTCGCGAACCGTCCGGCACCGCCCACCCCGCCCGGCGCCGCGCCCGCCCCCGAGAACGCGCCGGAGTAGCCCGTGCCCGTCCTGCCCGATGTCTCGCGCCGCCGCGCGCACGCCCTCGCCCTCGTGCGGGTGCTGCGCGCGCACGCCGTGAAGAAGCCGCGCACGCGCCGGATGCCGCGGCAGGTCCCGCCGCTCGCCTTGGAGCGCGCGTACGGCACCGAGATCGGGCGCTACGTCGACCTCGTGCGCGCGATCATCGAGCGTGAGCTCCTGCCCGAGCTGCCCTCGATCCTCGACGAGGCCCGGCGCACGCGCGAGGACGCCGCGCGGGCGGACGCGGCCGGCACGCGCATCCGGGACATCTTCCGGCGCATCGCGAACGCCGCCTTCGACCTGCTCTCGCCGTTCGGCCTCGACCGGCTCGCCGAGGCGTTCGCCGACCGCACCCAGGCGTGGAACCGCAAGGAGCTGAAGCGGCAGGCCGAGGCCACGATCGGCGTCGACGTGTTCGCCAACGAGCCCGACCTCGCCGCGCTCACCGCCGACTTCGTTGCCGAGAACGTCGCGCTCATCCGCACCGTGCCGACGCGGTACCTCGAACAGACCGAGGGCATCGTCCTTCGAGGCGTCACGAGCGGAGCGCTCGCGCGCGACATCGGCCAGCAGCTGCAGGACGCGACCGACGTGGCGAAGCGCCGGGCGCAGCTCATCGCGCGGGATCAGGTCGGCAAGTTCTACGGGCAAGTCAACAAGGCCCGGCAGGCGAAGGTCGGCGTCGAGACGTACACGTGGCGCACCGTGCACGACAACCGCGTGCGGCCCGAGCACGAAGAGCGCGACGGCAACGAATACGCATGGACACAGGCGGCCGCCGAACGCCTCGGCGTGGAGTACCTGCCGCCCGAGGAACAGCCCGGCCAGCCGATCAACTGCTTCCCCGGCGACACGCCTGTGTGGTCACCGAGCCCTGTACGTGTAGCGTACCGGCGCTGGTTCGACGGCGAACTGACCGTGCTTGTTACGGACGCGGGTGAAGTTCTCCACGCCACACCAAACCACCCGGTACGGACGCCCGAAGGCTGGGTCGCCGCGCATCTTGTCGAGGTCGGCGAGCACGTACTCAAGGCACCCGGCCAACGCCGAGACCTTGCTGTACGTGACCCAGAATGTGCGGATCCCACGATCGAAGAGATCCATCGTGCGGCGTGCGCGCTCGGTGTCGTTCATCGGGTTCATGGTGCCGCAGCGGGGTTCCACGGCGACGGATCCGACCAGCAGGTCGATGTTGTAGATGTGGACTGGAGCTTGGGCGTCGAACTCGATCCCGGCTTCGCGAAGCGCGTTTGCGACAAGACGCTCGCCGGGACCGACCAGACGGGATCGGACTTGGGCGCGGCGTACCTTGCACTCCTCGGTGTCCGACTGGCCTCGGCGCGCGGCGTGGGCGGCCTCGGTGAGTTGCTTGCGCTCCTCGGCGCTGGCGTTCGTCATGCGGACGGTCATCGCTTCGCTGCGGTTGCGCGGCTTGACGCCGTCGCTGACCAACTGGTTTCGGACGGTCGCGCGGCTGACGCCGAAGTGCTGCGCCATCTTCTTCACGCTCCACCCGTCGGCGTGGAGCTTCGCAACCATGTCGCGCGGGTACTCGCGGGCATTGTGCGCGGGGCGCTTGTGGCGGGGGATCACGAACCCGCGTTCACGCAGGAGGACGCTGACGCGATCCGGGGTCCGGCCGATGGCGGCGGCAGCCTCCTTCAGCGTGAGGCCGGAGATCATGAGTTCGCGCGCGTGATCGAGAAGCGAGTCGTCCGTTGGGCGGGACATGTGTTCAACCTCGGCACCGGGTTCGGTTGGTATGTAGCGCGGAACCTGATTGTGCACAACTGCCGGTGCTCTGCGGAGCCGAACGTCGACCGCCTCCTTGAGAGCCTTTGACGTTTGATTGTGTAGCCCTGCGGCGTGTCTGTAGAGTCCCCCGCCGATGCGCTACCTCGGCTCCATCGTCGTCCCGAACGGCACGTCGAAGGACAACTCGACGACCGCGACCCCGTTCGCGCTCCCGAAGACGGCGTGCGCGCTCGTGTTCGTGCCGTCGGCGACCGGCCTGCTCCTGCGCTACGGCAGGGCGGCGGACGTCACGAGCGACGACATCGGCCTCGGCACCGGGCCGCTTTCGGCCCCCTGGGCGGGGCGCGACTCCGGGCTCGTGGGCCTGAAGAATCCGACGGGCGGCTCGATCACGTGCAAGGTGTACGCGACCGACTACCCCGGCATCCCGACCCTCGTCTGACGATTCCCGGCCCGGCACGGGCAGGAGTGACACCACATGGCCACCGGCGCTCGCCAGCTGCTCTCCCGCGTGTTCGGCCGCCTCACGCCGTTCACGCCCGGCGGGGACGTCGTCCTGAACGAGGACGGCACGTTCACCGTCACGAACGCGGCCCTCGTCAAGAGCGGCGCGGCGGTCGCCAAGACCATCTCCTCGGGTGCGTTCGCACTCACGACCGGCAAGGGCTTCTACGTCGTCGACGGCGAGGGCGCGGCGGCGGACAACCTCGACGCCATGACCGGCGCGGTCGAAGGCACCGAGATCACGCTCCGCCCGGCGAACGCCTCCCGCGCGATCACCCTTCGGGACGTGAGCGTGTCGAGCGCGAGCGCCGACGGGATCTACACCCCCGCGCAGAAGTCCGTGGTGCTCACCCAGACCAACGACTTCGCGAAGCTCAAGCGGGGCGCGACGCACTGGACGCTGACCTCGTACAAGACGCAGGCGGCGGACCTCGGCAGTGCGCGCCTGAAGTTCTTCAAGTCGACCGAGCAGACCGGCACCGGCTCAAGCCAGAACATCGCGCACGGCCTCGGCGTCACGCCGGTGCTCACGTGGTACTCGGTCACCGACGCCGGCAGCACCTACGTGCTCGCCGAGGGCACGCACGACAGCACGAACCTGAAGGTCACGGTCACGAGCGGGAAGAAGTTCATCGCGTACGCGATCGCGCCCTAAGCGGGCGGCACGACAGCGCGGGAAACGGAGCGGACGGTGGCGCAGCGGTACGACGTCGGGGAGCTCAAGAAGCCGGTCCGCATGGACAACGGCTGGCTCCGCGTCGACGGCCTGCTCACGCGCTCCGGCGTGTTCCCCTACCGCAACGCCGACGGCTCGACTCGCCTCGAATACCGGCCCCCGGACGAGGTGTTCCGCGCGGACAGCCTGGAGTCGTTCGCCCTCGTGCCGTTCACGAACGACCATCCGCCCGAGGTCTTGAACGCGAAGAACACGAAGACCTACGCGGTCGGATCGATCGGCGAGAACGTGCGACGCGACGGTGACCACGTCCGCGCGCAGATCCTCGTGACCGACGCGGCGACAGCCGAGCAGATGATGGGCGGCAAGGTCGCGCTCTCGTGCGGCTACAGCTGCGACGTCGACATGACCCCCGGCGAGGTGGGCGGCGTGCGCTACGACGCCGTCCAGAAGAACATCCGCGGCAACCACGTCGCCCTCGTCGACATCGCCCGTGCCGGTCCCGCCGCGAAGGTGCGGATGGACGCCGGCGATGCCGTGCAGGTCCCGAACGAAACCCCCCGCCCGGACCCCACGGGCACGAAGGAGAGCCCCATGCTCGTGAAGTTCCGCGTCGACGGCGTCGAGGTCGAGGTGACCGAGACGGCCAAGCAGGTGATCGAGAAGCAGCTCACCGGCCTCACCGCCCGCGCCGACAAGGCGGAGGCGGACCTCGTGAAGGCGACCGCCCGCGCGGACGCCGCCGAGGCCGCTCGCGTGCAGGAGAAGGCCCGCGCGGACGCCGCCGAGGCCCCCGCCCGCATCCGCGAGGCCGTCAAGGCGCGCGTCGAGCTCGAGCGCACGGGCGCGAAGGTGCTCGGCAAGGACTTCAAGGCCGACGCCTCCGACGTCGACCTCAAGGTCGCGATCGTCGAGAAGGTCGACGGCGTGAAGCTCGATCCCGAGAAGCTCAAGGTGCCGGCGTACCTCGACGCCCGGTTCGACTCCGCCGTCGCCCGCGCCAAGCCCGCCGACGGCATCGCCGACGAGCTGAAGGCGTCGGGCCTCGTGCCGGAGAAGCGCGTCGACGGCGCCGCCCCCGTCGACCCGAACGACGTCGCCGCCGCCGCCGCCCGCATGGACGCCTTCGTGTCCGGTGCGTGGAAGCGCAAGCCCACCGCCTCCGACGAGTCCGACGAGGGCTAGTCCCCAGCACCACCACACCGAACCGTCCGCTGCCTGCGGACAGCCCCCTGACGGGCAGGAGCACCACATGTCGCAGACCACCTCCCCGACCGCGATGACCTACGCCATCGAGGGCGGGCTGTACCAGGAGAGCCCGGACCCGCTGATCGACTCGGGCGTGAACGAGGAGGGCTCGAACGCGATCGCGTTCGGCACCTTCGTCGCGCGTGGCACCACCGAGCGCGGCGTGATCCAGCCGGCCGGGGCCACCGACGCCGCGAAGCTCTGCGGCATCGCCCTGCACTCGCACGCCTACGCGAAGGCGTACGACGGCACCACCGCCACCGGCGACCTGTCCTCGACGGGCATCCTGCCGAAGGCGAAGGTGAACGTGCTGCGCCGGGGCCGGGTGTGGATGAAGGCCGAGCAGGACCTCTCGCGCGGCGACCGCAGCCTCCGCGTCCGCCACACGGCCGGTGCCGGCGGCTCGACGATCGGCGCGCTCCGGAAGGACGCCGTCGCGGGCGAGACGATCAACCTCTCCGGCTCGGCCGAGGTCATCGTCGGCGCGTCGGCCGGCTCGTTCGTCGTGATCGAGCTCGACATGGAGAACGGCATCGGGTCGGTCGACACCTAGTCCCGCCCTCCGGGGCCTCGGCGGCGTTCGCTTCGGCGGGTGCCACGAGGCTTCGGTGAAGCGGCCCGGCCACGCTGCCGGACCTCTTCACCGGGGATCCCCCCGAAGAGGCACCCACACGCACCGCGCGTGGACGCGGTCGAGGAGAGCACGATGGACATGCTGCAGCGCAAGAAGGTGCGCTTCGACCGCGCCGCGATCGAGGCGAGCGTCACCCGGGACAACCGGCTCGACGCCGGGGAGAGCGCGTTCTTCGCCCGCCAGCTCGAGCAGATCGCGGCGAAGACGTACGACATCAAGTACGCCGAGCTGAAGTCGCTGAAGTTCCTGCCCGTGGACACCAGCATCAACCCCGGCGTCGAGGCGTACACCTACCGCCAGTTCGAGCTCTTCGGCGTCGCGAAGATCGTCGCGGACTACGCGAAGGACTTCCCGAACGCGAACGTGAACGGCAAGGAGTTCACGAGCAAGATCAAGTCGCTCGGCGCGGGCTACGGCTACTCGATCCAGGAGATCCGCGCCGCGGCGTTCGCGCAGATGCCGCTCGACCAGGCGAAGGCGAACGCGGCCCGGCGCGCGATCATGCAGGGCCACGACAACATCGCCCGCGACGGCGACTCGACGAACGGCCTCACCGGCTTCCTCGGCCTGTCGAACACCACCTCGTTCGTCGTGCCGAACGGCGCGGCGGGCACGGCGACGTGGGCGACGAAGACCCCCGACGAGATCGTCGCGGACCTCAACGGCATCGCGAACGGCATCGTGTCGAGCACGAAGGAGATCGAGGTCCCCGACACGATCCTGCTCCCGATCGCGCAGTACACGTACATCGCGTCGCGCCGCATGGGCGACGGCGACTCGACCACGATCCTCAAGCACTTCCTGATGTCGAACCCGTACATCAAGACGGTCGAGAGCTGGTACGCGCTCACCGGCGCGGGCTCGGGCGGCACCGACCGCATGGTGTGCTACCGCAAGGACCCCGACGCCGTGCGCTACCTCGCGCCGGTCGTGTTCGAGAGCTTCCCGCCCGAGCTCGAGGGCATGCAGTACTCGGTGGCGTGCCACGGCCGCTCCGGCGGCGTCGTGTGCCCGTACCCGCTCTCCGTGAGCTACGGCGACGGCATCTAGCCCGCCCGCGGACAGCAGGCGTGCAGAGAGACGCCCGGTTCGGCTACGATGGCCGGGCCGGGCGTCTCCCGTTTCGAGGACCGCAACGAGCGTTCGTGCCCGGTGCTCGCGGATCCTCGTCGGAACCACCATGCAGACCGTGAAGGTCAGGAACACGCAAGCCCGCCTCGTGAACATCATGGACCCCGGTCCGATGATCATGGGCGCCGACGGCAAGGCGAAGCGGTCGCCGTCCGTGAACGTGCGGACGCTGAAGCCGGGCGTCAACCTCGTGCCCAAGGAGACCGTCGAGTTCAACCGCTCGAACGTGGTCTTCAAGCACCTCGAGGAGACCGGCGGGCTCGTCGTCGAGGAGGAGGTCGGCGAGGACATCGCGAAGTCGATCGCCTCCATGAAGCCCGCCGACGCCGTGAAGCTCGTGCAGCAGACGCTCGACGTGGTCCTGCTGGAACGCTGGCAGAGCGACCCGGCGACCTCGCCGAAGGTCCTCGCCGCGATCGCGACGCAGCTCGAGAAGATCGAGTCGATGGGGCCGCAGAAGCCCAAGGAGTAAGCCGTGGCCGTCTCGTGGTCCGACGTCACCGCCATCGCCCCGCCGCTCTCGGCGGTGCCGTCGGGCACGCAGACGGTCATCCTCGCGGCCGTTTCCGCGCAGCTCTCGAACGCGAGCTACTGGCCGACGACGGCCCTCTACGAACTCGCGCAGAAGTACCTCGCCGCCCACATGGGCACGCTCTACCTGCGCTCGAACGGCGGGGGCGACGCCTCCGGCGGGCCGGTCGCGAGCGAGTCGGTCGGCGACGTGTCGGTCTCGTACATGACCGTCCCCGCGAAGGACGCGGCCGACGCCTGGTACACGCTCACGCCGTGGGGCCTCGCGTTGCAGGCCCTGTCGCTTCGCAGCGTCATGCGACGCGGGCCGATGGTGGTGTGACATGGCCCGCCGTATCGGTGCCGCTGCCGCCCTGATCGACCGCGACCTTGGCTGGCGTCGCCTCATGGACATCCAGCGCGGCCTTCGCGGCGGCGACCACTACGCGAAGGTCGGCGTACTCGCAGCCGCACCGGTGCCGGACGACGAAGCACCCGAGTTCACGATGGCGTCGCTCGCCGCCGTGCACGAGTTCGGCTCCGAGGACGGCCGGATCCCCGCGCGCCCGTTCATCCGCGGCGGTATCGACGCCGGGCGCGAGCGCATCGTCGGCGTCGCGAAGGTGGCCGTCGGCAAGATCTACGACGGCAAGCTCTCCGTCGACCGGGCCCTGAACATCATCGGCATGACGGGCGCCGCCGAGATCAAGAAGTACGTGACCGAGGGCGAGCAGGTGCCGCCGCCGAACGCGCCGTCGACCATCCGCGCGAAACTGAAGCGCGGCGCGTGGAACGACAGCCGCCGCAAGCGCAAGCCCGTCGATTCCGCGAAGCTCATCCGCACCCTGATCGACACCGGCCGCATGATCGGCTCGGTGACGTGGGTCGTCGTGGGCGGCGTGTCGAACACGATCGCGACCGCGCTCACCGGCGGCGAGCGGAGGGTCTCGTGAACCTCGCGCACGTCGTCTCCCGGTTCGGCTCGACGTACACCGTCACGCGCACGAGCGCGGCGACGTCGTACAGCGACGGCAAGCGGGCGACGCCTTCGACGTCGACCCTGTCCGTGACGGGCGTCGTGCAGCCCGTGCCGGGGCAGGAGCTGAACCGGCTTCCCGAAGGCCTGCGCGATCGGGACGTGCGCGTGTTCTGGACCACCGTCGCCCTGCAGGGCGGGTCGGCCGTCGAGCCCGACCGGGTCGCGATCGGCAGCGACACGTGGCAGGTCGAGGAGTGCCGGGACTGGACGGGCCTCGGGAACTACTTCCGCAGCATCATTCGGAAGGCGGGCTGAAGCCGTGGCGCTGAACTTCACCACCTTCGAGAAGGCCTTGCAGGACGCCGTCGTGCTCGCTGGCGGGCTCGCCGATGGCAAGGTCATCTGGGCCCGGCAGGACGGCACGCGCCCCGCCGCGCCCTACGTCACGCTCGACCTCACGTCGTTCTCGGTCATCGGCATCGACGGCACGCGCCACGACTACGACGCCGAGGCCGACCCGGGAGCCGAGATCACCCTGAAGCACGGCGGGATGCGCGAGTTCGGCCTGGCCGTCGTCGTGTTCTACGGCACGCTCGGCGCGGCCGGCGCGATGGCGCTCGCGGAGACCATCCGCACGAGCCTGTCGAAGGTGGCGGTGCGCGAGGTGCTCGACGCCGCGAACGTGTCCCTCTTCGACTTCGGCCGGGTGCTGAACCTCACGCAGGTCGTGAACACGGTCTACGAGGGCCGGGCCGTGTTCGAGCTCCGGGGCTACACGACGCAGGAAGTCACCGAGACGATCGGCTACATCCAGTCCGCCGAGATCGAGGGTACGATCAGCACCGTGACCACCGTCGAGACCGTCGACATCGGGAGCCCGCCGCCGTCCGGCGTCTGGGGCTCCGGCAACGTGTGGGGAGGCTGACCCGTGCCGGCGCTCATTCCAGGCGATTCGTCGCAGTACCCGACCGCGATCCAGACCCCGGTCGACGGCGACACGGCGAACGCCGCGTCCGTCTCCACGGGCCTCGCGCAACTCGCCGACCGCACGGCGAACCTGAACGCCCGACTCGTCTCAGGCGGCGGTGGCGGCGGGGCGCCGACCGACGCCACGTACCTCGTCGCCTCGTCGAACAGCACGCTCACGAACGAGACCGTTGTCCCCGCACAGGGCCTCACGTTCCTCGCCGCGACGGACGCCGCCGGGCAGCGCGATGCGATGGACCTCGGCGACTCGTCGACGAAGGACGTCGGCACGACCGCCGGGACGGTGGCTGCAGGCAACGACTCGCGGATCACCGGCGCCGCGCAGAAGGCGTCGAACCTCTCGGACCTCTCGAACGCCGCGACGGCTCGGACGAACCTCGGCCTCGCCGCCGTCGCCTCGTCGGGTGCGTATTCAGACCTGAGCGGGCGGCCGACGCTGGGTTCCGCCGCGGCTGCGGACACGGATGACTTCGACGCCGCCGGAGCCGCGTCAGCCGCGCAGAGCGCGAGCCTGCAGAAGTCGTCGAACCTCTCGGACCTCACCAGCGTCAGCACCGCACGGACGAACCTCGGTGCCGGCAGCCCGAGCGGGCTCGCCACGCTCGACTCCGGTGGCAAGGTGCCGACGACGCAGCTCCCGTCGGTCGCGATCACGGACACGTTCGTCGTGAACTCGCAGGCGGCGATGCTCGCGCTCACGGCCGAGCGCGGCGACGTCGCGATCCGGACCGACATCTCGACCTCGTTCATCCTGTCGAGCGACAACCCCGGCACGCTCGCCGACTGGAAGGAGCTGCTGACGCCGGCCGACGGCGTCACGAGCTTCAACGGCCGCACCGGCGCGGTGTCGCCCGCGCCCGGCGACTACACGGCGTCGGACGTCGGCGCGCTCGAGGTCGCATCGAACCTCGGCGACCTCACGGACACGGCGGCCGCCCGCGCGAACCTCGGGCTCGGTGACTCCGCCCCGCTCGACGTCGGCACGACCGCCGGAACGGTGGCTGCGGGCGACGACTCGCGGATCACCGGGGCGGCGCAGAAGTCCGCGAACCTCTCGGACCTCGCGAACGCCGCGACGGCACGGACGAACCTCGGCCTCGGCACGGCCGCGACCTATGCCGCGTCCGCGTTCGATGCCGCGGGTGCCGCCGCCGCCGCGCAGGCTGCGTCGCAGCCCCTCGACGCCGACCTCACGGCGATCGCCGCGCTGGCGTCCTCCGCGAACAAGGTGCCCTACGCGACGGGTTCGGGGACGTGGGCGCTCGCGGACTTCACGGCGGCGGGTCGCGCGCTCCTCGACGACGCGGACGCCGCGACGCAGCGGACGACGCTCGGGCTTGGAACGGCTGCGGTCCTGAACGCCCCAGCCTCGGGCGATGCCGCCTCGGGCGAGGTCGTGAAGGGCAGTGACACGCGGCTCTCCGACACGCGCACGCCGACCGACAACACGGTCGCCACGGCGAAGATCGTCGACGCTGCGGTCACGGACGCGAAGCTGCGGACGTCGGCTGCACTCTCCGTCATCGGCCGTTCCGCGAACAGCATCGGCAACGTGGCCGACATCGCGGCGTCGTCGGACGGCGACGTGCTGCGGCGCAGCGGCACCACGCTGGGATTCGGCGCGATTCCGCAGGCGAGCGTCACCGGACTTACCACGGACCTCGCTGGCAAGGCGTCGACCGGATCGGTCGGCTCGTCGGGCCTGACGATGGGTACCGGAAAGGTGCTTGGCCGCTCCACGTCAGGCAGCGGCGCGGTCGAGGAACTCACTCTCGGCAGCGGACTCTCGATCTCGGGCGGCGTGCTCGACGCGACGAGCAGCGGCAGCGGGCTCACGCAGAACCAGGTCCTCGCGCGGTCTTCATTCGGAGGCTTCTGAAATGGCGATCCACCTCACGGCAACCACGCAATCGCTCGAGGTCGACGTCGCGGGCGCGGGCAGCGTCTCGGTCGACGTCGTGGCCTCGTTCGTTGAGACGACATCGAGCGCGTTCACGCCCGGCACGCAGGTCACGACCTTCGCGGCGGCCGGCGCCAGCGCGGTTGTCTCCGCGCCGGGTGCGTCCAGCACGTATCGCGCCGTGAAGCAGATCGCGATTCGGAACAAGCACGCGACGGACACCGTGACCGTCACCCCGCAGCTCGACGTGAGCGGCACGAATACGCCGTTCCTCAGCACCACGCTGCTCGCGGGCGAGGCGCTCCACTACAACGACGGTCGGGGCTGGACGAAGCTCTCCTCCGGCGGCATCGAGCAGGAAGCGACGATCACCGGCCCGATCGACGTGCAGGTCTTCACGACCACGGGCTCGAACACGTGGACGAAGCCGACGTCGTTCACGCCGAAGATGGTCGAGGTGCTGCTCTGGGGCGCGGGCGGCGGCGGTGCCGGTGGCGGCTCGGCGGCGGCGGCCGCAATCAAGATGGGTGGCAGCGGCGGCGGCGGCGGCGCGCACAACCGGCGCACGTTCCGGGCCTCGGACCTCAGCTCGACCGAGACGGTCACGATCGGCGCGGGTGGTAACGGCGGTGCCGGCGGCGTCGTCGGCGGCGCCGCGGGATCGAACGGCAACCCGGGCGGCAACACGACCTTCGGCACGACGGTTCGCCTGACGGCCGGCGGCGGCGGCGCCGGGCTCGGTGGACAGGTCGCAGCCACGGCAGGGTCCGGAGGGTCGGGCGGCGGCACGGGCGGCGTCGGCTCCCTCGGCGTCACGTCGACGGTGGGCGGCGGCGGTCCGGGTACGAACACGGTCACGCCCTCGGGCGGCACGGGCGGCGGCACTTCGATCACCGCCGCGGGCGGCTACGGCGAGTTCGGCGGGGCGGCGGGCGGCGGGCACAACGCAACCCCGAGCGCGATCTCCGGCAGCGGCGGCGGCTCGCTCTACGGCGGCGGCGGCGGCGGATGTGGCGCCTCCACGACGGCGGTCCCGGCCGTCATCCCAGCGACCGCTGGCGGTGCCAGCAACACGATCACGGCGGGGACGGGCGGTGCGCTGGGCGGCTCGACGCCCCCCGCGGCTGGTTCGAACGGCACTGATGGAAACTCCGCCGTCGGCGGCTCCGGCGGCGGCGGCGGCGGGTCGAGCACCGCGGCGAACACCAGCGGCGCGAACGGCGGCAACGGCGGCACGCACGGCGGCGGCGGCGGCGGCGGCGGCGGCGGCAACACGACCGGCTCGAACACGGGCGGCAACGGCGGCAACGGCGGCAACGGCGCGGCGTACGTCTTCTCGTACTGACCAGGACCCCCGTAGCACCCTCCCGGACGACCTGATACCGTCCCGCCGCGCAGGGACGCCGAACCCCTCCCCGAGGTCCGCATGCTCTCCGATTTCGTCGAAGTTACGATCACCACGGTCTCGACGGTGCTCGCCCGCGCCGGGTTCGGCATCCCCCTGATCCTCTCCGCGAACATGACCACGACGGCGCGCACCGCCGAGTGCGCGAGCCTCGCGGAGGTCGACGCGGTCGCCGGGATCAGCACGTCGAGCCCCGAATACAAGATGGCCGAGGTGCTGTTCTCGCAGGCCCGCAAGCCCTCGAAGGTCATCCTCGGGCGCCTCGCGAACAAGCCCACGCAGACGTGGACGATCAGCGTCCCCACGGTGCCGTCGAGCGGCGTCGCGAACTCGACCGCGTACCAGTTCCTCGTCACCGCCCCGAACGACACGGCCGAGCAGGCTGTCTCGTACACGAGCGACTCGAGCGCCACGAACGCCGAGATCATCGACGGCCTGAAGGCCGCGTTCGACGCGCTCTCGATCAGCGGGATCGCGTCCTCGACCTCGGGCTCCGGCGACTCCAAGGTGCTGGTCCTCACGGCGAGCGCGTCGGGCACCGTGTTCTCGACCCGCGTGCCGGTCGCGCAGCGCGCGAACGTCTGGGTCGCGGCCTCGCACCCCGACCCGGGCTTCTCGGCCGACCTCACGGCGATCCGGAGCGAGAACGACACGTGGTACTGCGTCCTGAACCCGTGGCCGTCGAAGGGCTACACGGGCGCGATCGCCACCGCGATCGAGGCGCTCACCGACACGAACAAGATTCACGTCACCCGCACGAACGAGACCGAGACGATCCAGGCGACGAGCTCGAGCGGCGTCGCGCAGACGCTCGCGACCGCGAACCGCGAGCGTACGTCGGTGTTCTACAGCGACTACAACGACACCTACATCGACGCCGCGATCGCCGGGCTCATGCTGCCGACCGACCCGGGCTCGGAGAACTGGGCGTTCAAGACCGTCTCCGGCCCCGCCGCCGACACGCTCACGAGCACCCAGCGCGCGAACGCCCTGCGCTCGAACGCGAACGTGTACACGTCGACCGCGGGCGTCTCGATCACCCAGCTCGGCACCGTGGCGTCCGGCGAGTACATCGACGTGGTGCGCGGGCGCGACTGGCTCTCCGCGCGCCTCGCCGAGGACGTGTTCGGGCTCTTCACGAGCCTCGTCAAGGTCCCGTTCACCGACGCCGGGATCGCCCTCGTCGAGACGGCCGTGCGCGGCGTGCTGCAGGAGGGCGTGGCCGTCGGCCTCCTGTCGCCCGACCCCGCTCCCGCGGTCACCGTGCCGAAGGCGTCGGAGGTGTCCGCCGAGGACAAGGCCGCGCGCCTCCTGCCCGACGTCAAGTTCACCGCCACGCTCGCGGGCGCCATCAACAAGGCCCAGATCGACGGCACGATCAGCGTCTAGCACCACCTCCCGCCCGGCCCGCGCGGCCGGCGTCGCACGACCACGAGGCCCGTCATGCTGCGCACGTACGATCCGAAGAACGTCCTCGTCTCGTTCGGCGAGGTGTCGCTCACCGGCTTCGCCGACGGCACGTTCGTCACCGTCGAACGCGCCTCGGACGCCTTCTCGAAGGTGGTCGGCGCCGGCGGCGACGTCGTCCGCACCCGCAACCGGGACCGGAGCGCCTCGGTCACCGTGACGCTGCTGGCGAGCGCCCCGGAGAACGACCTCCTCTCCGCGATCGCGCAGGGCGACGAACTCGCCGGCACGGGCGTCCGGGCGGTCATGGTCAAGGAGTTGACCGGG
>Ga0228700_1000834_pt1 | contig 23661 bp, 17 predicted proteins | sample McNCre317_Aug_MG_FD_178019 | JGI IMG/M metagenome (GOLD analysis project Ga0228700, IMG submission 178019) | Freshwater microbial communities from McNutts Creek, Athens, Georgia, United States - 3-17_Aug_MG | ecosystem: Environmental > Aquatic > Freshwater > Creek | place: USA: Georgia...
GCCCAGGCAGAGGCTCAGCCAGACATGGCCGGGGTAGAGCGCCGCAAGGCCGCGGCCCAGGGCCCAGGCGCGCTCCATGGGCAGGCCCTCCAGGCCGCACAAGAGCAGCTCGCAATCGGCCAGGCTCTGGGCCTGCACATCGGCCCATGTCAGCTGGTACTGGCCCTTGGTCGCGGCGCGGCGCGCGCGGGTGATGAACTGGCACAGATTGCCCCAGCCAGCGAGGTTGTGCACCAGGGCCACCAGGGTGCAGTGCGCGCCCTGCCCCAGGTCCACCGCAAACTCCGCGCCCAGCAGCAGATGCAGGCCCAGGCGCTGGGCCTCGCCGTGGGCGCGCACCACCCCGGCCACCGAGCAGGTGTCGGTCAGGGCCAGGGCTGCGTAGCCCAGGCGGTGGGCGCGCTCCACCAGCTCCTCGGGCTGGGAGGCGCCGTGCTGGAAGCTGAAGTTGGAGAGGCAGTGCAGCTCTGCATAAGCCGGTGCAGGGGCTTTGGTCGGGGCGGGATCGAAGGCAGCAGCAGACATAAGACTGTGTTTATACACAGTCTTTCAAACCATGTCAGGGCACTGTCATGCGGCTGGGCGACGCTGCCACCCACCGTCACATGACGTGCATCAAGTCCGATACCGCCAGACTGGCCTAGACTGTGCTTCAGTCCCCATCACAGTGCCAGCAGTCACCAGGAGAGCCCCCTTGTTATCCGCCTACATCACGCACCCCGACTGCAGCCGCCACGAAATGGGGCCCGACCACCCCGAGTGCCCCGAACGACTGGGCGCCATCAACGACATGCTGCTGACCAAGGGCCTGCTGGACTACATGGTCAGCTACGAGGCGCCGCTGGCCACCGAGGCGCAGCTGGCCCGTGCCCACCACCCCGACTATGTGCACAGCATCCTCAATGCCGCACCAGCCGAGGGCTACCACCGGGTCGACCCCGACACCAGCATGAACCCCTACACCGCCCTGGCCGCCCTGCGCGCGGCCGGTGCGGCGATACAGGCCACCGACCTGGTGATTGCCGGCAGCGTGCCCTCGGCCTTTTGCAGCGTGCGCCCGCCCGGCCACCATGCCGAGCGCAACGCCGCCATGGGCTTTTGCTTTTTCAACAATGTGGCTGTGGGCATGCTGCATGCACTGGAGCACCACGGGCTGCAGCGCGTGGCCCTGATCGACTTCGATGTGCACCACGGCAACGGCAGCGAGGACATCCTGCAGAACCATCCCGGCGTGCTGATGTGCTCCATCTTCGAGACCGGCTTGTATCCCTTCTCGGGCGAGAACAGCACCGCCACCAACATGGTCAACGTGGGCCTGCCGGCGCGCTCGGGCTCGGACAAGTTCCGCGAAGCCGTCACCAGCCGGTGGCTGCCGGTGCTGGACGCCTTCCAGCCCCAGCTGATCTACATTTCGGCCGGCTTTGACGGCCACCGCGAAGACGACATGGGCAATCTGGGTCTGGTCGAAGCCGACTACGCCTGGGTCACCCAGCAGCTCATGGGGGTGGCCAAGCGCCACTGCCAGGGCCGCATGATTTCCTGCCTGGAAGGCGGATATGTCTTGAGCCCCCTTGCACGCAGCGCCTGTGCGCATGTGAAGGTTCTCATAGGCGCTGATTGAAACCATGGACAAACACTACCTCGCCCCTCTTTTCGCCCCCCAATCGATTCTGGTCTTTGCCGGCCCCACCGACAGTGAGGAGGGCCACACGCCCCAAGCCCGCCAGCTCAGCGAAAACCTCAAGGCCCAGAACTTCAAGGGCACGCTGCACTTCCTGGACATCCACACCAGCGGCACGCTGGCCGAGCTGGCACAGACCCGGGCCGACCTGGCCATCATCGCCCTGCCCCCCCAGGACGTGCTGGCCGCACTCGAGGTGGCCGGGCGCATGACCTGCCGTTCAGCCCTGATCATCTCCAGCGGTATCAGCGCCGAGCTGGCCGCCGACCTGAAGAAGGTGGCCCGGCGCGAGAACGTGCAGCTGCTGGGCCCCAACTGCCTGGGCTTCCAGAACCCGCTCTTGCAGCTCAATGCCAGCATTGCCGGGCCGCTGGCCAGCACCGGCCCGCTGGCCCTGGTTTCGCAGTCGGGCGCGCTGACGGCCTCCATGCTGGACTGGGCGCGCACCAATGCCGTGGGCTTCTCATCCGTGGTTTCACTGGGGCCCAACACCTCGGTGGACATTGCGCAGGTGCTGGACTACCTGGCCAATGACGCCCGCACCCAGAGCATCATCGTCTACTTGGAGGGCATCTCCAACGCACGGCGCTTCATGAGCGCATTGCGCTCGGCCGCCAATGCCAAGCCGGTGATCGTGCTCAAGGCCGGGCGCAAGCCGGCCGGCAACCTGGCCGCGCAGACCCACAGCGGTGCCATCGTGGGCAGCGACGATGTGTTCGATGCCGCCCTGCGCCGCGCCGGCGCGGTGCGCGTGGCCTCGTTTGTGGAGCTGTTCTCGGCCGCCAAGTGCCTGGCCTCGCGCTACCGTCCGGTGGGCAAGCGCCTGGCCATCGTCACCAATGGCGGCGGCCCCGGTGTGCTGGCGGCCGACTGGGTGAGCGAGATCCACCTGGAGCTGGGCAAGCTCTCGGCCCCGACGCGGGCCGAGCTCAAGTCCCTGGTACCCGAGCTGGCCACCCTGTCCGACCTGATCGACCTTTCCGAGGACGCCACTGCCGAGCATTTCAAGGCGGCCATCGAGGCGGCCAACCATGATCCTGCCATTGACGGCGTGCTGGTGATCTTTTCGCCCAAGTCCGGAGTGGTCTCCAAGAGCGTGGCCCAGGCCCTGGTGGAGACCAAGCGCAGCATGGGCAAGCCGCTGTTGACCTGCTGGATGGGCGACAGCACGGTGGTGGAATCCCGCGTGCTGCTCAACAGCGGGGGCATACCCACCTTCCGCACACCCGAGGCAGCCGTGGGCGCCTTTGGCAACATCGCCACCTTCTACCAGAACCAGCGTCTCTTGCAGCAGACGCCGCCGCCGCTCTCCACCCTGGGCAAGCCCGACATCGAGGGCGCGCGCCTGATCATCGAAAGCGTACTGGCCGAGCGGCGCAAGGTGCTCACCGAGATGGAGTCCAAGACCCTGCTGTCGTGCTTCCATATCCCGGTGACGCAGACCATCCTGGCGCGCAATGCCACCGAGGCCATGATGATCTCGGCCCAGCTGGGTTTTCCGGTGGCGCTCAAGATCGACTCGCCCGACATCAGCCACAAGTCCGATGTGCAGGGCGTGGCCCTGAACATCATGAACTCGGCCAGCGCGCGCGACAACTACAACGACATGGTGGAGCGGGTCAAACGCATACAGCCCGGCGCCCGCATCAACGGCGTGACGGTGCAGCGCATGGCCAATGCCCGGCGCGGGCGCGAGATCTACATCGGCCTGGTCACCGACGAGCCCTTCGGCCCGGTGATCGTGTTCGGCGCCGGAGGCACCATGATCGAGCTGCTCAATGACCGCGCCATGGAGCTGCCACCCTTGAACCAGTTTCTGGCGCACCGCCTGATCGACCGCTCGCGCGTGGCCGAGACCCTGGGCGAGTGGCGCGGTGCCCATGCGGTGAACATGGATGCGCTGGAGCAGGTGCTGCTGCGCGTCTCGGAAATGGTGTGCGAGCTGCCGCACCTGCGCGAGATGGACATCAACCCCATCATCGTGGACGAGTCCGGCGCGGTGGCGGTGGATGCGCGCATCGTCATCGACAGCGCGCCGCAGACCAGCAATGGCCGCGCCAGCGAATACCACCACCTCTCCATCCTGCCCTACCCGGCACGCTACGAGAAGACCCTGCCCCTGCGTGGCGGCGGCGAGTACACGATTCGCCCAATCCATCCGGATGACGCCACCATGCTCAACAAGCTGGTGACCGAGCTCTCACCGCAAAGCCGCTATTTCCGCTTTGTCTCCAGCATGGCCGTGCTGCCGCCCAGCATGCTGGCGCGCTTCACCCTGATCGACTACGACCGCGAGATGGCCCTGGTGGCGGTGGTGAAGGAGCGCACCGCCACGGCCGAGGGCGACATCACCGAGACCGAGCGCATTGTGGGCGTCTCGCGCTATGTCACCAACCCTGACCAGAGCAGCTGCGAGTTCGCGCTGGTGGTGGCCGACGACTTCAACGGCAAGGGCCTGGGCTCGCGCCTGATGGAAAGCATCATGGATGTGGCACGCGAGAAAGGCCTGGCCGAAATCGAGGGCCTGGTGCTGGCCAACAACGCCGGCATGCTCAAGCTCATGCGCGGCCTGGGCTACCAGGTCAAGAGCTACCCGGAAGACCCGGACTTCAAGCTGGTGACGCACAGCCTGTAGGGCTGGCAGGCGGGCATGAAAAAAGGGACGCTGTTGCGTCCCTGAGTTGGTGCACGAAGGTGCTGGTATGTGGAAGCGGGTGAGCCCTACTTGCTGCAGGACTTGCCCTTGAGGCCCTTGTAGCCCCGGCTCTTGGCCTCGGCCTCGGTCAGGTATTCGCCTTGCTTGGTCTTGCCGTAGAACTTGCTGCCCTCGCAGTGGTAGCGTTTGCTCACGGTGTTGACCCAGACTTTGCCAGCACCGCCGCCGGGGGCTGGCTTGGCCATGGAGGCTGCGGTCTTGGGTGCCGAGGCGGCCGAACTCTTGGGCATGGCGGCGGTCTGGGCCCACAGGCTGGCGCCACCAAGGAGGCTGGCGGCCAGGACGAGTACGCGGATCGAAGGTTTCATGGTTTTCCTTTTCTTGGTCTGAAGCGAGGACTGACGCGCCGGGCAGGGAGTTGCCAGGCGTCCCTGCTCAACGGGGCGGCTCTGCCGCGGTTTACAGCGCCTGTGCCCGGCAGGGACATTGCGCCACTCGGTGCAGCCACCTTAAGCAAACAGTCCGTGCAGGTACCAACGCAGGCCCGCTTCAGCAGCTGTCTGTGCTTTGGAGTGGCCATGCGCCGCAGCACCCTCTGGGGCATCGGCGGAGCCCTTGCGCCCTGCGTCAGGCACAGCCAGGCGTTCGCGGTAAATCCAGACCAGGCCCGCGCCAGGGCTGTGGGCCACGAAGTAGTCGCGCAGGACCGGCTCACCGGCCAGCCAGCCGCTCTCCAGCCGCTGCGGCCCGGCCAGCAGTTCCAGCACGCCGTGGTAGAGCGGTTGCCCCTGGGCCTGCTGCAGCGGCTGCGGCTGCTCCAGCAACCAGCTCGGCCAGAGTGCCGCGTGCGGCGCAGGCGGGCTGGCACTGCTGCTGACGCTGGCGCGTGGCAGCGCCCCCTGTGTGCAGGGCTGCCAGCGCTGCATCTCTTCAGGCACATGGCAGGCCTGGGGCTGCACCCGGCGCACCTGCTCGGGCCCCAGACGGGCCGCCAGTCGCTCCAGCACCTGGTGCAGGCTGTCGCCCTTGCGCTGGTCTTCGGGCAGCAGGCTGAGCGACTCCCCTGCCAGGGCCTGGGTCTGCAGGCTGCGCAGGCGCAGGTAGAGCACCGGCGCGGGCAGCGTGACCTGCGCCAGCTGCTCGCCCAGGAGGCGCTGCAGATGCTGCATGTCCTGCGTGGCCTGGGCCGTGCGCAGTGGCAGCTGCCCGTAGTGGCCGCCGGTGTGGTGGGCATCGCGGTGCTGCGTGTTGGAGCGCCGCGCATCCAGCTCCCACAGCAGTTCCAGCGCCAGCACGCCGAGCTGGCGCGCGCGCAGCCAGACCTGCAGCTGGGCCAGCAGGCGGCGCGCGCCAAAGAGCAGGGCCGGCGCAGTCTCCACCGCAGCACTGAGCTCCAGACGGGCGTCAAAGACCTCGGGCAGCTGCAGCCAGGGGTAGACCTCGGGCGCCATGCCGCAGGCCTGGTCCAGGGCCAGCAGCAGGTCTGCGCCAAAGCGGCGTGCCAGGCCGGCGCGTGGCAGGGCCTGCAGCTGGCCCCAGGTGTGGCAGCCCAGGCGCTTCAAGGTGGGCAGATGCGCGCGTGCCGCCGCCAGCGCCTGCAGCGGCAGGGCCTGCCAGGGGGCCTCGGGGGCTTCTGCCCGCAAACGCCCCAGGGCCAGCAAGGCGGTCTCGCCCTGCGTGCTGTGCACCGGCTGCACCGGAACCGTGTCAAACAGGCGCAGCAAGAGGCCCGGGCGTCCGCCAAACAGGCGCTCGCTGGCCGAGACCTCCAGCAGCAGCGCGTCCTCCTCCCGGGCTACCAGCGGCGTGAAGCGCAAAGCCCACCAGGCCAGGGCACTGTGCACATCGGCCAGCTCGGCCTGGGCATCAGGCGCGGTACGTACGGCAATCCAGTGCATGGGCCTGGCTGCTGGCCAAGAGCAGATTCAGACGTGCAGAGCGGGCCGGCAGCTGCAAGGGGTGGGCAAGCGGCGGGCCGCGGCGCTTGAGCACGTGCACCTGCAGCCCATGCGCAGGGGGCTGTGGGCCGGCAGCTGCGGTCAGCGAGACCGGGGCAGCGGCAGCTTGCGGCTCGACCTGCAGACGCAGGGCGGCAGGCGAGGCCTCTTGCTGTGCCCCGCTGGGACGCATGACGAACAGCAGCTTGCTGTAGTCAGCGGCAGCCATTTGCAGGCGGCGCAGCTGCTCGCTGCGGGCCGTGGGCAGCCAGGCCAGCACAGCCGCCACCTCAGCGCAGCGCAGCGCCTGCTCAGTGGCCCAGAGCCGGGCCTGCGCGCCAGGGGCCTGGACCCAGATCAGGCGCTGCGCATCCAGGCCCTGGGCCGCCAGGGCGGGTGCAAAAGGCAGGTGCGGCGCCCCCACCAGCAGCACCGGGCCCGGGCCGCTATGCACCAGGGCCGGCAGCAGCAGGCGCCACTCGCTGTGCACGCCGGCGGGCTGCAGGATTTCGGTCAACGCACCCAGAGGCCAACCGCCCCCGGGCAGCTGCGCATCCAGCGCCGCATGGCCGCTGGCGCGCACCGGCAGCTGGCCCCGGGCAAGCGTGTGGGCATGCCAGACATCGGCGGGAAGGGCGTGCAGATTCAGCGGCGTGCTGGGCGCCAGGGCAGTCATGGCAAGGGTTTGGCGGGTATACTGTAATTTTAAACAGTATATCCAAGCCTCCCCCGAAAGAACAGCCCGGGCGGGTGTACAAGGCCCGCTGCCCGCTGCCCGCTGCCCGCTGCCCGCTGCCCGCTGCCCGCGGCGCGCTTAGCGCTTAGCGCATCAGGTCTTCGATGGCATCCACCACCATGTTGCTGCCGATGGCGATCAAGAGCACATCATTGAGCACCCGCACATAGCGGTAGCCCGGAGGTGGCAGGCCGATGCGCACCACCACCGCCTGGGGCACCGGGTAGAACACCACGTCACGCTCCAGCGGGCGGCCCAGCTGCCACTTCCTGGCCTGGCCGGGCGGCTGGCAGCCGTTGTGCTTTTTGGCCAGGCCCGGAGGACAGCGGCCCCTGCGGCCCTCGGACTCGTAATAGTCGGAAGCCTCGCGGCGCTGGTGCTCGCCAAAATACCCGCCGATCTCGATCTGCACGGCCACATCCTGACCCTGCTGCTGTTCCCGCTCCTGCTGGTGCTTGCCGCCATGGCCGGCCCAGTCGGGCTTGCCGGCCCAGGCCGCAGCCGCATGGGCTGCCACAACCGCCAGCAGCAGGCATTGGTAACGTTTCATGGTGGGCTCCTTCCAAGGCATGAGGGACTAAGTGTGCACCAGATGCTGGCCGATCCCGGGCCAGCGCCTGCGCACGAAAACCCAGGCCAGCAGGCCTATGCCCATCAGCAGCAGCGAGGCCACGGCCAGCGCCAGGGGCGAATGCATCACCAGGGGCGACACCACCCCGGCCACCAGACCGTTGACCGAAGAGCCGACGAACATCTGCAGGCTGGAGGCCATGCCGCGACGCTCGGGGTACAGGTCCAGCACCAGCAGGGTGACCACCGGCACCATCAGGGACCAGCCAAAGGCAATCACGGCAATGGGCGCCATGGACCAGGCCACATGGGCCGGGAGCAGCGCATGGACCAGCACATTGAGCAGGCCCATGCCCAGCATGGTGACAAAGCCGTGGCGGATCTGCAGACGCGGCGCGAGCTTGCCGGCCATGCGTCCGCTGACCCAGGCGCCGGTCATGATGCCACCGATGGTGAGCAGGAAAAACCAGAAGAACTGCTCGGGCCGCAGACCCAGGCTTTCACCCAGGAAGGCCGGGGCACTCAGCACGTAGAGGAACATGCCGTTGAAGGGCACGCCGCTGGCCATGGCCAGCAGAAAAAAGCGCGGGTCCGAACCCAGCTGCCAGTATCCCGCCATCAGGTTCTTGGGATGAAAGGGCTGGCGATGGTCCAGATGCAGGGTCTCAGGCAGCAGGCGGTAGTTGGCCACCCACAGCAGCACCCCCACGCCACACAGAAACCAGAAGATGGCGTGCCAGCTGCTGTGCAGCAGCAGCCACCCGCCCAGCAACGGTGCAATGGCCGGGGCCGCGCCAAAAAAAATGGTGACCTGGCTCATCACCTTCTGCGCCTCGGAAGGCGGGTACATGTCCCGCACGATGGCACGCGAAACCACGATGCCCGCACCGGTGGACAGGCCCTGCAGCAGGCGAAAGAAAATCAGCTGGCCAATGCTTGCAGAAAGCGCACATCCCACCGAGGCCAGGGTGAACACCGCCAGCCCCCACAGCACCACCGGACGGCGCCCCAGGCTGTCAGACAGCGAGCCATGGAACAGGCTCATGCCGGCAAAGCCCAGCAGATAGGCCGAGAGGGTCTGCTGCATCTGCAGCGGTGTGGCATCCAGTGAACCGGCAATAGCGGCAAAAGCGGGCAAATAGGTATCGATGGTGAAGGGCCCGAGCATGCCCAGCAGGGCCAACAGAATGGCAAAGGCCCAGCGGGGCGCGGTCCATAGTGCGTGTGCGTCGGGGTTCATCTCCCTCATTGGAACATGGATGTAGCTGGGACTTCTACCGATAGGGAAAGCACCGCCGCCTTTTTTCTGCTTTTTCCGGACAATCAGAACCATGCTTTGCGCCATAAAAAAATGGAACACACCATGAGCTCCGCCAAGCTGATGCTGGACTATGTCTATGCACACGAACTGGCCCTGGCCAACCAGGTGCTGCTGACCCAACCCACAGACGCCGGCCAAGTGCGCGACTACAGCTGGGCCCAGACCATGGACCAGGCCCGTCGCATGGCGCAGCACCTGCGCTCGCTCTCGCTGCAGCCAGGTGCCCGCATTGCCATCCTGTCCAAGAACTGCGCGCACTTCTTCATTGCCGAGCTGGCCATCTGGCTGGCCGGCGGCAGCACGGTGGCCATCTTCCCCAGCGAGACCGCCCACACCATCCGCTATGTGCTGGAGCACAGTGGCGCCTCGCTGCTGTTCGTCGGCAAGCTCGACCAGTGGGAGCAGCAGGCTGCAGGCATTCCCTCGGGCCTGCCCTGCATCGCCATGCCCCTGGCACCGGCCACGCCCTTTGAGAGCTGGGACAGCATCACCCTGCGCACCCGGCCCCTGACCGGCAAGGTCATGCGCGCCGGCCATGAGCTGGCCATGCTGATGTACACCTCGGGCTCCACCGGCGAGCCCAAGGGCGTGATGCACAGCTTTGCCGCCATCACCGCAGCCAGCGTGGGCATGTGCGATTACCTGCAGCGCAACACCGGTGCTGCGCCCGAGCTGCGGGTGCTGTCCTACCTGCCGCTGGCACATGTGTACGAGCGCGCCTGGGTGGAATGCACGGCGCTGGTCAACGGCCGCATCCGGGTGTTCTTTGCCGAGTCGCAAGACACTTTTCTGCAGGACCTGCAGCGCGCGCGGCCCACGGTCTTCAGCTCGGTGCCGCGTCTGTGGCAGAAGTTCCAGCAAGGGGTCTACCAGAAGGTCAAGCCCTCCCGGCTGCAGCTCCTGCTGCGCATTCCCCTGGTGCGCCAGCTGGTGGGCCGGCGGGTGCGAAAAGGCCTGGGCCTGGACCAGGTGCTGCTGGCCGCCAGCGGCTCGGCACCCATTGCCCCTGAGCTGGTTCGCTGGTACCGCCGCCTGGGCCTGAACCTGATGGAGGGCTATGGCATGACCGAGGACTTTGCCTACTCGCATGTCTCTGCACCCGGGTTCTCGCAGGCCGGCTGTGTCGGAGTGGCCTTGCCCGGGGTGCAGCTGCGCATTGCCGAAGATGGCGAGCTGCTGCTCAAGTCGCCCGGGCAGATGCTGGGCTACTACCGGCAACCCGAACGCACGGCCGAGGTCATTGATGCAGACGGCTTCTTTCACACCGGCGACAGGGGCGAGCGCACCGCGCAGGGCCTGCTGCGCCTGACCGGGCGCACCAAAGAGCTGTTCAAGACCGCCAAGGGCAAGTACGTGGCGCCGGTGCCCATAGAAAACCTGCTCAGCGCCCATCCCCTGATCGAGCAGAGCATGGTCTCGGGCGTGGGCCAGGTGGCCGCCTATGGGCTGGTGGTGCTGGCCGAGGCGGTGCGCGCACGCCTGCAGGAGCCTGCGCTGCGCCAGCAGGTGGAGAACGAGCTCGCCGCCCTGTTGCAGCAGGTCAACCGCGGCCTGGCCGAGTACGAACGCCTGCGCATGCTGGTGGTCAGCGCACAGGAGTGGACGGTGGACAACGGCCTGCTCACGCCGACCCTCAAGATTCGGCGCAACCGCATCGAGGCACTGGTGCAGCCCCAGCTGGCACAGTGGTACGCCAGCCCCGGGCCGCTGTGCTGGGCTCGCTAAGGATGCTGGTTACAGGGCTGTTTCAGCAGCCCTTGGGTTTGCAGTCGGCGTGTTACTGCTGCTGTTGCGCCTGTTGCGGCCCGAACAACTCGGCTGCGGTCGGCGGTTGGCAACCGGCCCGGGTGCAGTTGATGGCGGCTGCGCGCATGGCGTTGCCCAGGGTCTGGGCCACGCGGGCTGCGGCGCCATCGGTCTGCAGGGTCCAGTCGGCCAGGCAGTTGCCCCAGAAGGTGTCGCCAGCGCCCACGGTGTCCACTACCTGCACGCGCGGCGCCACGTCGGCGGCCCACTGGCCATCCACGCTTAGCCAGGCACCCTCGCCACCAAAGGTCAGGGCGATGCGGCTGGCACCCTTGGCGGCAAATTCCTGGGCGATCGCCCCGGCCGTGGCCTTGGAGGGCTGGGCAAAGCCCAGCAGCTCCAGGTCTTCGTCGCTGGCCTTGATCCAGTCGGCCAGTGCGGCAATGGCGCGCACGGCGGCCACATAGGCACCCAGGTCGGCGGCCAGCTTGGGGCGCAGGTTGACATCGACGCTGATGGTCCAGCCCATGGCGCGGGCTCCCTGCAGCACCGCCAGCACCTTCTCGTGCTCGGGCGGCACCAGCATCAGCGAGCCGGTGTGCAGCACGCCGGGGGCTTGGGCGCGCAGGGCATTCAGCACCTCGTCAACGCTGTAGTCGCGGTCGGCAATGCCTTCGCGGTAGAAGCCGTAGCTGGGCTGGCCATTCTTGACCTGCACCACCGCCAGGGACGTGGGCAGGCGGCTGCTGCCCAGCACCACGCCCACCTTGTCACGCGCGAGCTGGGCCAGCATCTGCTCGCCATACTGGTCTTGCGAGAACCGGTTGAGAAACTGCACCGTGCCACCGCGCAGCGCAGCCGCGCGCGCCAGGTTGAAGGGGCTGCCGCCGACGTGGGGATGCAGCAGGCCATCGGGGCGGGCCACGCAGTCCATCAGGGCTTCGCCGAGTACAAAAATGGAAGTCATAAAGCGCCAGTGCCAACAGGCTTGAAGAGGTGGATGAATCAGGCTGCTGCTGCAGGGTTTCTCTGCTGCGGCAGCACCGTGCTGGGGCATTTTGCCACTACATTTGGTAACCGCTTTTTTCCTCCCAAGGTGACTGGATTGAACGTTTTTCTGGACTCCGCCATAGCCGCGAGCTGGGCACTGCCACCCGGCTGCCCGCCCATACAGGGCGTGACCACCAACCCCACGCTGGTGCTGCAGGCGGGCCTGGCGGTGGCACTGCCCAGCTACATCGGCCTGGTGCAGGCCGTGGCCGATGCCGGCCTGGCTGAATTGATGCTGCAGTTGCCGCGCCCGGATGCCGAAGAAGCCCTGCGCTGGCTGGAGCCCCTGCAGCAGACCGCCGCCGACAAAGGGGTGCGCCTGACCATCAAGCTGCCCTGCCACCCCGACTGGCTGGCGTGCCTGCGCGCGGTGCAAAGCCGACAGCAGGCGATTTTGCTTACCGGCCTGTCCAACCCGGTGCAGCTGCTCTGGGCCCAGGCCTGTGGCGCGCAGTATGTGGCGCCTTACATTGGCCGCCTGGAGGCCGATGGGCGCGATGTCTGGCCCCTGATGCAGGCCTGCGTGGCCGTGCAGGCCAGGGGCCCGGCGCTCCTGGCGGCCAGCATCAAGTCGCCCGCCGTGCTGACCCGGCTGATTGCCTGTGGTGCTGCCGCCGCAACCTTGCCGCCGGCCAGCCTGGTGGCCTGGTCCGGAGACGCATTGACCGAGGCGGCCATGGCGCAGTTTGAGCGCGATGTGGCCAGCAGCCAGGCCTTTGCCTGAGCGGCAGTATCACAGCCGGTCAGCAGACGAAAAAAAACCGCCGGGAGAACCCGGCGGTTTTTTTGCTTGGCGCAGCAGGAATTACTTCTTCTTGCTGGTGGTCTTGACAGCGTTCAGGGCGTTGTCGGCCAGGGCAGCGGCTTGCTTTTCAGCGGTAGCCACGGCTTGCTTGGCGGAAGCCTTGGCGGAGTCCAGGGCGTTCTGGCTGGCGGCCACAGCCGACTTCACCACGGCCACGACGGACTCGGTGCCGGCGGGAGCGTTCTTGGCGGCGTTGTCCAGGGCGGTAGCCAGGGCCTTCTGGGCTTCGGCCAGCTTGCCTTCGGCAGCGGCGCCGAATTCAGCGCTGGTTTCGGAAGCGATGGCGTAGACCGAACGGCCGTAGGCAATGGTCTTCTCGGCCAGGGGCTTCACCAGCGAAGCCTGGGCAGCCAGGGCGTCGGAGGGGTTCTTGGCGCTGAAAGCGGCGGTGAAATCGCTGCTGGTGTCGAACAGGGCCGACTTGGTGGCAGCCACGTTCAGGGCAACCAGCTTTTCAAAGCCAGCGAAAGCGGTGGCGGCCAGGGCTTGGGCTTCGGTAACAGCGGCTTTGTTGGCGGCCAGGATTTGTTCAACGTTCAGAGTAGCGGTCATAAGTTTCTCCAGAGGGTTAAAAAATTCTGCGCTACAAACCCGCTTGGGCTTCATTGATGTTGCAGTGCAGCATGAGGCGTATCTTACGTCCCCGCGCCACACTTGCAAGACTTTTTTGCTGCAATGCAGCAGATTAGAGACAAGGCTCTAGATGAGCGGCGCCGGGCAGCCCCAAGTCGCGAGCGCCCCCATGGGGGGGCAGCGCATTACACGCAGTGAAAAGCGTGGGGGCCACATGCTTGAGCAGCGCCGGGCAGCCCCAAGCTGCGAGCGCCCCCATGGGGGGCAGCGCATTACACGCAGTGAAAAGCGTGGGGGCTGCTGGTTCCAACACCTAGCCGCAGGTCCCCACATGGCCGCACTGGGTGCAATAGTCGCAGCCGTCCTTGCGGATGACGGCATAGGCGCCGCATTCACCGCACTTCTTGCCCACCATGGCCGGTGGCGTGGCGGGCAGGCTGATGTCTTTGGCGGGTGCTGCCACGGGCGCTGAACCATGGCCATCTGCATGGGCGGCCACCGCGTTGCGGTGCTGGATGATCTGCTGGATGGCATAGGCGATGGCCGCCACTTCGGAGTCATGCCACAGCGGCACCAGCGAACCGTCGGCCTTTTCATAGGTGCCCAGGCGCACCGGGCCGCGGTCCCAGGCCACCTTGCGCATGTCGCGCAGGGCCCGCTCCAGGAAGCCGCCCCGCGCGGCCAGTGACAGCATGCGCATGGACGAGGTGATCCATTGCTGCGACTCGCCGCTCTGGCCCAATGGCATGAAGAATTCGATGGCGCGCTGCACCGTGCCTTTGCCGTCGGCCGTGGGCAGCGGCAGGAAGCTGGCCACGATGTACAGGGTCTTGTGGCCCTCCTGCGTCCAGTATTCGATCTTCTCGGCCACCGCCGCCAGCGCGCCCTTGGGGCGTTTGTCGATCACGGTGCGCATGGGGTCCACCGGCACCTCCGCCAGGGCAGCGGGCTTGGCCGCGGCAGCACCCGTATCCAGCACCGAGCCCAGGATGGCATTGGGCCGGTAGGTGGCCAGGCCCTTCAGGCGGGCACGCCAGGCCTGCTGGTACAGGCTCTTGAAATCGTCGTAGGGGTAGTCGGCCGGCACATTGACGGTCTTGGAGATGGCGGTGTCCACCAGGGGCTGCACCGCTTCCATCATGGCGATGTGGTCAGCCGCCGGCATGTCCAGCGCCGAGACAAAGTAGTCGGGCAGTTTGTTGACATCGCCGCGCTGGCGGTACAGGCGCCAGGCGTGGTCTTCCACCGCGTATTCGCTGGTGCTGCCATCGGCCTCGCGCTTCTTGCGGCGGTACATCCACGAAAACGCGGGTTCGATGCCATTGGAGGCGTTGTCGGCAAAGGCCAGGCTCACCGTGCCGGTAGGCGCAATCGACAGCAGGTGGCTGTTGCGGATACCGTGCTGGCGGATGGCGGCCTGCAGGGCCTCTGGCAGGCGGCTGGCGAAGGTGCCTGGCGCCAGGTAGCCCTCGGCCTCGAACTTGGGAAAGGCGCCCTTCTCCTGCGCCAGGGCCACCGAGGCCTGGTAGGCGGCGTCGCGCATGCAGGTGGCGATGCGTTTGGCCATCTCGCGGCCGGCGGCCGAGTCATAGCGCAGGCACAACATCGACAGGGTGTTGCCCATGCCAGTAAAGCCCACGCCGATGCGCCGCTTGGCCGCGGCCTCCGCCCGCTGCTGCGACAGGGGCCAGAAGGTGACATCCAGCACATTGTCCAGAGCCCTTACCTGGGTGGCCACCGACTTGGCAAATGCCTCGAAATCGAAGGCGGCGATGCCGTCAAAGCCAAAGGCATTGCGCACAAAGCGGGTCAGGATTATGGGCCCTAAGTCGCAGCAGCCGTAGGAGGGCAAAGGTTGTTCGCCGCAGTTGTGGGCATGCAGGCCGTTGGCGTCAAACGCATGCACGTCCGCAACGGTTACGTCAAACACCTCTTCCATGCCCTCTGGCGTAATGCTTTGCACTGTCGCGCAAAAGCGCTCCCGGTTGAGGCCACGGTGAAACGCCCCCAAGGCATGTTCCAGGCGCTGCGTCTTGGCGCCATCGCAAAACCCGACGCGCTCGGCGAACACCTGCAAGTTGTCGCCAGCGATGACCAGCTCATGATTGGCCCGGGTAGGGTAGGCCTTGCTGGCGCCGCGTCCATCGGGCAGGACCCTCAGCCCCCCGGGGCGTCGGTTACTGTACAGGGTGCTGACCACACCCAGGCGCAGCAACATGCGTTGAACGCACCGCAGCAGCGCCTCATCGCTTTGCGCGAGGCGTATGCTGACCCCTTTTTCCTGCGTGCCCTGCACCGATCCATCGGTATCAAACAGGCCTCGCAAGAGTCCGGCGACAAATGCCGAAGATCCGCGCTCGATGGCGGGCGTCAGAGTCTTGTGGCCGGGCGTCATCCCGAAAAATGCGGCCAGGTCGCGCAGCGGTGCCGAAGCAAGGCGGCGTTCACCTCGATCGCCCAGCGTACGCTGAAAGCCGGCGAAATCGGCGCGGTGCTGGAGTGTGGCCGCAGCCGCCTCGGCAGCCGCCATGACGCCGTCAGCACCTGCAGTTGCCTCGGCTGTCGCTCCGTTGGCCACCTGCTTGAATTCCGGCGCCCAGACCGACAGCACCGCCTTGTCTTTCCTTAGGGCGCCATCTCCCACCAGCAAGCCCAGCAAATAACCCTCGGCCTCGGTGCCGGCTCCTTCCCAGCCCCCCAGACTGCGGTGGTTTTGCAGCAGCACTTCGTCACCGGCTTGCAAAGCGCTTGCTTCCACCCATTCGGTTTGCAAGGTGTAGCGGGTTTTGTGGCATACCCGGCGCACGCGGTGGTCTGCGGTGAGCCGCAAGGCGTAGCCCTCCTGGGTTTGCAGGCTCAGCACCGGCTTCACCCCCGTGGAGAAGAAGCCCTGGCTTTCCACCGGATAGGCAAGACCGTCCACCACAGCTCGGAAAGGCCGATCCACCAGATCGCGAACCTGCGCCGCCCCCTGGTCCGTCATCACCCAGGTGTCGGCAGTGACACAGGGATTGGTCGCCGCAATGTCCTCGCAGTAGCGCAGGTTGTTGTCCTGGTTGATGTGGTCCAGGAAAAGGATGCCAGGCTCGGCAAAGTCGTAGGTGCTCTTCATCACCGTGTCCCACAGCTCGCGTGCGGGCAGGGTGCGGTAGACCCACAGGCCATCGCTGCGCTGGTAGGCGCCATCGGCCATGGCCTGGGCGCCCGGTTTGGCCGCGTGCACCAGCTCCCAGGGCCGGTTGTCGTCCAGGGCCTGCATGAAGGCGTCGGGCACGCCGACCGAGACATTGAAGTTGTTCCAGCGCCCGGGCGTGCGCTTGGCCGTGATGAAGTCCGGCACGTCCGGGTGGTCGATGCGCAGCACGCCCATCTGAGCACCGCGCCGCGCTCCGGCGCTCTCCACGGTAGAGCAGGACTGGTCGAACACATTGATGTAGCTGCAGGGGCCCGAGGCCATGCTGTGGGTGCCCTTGACCTCGGCACCGCGCGGGCGGATGCGCGAAAAGTCATAGCCCACGCCGCCGCCGCGGCGCATGGTCTCGGCGGCCTCGCGCAGGGCCTCGTAGATGCCGGGGTAGCCGCCCTCGTCCACGCCCTGGATGCAGTCGCCCACCGGCTGCACAAAGCAGTTGATCAGGGTGGCCTGGATGTCGGTGCCGGCAGCGCTCATGATGCGGCCCGCCCCGATGGCGCCTGCATACAGGTTCTCCAGGAAAGCGGCCTCGTGCTGGGCGCGCACCGCTTCCTTTTCCACGCTGGCCAGGGCCCGCGCCACGCGCCGAAAGACGTCTTCATAGCCGGTCTCGCCGGGCTTGAGGTACTTTTCCTGGAGCACATCCATGCTGATGGCCTGGACATCCTGGTGGGCAGCGGGGGCGGTATCACGTTTCATAAAGCTCTCTTTCAGGGGGGGCATGCAGGGCCGTATCGGCCCTTGGGAACCTGAGGCCACAAGGCCTCCTGTTTGGCCAGCGGCGAGTTTCGCTGCAGCCACCTTACAGGGCTTTGCTGCAGGTCATGGAAGAAGGGTTTTCCTCCATGGTGGACACAGGAGCCCATACATGCAGGCCCCGATTTGGTGCAAAAACCCTGGCACAGAGATTGCTATGTAACGGCTAGCGCAAAAGCCCTCCCCGGGCTGTCATCGGTTGGCGTGCCGAGTTTGTCCGTGTGCAGGTTCCGGATGAGTCAGGCAGGCCGCATCGCCCTTCCGCAAGCTGCACTTTTATGACGAGAAAGTCTAAAAGATGGTCTTGCCCGCGCCCCGCCCCTCGGTTGCCCAGTTGCGTGGACTGCATGTCAGTCTGCAGCGCGGTGGCCAGCACCATGCGGTGCTGCGCGGCATCGACCTGGACGTTGCAGCTGGCGAGATCCTGGCCATCGTGGGCGAGTCAGGCTCTGGCAAGAGTGTGCTGGCCCTGACCATGATGGGCCTACTGCCCGAGGCCGCCCGACCCCAGGTTGCTGGCTCGATACAGGTAGCCGGCCAAGACCTGCTGCAGGCCACACCGGCCCAGCTGCGGGCGCTGCACCGCCACAAGGTGGGCGCAATCTTCCAGGACCCCATGGGCTCGCTCAATCCCAGCATGCGGGTGGGCGCGCAGATCAGGGAATGCACCCCGAATGCAGCCCAGGCCCTGCATTGGATGCAGGCCGTGGGTATCCGGGAAGCCGAGCAGCGCTTTCATGCCTACCCCCATGAAATGTCCGGCGGCATGCGCCAGCGTGTGATGGCGGCCATGGCGCTGGCCGGCCAGCCCCAACTCATCATGGCCGATGAGCCCACCACCGCGCTGGATGTGACGGTGCAGGCCCAGTTCCTGGAACTGCTGCTGCAGCTGCGCAGCCGCTACGGCTGCAGCATCGTCTTCATCACGCACGACCTGGCCGTGGCCGCGCAGATTGCCGATCGCATTGCCGTGCTCTATGCCGGGCGCCTGGCCGAGGTAGGGCCCACCCGACAGGTGGTGGGCCAGGCCCAGCATCCCTATACCCTGGGCCTGCTGCAGTCCAGCCTGTCGCTGCGCACGCCCAAGGACCGGCCCCTGCCCACCCGCCTGGGTGAGACCGGCGGTTCAGACGTGCGCAAGCTGCCAGGCTGCGCCTACGTCGCGCGCTGTGCGCTGGCCACGGACATCTGCCGGCAGCGTGCACCTGAACTGCAAGAACGGGCAACACCGGGCGCGGGACACCGCTGCGCCTGCTGGGCAGATGGCATGGCACTGCAAAGCCTGCGCCCGCCCCAGGAAAGTGCACACCTCGGTACGCCACCAACACAACCCCAGGACAGTGCGCCTTCTTTGCATATTGAAGGACTGCACTGCCACTTTGCGGTGCGCCGCAGGCAAGGTGGCGCACAGGCGGTGCATGCCCTGCGCGGCATAGACCTCACGGTGGCTGCGGGCGAGGCCCTGGCCATCGTGGGCGAGAGCGGCTGTGGCAAATCGACCTTGTTGCGCGCCATTGCCGGCCTGGCACCCATCAGTGCCGGAACGGTGCAACTGGGCACTGGCGGGGCGCAGATGGTTTTTCAGGATGCAGGCGCGTCGCTTACGCCCTGGCTGAGTGTGGGTGAGCTGCTGCGCGAGCGCCTGCGCCCGCTGAAGCTGGGCCGCGCGGCCACCGAACAGCGCATCGGGCAGGCGCTTGAATCGATGGGCCTGTCAGCCCATCTGGCCCAGGCCCGGCCCAGCGAACTCTCGGGTGGGCAAAAGCAGCGGGTGGCGCTTGCCCGTGCCACCCTGGTGCCGCCCGCCGTGCTCTTGTGTGACGAGCCCACCAGCGCGCTGGACACCGCCCTGGCAGCCCAGGTGCTCAATCTGATCCGTGACCTGCGCCAGCGCCTGGGCATGACCGTGCTGTTCGTCACCCATGACCTGGCTGTAGCCCGCCTGATGGGGGACCGCATCGCCGTGATGACCCAGGGCCAGGTGGTCGAACTGGGCGCCACCGAAGAAGTGCTTGAGCGCCCCCGCCATGCCTACACCCGCAGCCTGCTGGAAGCACTGCCCGTGCTGGAGCGTGCCGCATGAACAAACGTCTGGACGCGCTGCTGCTGGGCCTGCTGCTCGCACTCACCCTGCTGGCCCTGTGTGCGCCCTGGCTGGCGCCCTTCGATGCCATCCAGCCGGTCGGTGCCCTGTCGCTGCCACCGGGCAGCGCCGGCCACTGGCTGGGTACCGACTCGATTGGCCGCGACATCCTGAGCCGCACACTGCTGGGCATACGCGCCAGCTGGTTCAGCGCGCTGGCCGTGGTGCTCCTGGGACTCTTCATGGGAGGCCTCGTGGGCCTGGTGGCCGGTGTGGCCGGCGGCTGGACGGATGAGCTGCTGATGCGCCTGACTGATCTGTTCCTGGCCCTGCCCGGCACCCTGGTGGCCATTGCCATTGTGGCCGCCCTGGGCCACAGCCTGCAGAACACGCTGGTCGGCATCAGCGTGGTGTGGTGGCCTTATTACGCCCGCATCGTGCGGGGTGAGGTCAAGGCCATCATGGCACGTCCCCACATCGAGGCCGCGCTGCTGGCGCAGTGCGGCACAGCGCGCCTGCTGCTGCGTCACGTGCTGCCCGGGGTGCTGCCCACCGCCGTGGTCACCGCCAGCCTGGATGTGGGCAATGTGGTGGTGGTGCTGGCCGGCCTGTCCTTCCTCGGCCTGGGCCAGGCCGCACCGGCGGCCGAGCTGGGCGCCGACACCGCCCGCAACCTGCAGTACCTGCTGAGCAAGGGCTGGATCCCCATCATTCCCGGCTTCGCCGTGCTGCTGCTCAGCCTGCTGGCCAACCTGGGCGGCGACGCCTTGCGCAGACGCCTGCTGCAACACGCCTAGGAGAAAACCCATGCTGCGCTTTGTGCTCCAACGTACCGCCTCCGCCCTTCTGCTGCTGGCCCTGTTGTCACTGATCGTGTTTGTGCTGCAGGCGATTGCGCCGGGCGATCCGGTGCGGGCCTCCCTGGGCGCCAGTGCCTCGGCCGAAGCCGTGGCGGCCAAGCGCAAGGAGTTGGGCCTGGACGATGCCCTGCCGGCCCGCTACCTGCGCTACAGCCTGGGCCTGCTGCAGGGCGACCTGGGGCAGTCGCTGCGCACCCGCAGACCGGTACTGCAAGACCTGCAGGCCTTTTTGCCAGCCACGGTGGAACTGGTGGGTCTGGCTTTTGCACTGGCGCTGCTGCTGGCCCTGGGCTTTGCCTTGACAGCCGCGCTGCGCTGGCCTGGCACCGCGCCCTTGCGGGCCCTGCTGTTTGTGCTGGCGGCAGCGCCTCCCTTTTTGCTGGCACTGGCGGCCATCGTGCTGTTCTACGGGCAGCTGGGCTGGCTTCCAGCGGGCGGGCGTGGCTTTGACCACAGCAGCCCCACCGGGCTGCTGCTGGTCGACCGCCTGGTGCTGGCCGATGCCAGCGGTTGGCTGAAGGCGGCCCGGCACCTGCTCTTGCCAGCCACGGTACTGGCCATAGCACCGGCCCTGGCCATTGGCCGGGTGCTGGTCAGCAGCATGCAGGGCGTGCTGGCCAGCGACTATGTGCGCACCGCGCGCGCCAAGGGCCTGGGGCCGGCCGCGGTGCTGATGCGCCATGTGCTGCGCAATGCCCTGGGGCCGGCCCTGTCCATGGCCGGGCTGCAACTGGGCTTCATGTTTGCCGGCGTGGTGGTGGTGGAACAGGTGTTTGGCTGGCCCGGCATGGGCCGCTACCTGGCCAGCAGCATCCCCGTGGCCGACTTCCCGGCGGTGGCCGGCATCACCCTGGTGCTGGGTGCCATCTACATCGCCTCCAACCTGCTGGTGGACCTGCTGCAGGCCGCTGCCGACCCGCGCATCAGTGCCTAGGTATCCGATTCATTTTTCTCACACCCCTTGTTTTCACCCACGCGAAGGAATCCCATGAAAATACTCCCCCGACTCCAGACCACCCTGCTGGCCGGCACGGTGGCGGCTGCCCTGCTGCTGGGCGCCTGCTCCCCCAAGACCGAAGAGGCCAGGAGCGCAGCGCCGGCCGCATCCGCCCCGGCCACTGCCAGTGCACCCGACCTGTCGGTGCTGACCGTGGGCCTTTTGGGCGACATCGGCATGCCACCTGACCCGGACGTGTACTACGCCAACAACGGCCTTGCCATCACCCTCAATGCCTACGAGGGTCTGGTGCAGTACGCCAATGCTTCGCCCAAACCCGAGATAGCGCCGCGCCTGGCCACCTCGTGGACGGTATCGTCGGACAACACGCTCTACACCTTCAAGCTGCGCAGCGGCGTCACCTTCCACGACGGCACCGAGTTCAATGCCGAAGCGGTCAAGGCTTCGTTCGCACGGCGCCTGGCGGTCAACGGCGGGCCGGCCTATATGGTGCAGGGCGCCACGGTCAGCACGCCAGACCCGCTGACCGTGGTGATCAAGCTCAAGGAACCCAATGCGGCCTTCCTGGACTACCTGGCCTCGCCCTACGGCCCCAAGATGGTCTCGCCCACGGGCCTGGCCAAGAACGCCGGAAAGGACAATGCCCAGACCTATCTGCAGACCAAGGACCTGGGTACCGGCCCCTACGAGCTGACGGACGCGCAGGTCGGCAGCAAGTACACCCTGACGCAGTATCCCAAGTACTGGGGCACGCAGTCGCCCTTCAAGACCGTGGTACTGCCGGTCTACCAGGACGTGGCGGCGCTGGAGCTGGCGCTGGACAAGGGTGATGTGGCCCTGGTGGCCTCGGCCCTGCTCTCGTCGAGCCTGGCCAAGTATGAAAAGAACCCGGCATTCCAGAACCATATGCTGCCCACCTTCCAGGGCTCCATCATCACGGTCAACCCCAGCCGTCCCTTCTTTGCCAAGAAGGAGGCCCGCCTGGCCTTCATGAAGTCCATCGATGCGCAAAAGCTGGTGCCCCAGGTGCTGGGCGCACGCGCCGTGGCATCCACCACCTTGTACGCCAAGGGCATGCTGGCCGATGGCTCGGACAAGCAGAACATCGCCTATGAGCCCACGGCCATGGCCGACTACGCCAAGAAGCTGCCGGCCGGCACCGCCATCCTGGTGGGCTATGCCTCGGAAAACAGCAATGCGCAGCAGCTGGCCAACATCGTGGCCGCCCAACTCCTGGCCAGCGGCCTGACCGCCACCGCCCAGGGCTACCCCACCTCCGAGGTGTTCGGTTGGGCCAATGACCCGACCAAGGGGCCCGATGCCTTCATCGACGGCAACAACGGCCCGGACGGCGGCAACCCCTACATGTGGGGCCACGTGTTCTGGGACAAGACCGGCGGCATCAACTACTTCCTGTGCGACGAGCCGGCCACCAACAAGGCGCTCAACCAGGCCGTGAAGAAGAATGACAGCGCCCTGTTTGCCAAGGCCGCCCAGACCTATGCCGCCACCGGCTGCTACCTGCACCTCTCGGACAACCTGGACTGGGTGGTGGCGCAGAAGTGGGTCAGCGGCATCCCCCAGGCGCAGAACATCAGCGCCAATGAGCTGGATTTCAGCAAGCTGAGCGTGCAGAAGTAGATGCGCATTGCCATCCTGAACCCCAACACCACGGCCAGCATGACCGATGCCGTGGTGCGGGCGGCGCGGGCGGTGGCACGCCCTGGCACCACGGTGCTGGGTGTGACTGCCGCGGGCAGTGCGCCGGGCATTGAAAGCCCGGCGGACGAGGTCTTGGGAGCCATGGCCGTGCTGCAGGCGGTACACAAGCTGGAGGCCGGCGCCGAGCCGCCGCACGCCTATGTGCTGGCCTGCTTTGGCGACACCGGTCTGGCCGGTGTGCGCTGCGCCGCCCGTGGTGTGGCCGTGGGCATGACCGAGGCCGCGCTGCTGACCGCCAGCCTGGTGGCCCAGCGCTTTGCCATCATCACTCTGCCACGCCGTACGCTGGAGCAATCGGTGCGCTGCGTGCGCCAGGCCGGGCTGGATCACCGCTGCAGCGTGCGCGCCATTGACGAGCCGGTGGCGGCCGTGGCCGCGGGCTCGCTGCATCTGCTGCAGGTTTTTGTGGACGAAGGCCGGCGCGCTCTTGCAGAGGACCATGCCGAGGCCATCATCCTGGGCTGCGCAGGGCTGACCGAACTGGTGCAGCCCTTGCAGCTGGCCCTGGGCTTGCCGGTGATCGAGGGCGTGGCTGCCGCCGTCACCCAAGCGCAAGGCCTGCTGGCGCTGGGCCTGCAGACCTCGCGGGCTGGCACCTGGAGCAAGAGCTGAATGCCTGACTTCCCCATTTTCCAGAAGGACTTTGGCATGCGCCTCGCCACACCCAGCCAGCCCTTAACACAGGAGCTGCCGCCATGAGCCGACCCGCATTGCACCGCCATGGCCGCTACCAGGCCGACTCCGCCACCGCCTCGCCGGGAGCCAGCTGGCCTGGTGGCAAGCGGCTGGCGGTCTATATCGCCGTAGGCCTGGAGGAGTATGACTTCGGCCACGGACGCACCGAAGACCTGCTGCCCGGCGTGGCCGCACCCGACCTGGTCAATGCCAGCTGGCGCGACTATGGCAACCGCGTGGGCGGCGAACGTCTGCTGCAGCGCCTGGCACGTTACGGTATACCGCCCACCGTGCTGCTGAACACCGCGGTGTATGACGCGGCCCCCGCGCTGATCGCCA
>Ga0228700_1000836_pt1 | contig 23641 bp, 40 predicted proteins | sample McNCre317_Aug_MG_FD_178019 | JGI IMG/M metagenome (GOLD analysis project Ga0228700, IMG submission 178019) | Freshwater microbial communities from McNutts Creek, Athens, Georgia, United States - 3-17_Aug_MG | ecosystem: Environmental > Aquatic > Freshwater > Creek | place: USA: Georgia...
CCAGCTCGGCGACGCGCCCAAGCAACAGATCCTCGGTCGCGCCCGCACCGCGCAACCGCGCGCACTCGTCGGCCAGCGCGGCGATCGCGGCCACCGTGTCGGGGTCGTCGAGTGAATCTCCGGGCGAGCGATAGGCGACCAGCGCCGCCCGGACGGTGGCGAGGTGGTCGGTCGGTTTAGTCATGGTCGTGCTCCTGTCCGATCCGCGCCAGGCGGATCAGCTCGTCGCGGTTGGTCAGCAGCCACGCCACGCACTCGGCGTCGGCGAGCGCGCCTTGGCTGGTCACCAACGCTTCGCTGTCGCCGTTGATCGAGATGCGCACGTCGACGTCGACGCCGCCCGCGAAGTAGCTGCCCGACTGATCGCGCCCGAACGACAACCAGCAGCACGGCGCCGGGTGATCGGGATCAGCGGCCGGCGGTGCGTCGACGGGAAGCGACCACACCGCGAAGTCGCCGGACGAGCAGCGCGACGAGAGTCGAGCGGCGTGGTCGAGGTCGAGACGGTCAGCCACGGGTCATCTCCTTGCGGATGTGCTCCGCTTTGGTGCGGTACAGGTCAGCCCACAACGTGTCTCCGACCTCGGCGAATCCGGTCGAAGCCGTGGTCAGCGCGTCGCACGCCTCAAGCCCAAGCGCGCGGAGGCGGGCGATCTCGGCGAGTGCTGCGACGAGCTTCGGGCGGTAGTAGTCCGAGCCATGGTCGCCCATCGGGCACGGGCAGGCAAGGATGTCCTGGGGCGGGTCGTGTAGGTTGCAGATCGCAAACGGGGCGGCCACGGCTCACCCGCCCTTCGCCGCGGTGGCGCGTACGGCAAGCGCGATCGCGTGCGCCATCTTCGCGCGCACCACCGCGGCATCCTTGAGCACCTCGGGGGCGGTGAAGCCGGTTGCCGCGATCCACCCGTTCGTCAGCGCGTCAGCGGTCACCTCCGCGGCGCCGAGCTTGGCCCGGACGGCGCGGATGCCGTTGACCGGTCGGGTGCCGTTCTCGGCGCCGGTGTAGAACTCGTGCATCAGCTCCTCATCGCTCACCGCCACCAGCGTCGGCGCCACCTCGCGGGCTGGGGCCGGGCTGAGCTTGGCGAGGGCGGCGCGCATGGCCTTGCTCTGCCGTGGGAAGTCACTCTTGCCGAGGTCCATCTCCTTGAAGAACGCGATCGTCAGCTCCTCGGCGCGGTCCGGCGACGGCAGCGTGACGGGACCGAGGGACTTGACCACGTGCTCCGCATATCGCTTGTGCGGCCACGCCATCGAGTCGTCGTGTGAGCGGTCGTAGTAGGCGGCAGACGCCATGATCAGCGCCTCGTCGAGCGCCTCCACCGTCAGCACCGGCCGCGCCCGCAGCTCGGCGAGCTCGGCCCTGCTGTCGTCGAACAGCCCGGCCAGCGTGCGCTCGGCGGTGGCGCGTGAGGATGGTGGCAGTGTGACTGGGTCGAGGTGGAGTAGGATCTCAGCAGCGTGATCGGAGGCGACCTTAGGATCGACGCCGCGGGACAGGTATATCGCGCTGGTCAGCCGATCGAGAGTCAGCTCCGGCCGCGCCTGGAGCTTGGCGATGAGAGCGTTGGCCTCTTCGAGATCACGCGAGACGGTGATGTTCGGCTTCTTGTTCCAGGGCCGGTGCAGCGCGGGGTCGTCGTCAGCCCGCACTCGAGGAAGTCGGACGGCGAGCTGGTTTCCCCAGTGGAAGTCGGCCGTGAAGTAGAACTGCGTATCCCATGCGCCCCAGTAGCCGTTGGGCATGTCGTAGTTCCAGAAGCGCATGAGCTGGCGGTGCGGGTCGATCTGGGCAGGTGCCTGCATGCTGGGATAGATGAGGATGACCTCGTCCAGCAGCGCCATGGTGGTTCCCACCGCCCGATCCGTCGATGGATCGCTCGGCGGCGGGATGGTGATCGGGTTGGGCTTCTGGGAGATCAAACGAAGGAGAGCATCCTTGAGCTTCTTCATAGGTTCTTATGGCCGTTTCGTTAGTGCTCTTGCGGCCAAGTGCTAAGAAAGGGAGGCAGGAACCTCCCATCCTCGCGCCGATCAGTCGTCCAGCGCCTTGATGCGCTTCTCCAGCTCCTTCTCGGACAGCTCGCTGAGCTTGCCGTCCTGCTTCTCGGCGAGGAACTTCAGGAGCTTCTCCTTCTCCTGCTTGTTCTCGGCGCGCTTCTTCGCGGCCTCCTCCTCATCCTTCTTGGCATCGATCACGTACAGCACGATGGCGAGCTTGGCCTCGGCTTGTGCGTGCTTGGCGGTCTTCTTCGTCTCGACGAAGTTCTCCTCCGAGAGGTCCTTGATCACCTTGTTGGCGGCCTTGGCCACGGCGTTCAAGTTGAAGTCGTCCGACGAGCGCAGCGGAACATCCCAGAGCTGCTCGAGCGTGAGATCTCCCTTGGTGGAGGAGAAACGTAGCTTGCTGCGGGTGGCGTACTCGAACATCTTTTCCATGTGCGTTTCTTTCTGTGAGAGGTCAGGAACCTACGTGGACGTTGAAGAGACGGCGCTTGGCGCCTTGCTGGACCTTGACGAGGATGTTGGTGCGCTTCGTCGACGAGAAGCCGAGACCCGAGAGCTGCCCCTCGGTGGGCTGGCACTTGGTCTTGTCCCCGATGACCTCGAACACCTTGCGGTGCGGCTCGAGGCGCGGGTGCAGGAACTCGTTGTAGATGCCTCGGGTGGGCTCATCGTTCTTGGCTCCTCGCAGGACGAAGAACGTGTGCTTGTTGCCCACCGCGTTGGTGCCCCAGTAGTTGGGGCTGAGCGTGACGGCGTCGACCTTGACGTACTGCTCGGTCGTAAGCCCCCACTTGGTCTGGGAGATGTTCGACGCCGTGATGGCAGGATCGCCAGTCTCGATGTTCTCGAGACGGCCCTCCTTCATGTGCAGCGTTACGACGTGGACGTCCTGCTGGTCCCGGACGGCCTTGTTGTAGGAGAAGTGCGAGAGCTTGCCGCCGCACTCCACCTCGACCACGAAGCCGACGTTGCTGGCCTCGCGCTTGGAGAAGTTGTTGACGACGACCTTGTAGGCGCCGCTCGGCATCTTGTCCATCCAGACGACGTTCTCGACGGGCTCGCGTGTCTGCCCACCTCCTGCGTTCATGTCGACATCGAGCACGCCGCCAGACGAGCCCCGCTTGTTGGCGTAGTAGATGTGGTCTTGGAGGCCGCGCGTGCCGCGCCCCATGGGCTCGTGGATGTGCAGGTCGAGGTCGTCGTAGTTGAACCACGACAGCGACACCCGCAGGGTCGCGCCTTCCACCTTGCCGCCGGCCTTCTTCACCCGCTCGGCGATCGAGTCGGTGACGTTGCCGCCGTACGACCAGGCGAAGTCGTTGTTCCAGCGGAAGAGCTGCTTGGGCTCCGGGTGCACGGGCGCGGTGAGCGACATCAGGTTGCCCAGGTGCTCGCCCTTGAGCAGCACCTCCATGCCCGTCACCTCAGGCAACACGCGCTCCATGAAGGCCTCGAGCCCGATGTCCTCGGCCCGCTCCTCGTCCTTCTTGGTGTTCGACGGGCTCGCGGTCGCCGCCACCTTCATCAGCGTGTCGCCGATGCCACCCTTCATGGCCGGCTTGACGCTGCCGTCGACCCACTTCACGTCGTTGACCGAGATGTCGTGGATGGTGGCGAAGCGCCGCTCCAGGGCCGGCTCGAGGCCGAGCGTCTCGATGGTCTTCATCGCGTTCGTCACCATCATCGGCGTGATGATGGCGCTGGTGCGCTTGTAGTTGGTCGGCGCCACCTTCTGCTCGAAGCTCTTGACAGCCTGCTCGACGTCGATCCCGTCGCTCAGGTCCTGCACGAGGGTGCCGATCACCGTGTTGCGGAAGCGCGCGGCCGGGCCGGTGGCGTTAGTCCAGAGGAAGGTGTCCTGCTTGTTGAACTCCTCACAGTCCATAAAGGCCTTCTGCGCCTTCATGAACTGAACGACCGCGTTCTTGTGCTCGGCGCCGCGGTAGAGGTTGTTGGCCTCGATGAGCGAGAGCACGGTGTCCAGTGCATGCGGCGCCAGCTCGGTCAGGCCACGGGTGAAGACCTGGACGGTCGTGTGGTAGTCGCCCCGAACCTGGTCGGGAGAAGCGGCCTGCAACTCCTTGGGGATGGGGCCCGTGTAGAGGTGGTTCCAGGTCAGCGCCTTGCCGTCTTCGAGAGAGTGCGAGGTGGCCGACCCGAAGTTGTGCTCCTTCTGGCTGACCCGGAAGAGGTCGACGATGCCCGCCGCGCTCACGGCGTCCCGTAGCGCCGCAGCCACGACGTTGTACGGGTGTGGTGCCTTCTCGGCCGCCTCGTCCCAGACGGTGTGGACGGCGCCCTGGGCGTCGACGAAGATGACGTTGCCAGCCCGCCGGATGAACTGCTTGCAGCTCGAGCAGTCGTGCTCGGTCGCCTTCTTGAAGATGGGGTTGGTCCCGTCCGGGAAGGCCTTCAGGTAGTGCTGGTACAGCGTGTCACCATCTACCCCGACTACGAAGACCGCCTGCGTCTTGGCGATGGTCTGGAAGGACGTGGCGACGATCTTGGCGAAGGTCGGGAAGGTGTTGGTGGTTGTCGTTGAGTAGGCCTTGTTCTGGTCCATCTGGGCTTATGCCTCAAAGCCGTTCGCTTCTGTCGGCGCCCCAAGCACGAGCACCATCATGCCCAGGCAGTCGTACTCCCACAGGGTACCGATCTCATCGCTCCCTCGGAGCAACACCGTTCGGTCGAGGTCCCCCGAGAGCAGGCACCGGGTGCAGATCTTGAGGATGAGGTCGCCCCGCCGGACCTGAAGCGCTGCCGGCCCAGCTTGCTCACAGCAGGCGCAACCCGCACGGCATTCGCACAGGCCATGGGCCCAGGAGGTGTAGTCGGCCATCAGAAGCGGCCTCCGAGGATAGAGACGAAGGCCTGGAGGGTCTCCTGCTCTGCGGACGTGTCGTGGATCGCGAAGACGACCTCGTCGAACATGCCCGCGTACAGGTCGAGCTTCTCCCGGAAGGTCCGCGCCACCAGGTACGCGTCGTTCTTGAACACGCCGCAGCCCCAGGCCCCCAACACCAGGCGGCGATGCCGCTTGACGTAGGCGATCTTCAAGATCATCGCGATGCGCCGACGCACGGCATCCGCGAGGTCTTCTTGGTTGCCCAGCCCCTTCGCGAAGAGAGCGCCGGCGTTGGGCGCGGGCATGGTGATGATGGAGGCGTAGAACGGCGCCTCCAGCAGCTTGTAGGACGCGTCCCGGAAGAAGGGCACCTCGGGTGAGTAGATGAGGTGGTCGGTGTAGAGTGGGTTGTCGGCCTCCCGGTTCGCCTCGTAGTAGGTGGGCTTGGTGATGAGGCTCTGGTAGAGCGCGGAGGCGCGTGCCAGGTCCTCTTCCTGGGCCACGGTGCCTCTCAGCCAGCCGCCGCCCGGGTTCTTGGCTGAGGCGAAGTTGAGGCCGCACACGGGCCCCCTGGCCGCCAACCGGCGCAACGCTGCCTGGGTGGTCTCCTTCGTGACGGTGACCTTCACGGCTTCCTCCGTCCCCTCGTAGGGCATCTCCAGCGCGAACCTCAGCATGGCCGGCGTGTAGAGCACGGTGCCGGTCTCGCACCGGTCGAGCGCGTGGTCCAACATGACGACCTTGTCCAGGTCTTCCACCGTGTAGTAGCCGGCGGCGCAGATCTCGAGGTTCTGGTACGCGATCGCGACCAGCTCTGGTTTGCTCATCTTCATAGTCATGATCTCTCTTCTCGTCCCTAGGGGACGTCGATCCAGCGCCGGACCGTGTTGGTCCACAAGGCGAGGTTTCTGGGGCTGACCTCTCCGATGAAGTCTTTGGTGAGGCGCATCATGTGGGATCGCGACCTGACCAGCGAGGTCCAGCGTTTCCTCGAGGGGTGGCCCTTGAGATCGTTCAGGGTGTCTTCGGCCAGGTCGTTCACGTTGTACCAACCCATCTTGACGATCCTCTCCAGCGAGGTCTTCCAACCCAACGCTCGCCATCCCGCACACTCGAGAGCCAGGGCGCGTAGTTCGTGAAGCTGAGATCTCCCTGGAGAGCTCTTGTTGATGGTGGTCTCGATGGAGGTCCAGTCGCGACGCCGTCTCGGCACGCGCCGAAACAGCAAGATGAAGTGCGCAAGCTCGTGGAGAGCATAGTCGGCATCCCCACCAGCCTCGCCGCGGTCCCTGCGGAAGCCCTTCTGGATGCGGTCGCAGCGGTCGCAGTCCTCGTAGAACGAGTACGTCGCCCCGCATGTGCGGCAGGTGGTGAGGATGCTCATCCGCCCACTCCGGCAAAGCTCGACCCGCAGTCGAGGCACACGCACAGTCCCCCAGGCACGTTGAGGAACATGGTCTTCTCGGCCGGGTGCATGCACACCTTGGTCGAGACCGGCCAGGCAACGAGCTGCAAGCGTCTGGAGCCGCTGCCCAGCCCATCGGCGTCCTGGAAGCGGGTGCCGCACCAGGGGCAGAACTCGAAGTCGTAGGCGGCGTTCTCGGCCATCAGGAGCCACCGGAACCCAGACGGGTGCACGGTCGTCGCCCGGATGAGGTTGTCGGGGCAGTCGACGCCATGGACGTCACAGATGGCCCCTCCGTTGGTGAGGTGCATCCCCATGGCTTCACAGCAACTTGTGTAGCGGTTCATACGGGCTTATCGCCCACGAACGACCGCTCCTATCGCGAGGCGCGGCGGCTGGGAAAGGGAGGATGGAACGGTCTTCTCCCTAGATACCTAGTACTCGTAGGGAACCAACACCCCTGGAGCTCGCTGTTCGAGCTCCTAAGCTCACACGGGTGAGCACCTTACCCCCTATGGTATTCGGTCAAACAAGCGTCCAGAATGCCACTTTTCCCCCTCTCCTATCCCCACCTTCTGTGCAAAGAGGCTTTCTATTTCGACCTTACCCACAACCCCAATGCCCTGACCACTTGTTGCCAACCTTACCAGCTAAGGAACGCGATGGCAACCCACCGCGAACCCTCCTTCACTCCCCTTGTTGGTATCTGGCCCTAGGGGGAATCGAGCATCCTTCCCCTAACTGCCAAACCTACGCGCCCTGGGCTAGGTACCAACCAGTTCCTCAAGCCTGCGCGTAGCCGAATCAACCAGCTCCTGGTGATAGGTCCTGTAGTGCAGGAGGCAGTTACGGCAATTACAGCGCTCAACCGAGCCGTCCTCGCTAAGGTAATCCTCAGAAGGCAGCGCGTTCACGTTGTTGAAGCAGAAGGTCGTTTGGGTGCCCTGGTATTGAAGGTGTCGCATCTGTACTTATCCCCTAGGGGCGCAAGCTGCTCGCAAAGTCGACCATCGTATATGGCGAGGGCTATGAGAAAACCAAAGAGGGGCCCGTATAGGGGGGACAGTGGTACCCGAATCTTGGGGGGAGGTTTTTAGCCCTGGCCGGTAAGGCACACGAATTCCGGGGCTACCTTTTTAGGCGGTATGGCAGAACAGGCGCGAACAACGGGTACCCGAATCTTGGGGGAACGCACGGTAAAGCGAGTTTTAAGACCCCTACGTGCTTTCAAATTTTTGGAGGATTTCTATAAGCCGGGGTGCTGGTGGCTCCAATTTTTCTTGGGGCGTATGTTTCAGGCCCTTCTGAGAGCTAAACAACTACCAGCCCTTCTTCCCGACGAACAGGTCGACCGCGACTGCGGTCATGATGGCCACCACGATCGCCTTGACCAGAACCATCGGTGGGTTGGCCGAGATGTCCATGCCAGGGACGTGGTAGCGGTACCCAGCCAGGATGAAGAGGAGGCCGGTGGAGAAGGGCAAGAGTACCCGAGCGACCTTCTGCATTAGGACACCTGCTCGATGTCCTGGATGACATCGAGGCCCCAGCCGGGGATGTTGTCCACCAGCATCGCGTGGCTGTACACCGGCGTCTCGTGGCGGCCCCACTGGGCGATGATCTCCTCGGGCGTCTCGTCGTCGTAGATGAGGACGTCCAGCTTCTTCCCCTCGGAGCATGGCAGGACGCTGAAGCAGCCCTTCACGCCACGCCGACCAACCAGGATGAGCAGGGGGTTGCCCTGCATCGTCTCCTTGGGGCGGCCAGCCTTCCACCCACGCTGGGTGGGGTCCGTCTCTAGGGTGTGGCCACCACCCCAGATGTTGATGCTCCACCAGTTGGGCGAAGCGGTGAACTGCCGGAGGGCAGCGGAAGAAGGGGTAGAAGAGTTGATGTTCTTCATACTCCCTTATCCCCCTGGATCCTCCTACTTTTTCTTGGGAGGAGCGGTTTTACGGCATGGCAGATACGGGCCGACCTGCCACTTGTAGTGCCAGTCTCCGCAAGCACAGTGGTACAAAGCGTCGGTATCAAGGGGATGGCTCATGGGAAGCCTCAATTTTCTTGGGTAGGTTTTCTACGCGCCACAGCCTTCTTGACAGCCCGGCGTACAGGACAAGCCATCAGGCCATACTGCAATAGCCTCGGGCATCTCCACACCCAGGACCTGGGCCATCTTCTTGAGAACAGGAACGCCGTATTTGGGGTAGTTGGCGCCATCATCTGCGAAGGCAGCAGCCTCGTCCAGGTCTAGGATCCAGGCGTACTCCCGCATCTTCAGGACGCTCCTGGAAGCAGAAATCCCCCGGTGGTCGAGGGCCTTGTCGAAAGCGAAACGGAGGTAGTTCATGGCCTCCTCACGAACCGCTGCCTCCTCCAAAGGAGGCGCCTTCAGCATCTCCTCCCTGGCCTCATCCTTCCAGTACTCCGGAAGGTACTGTCCCAGGACCTCTCCTCCGAAGTCGATGAAGACCGACCTCCGACGGTCTTCGTTGTTGTAGCGCTCGCGAATCTGCTCGATCGTCTTCATGGGTTGTCCTTGTTGTGTCTTGAGAGTTCCGGATAGAGGTGCGGTACCGAAGCCTTGGTGGCGCTGGCTTCTTCATTTTGGTTTGTGCCATCGCGGCAGGGGCGTGGGCTGTCTTAGGCCCACACAGGTAGGGCATGCACACGAACATGCGAGACATCCGCAGTGCGAGTCTGGGATGCAGTACATATCGAAGTCGTCGTGGTCATAGACGAGCATCTTCCTACCTTCCAGAACATCGTTCTTGAACCTACGACCCCACCACCGTCTGAAGATCTGGTTGATAGAGAGTTTCCTGGAGACCAGCAAAGCCCTCGGGGATCCTCACAGGTCGCGGTCTTCCCGACGCTGCTCCTCGAAGATCTCCTCGGCGCAGGACTCGCAGACGTCGAGGGTATCCATGGTGCCGTCGACACGTTGTCCGGCGTCGGGGTGCTTGATGTGCCGGGTCCGAGGACCTCGACCACACCGACACATGGATGTCGAACGACGGCCCCAGGAGGAGCCGGCATTCAGCTTGAAAGAGTGGGCACTCTTGAACTTCGCCATCTACGCTTATGCCCTTTTCGTACCCCTAAATTTTTGGTGGGGCACAGCAGGGCTAAGGAACAGCGAGTTGGTGCCTACGGTCAGAGCCCTTCCCTAGTCCTGCACCATGACGGTGAGACTGTTCCCTCCCCCGTAGGGTTTTTTCGCGCCGACGGTGTCTAGTAGCCGCTTCCGCCGCAACGCGTGCCGACGACGCGTGGGTCGCCGCTGCAACGCAGGCACTGCCGTCGGACTTCCTTGCAGGAGACGTCGACGCGCGGCGGCCAGCTCACCGTCACGGTACAGCAGGCGTCGAAGAAGCACAGCATGTTGCCACCAAAGGCCGGCGGCCCGGTCCGGCTCGGACGGCAGGTCGTGGTCGACGTGATCGTCGTCCGGCCGTTCTGGAGCGGCCACTCGACCGTCGGCGGCGGCACGTCCGGGTCGAGCCGGACCAGCGGGCACGTCGCCTTGAAGTCGACGCCCTCGATGGAGGCGAGGACGTCCTTGTCGGGCGTCGGGTTGCACTGGACCGAGGGCGTCAACAGGTCGGCCCAGGTCGGCGTATCCGGCAAGAACGCCGTCACGGCCTTGGGGTCAAGCTCCCGGTCCGGGACGATCACGGAGTGGTCGCGCGGCGGCATCATCGTGATCTGCAACACGGCGAACGGGTCGGTCAGGATCATCTGGCCGAGGAGCAGGGGCAGGACAAAGATCTTCACGGTATCCTCCGGGTGGGTGTTCGAGTACGCGGGTCGGTGACTAAGGGGGAGAAACGACGCTCAACGTACTCCCATCTTATCTCATCGTCAGGTCTACTTTTCTTGGTTAGGGGACTCAGCGGCACCGGTGGAGATGGCCGTGCTCGTCGATGTTGGCGGACAACCACCCCTCGATGAAGCTGCAAATCAGGGGGTGATCATGCTCGTACGACTTGATCGCTCGTTGGAGCTCGCGATCCGTGAACTTCCACTCGTTGGACCTCGGCGCGGCGAAGATCCGGGTTGCGGGCTTTCCCTGGTCGATGTTTTCCCACCCCAAGAACGTGTAGTCGTTCGTCCGGAAAGCGTAGGCATCGGGTTGGATGATCCCCGTGCTGATGCGCGCCTTGCCCAGGGCTGCGAGCAGCGGGTCTAGGCCCCGTAGGCTCACTGCGCCGACATAGAACAAGGGCGGTCCTATGGCCGGCGACACCTCGCAGGAGCTCCAGGAGGTCACATCAACCGGCTCCTTCTTGCCCCTGGAACCAGTCATGTTTGAGTACCCCGCGGGCTGGAAGCGCCCGGGGCTGTGGTGGAAGTTCATTGCCATAAATTCTTATCTCCGACTACGGAGACGCGGTTTCAACGCTAAGAAGAAGCTGGTCTATCTTCTTCCGCCTTCCCCTGTCTGGGTGCCCGACTCGGGGAAGGGCTTGGGGCCGTAGAGATGGCACTCTCTCTATGACTCGGCCCCGCTCTCTAACCGTGCACGTCGTTCCTTCAGTGAACACGCTGTATCAGCACATCCCGCATCGCATACACCGCCCATCGACCTGGAACCCCGGGCGCTTGGGATCCTCGTCGACCCACCCAGCATCGAAGAAGGCATCCCCCATCCCGGGAGCGCCGCACGCCGGGCAGGCGGGGGCCTTGGGCGGGTAGAGCTTGTTGTACTCCTCCTCGGAGAGGTAGTAGTCCCCGCACACGCCCGTGATGCACCCGATGCAATACCCTGAGTTCTTGTCCTCCATCTCCCGCCTGCACTTGCAGGAAGTGCAGGTACACAAAAGCCTCGGCAAGACAGGAGAAAGGATAGAAGAGCTGGTGTTCTCCATACTCTCTTATCTCTGTTTTCTGTTGTTTCTTGCAGTGAGCTCGGGATGCAAACTCACCCGTTGTCGAACCCGCAACAGCACCGGCCGCTGCCTTTGGGGTAGTAGTAGGCCGGGCACATCGGGCACTTTGCCGGTTCCCCCATCGGACGGTAGGGACCGAAACCCAAGCGCAGGTTCTTGATGGCCGAGCACTCCTCCCACGTTGCCGCCTCGATGACCCAGAGCAGCATTGCCTCGGTTTCAACGTGGGCGGGTTTTTTCTCTCCCTCGACCATCGTGACTGAGTCCTCAGTAGTCCAGACCGAGCAGATCATAGCGACATCGGCTCCTTCCACGCCGCGTTGTTCTTTTTGATGGTCTCCATCGCGATCGCAAACGGGTCGATCTCGTCGTCCATGGTCACCTTCTTTCTTGGGAGGGCATCCGCAGCCCCTCAAACGGTATGGGCAGGCCTGGTCCCCGTCGCAGGGGCCATCGGAAACCTGGTGCGGCTCACTCATCGAGCCTCTTATGCACCTTGGCTGGGGGAAGGCTCTCCTGGCTCGGCTTTTTGAAGAGGGCCGATCCCAGTAGCGCAGGCAACACCGCTGGCCAGAGCATGATCCCGAGAATGAAGAAGGCATCGTTATCGTTCTTGGTGGCCTTGTCGAACCCCGGACCCCTCCTAGCAACCTGTGCGTAACGCCAGCACCGAAGCTATAGAAGAAGATGGACCCAAACACGATGCCGAGGATCATCAAGGCGTGCATGCGGCCTCCAGCAGGTAGCTCTTGAAGAACTCTCCGGACGTCTCGACGAAGCCCATCTTCAGCAGATGTCTTCCGAAGCGGTTGTGGGTGTTCTCGACGAAGATGTGCAGATCGGGGTAGGTCGTGCGCAGCCTCTGGACGAGGTCCGTGAAGATGCCCTGTCCGCACCGGGCCGCCTCGACCTCGATGTTGGCGAGGTCGAGCGTGGGCTCGAAACGGCGCCCGAGGGCAATGCGGGGGCCGTAGCGCAGATAGAGGTGGTGCCAGCCGGGCTCGTAGACATACGAGTTGCTGGGAAATTGACGATGCCTGGCTTGGAGCAGGAACTCGTCGAGAGTTGGTAGATCGCTCATCGCTGTCCGAAGTAGGCGGTATCGACGCAGAGCAGCGCACCTTCTTCGCGATGTAGCAGCATGACGTTGATACCTTTGTTGAAGAGGTACATGGTGATTCTGATGATCTCGTCCATCAGGTCTTGCTGGGGCAGCTCGATGACCTGTTGGTGAACGTAGGGCAGCATCTTTTGTGGGTCGGCACGACCAGACCAGTTGCAGATGACGATGCGCCTCATACGTCCCTCAGGTGTTGATCGATCCAGGAGGACAAGGTCTGGACCAGGTCGGCACCGTTGACCTCCTGCTCCCCATCGACCAGCCCCGGGAACTGATCAATAACGCTCTCCAGCCCCGACAGCAGATCGATCGACCTGCGCAAGAAGCCGATCTCGGCTGCGGCAGCGTTCCCGGGGTAGCTCTCGAGCAAGCGCCGACGGTTGGTGAGGTAGGTGATCAGGTTCTTCACGGGGCGACCTTGATGAGCCGGCCGAACACCTTGGTGATCGGAGTCCAGCCGTTGATGTGGTTGTGGTTGTTGCCGATCTGCACGCGGTTGCCCTGCACCGCCTTCACCAAGTGCAGGTACTGGTCACCGCCGACCTTGCAGAGGACGATCTCCCCGACCTTGATCGGGGTCTCGCCGATCGGTTCGACGGTACAGAGCTGTCCACTCTCGACTCGGCCAGACATGCTGTTGCCGCGAGGACGGAACGAGACCGTCTCTCCGTTTAACAACCTACGGATGTGGTCGGTTGCCCAGCCCATTAGGGCACCTCGGCTGGCAGGTCGTTATTCATGAAAAACCTCCTCGTTGGTCATACGGTCTTATGCCCGAAAAGCTAAGCGAGAACCAGGCGTCTCGGACCACGTCTCATCAGGTCACTCGACCACGGGAAGACGCCTCAGGTGGACGCGGAACCCCTCGATGCGGGACTCTTCGTAGAAAGGAAGGAGGTGCTTGAGGATCTGGTTGTTCTTGTAGTCCTGTGCCGCTGTTGGGGTGACGAACGTCAGGACCATGATCCTGGCGAAGGTCCCCTCGAACTCGATCTCCGTCAGGATGATCTCGTCCTTGGTTAGGATCGACCCTTTTACGGTACATCTCATGTGGGCTTTTTTCCGAGAAAGACCCAGCGATTGCTGAACAATCGCGGCATGGGGTTCACGATGTATTTCCACCACATCATGTGCTGCGCTCGCTGAACGGCTTCTTCCTTGGTCTCCGGGCTCTTCTGATCCAGGTGGTAGAGGCGCTGGCCAGGGCCGACGTTGAAGGGCCGTGAGAGGGGCGCTCGGCCCGTAAGAACCTCGGGTACTGTCGAAGGATTCTTCATGCGTTCTTATGCCCGAATCCTGCGCTAGGATTCGTCCGTGATGAGCATCGAGAAACTGGGCCTACGACCCTAGGAACTAAGAAGCGGCCCTGGGCCGCTGACCGAGCTACTTGTCGTAGACGCTGTACGTCGTACGGGTGAGGGTTCGGGGACGGTACTCTCGGAAGTAGGGCTTCGCGTTGACGAAGATGAGCTGATGCGCTTCGCGCAGGTCCAGCCGCATGCGCTTGATGTCTTCCGGGCTAGCGTTCTCCACCCGCCTCTTGAAAGAGGCGAGCAGGCGCCCGACGTTCTTGTTGAGCTGTTTGGCGGTCATGCCTTTTCTCCGTTTTGTTCATAGGGGACCCCAGGGCAAAAGCTGGAAGAGCGATGTTCTTCTCTTCACAACCCTTATCCCCGCTATTTTCTCATCCTTTCAGATCAGAGCGTCCCCATCCCTCGAGCGTGAAGAACGTCTGTGGCTCGAGGGGCGGTGGTGTGCACGGGGCCGTGTGCGCGACACCCTCGAGGCAGCATCGGCAGTGGCGAGCCTGCTCGGTCAACTCCGTGGCTACCTGGCCGCTGTGCTCGCAGAGCCGACTACCTCCCATCGCGGGGTGTGGTGAGAAGCGCCACCCCTCCTCGTCGTTTCGATAGAGCGGTACGTCCCCCGAACATCCCACGCACCTCGCGATAGGTACCACCGCGTAGTAGGTGTGCGGTGGGAACGCCATCAGTCCACCACCCAGTTATCGGCGAAGACCTCGTCGACGGTCTGGTAGACGTGTGTGGTGGGGATGTCGTAGTCGATCCTCAGGACGTACCCCTTGTCGGACTTGGGGAACATGGTCGCGAGCTCGATACCGTGATCCGTTGGGCGCTTCATGGGTAGAAGGTTGGGGTTGGGCCATTGCGACGGGTCATCGACCATCGCGCGCATCTTTTGTTGGAGGGATGGTGGGTAGTCATCGATCCTGGGCATCAGTCTTCCTTTCTGGCACCACTAGCCAAGGCGATCTGAACAGGGCCACCGCGCAACGGGCAGCCTCGGGGAACAGCGCTGTAGTTGAGGTCGGCGCCGGTGAGCTGGCAGTGTCGTCGAGGCGACGCCGCACGCATGGGGCATCGGTAGCAGGACGTCACCTCAACTACGGGAACATGGTCATGTGGCATCTGGGTTCTCACAGGCTCTAGTTGGGTCATCCCTCTCGGAAGAGCCGCCCGCCGGTCTCTTCCTCTTTTTGTAGGAGGAAGGGGACCGAGTGCTGGAAACACCAGCGGCATTCGACGACGGGAGGTCTTACGACGATTCATGAAAGAGTCTCCTTCCATGATTCTTATCCCTGAAAACTAAGAAGAGCCCCGGGCGCTCTCCCTGCTCACGCCGCCTGGCGAAGCGCGACGACGAAGCAGCCGTTCTCGAGGAGGTAGCGGCCGGAGTCCATCATGGCCCCGAGCAGCCAGTCGTTGGCCTTCTTGGTGCCGAACATCTGCTCCAAGAGGTCGAACTCCTTCGTGCGATCCTCGCCGAGGTGCTTGACCATCCAAGCACCCATCTCCTGATAGGTGCCGGGAACGTCGTCGCACTGCACGAGCTTCTGGGTGATGAGCTGCTTGAGGTTCGAGAACAGAGACATGAAGTTTCCTCCCCGAAGAGAAATGTTCTTCTCTTCTAGGGTCTTATCTCCGCTATCTGGCCTCTCTTGCGTTAGTGGATGCCGAGGAGCCTGGCCAGGTGTGTCCACATCCGCGTGATGCGCTCGTCCTCAGGCTTTGCGGCTTCTTCCTTCGAGGGCCGCAGGTGGAACTGGAAGTTCTCAAACTCCTTGCGGTACATCTCTTCCTTGCCGCCGTTGATGGTCCCATGCTCGACGTTGGCGATTCGATCGGCCAACTTGAGCGCCGTGGCTTGATCGTTACCGCGGATGCCGGGGTACGTTCGCGCGTTTCGCTCCTTTCGATTCCTCCCCTTCTCGTTGGTGACGGCGTATACCAGCTCCGCGACCTCGGGACCGAACTCCGAGGCGATGTCGTTGTAGTTGCGGTTGGTGTCCTCGATCGAGTCGTGGAGCCACCCAGCGCTCAGCATGATCGGATCATCGAAGCCAAACTTCTCGAGCATGGCGACGACCTGGCTGAGGTGGTAGGTGTACGGGAAGCTGTCGTAAGACTGCCCGGCGTGCGCAGCCTCTGCGAACATCTTCGCGCGGAATACGTTGGGTCCTGGGGTGCGGTTCATGACGTGGCCCTTTCTTGTCTAGCTAAGAGCGAAGGATGGAGATCCTCCGCCTATGACTCAGTGCCGCTGCTTCTCGAGCTTGCCGGTCACCTTGAACACCTCGAGCGCCGCCTCGGCGAGCTCGCTGGTCTTGAAGTAGTCGGTCTCGCGCGAGTTCGGCGTCGACACGCCCTTGGGCATCCCCTCCTTCTTGCAGGCGTCGCACTCACCACAGTAGGTGAAGACGGTGCCGATGTAGTAGCCGGCCCCGGTGCTCATCACGCGGAAGTCGGAGACGTGCTCGTCGATCTCCATCCCGAATGCCTTGCGGCTCAGGACGGTCTCTCCGACCATCACTGCGGGACTGCCCGCTGTGCGCTGAAGACCGCCCGGACGATCTGGACGAACATCTCGTTCTTGACCTGCTCCTCGAGCGGGAACTTGGGGTCGTCCCACTCGAGCATGGCCGGGTGGGTCTTCTTGGCGCGGTCCTTGGTCTCGCCGTAGGTCCACTGCTGGCCGAGCTTGCGGGAGAGCCAGCTCTGGTGGACCTGCTTGGCGTTCCAGTCGAACTGGAGGACGCCGATGACCGCGGAGCGGACCCACTCCTTGTGGGGCACGTAGGCATCGGCCCACGAGGGCTCCTTGATGCCGAGGCGGTTGAGGAAGGCCAGGTTCGCGGCGTGCCCAGCTTCGGCACAGCACTCGATCTCAGCTCTGTTTGGGGGAAGCATCTCGTCTCCTTGGGTTGTGGACAAAGAAAGAAGCCCCGTGCTGAGGGCTTCCTCTACATCACTCGTCGTGGATCAGGTCGTGGTCGCGTGGCCGTTCTTGGGGCGGCCGGCGTCGTCCAGGATGTCGCTGAGACCCGCCTTGATCACCTCGGGGTCGGTGGCCCCGGTCTCGCGCTTGTCGTAGGCGCTGCCGTAGTTCGCCGCCATGCCGCTCGCGAGCACGCGACCGAAGGCGTCGCCCAGCACCTCGAGGTCGGTCATCTCCTCCTCGGGCTTCTTGTTGATCAGCTTGGCGTGCTCGAGGCACTGCAAGGCCGCGATCTCGAGGTGCTCCGCGCGCACCACCATGGTCTCACCCGGCGCCAGGTCGGAGATCGCCGCCAGCTTCGAGCGCTCCACGGCCTCGCGGATGATGGCCGGGATCTGACCGTCCAGCATCTGCCCGGTCTTGGTCAGGCTCGCGTCGCTGTCGATGAGGCCGCGCCCGTACAGGCGGACCAGGCGCTCCACCGCCTTGGCGTCGGGCGGCTCGATGGTGACGACCGCATCGACGCGCCCCGGGCGCATCATGCTGGGGTGGATGTCCCCCATGTCGTTGGTGGTGAAGATGACCATCACCTCGTCGTTCTTGCGATCGACGCCGTCGAGGGTGTTGAGCAGCTTGTCCATCGAGGCGTCGCGGTCGCCGTCGGTGATGCGGTTGATGTCCTCGGCGAACACCACAGCGGGCTGGTAGTTCTTCGCGGTGTACAGGGCCTTCTCCAGCGAGGAGAGGTCCCGGACGTAGAAGAACGTCCAGCCGTGCTGCTGGCACACGGCCGCGGTCTGGCGGGCGGTCATGGTCTTGCCCACCCCGTAGCCGCCGGCGAGCAGCACCGTACGGCGGAGCGGGATGTCGTGGTCCCGGCACATCTGCGAGTTGCGGATCGGGGTGAACAGGTTGACGTCCAGCAGGCGCTGGACCTTGTCCCCGAAGATGAGCTCGTCGGTGCCGTTGCCGACATCGATGAAGACCGGCGGCTTGGCGACGAGGGAGCCGCCGTTGTTGCCGCCCGCGTGCCCGCGGGTAGCCATCGAGACGAACTCGACCTCGATGGCCTTGCCCTTGTAGATGCTCCGCTCGCGGAGGATCTCGACGGTCTTCGAGATGATGCGATCGACCTTCTTCTTGTCCTTGGCGCGGATGGTGTTGTGGATGTAGAGCGCCTCGTTGTCGTTGTCGTCCGGCTGGACGTGGGGGCAGAAGGCGTTCGCGAGCCCGCGCACCTTGATGGGGCCCCACGGGATCTGCTGCGTGGTGTTGAGGCCGGTCGGCACCGAGATGCTGGCGGCCTTCTGCCACGGGGCGTAGTCCAGGATCTTGGTGAACCCGTGGAGCTCGGCCACCGCCTGGTACAGGGCCCAGATGGCGTCGAGCGGGTACCACCCGCGGAAGGTGTGGTGGAACTCGTACTCCCGGTTGTTCTCCCGGTCCAGCTCCATGAGCCAGGAGGCCGCCTCGGCCAGGTCCATGCCGTGCGGGACCGCGATGCTCGGGGTCCCGGCATCGACCCGCTCGAGCTTGACGTTGCGGGCCTTGAGCTTGGCCGCCGCCGCCTTGCGCGCCGCCTCCTCGTTCGGATCCTCCTCGGCGAAGAGGATCGAGTCGTCGTCCTCATCGATGGACTTGTTGATGAGGGAGGTGTTGACGATCTTGTTGTTCTGCGTCGACATTGAGAATTGATTTCCTTGCTACGGGGTTTCCGTCTCAATCCTCTTATCTCCGCATCTATGCTATTTTGCAGAGCTAATGAAGAGCTCGGAGCTCTTCTAGTTCTTACTTCTTGAGCAGCCCTTCGACGGCGCTACCAAGAGAACCGGCCGAGGGCCATGGGATCTTGTCGAGCACCTCGCGAGATGGCTCCTCGAGGAATTGGAGTGCTATCAGCACCGCCATCGGCAAGGACCTCATGTACATCTTCTCGGACGTCTCCTTGAGACCCCAGTAGAGATGTACGGCGGTCATCTGCTGGAGCTCTTCCCAAGCCATGCCGCGCAGGTCGATCTGCTTGATGGGGAGGCTCTCGGGAGGCTGGCAGTTAGCCTGCTCACTCACCACGTAGTACGTTCGGCACGAGACCGGCCGTACCTCGTAGATCGAGCAGCGCTTATCCTCGTCAAGGAAGATGCACGGCGTCACCCCCTCGAACCAAGCCTCTCGGCTCGTGGCCTCCATCTCCTTGCCGAGCGTCCTCAGCTTCGCCCGAAGACTCGCGGTATCTCGGTCGGTCTTCTTCAGGTGCTCGGCGATCAGCAGCGCCTCTGCGAGCTGTATCGCGCTCTTCTGGTAGCAGCACCCGGGGGAGGTACAGGAGTCGCATGTCGGAGGTGGGCGCCCCTCCTTGACGATCACGATGGCCTCATCCATGGCCACTTGTCTGGCGCGCAAGACAGGAAGCATCTTGCGAATGACCTCTCTTCTGCTCATCTCGACCGCCTAGTTGAGGAGCTCGGCGGGCCGCATCTTGACCACGAGCTGCTCATCGTCCACGGCGACCACCATCGCCTCGCCGTCCTCACCGCGGACGAGCCGCTCGATGAGCTCGACGGTGTGCCGGCAGACGAAGATCGCGTTCCGGAACGTGCCGTACGTCCCACCATCGGCCATCGCGTACCCCCACTGCATCTCGTTGACCTGGAAGAAGTTCAGGGTGGCCAGACCCTCGTCCAGGAGCTCCTCGCCGCTGTAGGTGCGCATCGCGACCCGCACGCACATGAACCGCGCGCGGTTGCCGAGGACATCGGGGTTGTTGAAGAGCCCCTTCACGAATGGGGTCTTCTGGGTACACTCGAAGGGTTTGATCTCGTTCAGGATGACGGGATCTCCTTCGACCGTGAGGTTGTTCCAGATGTCGAGAACCGGGTCCTGCATCGCTTGCTCCTTGGCTAGAAAGACAGAGGTGTTCCTCTTGCTTTCTTATCCCCCACACCAAGGAGTGGATTGCAGTTAGGAGACGGCCTTCTCCTTGATGTCGACGGAGAAGACCGCTGACCAGGTGGGCCGCTTGCCGGTCTCCGAGAAGACCTTGTCGGCAAACACCTCGAAGTCGGGCAACGCGTCTATGGTGATCTCGAAGGTCTCCGCTTCCTTCTTGATCCTCGCGATGGTGTTCTGGATGCCGAGCTTCTGGACGGTCTCCTCGGAGAACGTCGGGTGACTGAAACGTACTGCTACCTGCTTCTTCATGGGAGCCCCCTTCTAGCCAAAGATGTTGGCTTCTAGATCTTATCCCGCACCCTCTGCGCAGATTGCAGGCTAAGAGAGGGCCGTGTGGCCCCCTCAGGTTACACCTCCTTGATGAACGCCTGACGAAGGCCTTGGCACATCGTCTTCGCCTCATCTTCGGATAGGGAGGTGACTACTTCCTTGAAGCTGTCCCCGACACGACGAGTCTCGAGAACATCGTTGGGTCTCTTCTTTCTGATCCTCTTCAGAAGCTCGTCGAAGCAGGACGCCGACATGCGGATCGTGATCATCTTTGGAGTCTCCTGTTTTGACCCGTGGTCTGGGTCTACCTAGTTGGGCGGGATCTGGCAGAGCCTGAACTCTATCAGATCGTTACCTTCCTAGACCCCAGTCGGTTCTTTCGAGCCTCCAGGGTCTTGTTCAGGATCCGCCTAGCTCGTTTCATGACACGGGCTGGGTAGGTTGACGTTGCTCTCTCGATGGCCGGGAATCCACCTCCGTAACCAAAGAGAGCGCACCGCATCCTATCCTTCTTGTGCGTCCTGCACATCTTCAACCACGCCGCGACCTCCCCAACCGCGACGCGGTAGGCCGTGTCGATATCTCGTACTTCTTGGCAGCGCTCCCAAGACAGCTTGGCGGCGACCTGCGTGACACCGCAGAAGTAGGGTCCGGTGACTCCCTTCGGCGGTTTTGCAGCTCTCGCCCAGCGGGGGACATTGGAGACGCGCTTGCCGTGAAGAAGGTACGAGGTGGCATTCGGATCGTAGCGGCTTTCCGAATACGCGATACTGAGCAACAACTCCGCCGGGATCTCTTTCGTCTCGACTGCGATAGCCGCGTACGCGTGCGGCAGAGCCTCGTCGTGGCCCATATATTTGGGGGCCCATGGCTTGAGTTCTGCAATCGCGTTCGCAAGGTCACCAGGACGATTGAGGCCATCGAGAAGGGCTACTACGATTAGAGGCATCAAACCAAGCATGAGTTGTCCTTGACGGCCGAAGCCGTTCGCAGCCTCTAGAGGCCGCCTTGAAAGAGGTAGAGAGGGGCACCGGCACAAGACCAGTGCCCGTCTCTATCACGCATTAGGTTTCTTGGGAGAAACCTTCTGCCTGGCAGGAACCCGGCTCTTGGCTTGTAGCTGGAGCTCGGATTCTCTCTTCTGTACTTCCTCGATGATGTAGATCTCGGCCTGTTCCATGGCCCAGACCACCACATCACTCTTGATCGGGTCCATCTCTACCTTGCCCTCGGAGATGGACACCCTCGGCTTGAGGAAACGCCGGAAGGTGTCGTTCTCGTCAACCCGCCCGATCTCGTAGGAGTACTCCGGGTGCGGCTTGATGGGCAAGCGTGATACCCGGGCCGCGATGTTGGTCTCCTTGTCGACGATGATCTTCACGGGCTCCCACGAAGACTTCTTCTTCGTGCCCGCTTTGCGGCTCTCCGTTCTTTTGTCAGGCTGCATGTGACTCCGTCAGGTCATGGGTTTGGGAAGACCAAAAGGCCCTCGCCACCGTACTTATCTCTTCCCCTTCCCATGTCCTTGCGTGATGCCTGACACTGGTGCAATGCCTCGTGATGGGGACAAGACGGACAAGGTCTCCCCACTGCCGTTCCCCGATCCCTCAGAGGGTGATGATGTCCCCGAAGAGCTGTGGAACCACCAGAAGCGCTTCTCTACGGCGCAGGAGGACGCCGTGGAGAGCGAGTACGCGACGCCGGGCGTCTTGCGGCGGTTCGCGCTCTGGGTGCTGCGGCGTCGTTAGGTGCCACCAAGACTGAACTGGTAGAGGCACCGATCGCACTCGTAGAGCTTGTGTCGTTCGATGGGCCCTCGAACCTTGTTGTCGTAGCCGCAGTCGGGGCATCGGAGCTCGACGAGCTCAGCTTCTTCTCCGGTAGTCTTTTCGTTGGGCATGGTGCTTCCTCGGTAGATGGAAGGCTTCCTCTGTACGGCCCCCACTGGCGAGAGCCGGCGTCGTAACGAGCCTTCCTGGACAACGAGAGGTAGGCTAGCGCGTTCTGGAGGAGGCTCTCCCCGAGCTTCCTCTCCTTCCGCCAGTAGTGGAGGTCCTTCCACGGTCGCCACTCGGAGAGAAATTCTCGAAGCGGTGCCGAGGTCTCCTCCCACCACGCCGTGTCTCCAAACGGGCGGATCTTGTTGACGTATGGCACTTCTTGACGATACCCCTTCCGACTAGTCGTCGTGAAGTGCCAAGATGCTCTTGTGCTGCCCGAGCCCATGTTGGATGCGTTTGTGCAAGAGCTCCAGAAGCTGGCCCACCCGGTCATCGAGGATCCAAAAGACCTCGAGAAGGTTCTGAAGCCCGGGGATCTTCTATACACACAACCCAAGAAGATCGACGGGCTAAAGTACAAGCTGTTCTACGAGATCTCGAAGCGTGTCCAGGGGGATCCTCACACGCATATCAGCATCTACGCTGGAGACGGTGCGGTAGTGGACGCGGCTTCCTGGAAGAGGAGAGGGGAAGAGTCCCTGAAGATCCATCAAGTGCCTCTCAAGAAGTTCATGGATCGTTACAAGTTCCGAGTACTGCGGGTTGATGCGGAGCCTTCTGTACGGAGAGAGGCCGCCGAGTTCGCGAAGGATCAGGTGGGCAAGACCTTCAACACTCGTGGGATGCTCAGGCTCGCGCTGCCGTTCCAGGGTAGGGCTGGCAAGGAGGATCGGCAGCGCCAGGACGCAGAGAAGTTCTTCTGCTCAGAGCTCATCGCCAATGCCTACTCCAGTCTGGGCATCGCCAAAAACAAGAAGCTCAAGCACGTCCTGCCTGGGGACATCGCCAAGTCTCGCCTGACCAAGACCGTGGCCGAGTCTAGTTAGCTGATCTAGCTAACACAACGGGCCTGCTCGGCCCGCTTCTTGTGGTTCGTGTAGTACGAACGATACCTGCGCATCGGATAGTTACCGTTGGACTGCTTTCCCTCGTAGCAGTGACGATCCACTTCCTTGTGCCTTCCACACAGTTGTCGACCCGCTCGAGTGCCCCCACTCGACCAGGTGCTCCGATCCGTACTTACTACATCTTTGTCCTCGTCCATGAGAATCCTGTTTTGGGTTTCCCAACGAGTGCGTAATTCTAGCTCGCTCGTTGAGTGGGGAGTGCGCCACACCCCGTTGTGCGGCTCCGCCTACGCCAACCCTTCGACGTGCTATCTCGTCTTCCCCCAGGTAAGACAAGCCCCCAATCCTACGTCGAAGCTCACTCCTTGATGTACGGTGCCCAGATAGGTGGGAAGAAGCACCGTCACCCCAAGGAGTGGGTGAAAGGTGACGGGCTTCTTCCCGGGGCAACATAGAGCAGACTCTTCATCTGCTTCTATAGTCTTATCTCTCCGTGCCGCATTGGTTTGCAGAGAGCTAAGAAAGCGCCCTGAGGCGCTCGGCGCTACATCACCTTGGTCAAGATCTCTTGATCAAGCATGTACGTCTCCACGATCAGCGATTCAACATACGGTGGGTGGACCTCCCAGTAGAACCCGTCATTGTGGATGGTGCGGTAGCAGTCCGTGTATGACAACTCTTCCTCTTGCGGAGGTAGGATGAAAGTGTCGCGGAGGATGCACCACTGGTTCTCCTCCCAGTGCTTGAGCTCCTCGGGGCTCAGCACCGCCTCCAGGCAGAAATCGTCGTCGATCGTTGTGTCGACAACGTTCTGCCTGTTCTTGGTGAAGATGCCGTTGCTGTAGAACGAGAGGTAGTTACCGCTATCTTCAAACACGAGCTGGATCAGATCTACCAGGCTCTTTCGCAGCTCTTGGATCTCCCGAAGCTCTCTGGCCAGGCTCTTCGCGAGCTCGTCGGTCAGACGTAGTACGGCGTAGTCGTAGTCGCCGTTGTCATGCTCGTTGTTGGAAAAGACGTGGAGCAGGATGTTCACGTGAGGTCTTCCCCCTTCATGGCCCGCATCGCC
>Ga0228700_1000837_pt1 | contig 23629 bp, 27 predicted proteins | sample McNCre317_Aug_MG_FD_178019 | JGI IMG/M metagenome (GOLD analysis project Ga0228700, IMG submission 178019) | Freshwater microbial communities from McNutts Creek, Athens, Georgia, United States - 3-17_Aug_MG | ecosystem: Environmental > Aquatic > Freshwater > Creek | place: USA: Georgia...
AACCCTGCACCTTGCCGGTGAAGACTTCGCGGTCTTCTTCTTTTTGCGACAGGTTGGAGATGATCTCGCCGTAACCGAACACACCCATGGCGATCACGATGAAGCCAATGCCATCGGTCAATTCAGGGATGTCGAAGCTGAAACGGGCCACGCCCGAGTTCACGTCGGTACCGACCAGACCCATCAACAGGCCCAGCACGATCATGGCCACGGCCTTGAGCAAGGAGCCCGAAGCCAGTACCACAGCGCCGATCAAGCCCAAGATCATGAGCGAGAAGTATTCGGCAGGGCCGAACTTGAAAGCCACTTCGGTCAAGGGCGCAGCGAATGCGGCCAGGATCAAGGTGCCCACGCAACCGGCAAAGAACGAACCCAGACCGGCAGCAGCCAGGGCCGGGCCTGCACGCCCCTTTCGGGCCATCTGGTAGCCGTCGATCACGGTCACCACCGACGAAGATTCGCCGGGCAAGTTGACCAAAATCGCGGTGGTGGAGCCGCCATACTGGGCACCGTAATAAATACCGGCCAGCATGATCAGCGCAGCCACGGGGGGCAGCGCATAGGTCGCAGGCAGCAGCATGGCAATCGTGGCCACAGGGCCAATGCCTGGCAACACACCAATCAAGGTGCCCAGCAAGCAGCCGATGAACGCATAAATCAGGTTCTGGAAGGTGAACGCCACCCCAAAACCGAGGGACAGGTTATTGATCAGATCGGTCATGAATAACTCCTCAGCCGACGATGAAGGTTGGCCACACAGGGAACTGCAGTTTCAGCAGCATGATGAACGCCAGGTAACTGCCAATCGACAACACCACGGACAGGATCAGCACTTCTTTGAGGTTGAAAGTGTCACCCGCCAGGCTGGAGACAATGGTCACGCCAAAGATGGCCGCGACAAGGCCCATGGCCGGAATACCCACACTGGGCAAACCGCCCAGCAAGATGCCAAACAGCAAGTTGGCTGCGATGATGAAGAACAAGGGCTTCCAGGCCCATTGGCCGATCTTTTCGCCGTCCTGGGTTTCAACGACCAGGGCTTTGAACATGATGGCACTGCCCAGGATGGCCAGGATCACGCCCAACAGCAGCGGGAAGTAACCAGGGCCCATGCGGCCCCCGGAACCAATGCTGTAGTTGGTCGCGCCATAGGCAAATGATGCACCGACCACGGTGAACATGAGCCCTGAGAAAAAGTCTTTTTGACTCTTGATTTTCACGAGATATCTCCTCTGATTGAGTTGGCACGATTCTGCGTGAAGATACCCCCCGGGTCGATGTGGGTTACACCTATGTCCCGCGAAGGACAAACACATGGTTTACCCTTATTCCATGCGGCTTGGCGCGCCACAGGCGTGCGCCGCAGGCCTCATTTGGTCAAGGGTTTGAATACCCTGAGCCATTTGGGCGCAGGCAAGCCCCACTTGTCCTGAATGCGCTCGGCCGCTGCCAGCAAGTCTTCGCGCTTGGGTCGGCTGCTGGTGCGCTGGGCCAGCACGATGGCATTGCCCTCGCGCGTGGGCTTGAAAGCCCAGACCGCGTCTTCGCCAAAGGCCGCGCAAATCTTCTCGACGCTGGCCGGGTAACTGGACGAGCGGCCAAACAGGTTCACCGTCATCACGCCTTGCGGGCTGAGCAGATCGCGGCAGTGGCGGTAAAAATCGGGCGTGTCCAGCACGGGCGCGGCCGCATGCTCGTCGTACAGATCCACCTGCAGGGCATCGACGGTGCTACGCCATTCGTCGGACTGGATTTCGAGGGCCGCATCGGCCAGCACCACACGCAGGCGTTCATCGTCGGGCGGCAGGCGGAACCAGCCGCGACAGGCATGCAAGACCCCCGGATTGAGCTCAATGGCCGTGCAGGTCATCTTGAGTTTCTTGTAGCAAAACTTGGTGGTCGTGCCTGCGCCCAGACCCAGCTGCATGGCGTGCGCGCCTTTGACCTCGTCATGCGGGAAAAACAGCAACCAGCCGAACATGCGCTGCACATATTCCAACTCGATGTCGTAAGGCCGGTCGAGGAACATGGAGCCCTGGATCCACTCGGTGCCCAGATGCAGGTAACGGATTTCACCGTCTTCAGAGAAATTGACTTCGGGCAGTTCGATTGCTTTTTTTCGGCTCATGCCAACATTCCATGGGTGTTCATCACCGCCTGCCAGGCGCTGAGTTTTTGTTCAAAAGTCCACGACGCATTGGCCGGACTGGTCGATGGTAGGCGATGAATCAGCACACGCTCGCCGCAAGCGGCATCGCCCAATGCTTTTTTGACCGCTTTGGCATGCCGAAAGCTCTCGCCGCCGTTGTGCAAGATGCCACTCAATTGCGGACACCGCTGCAACAGGCCCGGGAAATCGTTCAATTGGGCATGCCGGATCGCACTGTCCAGGCTGCCTTCGCGCTCGCAGTGCGCATAGACATCCCACACGCCCACGCCTTGGGCCAGCAAACACTGGCAACGCTGGGCATAATCGCCGTCAGCTGGCCAAGCGGCATAGGGCCACAGGGCTCGCATGATGCGCCAGAAATGGTTTTGCGGATGGGCGTAATACTGCTGTGACTGCAAGGACTTCACGCTGGGGAAACTGCCCAGCACCAGCACCCGGATGTCGGGATGGACCAAAGGGGCCAGGCCCTGCAAACGATTTGGATGGGCTAAGGATGCCCGGGCCGTCATGGCGTGGCCTCGCACAAAGGCAAGAGCTTGGGCAACACGCGTTGTGCGTTGCGCGTGCTGGCCTGCGCCAATGCGTCCAGAGTCACACCCCGCACATCGGCCAGCACCTGCGCAATGCGCGGCAACTCGGCCGGGCTGTTGCGGCCTTGCGCTTGACCCTGCGAGCGCAGCTCGGCGGTCTGGTAGAGCCAATGCGGCGGCATGTCGGGCGCATCGGTCTCCAGCACCAGTGCCTCCAAAGGCAGCTCACGCGCCAGACGGCGCAATTGCAAAGCCCGCTCGTAACTGAGCGCGCCACCAAAGCCCAGCGCAAAGCCCATGTCCACAAAGTTCTGGGCCTGCTGCGCACTGCCATTGAAGGCGTGCGCAATGCCCGATCCCACCGGGTGTTGGCGCAGGCCCTTGAGCAACAGATCGGCCGATCGGCGCACATGCAAGATCACGGGCAAGTGGTGTTTTTGCGCCAGCTTCAGCTGGGCGGTGTAGAACATCCACTGCCGCTCGCGCATCACAGGCTCGCACAAAGCGGGCACAAAAAAATCCAACCCGATTTCGCCCACCGCCACCAGACGCGGGTCGCCCTGGCGCTCGCTCAAGGCTTGGTCCAGCGCCAGTAAATCGTCGTCACCGGCCTGCGGCACATACAGCGGGTGGATGCCCAGTGCATAAGCATCGCCATGGCGTTGCGCCAATTGCGCTACACCGGCCCAATGCGCTCGCTCTACTGCTGGAATCACACACAAGGACACCCCTTGTGCTCGGGCATGGGCTCTGACCGCATCGCGGTCGGCGTCAAACTCCGCAGCATCCAGATGGCAATGGGTGTCGATCCACATCGCAGCTCAAACCGTGGGCTGCAACACGCCCTTGACCAGGTGCAACTGCCGGTCGCAGCGCGCGGCCAAAGCGCTGTCGTGCGTGACCACCACAAAAGCCGTGCCGCGCTCACGCGCCAGTTGCAGCATCAGGGCGAACACGCCATCGGCCGTCTCGCGGTCCAGGTTGCCGGTCGGCTCGTCGGCCAACACACAGGCCGGGTCATTGACCAAAGCACGGGCCAAGGCCACGCGCTGGCGCTCGCCGCCCGACAGCTCGGCAGGCCGGTGGTGCAAGCGCTCGGCCAGGCCCACACGCGCCAGCCACTGCGCCGCCACAGCGGCCGCTTCGGCGCGGTCCTGCCTGCGGATCCACAGCGGCATGGCCACGTTGTCCAGCGCACTGAACTCGGGCAAGAGGTGATGGAACTGGTAAACAAAACCCAGGTAGCGGTTGCGCCACTGGCCTTGCTCGGCAGCGCTGAGCGCCGAGAGCAATTGGCCTTGCAGCTGCACGCTGCCTTGGGTGGGCGCATCCAGACCGCCCAGCAAATGCAAGAGCGTGCTCTTGCCCGAGCCCGAAGCGCCCACAATCGCCAGCGTTTGCCCGGCATGGACTTCCAGGTCCACGCCCTGCAGCACGGTCACATCCAGGCGGCCTTCGGTGAAACGCTTGGTCAGGCCTTGGGCTTTTAAGACAGTTTTATTCATAACGCAGCGCCTCCGCCGGGTTCACCTGGCTGGCGCGCCAGCTGGGGTAGAGCGTGGCCACAAAAGCCAGCACCAAAGAGATCACCGCGATCGGCACGATGTCGCTGGCCAGCGGCTCGCTGGGCATGCGGCTGATGAGGTAAATATCGCGCGGCAAGAAGCTGGCATTGAACAGCTTTTCCAGCGCGGGCACGATCACATCGATGTTGAAGGCCACCAGCAGACCCAAGAGCAAACCACTGAGCGTGCCGATCACGCCCACAGTGGCGCCTTGCACCACAAAGATGCCCATGATGCTGCGCGGGCTGGCCCCCAGCGTGCGCAAGATCGCGATATCGGCGCGCTTGTCGGTCACCGTCATCACCAGCGTGCTGACCAGGTTGAACGCGGCCACCGCCACGATCAGCGTGAGGATGATGAACATCATCCGTTTTTCCACCTGCACCGCGGCAAACCAGGTCTTGTTTTGCTGCGTCCAGTCGCGCACCCAAAAGCTGGCACCCAGTTGCAGTTGCAAATCACGCGCCACCCCACGGGCCTCGTGCAAGTCCTTGAGCTTGAGGCGAATGCCCGTCGGCCCCTCCAGGCGGAACATGCGGGCCGCGTCCTCCACGTGCATCATGGCCAGCGTGGAATCGTATTCGTAATGCCCGGAATGGAAGGCCCCGACCACCTGCATTTGTTTCATGCGCGGCACCACCCCAGCCGGGGTCACCTGACCCGAGGGCGAGACCAAGGTGACCGGATCGCCCAGTTGCACCCCCAGGCTTTGCGCCAGGTCTGTGCCCAGCACCATGCCAAACTGACCGGGCAGCAAGCGCATCAGGCTGGCCCGTTGTGCGTCCGAGGCCATGTCGGTGACTTCGGGCTCCAAAGCCGGATCGATGCCACGCACCAGCACCCCTTTCATGTCTTCCCCACGCGCCAGCAAGGCCTGCGCCGTGATGAAAGGCGCCGCGCCCACCACCTGGGGATGCGCTTTGAGCTTGGCCAGCAGCGCAGGCAGGTCCTGCACCGCACCGCCATCGGCGGCGTACACCTCGATGTGCGAGACCACACCCAACATGCGGTCACGCACCTCTTTTTGAAAGCCGTTCATCACACTCAACACGATGATGAGCGCCGCAACCCCCAGCGCAATGCCCAGCATGGACACGCCCGAGATGAAGGAAATGAACCCGTTGCGCCGCGTGGCGCGCCCCGCACGGGTGTAACGCCAACCCAGCACGAGTTCGTAGGGGATATTTTTGAAAAAAGACATAAGCCTCTATTGTGACGAATCGGCCAAGCCCCTGGCCCGGCAAGCACGGACATGGGCCTGCGACAATCACCGCCCATGCACCTGATCATTCCCTATGCCGCCAGCCAGGCCTTGGCCACCCCGGACGTTTTGTCGGGTTTGTCATTGCCCAGGCTGCAGACCTTGCTGGGCCAGCTGGTGTGCACACAGCGCGAACACGACGCCGAAGGTGCCGCCGAGCCCCACTTGCCGCACGAACGCGCCCTGGCCCGAGCTCTGGGCTGGAATCTGACGCCAGCCCTGCCCTGGGCGGCCTGGTCACAAGCACAAGCGGGCCAAGCCAGCCCCCAGCCACAAGCCTGGATCACCCCCTGCCACTGGCAAGTGGGCATGGACCAGGTGCTCATGCACGACCCGGCACGCTTGCAGCTGAGCGATGAAGAATCCCAGCAACTGTTGCACGCCATGCAACCCTTTTTGAAAGAAGACGGCCTGCAGGTGACTTGGCACAGCGCGCTGACCTGGCACGCCCAGGGCGACATGCTGGCCGACTTGCCCACCGCCTCGCTGGACCGGGTGATCGGCGCCAACGTCAAACACTGGATGCCCGAATCGGCTGCAGCCCGCCCCTTGCGCCGCCTGCAAAGCGAAATGCAGATGCTGCTGTACAACCACCCGGTCAACGACGCGCGCGAAGCCCGCCGCCAGCCGACCGTCAATTCCTTCTGGCTGCATGGCGCGGGCGTGCTGCCCGCCCAGACCCCAACAGACGCACCCGCCTTGCTGGCCGATGGCCTGCGCTCAGCGGCACTGCAAGGACACGCGCAAGCCTGGCAAGCGGCCTGGCAAGAACTGGACGCCACCGTGCTGGCTGCTGCCTTGACGCAACTGCAAAGCCATGGCGCACTGCGACTGACCCTGTGCAGTGAACATGCCGCGCACACCTACGAAGCCAAGCCTCAGGCATGGCACCAGCGCCTCCTGCGCCCATTCCGCAAAACCCCTGCCCATGCAGCCTTGCAAGCCCTGATCACCCCATGAATTTGCTCACCCGAGATGTGCCCCCCCGCAGTGCCTGGGCACTGGAACAAGCGGGCATCCACCCCCTGCTGGCTCGCCTGTACGCCGCCCGTGGCGTGCAGTCCAAAGACGAACTCGACGACGCGCTGAACCTGCTGCTGCCCCCGGCAGGCATGTTGGGCACGCAGGCAGCGGCCCAGCTGCTGGCCGACGCCATGGCGCAAAACAAGCGCCTGTGCATCGTGGCCGATTACGACTGCGATGGTGCCACCGCCTGCGCCGTGGCCGTGCGCGGCCTGCGCATGCTGGGGGCCCACAACGTGAGTTATCTGGTGCCCGACCGCGTGGTGGACGGCTATGGCCTCACGCCCCCGATTGCCCAGCGTGTGCATGCGCAAGGTGCAGATGTGCTGATCACCGTGGACAACGGCATCGCCAGCGTGGCGGGCGTGCAGGCGGCGCAAGCCCTGGGCTTGCAAGTGCTGGTGACAGACCACCACCTGCCCGGCAGCGAACTGCCCGCCGCCGAAGTCATCGTCAACCCCAACCAGCCCGGTTGCAGCTTTGCCAGCAAGTCCATCGCGGGTGTGGGCGTGATGTTTTACGTGCTGCTGGCACTGCGCGCCGAGCTGCGCCAGCGCGGCGTGTTCGACGCGAGCCACCAGCCGCGCCTGGACGCCCTGCTGCCGCTGGTGGCTTTGGGCACCGTGGCCGATGTGGTCAAGCTCGACCCGAACAACCGCCGTCTGGTGGCCCAGGGCCTGCGCCGCGTGCGTGCGGGCGCCCTGCCGCCCGGCATGGCGGCGCTGATGCGTGCGGCAGGCCGCGAAACCGCCAAAGCCACGACCTTTGACTTTGGCTTTGCCCTCGGCCCACGCATCAACGCCGCTGGTCGCCTGGCCGACATGACGCTGGGCATCGAATGCCTGCTGACCGACGACGCGGGTCGCGCCGACGAGTTGGCCAAACAGCTGGACGCGATCAACCGCGAACGCCGCGTGATCGAGGGCGACATGCGCGAGATGGCGATGGAGATGGCCGAGTCCCTGTTTGACGAGGGCGACGAGCCACCGCCCGCCATTTGCGTGTTCGACCCGGACTTTCACGAAGGCGTGGTGGGCATCGTGGCCTCGCGCATCAAGGACAAGCTGCACCGCCCCACCTTTGTGTTTGCGGCCAGCAGCGCGCCAGGCAAGGAGCACGAACTCAAGGGCTCAGGCCGCTCGATTGCAGGCTTTCATTTGCGCGACGCGCTCGATCTGGTGGCCAAACGCGCGCCGGGCGTGCTGCTGCGCTTTGGCGGTCATGCCATGGCGGCGGGCTGCACGGTGGCCGAAGAACACCTCGATGTGTTCGAAGAAACGCTCAACCAGGTGGCCATGGAATGGCTAGACGCCGCCACACTGCAGCGCCGCCTGGAAACCGATGGGCCATTGCCCGCCGAATACCGCCGGGTGGACCTGGTGGACATGCTGCACCACGAAGTCTGGGGCCAGGGCTTTGCGCCGCCCGTTTTTTGCGAAGAGATCGAGATCGTGTCACAGCGCCTGGTGGGCGAGAAACACCTGTCGCTCAAGATGAAGCACCAGGGTCAGCCGGTGGACGGCATCTGGTTTGGCCGCACCGAGCCTTTGCCGTCGAAAGTGAAACTGGCCTACCGGCTCGATGCCGATGAGTGGCAAGGCCAAAAGCGGGTGCGTTTTCTGGTGGAAGGCGCCGAGGTCTGAAATCAGTCCGCGCTGGAGAGCTTGAACTCCAGCGCGTTGAGCACAGGCGCAGACACCAGGCCCGACACATCACCGCCGAGTTTGGCGATCTCGCGCACCAAAGTGCTGCTGATGTGTTGCACGTTCGCGCTGGTGTGCAAAAACACGGTGTCCACAGCGGGTGCCAAGTGGCGGTTCATGCCCGACATCTGGGTTTCGTAGTCGTAGTCGGTCACCGAGCGCAGACCGCGCACGATGACTTGCGCCTTTTGGGCGCGCACAAAGTCCACGATCAAGCCATCAAAAGGCACCGCCTTCACATTGGCGCAATCGTGCAAGGCCGACTGCGCCAGGTGCAGGCGCTCGTCCAGGCTGAACAGGGTTTTCTTGTGGTGCGCAGTGGCCACCGCGATGATGACTTGATCGAACAATTGGGCTGCACGGCGCACCACGTCCTCATGGCCCAGCGTCAACGGGTCGAAGGTGCCGGAGTAAACAGCGATCACGGGGTGTTTCATGGTGGAGTCCTCGGTTCAGTCTGCACAAATTATGCAGTGCGTTTATGCCGTGCGCTGCAGCAAATGGGCGTGCACGGCACCGGCCTTCAGGTGACGCTCCAGCTTCAGACCCCAAACACTGAGCGCCTCGTCGGTCCAGGCCACGGGCGCCTCCAGGTACACCCAGCCGCCCAGCGGCACCGCCGCTGCGGCCGCCTTGAGCGCCGATTCAAACCAAGGGCCGTCAAACGGCGGGTCGATGAACACCAGGTCCACGCTGCCTGCGGGCAGGCGTTGCAATGCCGCGATGGCGTCTGCGCGTTGCACGTTGACCATGCCCGCCTGCAAGCGCAGCACATGGGCTTGCAAGGCGCTCACCAGCACAGGGTCTTGCTCCAGCATCAGAACATGCGAGGCACCACGCGATGCGGCCTCCAGCCCTAAAGCGCCTGTGCCTGCAAACGCGTCCACACAACGCCAACCGGCCAGGTCCTGCCCCAGCCAATTGAACAGGGTTTCGCGCACACGGTCAGGCGTGGGGCGCAGGCCCGGTTTGTCGATGACTTTGAGGCGCGTGCGACGCCACTGACCGCCAATGATGCGCACCTCGTGTGTGGCATGGCCTTTGGGTTTTCCCGTGGAGGCTGCAGGGGCTACAGGCACGCGCGCAGCTTGGCGCGGTGCAGAAGAAACTTTGGATGAACGCATGCGGCCAAGTGTAAAGGCCAGCCTGCAGCCCTTTCGTCACTCGGACATGCCCAAACAAAGAAGCCAGCACGGATGCTGGCTTCTTGTGGGTGAACCGCAGGCCGGACAAACTGTCCGGCCACCGGGCATCACTTGCCTTGAGGCATCTTGGCATCCACTTTGGCAGCGGCTTTGTCGGCCATTTTTTCTGCGGCAGGTGCCACTTTGGTTTCAGCGGATGTTTGTGCCGCTTTCACTTCGGCTTTGTGGGCCGCTTTCTTTTCGGCTTTCACAGCTTTGGCCTGGGCTTTGGCTTCCGCCTTGGCATCTTTCACTTCCGCTTTGGCAGCAGGTGCTACGGCGGCTGCAGGGGCAGCAGCTGTCGCAGGCGCGGCGGGAGCTTGGGCGAATGCACCGGCAGCAAAGAAACCGGCGATCAGGGTGGCGAGCAGCTTGTTCATGAGAAGAGTCCTTCTTTCAGTTTTCAGTCCAGCACCTTGCTGGGCTTGCAACTACAACGCGGCCCGTCTGCGGTCTGATGACGAAAGTGGCGGGCCAGTTGTAACGGCATGTGTTTGTGGCGGCAAAGCCACCCTTAGCGCACAGGCACGCCCGGCCTGCGCAAAGTGTCCAAGGGGCAAGACACCACACTGGATGTGGTCGCGCTCGATGCCATGGTGCAGCGCTACCAAAGCCACGCGAAGCTGGAAGAGCAGGCATTCCTGCCATTGGCGCAGAGCATCCTGGGGCGCAACGACAACCACATGACCGCGCTGGGCCTGACGCTGCACATGCGCCATGTGCCCGCTTTTGCGGCGCACATTTGACGATCTGTCTCAGGGCTGCGCCCCCAACACCACCGTGACCATGCGCTCGGGTTGCAACACCCGGGCCATGGCGTGGCGCACATCGTCCACGCGCACGCGTTCGACCTGCGCGGTCCAGTTGTCCAGATAGTTCAGGGGCAACCGGTTCCAGGCGATGTTGGCCACGTTGTCTAGCAGCTTGCGGTTGCTGTCGATGCGCAAGGCAAAGCCGCCGATCAGGTTGGACTTGGCCGCCTGCAACTCGGCTTCGGTGGGGCCGTCCTTGACGAAAGTGCGCACCACCTCTTGTGCCACCGCCGTGGCCTGCGCGGCTTGGTCAGGCCTGGTTTGCAAGCCCACCGTGAAGGCTCCCGCATGCAGCCCCGGCGAGAAATAGCTGTACACGCTGTAGCTCAGGCCCCGCTTTTCCCGCACCTGCTCGGTCAGACGCGACACAAAGCCACCACCACCCAAGATGTGGTTGCCCACCAGCAAAGCAAAAAAGTCCGGGTCATTGCGCTTGTAACCCGGCTGACCCATCAGTACATGGGCTTGTGCCGAATCGAAGGGCAGGTTCATGGCTTGTGCGGCCTGCAGGGGCTGGACCTCGGCCACTGGCGGCATGGCCTGACAAACCGACGTGGCAGGCCACAAGGCCAGCAAACGCTTGACCAGCACATCGGCCTGGGCACGCGACAGATCGCCCACAACACTGACCGAGGCATTGCAAGTGCGCAAGGCCTGGGCATGCAAGGCTTTCAGGTCAGCGGCGCCCATTCGCGACAAGGACTCGGGTGTGGTTTTGTAGCCGTAAGGGTGGCCGCTGTAGACGGCCGAAGCGTAGGCGTTTTGGACCACCGTGCTCGGTTGCGTCAAAGACTCGCGGATGGCGGCCGACAGCCGTTCGCGGTCACGCACCCAGATGGCCTCGGGAAACGACGGATGCGCCATTTGACGCGCGGCCAAGGCCACCGCCTTGTCCAGCAAGTCTGGATAGCTCAGGCTGCGCAGCGAAAAACTCAAGCGGTCTGCGCTGGCCCCGGCGCCAAAGCTGGCCCCCAGATCGGCCCAGGCTTCACCCAGCTGGTTTTCATCCATGGCCTTGGCATACGGGCCTGAGCCTTTGGTGTCGGCGCGCAGGCCGCTGGCCATTTGTCCGGCCATGACCGAGGCCAGACCCGCCTGCGCGGCCGGATCGCGCCGACTGCCAGCGTCCAGATCGATTTGCACATCGACCATGGGGATGGCATGGCTTTCGACCAGGTAGACGCGGGCACCGCTGGGCTGGGTCCAGTGCTGGATTGGCAGGGCTGCCTGCGCCCAAGTGGCCGCCAGCAAAGCAGCACACACCCCCATTTGACGAAACATGTTGTTGACTTTCATGATCAAACCCTTCAATGGCGCGCACCGGCTGCGGGTTTGCGTTGGGCTTGTCCCGACAGGGGCTGTGGGCGCAAAACCGCCACGGTGAGGCTGTCGTCGCCGAAATATTTCTGCGCCACCGCCTGCACTTGCGCGGCCGTGACCTGGCGTAGCCGAGCCATCAGTTGTGCGCCATGATCGGGCGGCAAGCCCAGCGTCCAGGCCACCCCCAGTTCGCGGGCCTGGTTGAAGACCGAGTCGAGTTTGTAGATTTCGCTGGCGACCCACTGGGTCTTCACACGTTGCAGCTCGCTTTCGGTCACGCCCTCTGATGCCACTTTTTGTACTTGAGCGCGCAAGGCAGCTTCCAGGGCCTCGGTGGTCTGGCCTTTGGCGGGCACCCCTTCCAGGTAGAAAAATTGCGGGCCTCGCCCCATCAAGCCGTTGTTCGCGCCCACGCTGTCGGCCAGGCGCTGCTCACCCTGGGTCAGGGCGCGCTCCAGACGGGCACCGCTGTAACCGTCCAGCACCGCAGCCAGAACGGTCAGGGCCAGCGCATCGTCGTGCTCTGGTGAAGGCTGCAAACTGGCCAAGCGGGGCACTTTGAAGGCCAGCGCCACATAGGACTGCTCGGCTGGGGCCTTAAATTCAAACCGGCGCAGCCCTTGCTGAGCAGGCTCTTGCTGAGGCTTGCGTTCGGCCACGCTGCGCGATGGGATTGCGCCGTAATATTGCTCGGCCAGGGCTTTGACCTGCACCGGGTCCACGTCCTCCGCCACCACCACCACCGCATTGCCTGGCACGTACCAGCGGCGGTAAAAATCGCGCGCGTCTTGCGCCGTCATGGCGTCCAGATCGCTCATCCAGCCCACGATGGGGCGACGATAGGGAGAAGCGGTCAAAGAAGTGGCCGCGAGCATTTCGTGCAACAAGGCCCGGGGGTTGTCTTCGGTGCGCAAGCGGCGCTCTTCCTTGACGACCGCCAGCTCTTTGGCGAATTCGGCATCGGGCCACTGGTTGTTGGCAAAGCGGTCCGACTCCAGTCGCATCACCGCCTCCAGCTGGTGCGAGGGGATCTGCTGGTAGTAGCCCGTGTAGTCCTTGGAGGTGAAGGCGTTTTCGCGCCCGCCCAGTGCCGCCACGCGGCGCGAGAACTCTCCGGCGGGCAACGTGGGCGTGCCTTTGAAAAGCATGTGCTCCAGCACATGGGCCACGCCACTGGTGCCGTCCACCTCGTCCATGGAGCCCACCCGCACCCAGACCATGTGCACGGCCGTGGGCGCACGGCGGTCGGGTTTGACCCACAAAGTCATGCCATTGGCCAGGGTGTAGGTGTGCACTTGCGCGGCAGGCGTGGCCACTGCGGCCGTGGGAGCCTGAGCAAAAGTGGCCAAAGGCACGCTTAAAAGCACGGCCAGCCAGGAAATTCCCAAGAGAAAGTTCGGTTTCATAGAATGCATGATCCTTGAAATCCACACCATGTTCAGTTTCTTCCGCAAAAAATCCCCGCCAGAGCAGGCGAAATCCGCCCCCACACCCGACAACACCGCCAGCGCCAGCACGCCAGCGGTGGTGCCAGCGCCTGCCGCACCCGCACGCCAGGGTTGGCTGGACCGCCTGAAAAACGGCCTGCGCAAGACCGGCTCCAACATCGCCACGGTGTTCACGGGCACGCGCATTGACGACGAGCTTTACGAAGAACTCGAAACCGCGTTGCTCATGGCCGATACCGGCGTCAAGGCGACCGAACACCTGCTGCAGGACTTGAAGCGCCGCGTCAAGGAGGCCAAGGCCACCGAACCCGCCCAGGTCAAAGGCCTGCTGGCCGAGGCCATTGCCGATTTGCTGAAAGTCTTGCAAAAACCACTGGAAATTGGCGCCCGCCACCCCACGGTGATCATGGTCGCCGGGGTCAACGGGGCGGGCAAAACGACTTCGATTGGCAAGCTCACCAAACACCTGGCAGATGGGGGCCTGAGCGTCTTGCTGGCCGCAGCCGACACCTTCCGGGCGGCGGCGCGTGAACAGCTGGCCGTCTGGGCCGACCGCAACACGGTAGAGATCGTCAGCCAGGAAGGCGGCGACCCTGCGGCCGTGAGCTTTGACGCCGTGACCGCAGGCCGCGCCCGTGGCCGCGATGTGGTCCTGGTGGACACCGCAGGCCGCCTGCCCACCCAGCAGCACCTGATGGAAGAGCTGAAAAAGATCAAACGCGTGGTGCAAAAGGCCGAGGCCACCGCACCGCACGAGGTCTTGCTGGTGATTGACGGCAACACCGGCCAGAACGCGCTGGCGCAGGTCAAGGCCTTTGACGACACCCTGGGACTGACAGGCCTGATCGTGACCAAGCTGGACGGCACGGCCAAAGGCGGCGTTCTGTGCGCCATCGCACGCGAAAAGCCCATCCCGGTGTATTTCATTGGCGTGGGTGAGAAGCTTGAAGACTTGGAAACCTTTGACGCGCAGGAATTCGCACAGGCACTTTTGAGCTAGTTCATTGAAAAAATGAACCCAATGGGTCGGCATCAAGCCCATCCACAGGGAAAACCCTGAATCCTTCGTGGTGGCGCCCACTTCAATTTAGCACTCCCAACCAAGGAGTGCTAATATTGGCGAATTGAAAGGAGTTCTGGTATGACTACTCAAACCATTTCCCCGGCCACCGCGATGACACTGAGCAATCCATGGGCCGTGGTGCCCTCGCTGGGTCATCTGGACGCGTACATCTCTGCGGTCAACCGCATGCCCATGCTCACCCTCGAGGAAGAGCAAGAAGCCGCCCGCCAACTCAAGGCCAACGACGACCTGGAAGCCGCCCGCAAGCTGGTGCTCTCGCACCTGCGCTTGGTGGTATCCGTGTCACGCCAATACCTGGGCTATGGCCTGCCCCACGGCGACCTGATCCAGGAAGGCAACGTCGGCCTGATGAAGGCGGTCAAACGCTTCGACCCCGATCAAGGCGTGCGTCTGGTCAGCTACGCGCTGCACTGGATCAAGGCCGAGATCCACGAGTACATCCTGAAAAACTGGCGCATGGTCAAGGTCGCCACGACCAAGGCCCAGCGCAAGCTGTTTTTCAACCTGCGCTCGATGAAGCAAGGCTTCAAGGCAGAAGCCGAGGAAGGCACGCACCGCGACACCCTGACGGCCGACCAGATCGATGTGATGGCGTATGACCTCAACGTCAAGCGCGAAGAAGTCATCGAGATGGAAATGCGCATGTCCGGTGGCGATGTGCTGCTGGACCCGGCCCCGTCGGACGATGGCGAACAAGCCTTTGGCCCCATTGCCTACCTGGCCGATGCGAGCCACGAGCCCACCGCCATGATCGAAGCGCACCAGCGCGATGTGATGGCCAGCGATGGTCTGGCAGCGGCGCTGAACGCCTTGGACGAACGCAGCCGCCGCATCGTGGAAGAGCGCTGGCTCAAGGTCAACGACAACGGCTCGGGCGGCATGACACTGCACGACCTGGCGGCCGAATACGGCGTGAGCGCCGAGCGCATCCGTCAAATCGAAGTCGCGGCCATGAAGAAGATGAAAAAAGCGCTCGTCGAATTCGCGTAAAGCGCGCTTGAACCCAAGCACCGTACCCGGCCATGGCCGGGTATTTTTTTGCATGCCCAGGCAAGCCGTCGGCCTTGGCACGAGGCCTGTTGGCTCTGCGCTAAAGTGGCAGCTGTTGAGATGTTCTGGAGATCCCTTGATGCACTTGCACACACTGCCCCCTCTTTCCCGCCGATCGCTCTTGAGCGCTGCAGCCCTGGCCTTGGGCCTGGGCTGTTCCTTGGCACAAGCCGCTGCCGACTGGCCCAGCCAGACCCTCAAGCTGGTGGTCGGCTTTCCAGCGGGCTCCAGCCCTGACCTGACGGCACGCGCACTGGCGGAGCCTTTGGGCAAGGCCCTGGGCCAGACCGTGATCGTGGAAAACAAGGTGGGCGCAGGTGGAAACATCGCGGCCGACCATGTGGCCAAGGCCACCGATGGCCACACCCTGGGCCTGATGATCAACGGCAACATGACGATCGCCCGCATCCTGAACCCCAAGGTGACGTATGACCCCTTGAAAGACCTGGCCCCAGTCAGCCTGATCGGGACCGCGCCTTTGCTGCTGGCAGCGCCCGCCGATGCGCCGGGCGCCACACCCGCGCAATGGCTGGCCCAGGCACGGCAAAGTGGCAACAAGCTCAGCTATGGCTCGCCCGGCGTGGGCACAGTGGCCCATCTGGGCATGGAGCTGCTCAAGGCGCAAGCGGGCATTGACCCGGTGCATGTGCCCTACCCCGGCAATCCGCAAATCATGAACGCCATGATGGGCGGGCAAATCCAACTGGCGCTGCTGCCGCCTGCCATGGCCTTGACCCAGGTGCGTGCAGGCAAGCTGCGTGCGATCGGCACCACCAGCGCAGGCCGCAGCACCCTGGCGCCCGATGTGGCCAGCCTGGCCGAGCTTGGCGTCAAAAACTACCAGCTGGAAATCTGGAACGCCGTGGCGGCCCCCGCCTCAATGCCGCCTGCCGTGCTGAACAAACTGTCGGCCACCGTGAGCGAGATCGTGCGCTCGCCCGACATGCGCTCGCGCTTGTTCCAGCAAGGCTGGCAAGTGGTGGGGTCATCGCCCGAAGGTTTGCGCAACCGGATTCAGGCCGACACCAAAGCACTGGGCGACATCATCGTGCGCCAGAAAATCCATATCCAATGATGCGTGCCGGGGCGGCTGCGCCCCAACACGCTCCTGACGTCACTTGAGCAATATCTTGACGTCTTCTGCCAGGGCCGCTGCGCCGCTGCCATAGCGGTTGTACAGGCGCACGCGGCCTTGCGGGTCGAAGGTGAAGCTACCCGCTGAATGGTCCATGGTGTAGCTGGTGGGCGTTTTGCCTTCGACCTTTTTGTAGTAAATCTTGAAGTCTTTGGTGACTTGGGTCAGTTGCTCAGGCGTGCTGGCCCGCAAAGCCACAAAGCTCGGATCAAAGTTGGCCATGTAGGACTTGAGCAGCTCGGGTGTGTCCCGGTCCGGGTCCACCGTGATGAACACACCTTGCAAACGCTCGCCATCTTTGCCCAGCAAGCGCTTGACCTCGGCCAGCTCCTGCATGGAGGTCGGGCACACATCGGGGCATTGGGTGTAGCCAAAGAAAACAATCACCACTTTGCCAGCAAAGTCCTTGATCGTGCGCACTTGGCCGTTTTGGTCAGCCAGTTCCCAGCCTTGCGCGTATTCAGCACCGGTAATGTCCACCCCACGGAAAGCGGGCTTGCCCTGGCCGCATGCGCCCAGCGCCAGCAACGTCACCAGACCGAGTCCACCCAATAATTGACGTTTGTTCATGGGTATTCAGAAAAGGTAATGGTCCACCAGTAACGCGGCAAACAAGGCGCTCAGATGGATCAGGGAAAAACGGAAAGTCTTGCGCGCCAATTCGTCGGAATAGGCACGAAACAAGGCAACGGCGTAAGCGATGAAGCCGATGCTCAAGACCACAGCCACGCCCAAGTACAGCCAGGAACTCATGCCGTACACAAAGGGCATCAAACAAGCGGCCATCAGCACCACGGTGTACAGCAAGATCTGCAAGCGCGTGAAGGCGTTGCCGTGGGTCACGGGCAGCATGGGCAGGCCCGATTTGCGGTAGTCCTCCACGCGGTACAGCGCCAGCGCCCAGAAATGTGGCGGCGTCCACAAGAAGATGATCAAAAACAGGATGAGCGCTTCAGGGCCCACATCGCCCGTCATCGCGGCCCAGCCCAGCACTGGTGGCATGGCGCCACTGGCCCCGCCGATCACGATGTTTTGCGGTGTGAGCGGCTTGAGGATCACGGTGTAGATGATGGCGTAGCCCACAAAGGTGGCAAAGGTCAGCCACATCGTCAGCGGGTTGACCATCACGTACAAAATGGCCGAACCCACCGCGCACAAAGCGGCCGAGAACAGCAAGGCCTGACGGTCGCTCAGCTCGCCTTTGGCCGTGGGGCGCCAGGCAGTGCGCTTCATTTTGGCGTCGATGGTTTTTTCCACCAGGCAGTTGAAAGCCGCCGCCGCACCGGCCACCAGCCAGATGCCGATGCAGGCCCACAAGCCCAAGAGCAACTCGGGCGCCCTGGGCGCACCGGGGACAGCCAACACCATGCCGATCAGTGCGCAAAACACGATCAGTTGAACCACACGGGGTTTGGTCAGCGCGTAATACTGGCGCCAAGCCGAGGAAGAAGTCGCAGCAGTCATGCAGCAGGCCCTGAATCAAGAGAAGAACGTTCACCTGCGCCATGGCGCCGTGAATCCACAGAAATAGCCGGGCGGCTGATGCACAGCGCCCAGGTCAATGACAACACCAGCGCGGATGCGCCGCCGGTGTGCAACACCGCAGCCACCAAGGGCCAGTCCAGCACCACATTGCTCAGGCCCGTGGCCAATTGCAAAGCGGCCAAGGCCAACAGACCCTGCGCCAGGCCTTGCATGCCTTGCACACGGCGCAAACGCCAGCCCACCGCCACCAGCACCGCCAGCACCAGCCAGGCCGCACTGCGGTGAACGAAGTGGATGGTGGTCAACGCCGCAAAGGGCAGGACCTGGCCATCCACGGTGTGGCCCAGATCGCGCCACAGCGCAAAACCCTGCCAATTCAAGGCAGGCAACCACGTGCCATTGCACGACGGAAAGCCTGTGCAAGCGAGCACCGCGTAGTTGGTGCTGACCCAGCCCCCCAACGCAATTTGCAGCCACAGCAAGCCATAGGCCAGCCACAGGCCCCGGCGCAGCGCGGGTGACACAGCACGGCTGTGCCAGCCGTCATAGCGCACCGCCTGGGCCGCCAGCAATGCCAGCAAACCGATGCCGAACAGCAAATGCAAGGTCACGATGGCCGGAAACAGTTTCATCGTCACGGTCAGGGCGCCAAAAGCGCCTTGCAGACAGACCCACAGCAAGGTGAAGGTCGGCCACCAGGGGTTCACCGCTTGCGTCGGCTCACGTCGGCGTTGGCGCCAGGTCATCACCGACAGGCTGAGGATCAAGACCCCCACGCCTGTGGCCAGGTAACGGTGCACCATCTCGACCCAGGCCTTGCCATGCGTGACCGGACCTGTGGGCATGGCCGATTGCGCGGCCTCGATGTGCAGCTGCGCGCCCAGCGGCGTGGCACTGCCGTAGCAGCCCGGCCAATCGGGGCAACCCAAACCCGAGTCGGTCAGCCGCGTGAAAGCACCAAACAAGATCAGATCAAAGGTCAGGAACAGGGTCAGGATGGTCAAGGCTTGCAGACGGCGACCGGCAGGCGCATGGCGATGGCGCCAGACCCACCAGCTCAGGGGCAGCAAGGCCAAAGCCAGTCCCGCACCCATCACTTGGAGGATGGGGTTGAGGTTGTACAGGTCCACCGTGCTCATGTGCATCAACGACCTGCCTGGTCCCAGGAGGCCGAAGCACGCATCAAGCGGTCCAAATCCTTCTTGGCTTTGGAGGCTCCGGCCACATCCATGTGCGCAGGAAAGCGCATCATGAAATGGCCCATGGGATCGATCACGTACAGGTGGTCTTCCACAGCTTGTCCGGCTGCAGGGCTCAGCCAGGTTTTCACCGTATCCGGAGGTACGCGCAGCACGTGCGCATGGTTCAAGGCGGGCAGCAAAGCGGCGTCCACCGGCGCATCGTCCGTCAGCACCCAGACACGCTCCATGCGGTCCTTTTCCTTGCCCATGATTTCGCGCAATTGGCGTTGGAAATACAAGTTTTCCTTACAAGCCTCTTTGCAATCGCCAGAGCCCACAGCCACCAGCAGCCATTGCCCCTTGAGGCTCTTCAAGTCCACCGACTGCCCTTGCAAATTGAGCGCCGAGGCGGCGGGCAAATCAACCTGAGGTGTGACCAACTCACCGTAATGACGACGAGCTTCGGGTCGCACCACGTAATATGTGAAATACGATGCGATCACAGGCGCCGCGCACACCAGCAAGAGCGCCAGCATTTTCCAGCGGCCTGAATGGGTGCGCTGCTCGTCGGCCTGTGCCACCTCGCCAGGCAGGGGCAAGGCGTGCACGGTCATGCCCAACGGTGCATCAGACAATTCGTTTTTTTCTACGTGCTTGGACAATTTGGAACCAGACATAAAGTAATGCGATCAGGGCACAGAGCCCGAACCATTGAAAAGCATAGCCTTGGTGTTTTTCCACCCCCGTGGCCACCACAGGCCAGTCGCGCAACAAGCCTTCGGATGCGGCATCCGTTTGGATCAGGCTGAAATGCTTCAGATCCAAACCTGTTTGCTGGCGAAAAGTGCTCAAGTCGAGATTTTGCCGCAAGGCACCGACTTCGACCCCGCCAAAATCGTACAGCCGTGACGGCCAAGGGGCCAATGTCCCTGTGACCTCCACCACGCCCTCGGGTGTCTCTGTCAGCGGCAAGGCTTGTCGGTCGTTGAAGGCGCGTGGCGCCCAGCCACGCTGCACCAGAACGACCAGGCCTGTTGACTCCAGACGCATCGGCGTCATGACGTAAAAGCCTGCGCGGCCGTTCATCTGGCGATTGTCAAGGTAAACCGTATTCTCTTTGAGCCATCGGCCCTTGAGCACCATTTGCCGGTACATCATGCCTTGCAGCGCCGTGGCCGAGATGTCATCGGTCAAACTGCGGCCATCCAGCGCAGGCATGGCCGTGCGCTGGTCTTTGGCGGCCTGCAGGGCCAACTTCTCAGCACCTCGGCCTACTTGCCACATGCCCAAAGAAAAAGTCAAAGCCATACCCAATGCGGCAGCAGCAAAAATCAACATGCTGTGAAAAGACGGTCGGGACAGACTCATCGGATAATGGTGTTCATGAAAATACTGGTTGCACTCGCTTTTTTGGCCATTCTGGCCAGCCTCGTTTCCGCCCTGATTTACATGATGCGCAGTGGCACGCCGCGCCAAGAGGGACAGCCTGCGCGCAAAGGCAGCATGGCCACCGCTTTGGCACTGAGGGTCGGCTTGTCGATTGTGCTCTTTATCTGCGTCTTGATTTCCTGGAAGATGGGCTGGATTCAGCCCACGGGCATTCCGGCTGGTGCCTGAACATTTGATTCACCAACAAAAAAGCGCCCAAGGGCGCTTTTTTGTTGGGGCTGACAGGCCTTACATCCAGTAAACCAGGATGTACAGACCCAACCAGACCACGTCCACGAAGTGCCAGTACCAGGCAGCGCCTTCGAAGCCGAAGTGGCGCTCTGGCGTGAAATGGCCTTTTTGCAAACGCAAGGTGATGAACAAGAGCATCAACATGCCAACGAACACGTGGAAACCGTGGAAGCCGGTCAGCATGTAGAAGGTCGAACCGTACACGCCTGAAGACAGTTTCAGGTTCATCTCACTCCATGCGTGAGCGTATTCATAGCCCTGCACGAACAGGAAGATCACACCCAGGAGCACCGTCATCCACATGAACTTGATGGTCTTGCTGCGGTCACCATGCTGCATGGCGTGGTGCGCGATCGTCAAGGTCACACCCGAAGTCAACAACAAAGCAGTGTTGATGGTGGGCAACCAGAACGGTGTCATGGTCTGGAAGGGCTCGATAATGCCGGCAGGCGAGGTGGTCGCACCCGCAGCCAATGTGGGCCAGACGGCTTTGAAGTCAGGCCACAGCAATGCGTTGTCAAGGCTGCCCAGGGCAGGCACCGAGTGGGCCCGCGCCCACCACAGGGCCGAGAAGAATGCACCGAAGAACATGACTTCAGAGAAGATGAACCAGGTCATGCTCCAGCGGTAGGACAGGTCGATCTTGCGGCCGTATTGACCGCCTTCGCTCTCTGCGATGGATTCCTTGAACCATTGGTACAAAACGGTCAGCCACCAGATCAGGCCGAAGAACAGTGAATACATGCCCCAGCCTTCGCCATTGATCCATTGGCCAGCACCAAGGATCACGAAGAACAAACCGATCGCGGCCATCACAGGGTGGCGCGACTCATGGGGAACAAAGTAATAAGGCGTTGTGCCGTGTGCGGTGGAACTCATACTGACTCCTGCTCTCTTTTCTTTCGAACTCGAATCTTGGGGTTACAGACCCGTGGGTTGAACCACGACCCAATTGACCAGGGCAATCAGCCCCAGCACAAACAACAAAGCAGCTGCAATGCCCACACCCATGATGTGGAAGGGATTGAGCTTCTCAATATCTTTTTGGTAGTCCGCATTTTTGCGAACCCCAATGAATGACCACAACACGGCCTGCACTGTGCGAAGCAAGGAGCCTTTGCGCTGTTCAGTCATGAACCCGCTCCTGGCTTTTGATCCTGCACAGCCGCCACTGGCGCGGCTGGCGTCTTGCCACCGACTTCAAAGAAGGTGTAGGACAAAGTGATCGTGGTCACATCTTTGGACAACTTGGGGTCGATCACGAAAGCCACAGGCCAACGCTTCTTTTCCCCGGGCTCCAAGGTGTACTGGTTGAAACAGAAACACTCAAGCTTGTTGAAATGACTGGCGGCCTGGTGCGGCGCATAGCTGGGAATGGCCTGAGCCGCCATGCGGCGGTTCTGGACATTCTGGAACTCGTACATCACGGTATTGAGCTGGCCAGGGTGGACCTGGATTGAGCGCTTTTCCGGTTTGAAGTCCCAGGGACCACGTGCATTCGCATCAAACTCCACGGTGATGGTGCGGCTCAAATCGACTTGCGTGTTGGCAGGCAATTTGACCTGGGCACCCGCCGTGCCATTGCCGGGCACCATGCGCTCGGAGAGCGACAAGATGTTGATCCCGGTCACCTCACAGATGTGTTTGTAGATCGGAATCAGCGCATACCCGAAGCTGAACATGCCCGCGGTCACGACCGCCAGCTTGCCCACCATCTTCAGGTTTTCACTGCGCAAGTTCATCAGATCCACTCAGTGCTGCAACAAAACCAGCTTGGCCACAAAACCGACCAGGATGGCCAATGCCACCGAAGCCAGAATCAGGCCCAGACGCACATTGCTTTTCTTTTGTTCAGGTGTCATGGCCATGGTCGAATCAACCGATCACGCGGGTCGCAGTCGCGTCCAGCTTGGGCGGATTTTCAAAAGTGTGGAATGGGGCTGGCGATGGGACTTCCCACTCCAGGCCTTCTGCGGCTTCCCATGGCTTCTGAGGGGCTTTGACACCTTGACCGCGCATGGTGGGCACGACGATGAACAGGAAGAAATAAACCTGTGCAAAACCGAAGAAGAAAGCACCCACGGATGCGATCATGTTGAAGTCGGTGAACTGCATGGGGTAGTCTGCATAGCGACGTGGCATGCCCGCCAGACCCAAGAAGTGCATCGGGAAGAAGGTCACGTTGAAGGAGATCAAAGACCACCAGAAGTGCAGCTTGCCGCGGCCTTCGCTGTACATCACACCGGTCCACTTGGGAGACCAGTAGTAGAAACCTGCGAACAAGGCGAACAAGGAACCAGCCACCAACACATAGTGGAAGTGGGCCACCACGTAATAAGTGTCTTGCATCTGGATGTCGATGGGGGCCATCGACAGGATCAAACCGGTGAAACCACCCATGGTGAACACGAAGATGAAGCCCACTGCGAACAGCATGGGGGTTTCAAACGTCATGGAACCGCGCCACATGGTGGCGATCCAGTTGAAGATCTTCACAGCTGTAGGCACAGCGATCAGCATCGTGGCGTACATGAAGAACAACTGGCCGGTCACAGGCATGCCGGTCGTGAACATGTGGTGAGCCCACACGATGAACGACAAAATCGCAATCGAAGAAGTGGCATACACCATGGAGGCGTAACCGAACAATTTCTTGCGCGAGAAAGCGGGCACGATCTGGCTGATGATGCCGAAGGCTGGCAAGATCATGATGTACACCTCGGGGTGACCGAAGAACCAGAAGATGTGCTGATACATGACCGGATCGCCACCGCCAGCAGGGTTGAAGAAGCTGGTGCCAAAGTGACGGTCTGTCAGCGTCATGGTGATCGCGCCAGCCAACACAGGCATCACAGCGATCAGCAGGTAAGCGGTGATCAACCAGGTCCATGCGAACATGGGCATCTTCATCAAGGTCATGCCAGGCGCGCGCATGTTCAGGATGGTCACGATGATGTTGATCGAACCCATGATGGACGAAGCACCCAGGATGTGCATG
>Ga0228700_1000838_pt1 | contig 23625 bp, 20 predicted proteins | sample McNCre317_Aug_MG_FD_178019 | JGI IMG/M metagenome (GOLD analysis project Ga0228700, IMG submission 178019) | Freshwater microbial communities from McNutts Creek, Athens, Georgia, United States - 3-17_Aug_MG | ecosystem: Environmental > Aquatic > Freshwater > Creek | place: USA: Georgia...
GCGCCATGCGGCCGTCGCGGCGCAGCCGCACCCACAGCTTGTCCTCGCTGGGATGGTTCTCGATGTGGATCGCGCTGGCGCCCTTGCCCATCGCGTCGACCACCAGCGTGACCAGCATCTGCTGCACCGGGTGATCACGGCCAGGCCGCACGACCTCGGGCGCCGCGGCCGCCTTGCCGGCCACCGGCGGCGCCTCGGGCCCCGGCGCCTCGGGCCCCGGCGCCTCGGCCGGGGGCGGCGCGGCGACCGCCGGATCGACAGGCACCGGCAGATCGGCATAGGCCCGCTCGATCGCGGCCTTCAGGTCGCCCGCCCCGGCCAGCGCCGGCGCGATCGCGCAGCCGCTGAGCTCGGCGAGCTGCTCCAGCACCGCCAGGCGCGACACGTCCTGCATCGCCACCACCAGGCGGCCGGCGCGGTGCACCAGCGGCAGCACCTCGAGCACGCGCGCCGTCTCCTTCGTCAGCCGCACCAGCGCCTCGGTCTGCGGCCGGAAGTTCGTCAGGTTGACGACCGGATAGCCCATCTTGCGCGCCATCGCCACCCGCAGCTGCTGGGAGGTGACCCAGTCGCGCTCGAGCAGCACCTCGCCCAGCGGCTGCACCCGCCCGTTCACCTGGTGGCCTAGCACCTCGAGGAGCTGCTCCTCGCGCAGATAGCCCAGCGACACCAGCGCCTCGCCCAGGCGCACCATGGGCATGCGCGACTGCTTGTCGAGCGCCGCCAGCAGCTGCTCGGGCGTGACGATCTGGCGCGCCACCAGGATCTCGCCGAGCTTCTGGCCGCGCGAGCGCTTCTGGATCTGCACCGCCTGCTCGACCTGCGCGGGCGTGACCGCCGACTCCTGGACCAGCAGGGCCCCCAGCCGCTCGCCCAGGCCGGCACGCTCGTAGGCGCTGCGCGGCAGGAAGCTGCACTGCACCGCCCCGCGGTCGTCCACCGGCATGAACAGGAACAGGCCGAACTCGTTCTCGACATGGCCCACCGTCACGCCCCCGAAGCTGCCGCCACCCGTCAGGTGCACGGTGAAGGGCTGGGCGGGGTGGTGCTCGAGCACATGCGCCTGCTCCTCGGTCAGTGCCTCGGTCGGCGCGGGCAGGTCCTGGCGACGCGACAGCGGCAGGATCGGCGCCTGCAGCGTGATGCGCCGGATCTGGTCGAAGCGCATCGGCAGCGGCACCCGCTCCGGCGGCACCTGCACCCGCGCCAGGCCGGCCGAGGGCTCGAGCGCCACCAGCTCGCCCGTCATCAGGTTGCCGCTGCGGCCCTCGATCTCGACCGCCAGCGGCCCGCGCTGCGCGGCCGCCGGCGGATAGGCGGCAAACGGCGGCACCGGCCAGACGAAGACCGGGGCGGCCCCGCGGCGCGTCCGCGCGCTCGGCGCGAGCGCCGGCTGCACGTCGGTCGCGGAGGAGGCAGAGGAGGCGGGAATCTGGGACAGATCGGACATGGGCGTTCCAGGGACGTTCGTCGCGATGCTAGGCGGAGCTCCCTGCGGACGAAGGGCCGAAATGACGCCTTCGGGACAGGAGCAGGCTCACCCGCTGATCGAGTTCAGAGTCGGGTGACCAGCCAGGCCAGCTTGTCCAGCGCCATGCGCGCCTGGATCAGGGCCTCGGCGAGCGCCTGCGGACCGGCTGCAGCCGCCGTGAGGTCACGCGCGCCCAGACACAGCCGCAGCGCCGTCATCGCCTGGCCGTCACGCACGCCGCAGACCACCGGCTGGCCGATCTGGACGCGCAACTGCCCCAGCAGCGGCACCCCCTCGCCCAGCTGCGACTCGCGCATCTGCCGGTGCAGCCAGGCCATCTCCTCCGGGTGCAGCCCTCGCCACCGCCCGGCCTCCCGTCGGCGCAGCAGGAAGGGAAAGATCGTCTGCTGCCGGTCCCAGAGCGCCGGCTGGACCGGCTCGGCCAGGCGCCAGTCACGCGTCCTGGGCAGCGGCGTGACCGCCAGCGGCGCGAACACCGGATCGGTGGCAAGCCGCTCCGCGACCGCCTCGCCCCACGCCCGCAGGATCGGGATCATCGCGTCATCGGGCACCTCGCGCAGGCGACGCAGCTCGGCCAGCGCGGCCTCCCAGCGCAGCAGCAAGCCCGGATTCAGGCGCCCCGACAGATCGCGCGCCCCCGACCAGGAACGCGGCCAGTCGCTGCGGGCGCTGTAGGCGCGCAGCGACTGCAGCGGTCGCCGCCGGGCCCGCGCCGCCCAGCCCGGCGGCATCAGCAGCGCCCCGCTGAAGGCGGGCCCGCCGACGAACTTCGAGCCAGTCAGCGCCACGCCGAAATCCTGACGCAGGAAAGCCGCCACCGAGGCCGGGGCCAGCCGGAACTGGCAGGCATCGACCAGCACCTCGAGGCGGTCGCCCCAGCGGTGACGCAGGCGCAGCGCGCACGCCGGCGAGGGCGCCACCAGCCCGGTCTTGGAGACATCCACCAGCACCAGAAGACAGCGCCGGCCCGCCCGGATGATGCGCTCGGCCTCGGCCGTGAAAGCGGCATCGATCGCTTCGACCGGGCGCGGCCGCCCGTCGGGCTCGCGCAGCGCGACGGTGCTCGCGGGCGCCATCTCGCTGCCCGGCAGGGCCAGCCCCGGCACGACCTGCGCGCCCTGCGCGGTGCTGGCATTGAAATGCCGCGCCGCCAGCGCCTTGGGCACGCCGCTGCCTGTCTCGGCGGGATCGGCCATCAGGGCCTGCAGCGGCACGGCGGCTGTCTCGTGGCCCGGCGCGAGCAGCTGTGTCGCGATCAGGTGCAGGTCGGTGCCGGAGGCCGCCAGCACGACCTGCGTGCCCGGCACCTGATCGGCGCCGGACAGCGTCAGCAGCTCGGCGCGGACCCGGTCGACCTCCGCCGGCCAGCAGCCCGGGTCCGCCCCCAGGCGCAGCATCAGCCGGCAGGCCGCATCGAAGCCGCGCGAGGACACCACCGAGGCGGTCGACGACCCCAGCGCGATCAGTCCCGGATCCGGCCGAGGCGGACAGCCATAGAGATTGACGCCCTGTGCATCGAGCTGCAGCCGGGTGTCGCCCCCCTGGGTCAGCCAGTAGGCGGTGGCCTCGACCAGATCGACATCGTCGGTCATCGCGGAGACGGCACTCATGGCGGTGTGTCGGCGCAGCGGCAGCATGGACAAGGCAATGGGGTCGTGCACGGCCACGCGCATCCCCGTCATCGCGGCAGACGCCGAGCCAGCAGGGACCGAAAGGCCTGCCGGACACGCCGCATCGCCGGATGCTTGTACGGAAACATGTCCTCCGGATCCATCGAATGCACGACCGCGCCGGGGTCGACCTCGAAGACCAGCAGGCGGCCGTCCGGGGTCTCGGCGCAGTCGATGACCAGGTAGTCCAGGCCGAAGCGCGCGCCGATCTGGGCCAGCGCAGCGGCATGGCGGGCGCCGAAGCCGTCGTCGAAGCCGCTCATGAACTCGGCCTCCTGGCGGCGCTTGGCCTCGCTGTCGGTCATGCCGGCGTTCAGGTAGTGCACCATCCAGTGCGAGGACACGCCCAGGTGGCCGGCGAAGGCCTGGCCGTCGACCAGCACGACGCGGTACTTGCGGAACTGGCCGTCAGCGCCGCGGTAGTCGATGAAGCGCGACAGGTAGAAGGCGTTCCCGGCGGTCGCCTCGAGGTAGGCCGCCAGCGCCGCCGGCGTGTCGACCTTCTCCAGGTCGTGGCCGGCGTGCGAGTCGAGCGGGCGCACGATCAGCGGCCAGGCAGCGTCAGGCAGCAGCGTGCCCAGCGGCCGCGTGCCCTCGGCCAGCTCCTGCAGCCGTGCACGCTCGTGCAGCGTGGTGGCCGGCATCGTCAGGCCCGGCACGCCCTGCAGCCGCAGCCAGGCCGCATCGCGCGAGGTGTCCAGGATGGCCCCGGGCCGGTTGACCGACCGCAGGCCCCGGCGGGCCAGCTGCGCATCGAGCCGGGCCAGCAGCGCGCGGCTGGCGGCCGACTCCGACACCGCGGTCCACAGCACATCATGCGCCGGCAGCGTCTCGGGCAGCGCCTCGCCGGGCATCAGATAGAGCATCGTCAGCTCGATGTCGCTGCCCTCGCACAGGAAAGGCAGCGGCGCGTTGGTCATCAGGTCGCCGGGCATCATCAGCGCCAGCAGCCGCAGCGGCCGGCCGTCGGCGCACGGACAGGGCGCCTCCAGACGGAAGTCGCGCCGCACCTGCAGGGCCTGGGCCTGGGTCGCCAGGCCGACCTCGCGCAAGCCCTGCAGGAACAGCGCGGTCGACAGGTCCATCAGCGCCTCGGCATCATGCTCGTCGGCGCCGGCGCGGTCGATCAGCACCTGGGCCAGCGGTCGCAGATCGGTGCCCCGGAAGGCCATCGTCATCAGCGTCGCCAGCCCCATCAGCGGCTCGCGGGTGGCGGTCGGAAGGTCGGTCATGCGGTTCTTTCAGCAAGGAACATCGGAGCCTCCCTGTCCGCCCCGCAGGCCTGGCGCAGGCGCTGCTGACCGAAACGATGGAGGGCCTCGAGCAGCAGGTCGAGATCGGCCTCGACGGTGCGGTGGTTGACCAGCGCGACGCGCACCGCGGTGCGCCCGCCGATCGTGGTGGTGGACGGCGCGGCCACGCCGCTCTCGTGCAGGTCGGCGACCAGCTCGGCGTTGAGCGCGTCGAGCGTGGCGTCGTCGGGGCGTTCGCCGGCGGCACCGACATAGCGCAGGCAGACGATGTTCAGCGCCACCGGCGCGAGCCGCTGCAGCCGGGCGTCGGCGTCGACCCGCTCGGCCAGCCGGCGCGCCAGGTGGCAGCTGGCCTCGATCGCCGCGCCCAGGCGCTCGCGGCCGTGGGCCATGACGCTGAACCAGACCTTCAGCGCCCGGAAGCCCCGCGACAGGTCGGGGCCGAGATCGCAGGGCCAGGGCGAACCCGCCGCCAGCCCGCGCGGATGACGCGCCAGATAGGCAGCCGGCGAGGCGAAGGCCGCCAGCTGCGCGGCCTGCTCGCGCACCAGCACGAAGCCGGCGTCGTAGGGCACCTGGCCCCACTTGTGGAAGTCCAGCGCCAGCGAGTCGGCCCGCTCGATGCCGGCCAGGCGCGGCGCCAGCGCCGGCGACAGCCGCGCCAGCGCGCCGAAGGCGCCGTCGACATGGAACCAGAGCCGCTCGGCCGCGCACAGCGTGGCCAGCGCGTCCAGATCGTCGATCGCACCGACATCGACCGTGCCGGCGGTGCCCACCACCAGGAAGGGCTGCAGGCCGGCGGCACGGTCCGCCGCCAGCATGCGGCGCAGCGCGGCGACGTCGATGCGGTGATCGGCGTCCACCGGCACCCGGCGCAGCGCCGCGCTGCCCAGCCCGGCGATCGCCATCGCCTGCGCGACGCAGCCGTGCGCGGCCGCGCTGGCGTAGGCCACCAGCCGCAGGCCGTCCGCGCCCAGCCCGTCGCGGCGCGAGTCGACGCCCAGCGCGCGGGTGCGCGCCACCAGCACGCCGATCAGGTTGGCGGTCGAGGAGCCGGTCACCAGCAGGCCGGAGGCGGTGTCGGGAAAGTCGAACAGCTCGCGCATCCAGTGCACCACCTGGCGCTCGACCTCGAGCGGCATCTGGTCGCGCCCGCCGACATTGGCGTTCAGCCCGGCGGCGAGCATCTCGGCCAGCAGGCCCTCGGGCGTGCCGGCGCCCTGCACCCAGCCCATGAAGCGCGGATGCGCATTGCCGACCGCATGCGGCAGCACCTCGGCCAGGAAGCGTTCGTGCAGATCGGCCACCGGCACCGGCTGCGCCGGCAGGGGCTCGCGCCAGCGCGTGCGCAGCGCCTCGGGGATCGGCCGCCAGACCGGCTGCTCGCGCAGCGTGCGCAGGTGGCCGATCATGTCGTCGAGCATGCGGTGGGCCTGGGCGCGGAAAGCCTCCCAGGCCGCCGGATCGGCGGGGTCCAGCGAAGTCGGCTGGATCGGCAGGGTCGGGGAACCGGCGGCGGTGTCAGTCATCGTGACACGAGGTTAGGCGGCAGCCCCGACAAACATTAGCGCGATGAGCGCGGGAAAACCATCCCTGCTCGACAATCCCGCGCATGCCGACCGACACCGCCCTGCCCCCGCCGCTGCTCATCCACCAGGCCGAGCTGATCGCCACCTTCGACGCCGACCGGCGCGAGCTGCGCGGCGCCAGCGTGCTGATCCGCGGCGAGGCGATCGAGGCGATCTGGCCAGCCGGCGAGGTGCCGCCCGAGGTGATGGACGAGGTGCGCGCCCGCGGCGAGCGGATCGACGCGCGCGGCCATGTGGTCACGCCCGGGCTGATCAACACGCATCACCACATGTACCAGACGCTGACCCGCGTCATCCCGGCGGCGCAGGACGCCGAGCTCTTCGGCTGGCTGAAGACGCTCTACCCGATCTGGGCCGGGCTGACGCCGGAGATGGTGCAGGTCTCGACCCAGGTGGCCATGGCCGAGCTGCTGCTGTCGGGCTGCACCACCACCTCGGACCACCACTACATCTTCCCCGACGGCGTGCGGCTCGACGACCAGATCGAGGCGGCAGCCGAGGTCGGCATGCGCTTCCACGCCGCGCGCGGCAGCATGAGCGTGGGCGAGTCGGCGGGCGGCCTGCCGCCGGACCACCTCGTCGAGCGCGAGGAGGCGATCCTGGCCGACACGCAGCGGCTGATCGAGACCTACAACGACAACGGCCGCTACAGCCGGCTGCGGGTGGTGGCGGCGCCCTGCTCGCCCTTCTCGGTCAGCCGGGAGCTGATGCGCGACTCGGCGGCGCTGGCCCGCAGCCTGGGCGCGCGGATGCACACCCACCTGGCCGAGAACGACCACGACCTCGCCTACAGCCAGTTCAAGTTCGGCATGACGCCCACGGAGTACGCCGAGAGCGTGGGCTGGCTCGGACCGGACGTGTGGCACGCGCACTGCGTGCGGCTGGACGCGCACGGCATTGCCCGCTTCGCCGCCACCGGCACCGGCGTGGCGCACTGCCCGTGCAGCAACATGCGGCTGGCCTCCGGGATCGCGCCGGTGCGGCGCATGCTGAATGCGGGCGTGCCGGTCGGCCTGGGCGTGGACGGCAGCGCCAGCAACGACGCCGGCCACCTGCTCAACGAGGCGCGCCAGGCGCTGCTGCTCGCGCGCGTCGGCCGCGCGATGCAGCCGCCCGAGACCGGCGCCGACGGCGTGACCCGCTACGGCTGCGACCTCGGCCCCGCAGAGATGACCGCCCGCGACGCGCTGGCGATCGCCACGCGCGGCGGCGCGCAGGTGCTCGGCCGCGACGACACCGGCCACCTCACGCCCGGCATGGCGGCCGACCTGGTGCTGTGGCGGCTGGACTCGCTGGCGATGGCCGGCGGCGCGGTGCACGACCCGCTGGCCGCGCTGCTGCTGTGCGCCAGCCCCCAGGCGGCGTGGAACATCGTCGGCGGCCGGGTGCTGGTGCGCGAGGGCCGACTCACGACGCTGGACCTGGGTCCGCTGGTGGAGCGGCACGACCGGCTGGCACGGACGCTGGTGGAGGGCGCCGGCGCGCGGGGCTGACCGGCGCGTGGCGATCCTGGCGCCGCCGCGGCCAATCGCAGCTGCCGCAGTCGCAGCAGCTCATCAGATCGCAGGCGGTATCCAGCAACGCACCGGGGCGCGGCAGATCGCAGTCGCAGCCCGGCAGATCACATCCGGGCAGATCGCAGCCCGCATCGCACACGCCGCGCTGCGGATGCAGCCTCGGGGCGCTCTGTGCCCGATGCGCGCGGTGCAGCTCGCCGCAGCGCCGGGTGCGCTCGCGGATCAGGCCCAGACCGGTGAAGATGCCGAAGCGGCGCACCGCGCGGTGGCCCAGCACCGAGCAGCTGCAACGCCCGGTGAGCCGCGCGTAGGGGCAGCGGAAGCCCTTGCGGGGTGAGAGGTGGCGCTGGTAGGCCTCGATGGCGGCCAGCAGCAGGCGGCGCATCGGCGCGGGCTCCGGGTCAGGCCGCCGTCCGGGCGGCCTCGCCGTGCAGCCACGACAGGAAGGCCTCGACCGGCGGGCGCCGGGCATGGCGCGGCGGATAGACGGCGAAGTGCGCCTTGACCCGCAGGGCGAGGTCCGCACCGAAGACCGGCCGCAGCCGGCGCTCCTTCAGATGCCGTTCGGCCAGCGTCGCGCTCTCCAGCGCCACGCCCAGGCCCTGCGTCGCCGCATCCAGCGACATCTGCGCGCGGTCGAAGCGCACGCCGAAGCGCTCGGGCGCGCGCACGCCGGCAAAGGCATCGAACCACTCCGCCCACTGCACGCGGCTGACATTGCTCTGGATCAGCGGCACCTCCAGCAGCTGCTCGGGCCGGCGCAGGCCGTGCTCGCGGATGAAGGCCGGGCTGGCCAGCGGCAGGATGCGCTCCTCGAAGAGTGGCTCGACCACCAGGTCCGGCCACTGCGGCACGCCGTAGCGGATGTCGATGTCGGCCTGCCCGAGCGCGAAGTCGCTGTGGCTGTGGGCGGCCGACAGGTTCAGCGAGATGTCGGGGCAGGCCTGGGCGAAGGCGCGCAGCCGCGGGATCAGCCACAGGCTGGCGATGCTGGGCGCCGAGTGCAGGTACAGGCTGTTGCTCGCGCCCTGGCGCAGATCGGCGCTGGCCGCAGTCAGCGCCGACAGCGCCCCGCCGATGCGCGCCAGGTACTGCTCGCCCGCGGCGCTGGTGCGCACGCCGTGCGCACTGCGCTCGAGCAGGCGCACGCCCAGCAGTTCCTCGAGACGGGCGATCTGGTGGCTGATCGCCGAGGCGCTGAGGTGCAGCTCCGCCGCCGCGAGCTGGAAGCTGCGCCGACGCGCCACGGCCTCGAAGGCGCGCAGATTGGCGATGGGGGGAATGGCCGACATGGGGGCAACCCTAGCCTCAAATCAAATTCTGTCAACCTGGGGTGAAAACTTGTCGCTTGTCTTCATGAAAGGCGCCGCCGAACATCCGCAGCCACGCCCACCCTCCGAGATCGAGAACTCCCATGTCCGAACTGACCACCCGCCTGCGCGAGCGGGCCTACCGCATCCGCCGCTACGCCCTGCGCATGGGCGAGGTCCAGGGCCAGGGCTACATCGGCCAGGCCCTGGGCTGGGCCGACGTGCTGGCCGTCGCCTATGGCCACGCGATGAACCTGCGCCCGGCCGAACCCGAGTGGGAGGGCCGCGACCGCTTCCTGCTCTCGCACGGCCACTACGCCATCGCCCACTACGCCGCGCTGATCGAGGCCGGCGTGATCCCCGAAAGCGAGCTGGAGACCTACGGCAGCGACGACAGCCGCCTGCCGATGTCGGGCATGGCGACCTACACCCCGGGCATGGAGATCTCGGGCGGCTCGCTCGGCCAGGGCCTGCCGATCGCGGTCGGCATGGCGCTGGGCCTCAAGCGCAAGGGCAACCCCGCCTTCGTCTACAACTCGATGTCGGACGGCGAACTCGACGAGGGCTCGACCTGGGAAGCCGCGATGGGCGCGGCACACCACCGCCTCGACAACCTGATCTGCCTGGTCGACATCAACAACCAGCAGGCCGACGGCCCCTCCAGCAAGGTCATGGGCTTCGAGCCGCTGGCCGAGAAGTGGGCCTCCTTCGGCTGGCATGTGCAGCGCATCGACGGCAACGACCTGCCCGCGGTGCTGGCTGCCTTCGACACGGCACGCCAGCTGACCGAGCCGCGCCCCCGTGTGATCCTGTGCGACACCCTGATGGGCAAGGGCGTGCCCTTCCTGGAGACGCGCGACAAGAACCACTTCATCCGCGTCGACGCGCCCGAGTGGCAGCAGGCGCTGCGCCTCCTCGACGAGGCCCATGCGGATGTCGCGCAGGCGGCCGCCCCGGCACCGGCCACCGCGGCCCCCACCGACGGCAAGCCCCGGCTGACCACCTCGGCGATGATCGCCTCGATCGCCTCGGCCGATCAGCGCGTGCGCTCGGCCCCGTTCGGCCGCGCGCTGATCGAGCTGGCGGCGACCCGCCCCGAGATCGTCGGCCTCACCGCCGACCTGGCCAAGTACACCGACCTGCACCTCTTCGCCCAGGCCCACCCCGAGCGCTTCTACCAGATGGGCATGGCCGAGCAGCTGCTGATGGCCACCGCCGGCGGCCTGGCCAAGGAAGGACTGGTGCCCTTCGCCACCACCTACGCGGTGTTCGGCACCCGGCGAGCCTATGACTTCATCCACCAGGTCATCGCCGAGGAGAACCTGAACGTCAAGCTGTGCTGCGCGCTGCCGGGCCTGACCACCGGCTACGGCCCCAGCCACCAGGCCACCGAGGACGTGGCGATGATGCGCGGCATCCCCGGCCTGACCATCGTCGACCCCTGCGACGCGCTCGACCTCGAGCAGGCCGTGCCGCAGATCGCCGCCCACGACGGCCCGGTCTACATGCGCCTGCTGCGCGGCAACGTGCCGCTGGTGCTCGACGAGATCGAGGGCTACTCGTTCGAGCTGGGCAAGGCCAAGATGCTGCGCGAGGGCGCCGACGTGCTGATCATCTCCAGCGGCATCATGACGATGCGTGCGCTGGAGGTGGCCACCGACCTGGCGGCCGACCGCATCGGCGTGGCCGTGCTGCACTGCCCCACGATCAAGCCGCTCGACGAGGCGGCGATCTGCACCGCCGTGGGCGCCCGGCCCCGCCTGGTCGTGGTGGCCGAGAACCACTCGGTGATCGGCGGCCTGGGCGAGGCGGTGGCCGGCGCCCTGGCGCAGCGCGGCGTGCAGCCGGCGGCCTTCCGTCTGGCCGGCCTGCCCGACGCCTACCTCGACGCCGGCGCGCTGCCCACGCTGCACGACCGCTACGGCATCAGCCGCACGGTGCTGGGCGCGCGCATCCGCCGCTGGCTGGGCTGAACCGGGCGCGCCTGCGCCCTCAGCCGCGCAGCTCGTCGAGCCCGGCCATGCGCGACGGGCGCAGCCGGGTCTGCGCCAGCGCGCCGGCCGGCTCCAGGATCGGGTAGGCGATCGAGCAGATGTGGGAGTTGATGCGCTTCAGGTCGCTGATCAGGTCCAGGTGCAGCGAGCTGGTCTCGATGCTGTCGGCCGTGTTCTCCTTCAGCCGGTCGAGGTGATTGCCGGCATAGGCATGCTCGAGTTCGCGAAAGCGCGCCTTCTCCTCCAGCAGCTTCTGCGCGTCGCGCGGATGACCGTCGAGGAAGACGCTCATGCCCAGGCGCAGGTTGGCCATCAGCCGCTCGTGCAGGTGGATGATCTCGGCCATGCCAGCCTCGGAGAAGCGGCGCTGCTTGCGGATCTTCTTGTCCTCCACGTCCTGCAGCACCCGCTCGATGATGTCGCCGATCTGCTCCATGTTGATCGTGAACGAGACGATCTCGGTCCAGCGCTGGCTCTCGCGCTCGGACAGCGGCTGGCGCGAGATCTGGGTCAGGTAGAGCTTGATGGCGCTGTAGAGCGCATCGACCACGTCGTCCATGTCGCGCAGCCGCTCGGCCTCGCCGAGGTCGTTGCCGCGGATGACCGGCACGATGCCGCGCAGCATCGTCTCGACCGCGTCGGCCTGGCGCAGCGCCTCGCGCGCGGCGCAGCTCAGCGCCAGCGACGGCGTGCCCAGCGCCAGCTGGTCGAGGTGACGCGGCGTGCGCTCGTCGACCTGCACCGGCGGGGCCATCAGCCGCTCGAGCGCGCGCGCCAGCGGCCCCACCAGCGGCACGAACAGCAGCGCCTGCGCTGCGTTGAACATCAGGTTGAACATGACGATCTGCTGCAGCACCTGCGGCACGATCTCCTGCAGCCAGACATGGAACAGGCCCATGAAGGGCGCCGCCAGCGCGCAGGCGGCCACCTTGAACACCAGCGTGCCCATCGGCAGGCGCCGGGTGGCCACGTCGGCCCGCATCACCGACAGCATCGCCACCAGCGCCCGCCCCAGGTTGGCCCCCAGCACCAGCCCCAGCGCGGTCGGCACCGGCACCAGCCCCTGCGCCGCCAGCGTCGCCACCAGCAGCACCACCGCCAGGCTGGAGTAGGACAGGATCGCCAGCACCGCGCCCACCGCCAGCTCGATGCCCAGGTCGTTGGGAATCGACACCAGCAGCGTGCGCACCAGCGGCGCCTCCACCAGCGGTCGGGTGCTCTCGACGATGAGCTGCAGCGCCAGCGTGATCAGCCCCAGGCCGATGCCGATCTGGCCGAGCTGGCCGGTGCTGCTCTTCTCGCGCGAGAGGTGCGCCACCACGCCGGCGAAGATCAGCAGCGGCGACAGCCACGACAGGTCGAAGGAGTAGACCAGCGCCATCACGCTGGTGCCCACGTCGGCGCCGAGCATCACCACCAGCGCCGGCGCGGTCGCCACCAGCCCCTTGCCGACGAAGGACGACACGATCAGCGAGGTGGCGGTGCTCGACTGCACGATGCAGGTCACCACCATCCCGGAGAGCATCGCCTTGGGCCAGGCGCCCATGCTGGCGGCCAGCATCCGGCGCAGACTCGCGCCGAACAGGCGCAGCACGCCGGTGCGCACCAGCTGGGTGGCCCAGATCAGCAAGGCGATCGCGGCGAACAGGTTCAGCAGATGCAGCATGATCCCCTCCTCGGAGCGTCAGTCTCCGGCGCCCGCGGGAATGCGCCGATGACGTGCATTCGCACCAACTGTATACAGTCCGATGCACGGTTTTCGGGATCTTCCATCATCCCGAGCGTGAAATGCTGAAACAGACTGGCCTCCGTATTGCGTCTGTCACCGGACCGATCCGGTGCTTCTTTCTGAATCCATTCTTTCATCATGAGTCGTGCCAGCTCCCTGATGCCCAAGGCCCTGAAGGCCGACGACCCCGCACCGACCGAGGGCGACGGCGCCGATCCCGGCGCCACCATGACCCGGCGCATCGCCGAGGCGATCACCGCGGCGATCGTCGAGCGCCGGCTGATGCCCGGCACCAAGCTGGCCGAGCAGCCGATCGCCGACATCTTCAAGGTCTCGCGCACCATCGTGCGCCAGGCGCTGATGCAGCTCAGCCGCGACCGCCTGATCACCCTGGCGCCCGCGCGTGGGGCCTTCGTCGCCCGCCCCAGCGTCGAGGAGGCGCGCCAGGTCTTCGCGGTGCGCCAGATGCTCGAGACGGCGATGGTGCGCCAGCTCGCGCGCGACATCACCCCGGCGCAGGTCGAGGAGCTGCGCGCGCACCTGCGCGCGGAAGCCTCGGCGGTGCAGCGCACCGACGTGCCCGGACGCACCCGGCTGCTGGCGGACTTCCACATCATCCTGGCGCGCCAGCTCGGCAACGAGGTGCTGGCACAGCTGCTGGCGGACCTGCTCTCGCGCTCCTCGCTGATCTCGCTGATGTACCAGTCCTCGCATTCGGCCGAGCATTCGCAGGCAGGCCATGTGCAGATCGTCGACGCGCTGGCCTGCGGCGACGCCGACGAGGCGGTGCGGCTGATGGAGGCGCACATCGCCGAGGTCGAGAGCAATCTGCGCCTGCACCCGCGCGTGGCCGACCTCGCCGCGGCGCTGGCGCCGGCCGCCGGGCCCTGAGCCGGATCGGCCTCGGCGCAGGCAGCCGAGGCGCGCACGGATATTGCATGCCAGGCTCCCCGCAAACTGTATACACCTTGGAGCCCACGACGATGTCCGTTCACTCGCCGATCCGACGCACCGCGCTGGTGCTCGCTGCCGCCTCGACGCTGGGCCTGTTCGCCAGCCCGGCTCGCAGCCAGGAAACCCCGGTCAAGTTCCAGCTCGACTGGCGCTTCGAGGGACCGGCCGCGCTGTTCCTCGCGCCGGTCGCCAAGGGCCACTTCAAGGCGGAGAAGCTCGATGTGGCGGTCGATGCCGGCAACGGCTCGGGCGGCACCGTCACCCGCGTGGCCTCGGGCACCTACGACATGGGCTTCGCCGACCTGGCCGCGCTGATGGAGTTCCACGCCAACAACCCCACCGCGCCAAACAAGCCGGTCGCGGTGATGATGGTCTACAACAACACGCCGGCGGCGGTGCTGGCGCTGAAGAAGTCGGGCATCCGCAAGCCGGCGGACCTCAACGGCAGGAAGCTGGGCGCACCGGTCTTCGACGCCGGCCGCAAGGCCTGGCCGATCTTCGCCAAGGCCAACGCGATCAGCGGCGTCACCTGGACCGCGATGGACCCGCCGCTGCGCGAGACCATGCTGGTGCGCGGCGACATCGACGCGATCACCGGCTTTTCCTTCACCTCGCTGCTGAATCTGGAGGCGCGCGGCGTCAAGACCGAGGACGTGGTCGTGCTGCCCTATCCCGCCTACGGCGTGAAGCTCTACGGCAACGCGATCATCGTCGGCGAGGCCTTCCTGAAGAAGAATCCGGAGGCGGTGAAGGCCTTCCTGCGCGCCTTCACCAAGGGCGTGAAGGACGTGATCGCCGACCCGAAGGCGGGCGTGGATCTGGTCAAGGCCCGCGACGGCATCATCAACGCCGACCTGGAGCTGCGCCGGCTGAAGCTGGCGCTCGACGCCTCGGTGCTGACGCCGGATGCCCGGGCCGAGGGCTTCGGTGCGGTCAGCGGCCCGCGCCTGAGCCTGATGGCCAGCCAGGTGGCCGACGCCTTCGCCACCAAGGAGCGCATCAACCCGGACGCGGTCTGGAACGGCACCTTCCTGCCGACGGCGGCCGAGCGCAACGTCTTCGCCCTCCCCCGGAAGTGATGCGATGAGCAGCGCCTTCGTCGATTTCCAGAACGTCTGGCTGGCCTACAACGACGAGCTGCTGGCCAGGCAGCAGTTCGCGGTCGAGGACATCAACCTGCAGGTCGGCGAGGGCGAGTTCATCGCCATCGTCGGGCCCTCGGGCTGCGGCAAGTCCACCTTCATGAAGCTGGCCACCGGCCTGAAGCGCCCGAGCCGCGGCACCGTCACCATCGGTGGCCAGGAGGTCACCGGGCCGCTGAAGATCACCGGCATGGCCTTCCAGGCGCCCAGCCTGCTGCCTTGGCGCACCACGATCGACAATGTGCTGCTGCCGCTGGAGATCGTCGAGCCCTACCGCTCGAGCTTCAAGCAAAAGAAGGCCGAGTACCGCGAGAAGGCGCGCCGGCTGCTGGCCAGCGTCGGCCTGGCCGGCATGGAAGACAAGTTCCCGTGGCAGCTCTCGGGCGGCATGCAGCAGCGCGCCAGCATCTGCCGCGCGCTGATCCACGAGCCGAAGATGCTGCTGCTCGACGAGCCCTTCGGCGCGCTCGACGCCTTCACCCGCGAGGAGCTGTGGTGCGCGCTGCGCGACCTGCAGGCCGCGCAGAAGTTCAACGTCATCCTGGTCACCCACGACCTGCGCGAAAGCGTGTTCCTGGCCGACACGGTCTACGTGATGAGCAAGAGCCCGGGCCGCTTCGTCGTCAGGCGCGAGATCGACCTGCCGCGTCCGCGCGACCTGGAGATCACCTACACGCCCGAATTCACCGCCATCGTGCATGAGCTGCGCGGCCACATCGGCGCGATGCGCAAGCCGGTCGCCGGCCTGACCGGCACGGAGATCGCCCAATGAACGCCCGTCAGATGGAACGCTGGTCGCCCTGGATCCTGCTGGTCGCGGTGCTGCTGCTGTGGCAGGCGCTGTGCTCGGGCTTCGGCATCTCGGAGTTCATCTTTCCCAGCCCGGCCTCGATCGCCGCCGCGCTGAAGGAGCATGCCGCCACCATCGCTGGCCACGCCTGGCGCACCTTCTGGGTGACGATGGCCGGGTTCGCGCTGTCGATCATCATCGGCGTGCTGCTGGGCTTCCTGATCGGCAGCTCGCGCGCGGCCTATGCGGCGGTCTACCCGCTGATGACCGCCTTCAACGCGCTGCCCAAGGCCGCCTTCGTGCCGATCCTGGTGGTGTGGTTCGGCATCGGGGTGGGCCCCGCCATCCTGACCGCCTTCCTGATCAGCTTCTTCCCGATCATGGTCAACATCGCCACCGGCCTGGCCACGCTCGAGCCCGAGCTGGAGGACGTGCTGCGGGTGCTGGGCGCGCGGCGCTGGGACGTGCTGGTCAAGGTCGGGCTGCCGCGCTCGCTGCCCTACTTCTACGGCTCGCTGAAGGTGGCGATCACGCTGGCCTTCGTCGGCACCACGGTGTCGGAGATGACCGCGGCCAACGAGGGCATCGGCTACCTGCTGATCTCGGCCGGCAGCTCGATGCAGATGGGGCTGGCGTTTGCCGGGCTGGTCGTCGTCGGCGCGATGGCGATGGTGATGTACGAGCTGTTCTCGGTGGTGGAGAAGCGCACGACCGGCTGGGCCCATCGCGGATCGGGCGCGCACTGAAACGAAAAAAAGGGGCATGATGGCCCCATGCACGCCTTCACCACGCCCGACCCGACGATGGAGCAGATGCTGCTGCACCTGCGCCAGGCCAGCGACATCGCACGCGCCGCGATGGAGCAGGGCCACCACCCCTTCGGCGCCCTGCTGGTGGGGCCGGACCACGAGACGGTGCTGCTGATCCAGGGCAACGTCGACAGCGTCAACCACGCCGAGGCGGTCCTGGCCCGGCAGGCCGCGGCCAAGTTAGACGCCGACCTGCTGTGGAACTGCACGCTCTACACCACGGTCGAGCCCTGCTGCATGTGCTCGGGCACCCAGTACTGGGCCGGCATCGGGCGGCTGGTCTACGGCATGAGCGAGACGCGCCTGCGCGCCACCACCGGCCGCCATCCCGAGAACCCGACGCTGGACGTGCCCTGCCGCGAGGTCTTCTCGCGCGGGCACAAGCCGATCCGCGTCTGGGGACCGATTCCTGCCATCGAGGACGATCTCGCCGCGGTGCACGCCCGGTTCTGGCTCGGCCGCTGAGCCTGCCCCCGCAGACCACGCTGGCACGCCTCCTGCATCGTGGTGCGGGCCCCGCATCCCGCTTTTTCAGGAGTGCCCACCCCATGCCGGACAGCCCGCTGCCCGTGATCGACCTGGCCCCCAGCTTCGGTCACGATCCCCTGGTCGTGCAGGACCTGGTCCGTCGCATCGACGCCGCCTGTCGGCAGGATGGCTTCTTCCACATCACCGGCCACGGCGTCCCGCTGGCCCTGAGCCATCATCTCTTCATGCTCTCGCGCCGGCTGTTCGCGCTGCCGGAGGACGTGAAGCGGCGCTGGCATGTCGACCGGTCCGGCGGCCTGTGCCGGGGCCATGACCCGGTGGGCTGGCAGGCGCTCGAATCCGGCCGACCGGCCGACCTGAAGGAGAGCTTCTATCTGGGCGTCGACCGCGGCCCCTGGGATCCGCTGGTGCGCGCCGGCACCCCCAACCACGGCCCGAACCAGTGGCCGGACGAAGCCCTGGTGCCGGGCTTCCAGGCGACGGTCGAGGCCTATCAGGCCACGATGTCGCGGCTCGGCCGGCACCTGATGGGCCTGATCGCCCTGGCGCTGAAGCTGCCGCGCGAACATTTCGAGCCCTTCCAGCGCAACCCGATGCCGGTGCTGCGCCTGCTGCGCTACCCGCCCCAGGCCGCCAGCGTGCTCGACGGCCAGATCGGCTCGGGCGCGCACACCGACTGGGGCGGACTGACGCTGCTGGCGCAGGACGAATGCGGCGGGCTTCAGGTGCAGCGCGACGGCCAGTGGATCGACGTGCCGCCCTTGCCCGGCACGCTGGTCGTCAACCTCGGCGACCTGATGCAGCGCTGGACCAACGACCGCTATCGCTCCTCGCTGCACCGGGTCGTCAACCGCCACAGCGGGCGCGAGCGCTTCTCGATCGCCTGGTTTCATGACATGGATTACCACGCGACCGTCAGCGCGCTGCCCGGCTGCCATGACGCGCTCAATCCACCCCGGTACCCGCCGATCACGGCCGGTGAACACATCGTCGAGATGTACCGGCGCACCACCCTGCCCGTGGCCGCCTGAGGATACGCCCACGCGGCGGCCCCAGGCGCCTCCCGCCGGGCGGGGAAACCCAGGCCAGTACACTCCCGCCCTGTCCTTTGCCCCCCTCTGCGTCCTCCCCATGAGCTGGCCCGGCTGCCTGAACCTGCACTACACCCGCGACGGCGAGCGCACCATCGCGCTGGATCGCCACCATGGTCCGCTGCGCGTGCTGCAGCGGCTCTATCCCGAGGGCCCGTGCATCTGCCACCATGTGCTGGTCCATCCGCCCGGCGGCATCGTCGGCGGCGACACGCTGGAGATCGAGGCGCGGCTCGAGGAACGCACCCACGCGCTGATCACCACGCCAGGCGCCACGCGCTACTACCGCAGCGCAGGCGCTGCGGCCGTGCAGCAGGTCCGCGCCCGGCTGGCCGACGGGGCTCGCCTGGAATGGCTGCCGATGGAGACGATCGCCTACCGTGACTGCATCGCGGTCAACCGGATGCATTTCGATCTGTCGGCCGGCGCCGAGATGATCGGCTGGGACCTGCTGGCACTGGGCCTGCCCGCCGCCGGCGAGGACTGGAGCCACGGCCGCTACGAGCAGCACCTGGAACTGCCCGGTGTCTGGCTCGAGCAGGCGCGCATCTCGGCCGATGACCACCGGCTGCTGGATGGCCCTCTGGGCTGGGCCGGCCACCGGGTGCTGGGCACGATGTGGTTCGCCACCGGCACCGGCCTCGAGCGCGATCGCCAGGCCCGACTGCTCGAGGCCGCCCGTGATGTGCTCGAGACCTCGCCGCTGGTCGACAGCGCCGGGGTCAGCGCCACCCACGATCGCGTCATCGTGCTGCGGGCCCTGGCCCACCGGGTCGAGCCCCTGATGCAGCTGTTCGTCACGGTCCGGGCCGCCTGGCGCAGCGCGGGCTGGTCGCTGCCTGGCAACGCACCACGCATCTGGCGAACCTGACCGCCGATCACCTCGACTGACAGGCACGGCGGGCGGTTTTCCACCGTCACCGTGACGACCGCTCGCTAGACTGCCCGGATGGACAGTCTCCCGGTGACGTCACCCCTGGCAGCGGGTCGGCGCGGCCCGCGCACCGGGCTGCTGCTGACCGGCGGGGGCGCGCGCGCGGCCTACCAGGTCGGGGTCCTGCTGGCCATCGCGGACATGGCCCGCCAGGCCGGCGCGCCCGACGCCTGCCCGTACCAGATCATCGTCGGCACATCGGCCGGCGCGATCAACGCCACCGCGCTGGCCTGCCAGGCCGACCGGCATGATCAGGCGGTGCGGGAGATCGCCGACGTGTGGTCGCAGTTCCGCTCCGAGCAGGTCTACCGCACCGACTCGCTCGGCGTGCTGCGCACCGGCGCCCCGTGGCTGACGATGATGTCCTTCGGCTGGCTGCTGCACCGATGGCGGCGACTGCGCCCGCGCTCGCTGCTGGACAACAGCCCTCTGGAATCGCTGCTGCTGCGCCTGGTGCGCTTCGACCGGCTCCAGCGCCTGATGGTCGAGGGTCATCTGGAGGCGCTGGCCATCACCGCTTCCAGCTACACCAGCGGCGAGCATGTGACCTTCTACGAGAGCCGCGAAGCCATCGCTCCATGGCAGCGCTCGCAGCGCCTCGCGATCCCTGCACGGCTCGACATCCGGCACCTGCTGGCCTCGGCGGCCATCCCGTTCGTCTTCCCGTCGATCGAACTGCCTTTCGGCGAACGCACCGGATGGTTCGGTGACGGCTCCATGCGCCAGGCCGCACCCATCTCGCCGGCGGTGCATCTGGGTGCCGAGCGCATTCTGATCATCGGGGCCGGCCGCATGCACGAGCCCCCGGGCCAGCCCACTCAGGAGGTCACCGGCTACCCGACGATCGCGCAGATCGCCGGCCATGCGCTGTCCAACATCTTCCTTGATGCCCTGTCCGTCGACATCGAGCGACTCCAGCGCATCAACGCCACGCTGGCCCTGCTGCCCCGCCAGGCGCTGGCACAGACGACACTGCGCCCGATCCAGGCCCTGGTGATCGCGCCGAGCCAGCGCCTCGACGACATGGCCGGACGGCACCTCGACCGGCTGCCGCTGACGGTGCGCAGCCTGCTCCGGGGCGTCGGGGTCAGCGGCCGGGGGGCCTCCGCACGGGGAGCCGCCCTGGCCAGCTATCTGCTGTTCGAGTCGGCCTACACCCGCGAACTGATCGCGCTCGGCCAGAGCGATGCCCAGGCCCGCCGCCGCGATGTGCTGGACTTCTTCGGCTGGCCCGGCTGCCAGCTCAAGGCTTCTTCGCCGGCGTGGCCGCCGCCACCGTCGGGGGCAGGAAGGCGGTCCCGTTGACGGTGAGGCCGCCCCCGGAAAACCGCGTGGCCGAAGCCTGCTTGACGCCCTTGACGCGCTCCATCACGTCGGCCCAGTCCCGGAAGGGGCCCTTCTTGCGCTCCTCGAGGATGCGCGTCGAGATGGCGGGCCCGATGCCCTTGATCGATTCCAGCTCCGCTTGCGAAGCCTTGTTGATGTCGGTGGCGGCCAGACTTCCGGCCGTGGCCAGGACCAGCGCCAGGCCGGCCAGCAGATTGCGGATCGTCGTCATCGTGATGCTCCCGGACCCCGGCTCGGGGTCGTCGCAGGGACGGAGAAGAACCGGCCTCGCCCGAGCGGGAGAGGCCGCCGCGCCGCGGTTCAGTCGCCTCGGCGTGGACTCACGATAGGCCCGTCCCCCGGTCCGACGCATCCCCATGAGGTGGGCCCTCTTGCGGGGGAGAGCAGACGAGGCTCGCTCAGTGATCCTCGAGCCGTCGCGCCGGGAAGGTCTCCCAGCCCTGGCAGCCGGGACATTGCCAGAAATACTGCTGCACCTCGAAGCCACAGGCCGCGCAGCGATAGCGCTGCAAGGGGCGCAGGGTCTGGGCCAGACTGGCCTGCACCGCCTGCAACTCGTCGGCCGACAGCGTCGCGCCGTCAGGCTCGCGCAGCAGCCGCAGCACCGGTCCCGGACCGGGCTGGGTCTTCATGTGCGACAGCAGCAGGCGTCGGCGTGAGGCCGGGTCCCCGTCCAGCCCCAGCAAGGCCGCCAGCAGGTCCGAGGTCGGGCCCTGCTGGTGGAGTTCGGTCAGCACGGTCCGCGCCTCGTCGCCACGGCCGCAGGCCACCGCGCTGGAGGCAAAGTCCCCTGCGATGACCGACAAGGCGCCCGGCGCCACGGCCGCCAGAGGCAGCCAGGTCTGCAAGGCCTGGTCATGCGCCCCGCCGCGCGCCGCGCGCAATCCGGCCAGCACCAGCGGGCGTGCGGACTGCGGCGCCGCCTGGCGTGCCTTCTCGAGCGCGGTCCGGGCATCGTCGGTCGCGCCCCGGGCTTCGGCCTCGAGCGCCAGTTCGCACCAGTAGTGGGCGATGCGCGGCGCGAAGGAGCCGGCGGCGACCGCCTCGAGCTGGCGCGCCACCTCGATCGCCGCCTTCCAGTCGCGCGAGCGCTCGTGCAGCGTCAGCAGGGCCATGCGGGCATCGGTGGCAAAGGCCGAGCCCTCCAGGGCGCGATAGGCCGCCTCGGCCCGGTCGAACAGCCCGGCCTTCAGAAAGTCCTGCGCCAGGGCGTACTGGGCCCGGTCGCGCTCGGCGGTCGGCAGATCCGCCCGCGCCAGCAGATGCTGGTGCACCCGCACCGCGCGCTCGTACTCGCCGCGGCGGCGAAACAGGTTGCCCAGCGCGAAGTGCAGGTCCGAGCTGCCCGGATCCTGCTGCACCGCCTCGATGAACGCATCGATCGCCTTGTCCTGCTGCTCGTTGAGCAGCAGATTCAGGCCCTTGAAGTAGGCGCGCGGCGAGGACTCGATGTCGCGCTTCCACTGTCGCATGTCCAGGCGCGAGGCCAGCCAGCCCAGCCCGAAGGACAGCGGCAGCGCCAGCAGCAGCCACTGCAGATCAAAGTCCATCGCGAGGGGGCTGACCCAGGGGAACGTCAGGGAGCACCGGCATCGTGCCGGAGGAGGCCGGCGCGGCAGGCGCGACCTGGGCCGGCGGCTGTGGCTCGACCACGGCACGCGCACGGCGCCGCTGACGCCACCAGTTGGGCATCATCGCCAGCACGCCGAATAGCGCCCCCGCGGCAAAGACCACGAGCACCATCAGCACCATGGGTGCGCGGAACTCGAAGCCAAGAAACCAGCGGATCCGGGCCTCGTGCTGATTGTTCAGCGCGAAGGCGAACAGCACGAAGAAGATGGCGGCTCGAAATAGCCAGGAGAAGAATCGCATCGCACCGGGATTCTAGTGCGATCGGACGGCCAGCATCAGGACGATGCGGACGGATCAGGGACCGTCTTGCCGGGCACGCAGGTCTGGTCGACCGCTTCACGCAGGGCCTTGCCCGGCTTGAAGTGCGGCACCAGCTTCTCGGGAATGACGACCGGCTCGCCGGAACGGGGATTGCGCCCCATGCGCGGCGGCCGGCGGTTGATCGCGAAGCTGCCGAAGCCGCGGATCTCGATGCGGTGGCCCCGCCCCAGGGCCTCGGTCATCGTGTCGAGCATCGTCTTGACGGCGAACTCGGCATCACGATGGGTCAGCTGGCCGAAGCGTTCAGCCAGCAGGGTCACGAGGTCGGAGCGGGTCATCGCGCAGGGAGATCCGTGGCGTCCGGGTCAGCCGGCAGCGATCAGTTGCCTTGGTCCAGCTTGGCCTTCAGCAGGGCGCCCAGGCTGGTGGTGCCGGCGTTCTCGCGGCTGGAGTCAGCCGACAGGCGCTGCATGGCTTCCTGGTTCTCGGCGTTGTCCTTGGCCTTGATCGACAGCTGGATCGAACGCGTCTTGCGGTCGATGTTGATGATCAGGGCGGTGACTTCGTCGCCTTCCTTCAGCACGTTGCGGGCATCTTCCACGCGCTCGCGGGCGATTTCCGAAGCACGCAGGTAGCCGGTGACGTCGTCGTTCAGCTGGATCTCGGCGCCACGCGGGTCGACCGACTTGACCTTGCCGGACACGGTCATGCCACGGTCATTGACCGAGGTGTAGGCCGTGAACGGATCGGCGTCGAGCTGCTTGATGCCCAGCGAGATGCGCTCGCGCTCGACGTCGATGCCCAGAACGATCGCCTCGACGTCCTGACCCTTCTTGTAGTTGCGGACCGCGGCTTCGCCCGGCTCGTTCCACGACAGGTCGGACAGGTGCACCAGGCCGTCGATGCCGGCAGCCAGGCCCACGAACACGCCGAAGTCGGTGATCGACTTGACCGGGCCCTTGACCTTGTCGCCGCGCTTGAAGTTCTGCGCGAACTCGTCCCACGGGTTGGCACGGCACTGCTTCATGCCCAGCGAGATGCGACGCTTGTCTTCGTCGATCTCCAGGACCATGACTTCGACTTCGTCGCCCAGCGAGACGACCTTGGACGGAGCGACGTTCTTGTTGGTCCAGTCCATTTCCGAGACGTGCACCAGGCCTTCGATGCCCGGCTCGATCTCGACGAACGCGCCGTAGTCGGCGATGTTCGTGACCTTGCCGAACAGGCGGGTGCCCGACGGGTAGCGGCGCGAGACGCCGAACCACGGATCGTCGCCCATCTGCTTCAGGCCCAGCGAGACGCGGTTCTTCTCGGCGTCGAACTTCAGGACCTTGGCGGTCAGTTCCTGACCCACCGTCACCACTTCGCTCGGGTGACGGACACGGCGCCAGGCCATGTCGGTGATGTGCAGCAGGCCGTCGATGCCGCCGAGGTCGACGAACGCACCGTATTCGGTGATGTTCTTGACCACGCCGTTGACGATGGCGCCTTCACGCAGGGTTTCCAGCAGCTTGGCGCGCTCTTCGCCCATCGAGGCCTCGACCACCGCGCGACGCGACAGCACAACGTTGTTGCGCTTGCGGTCGAGCTTGATGACCTTGAACTCCATGGTCTTGCCCTCG
>Ga0228700_1000840_pt1 | contig 23593 bp, 26 predicted proteins | sample McNCre317_Aug_MG_FD_178019 | JGI IMG/M metagenome (GOLD analysis project Ga0228700, IMG submission 178019) | Freshwater microbial communities from McNutts Creek, Athens, Georgia, United States - 3-17_Aug_MG | ecosystem: Environmental > Aquatic > Freshwater > Creek | place: USA: Georgia...
TGTCACGCCTTTGGCAGGGACATTGGTCTCGGTTTGTCCGGGCAGGCCCAGCTGGCACCAGCCATCGTCAAACAGCGAATCCAGGATGTGCTGGATGCTCAAGCGATTGCGCAACATGGGCTTTCCTCCTGCAAGTTGTAAAGGCGCAAACAGTAACCAGGGCCTTTTTTGCGGCGCACGCCCTTTGCCTGGGGCATGACAAAGTTCCGGGCGGCGTACACGTCTCGCGCCGCGCCACTCGCAGGGGCGAGCCATGCCCGCACCCAGGCCAGGGTTGTGCCATCGGTTCATGATGGGAGCCTTACCAGCGCCTGCCATGACGACCCCCCGCATCGTGTCCGACAGCTTCGGCAGCATTGCGCTGCCGCCCGATGCGCTGTGGGGTGTGAACACCGCGCGCAGCCTGCAGTTCTTTGCCATTGGCAGCCAGCGCATGCCCTTGGAAATCATCCATGCCCTGGCGCACATCAAGGCTGCTGCGGCCACGGTGAACGGACAGCTCGGCCTGCTGCCCCGTGCCAAGCAGGAGGCCATTGCGGGCGCGGCGCGGCGCATCGCGCAGGGGGAGCTGGATGCGGCCTTTCCACTCTCGGTCTGGCAAACCGGCTCGGGCACGCAAAGCCATATGAACGTCAACGAGGTGATTGCCTCGCTGTGCGGCGCCTCCGTGCACCCCCATGACGATGTGAATCTGGGCCAGTCCAGCAACGACGTCTTTCCCAGCGCCATGCACATTGCATGCCTGCAGCTGGCCCACGGCCTGCTGCTGCCGGCCCTGGGGCGCCTGCAGCAGGCGCTGCGGGACAAGGCGCAGGCCTTTCGGGGCTTGATCAAGACCGGGCGTACCCACCTGCAGGACGCAACTCCCGTCACCCTGGGCCAGGAGTTTGGTGCCTATGCGGCGCAGCTGGCCTTGTGCCGCAGCGGCATTGTGCAGGCGCTGCATCCGGTGGGGGCCCTGGCGCTGGGCGGCACGGCGGTGGGCACCGGCTTCAACACCCATCCCGAGTTTGGCGCCCGCGTGGCGGCACTGCTGGCCACGCAGCTGGGCCTGCCGCTGCGCCAGGCCGACAATCTGTTTGCGGCCATGGCCGGCCATGAGGCGCTTGTCGGTCTGCATGGCAGCCTGCGCGCCCTGGCCATAGCCCTGACCAAGATCGCCAACGATATCCGCCTCATGGGCAGTGGGCCGCGCAGTGGGCTGGGCGAGTTGCTGCTACCTGAAAACGAGGCCGGCAGCTCCATCATGCCGGGCAAGGTCAACCCCACGCAGGTCGAGGCCCTGACCATGGTGTGCGCGCAGGTGATGGGCCACGATGTGGCCATCGGTCTGGCGGCTGCGCAGGGTCAGTTCGAGCTCAATGTGTACAAGCCGCTGATAGCGCTGAACCTGCTGGACAGCTTGCGCCTGCTGGGGGATGCCATGCACAGCTTTGCGCTTCATTGCGTGCAGGGCCTGCAGGCCGACAGCCAGCATCTGCAGCGGCAGCTCGAACGCTCGCTGATGCTGGTGACGGCCCTGGCGCCGCACATCGGCTATGACAGCGCGGCGGCCATTGCCAAACGCGCCCGGCAGCAGGGATGCAGCCTGCGCGAGGCCGCACTGCAGCTGGGCCTGCTCAGTGCCGCGCAGTTTGATGCCTGGGTGCAGCCGCAGGCGATGCTGGCTCCGAACCCGCCTGAGCGTCCAGGATCTGCGGCAGGTTGAGTTCGATCCAGTCGGCCAGCCCGGCCACCCGCTGCCCCACTTCCCGGCCCAGGGGGGTGAGGCTGTATTCGACCCGGGGCGGCACCACGTGGTAGGACTTGCGCAGCACGAAGCCGTCACCCTCCAGCCACTGCAGGGTCTGGGCCAGCATCTTCTCGCTGACCCCGCCCACCTTGCGGCGCAGGTCGCTGAAGCGGTGCGTTCCCTCCAGCAGGGCCACCAGCACCAGCACGCCCCAGCGGCTGGTGACGTGTTTGAGCACCTCGCGCGAGGGGCACTGCTCGGAAAACAGGTTGCCGCGCAGCACCAGCTCACTCAGGGTATCGGGCCTGGCGGCGGCGGGTTTTTGGTGAGAATCCATGCACTAACCTTTAGGTGCGTACTTACAAAAAGTAATTTTTGGCGCTATTCTGCCAGCTCTTTCATCGCAACGTAACAGGAGTTTTTCATGATCGTCGTTACCGGCGCCAGCGGCCAACTGGGCCGTCTCGTTATCCAATCGCTGCTGCAAAAGGTGCCAGCTGCGCACATCATTGCCGCCGTGCGCAATCCGGAGCGTGCCGCTGACCTGGCAGCCAAGGGCGTGCAAGTGCGCCAGGCAGACTATGGCAACAGCGCCTCCTTGGACGCCGCCTTCCAGGGGGCCGAAAAGGTGCTGCTGATCTCCAGCAGCGAAATCGGTCAACGCACGGCACAGCACCGCAATGTGGTGGACGCCGCCAAGCGCGCAGGCGTTTTCCTGCTGGCCTATACCAGTGTGCTGCGTGCCACCGGCTCCGAGCTGGGTCTGGCCGCCGAGCACGTGGCTACCGAGGACCTGATCAAGGCCTCGGGCTTGCCCCATGTGCTGCTGCGCAACGGCTGGTACACCGAAAACTACCTGGCCAGCGTGCCGCCCGCCCTGCAGCACGGTGCCTTCATCGGCTGTGCCGGCGAAGGCCGGGTAGCCTCTGCAGCGCGCGCCGACTACGCCGAGGCCGCCGCCTGCGCACTGACCCTGCCCGCACAGGCCGGCAAGGTCTATGAGCTGGCCGGTGACAGTGCCTACACCCTGGCCGAGTTGGCGGCGGAGCTGAGCCGCCAGAGCGGCAAGACCATCCCCTACGTGAACCTGTCGCAAGCCGACTTCAAGGGCGCCTTGTTGGGTGCTGGTTTGCCCGAGCCGCTGGCAGAGCTGCTGGCTGATTCCGACACCGCCTGCAGCAAGGGGGCTTTGTTTGATGCGGGGCACCAACTCAGCCAGCTCATCGGCCGCCCCACCGCCACGCTGGCCGATTTGATGGGCAAGGCGCTGGCCCAATAAAGGCTGCGTTGCGCTGGCAACATACCAGCGCCTAAAAGCAAAGGGGCACCCTGCGGTGCCCCTTCTGATTTACGGGTGCTTCGGGCGCCTAGTGCAGGTCGCCGTAGAAAGAATGCTGACGCATGCGCACCAGTTCGGGCTCGATATCCACATCGTCGTAGTCGCCTTGGTGGCGCTTGATCAACTCATGCCAGGGATAGCCGTTGGAGCGTGCTTCCAGGCGCTCCACCATGGCAGCAGTGGTGCAGATGAAGCGGGCCGGGTTGCCGCCCACCACGGTGCCCGGCGCCACATCGTGGGTGACCACCGCGCCGGCAGCAACGATGGCATTGGGGCCAATGGTGACCCGTGGCATGACGATGGCGCCATGGCCCACAAACGAGTTGTCACGAATATCGATTTTTCCGACCGAGTCGAGTTTCTTGCCGTAGGCGTTGTTCAAGATGCGCACCGAGCCGTCGTGGCCCAGCAGGGTACAGGCTGCCAATGCACAGTTGTTGCCGATGCGCACATAGGCGGGGTCGGTGAAGGTGCAATTGACATTGACCGAGTTGAGCTCGCCCATGGCGTAGAAACCGCCATGCACCTTCAGGTAAGCCGCATATTCCAGGGAGCTGGGTTTGCACACACGGATATACCAGGAGCGCAGGCTCGGGTATTTGAGTGCCAGTGCGGCCACCACCATTTTGAATAGACCCATGGTTATTTACTCCACGCCGCTCGGACAACTGATTTTTGCATGCTAACGTGACACATTAAATATTGCTGAATCTAAACGGGGTTTTCAAAAACCGGGCAGAACAATTGAAAACCTTTGTTACCAGAAGGAAAATTTGTGCACCGGCTGCACCCGCAGCCGAACCACGCAAACCCTGCAAGCACCTCGCGGCGTTCACATGGCATTTTCGCAATCTATATCAAATTGTTCAAACAGAATGCCCCTGCAGGAAAATACCATGTGTCGCATAAATTCTCTTCAGACCTTGGTCTTAAATAATTCGCTCCAAAGTCGATTAATGCCGGGTCTTTATGCCCTTGGTTGGGTGCAACTCAGGCTCTATGCTCCGCGCTCACAGCGCGAAAGCGCTGCCAAACCATTCATTTTAGGGCCGGGGGAGATAGGGCATGCATGCAACGCGACTCGATGGAGCGCAGCTGGATTTTTGGGTCGCCAAAGCGGCGGGCCTGCAGCGCCTGCAAGACACCCCCTCGCCCGGTGACCGACATGATACCGAAGGTCAGGAGTGGCATCCCAGTACGTTTCATCCCTCGGCAGACTGGAGCCATGCGGCACGCTTTCTGATGGATGACTGGTACAACCTGGAAGATTGCATTGCCAATTGGTTTGGACCGGAATGGAGCCGTGTGCCCGCATTCAAGGCCGATCCCCTCAAGTGGTTCATGCGCGCCTTTGTGGCCACCCATTACGGCGAAGCCCTGGAAGACTGCTAAACCACGCAGCGGGTCCTGGCCTGGGCCGCAGCGGGTGCTGGAGGCCTTTTGTTTTCCCTATAGTGAGCATGGTTGGTAGCTGGGCGTAGCATGGTCTTGCTGCAGCGCGCCAATTACATGCCCGGGGTGGCGAAGCAGCTTCACCATGCAAGGGGGCTCCATGAGTGCGTCCGACAAGTCTGGCCGACCACCGGCAGAGGCCGAAAATCCTGTGCAGAGCCTGCTGGAAGGATTGCTGCAAGACCTTGCCGGCCGCATGCAGAGCAGCTCGGCCCTGTCGCGTGAAACCCTGGAGAACATCAAGGCACTGGACCACTTTCGGGCCATTGTGGAGTCGTCCGAGGACGCGGTCATCAGCAAGTCCCTGACCGGCATCGTCAGCAGCTGGAACAACGGGGCGCAGTCGCTGTTTGGCTACAGCGCGGCAGAAATGATCGGCCAGCCCATGCTGCGCCTGTTCCCGCCCGAGCTGGCAAATGAAGAGGCCTTTATACTGGAGAAAATCCTGGAGGGCGAATCGGTCAGCCATTTCGAGACCGTGCGCCTGCACAAGAGCGGCCGCAGCCTGCAGGTGTCGGTCAGCATTTCACCCATTCGCGACAATCTGGGCCGCATTGTGGGTGCCTCCAAGATCGCGCGCGACATCGGCCGGCAAAAGCAGCTGGAGGCCCAGGCGCAGCAGCTGTCAGCCATCGTGCAAAACAGCGAGGACGCCATCATAGGTGAATCGCTGGACGGCCTGGTCACCAGCTGGAACCCCGCGGCCGAGCGCATCTTTGGTTATTCCGCGGCCGATATGCAGGGTCAGAGCCTGATGCGCCTGGTACCCCCCGAGCGCGCCGCTGAAGAGCGCACCGTGCTGGACAGGATTCGCCGGGGTGAGCCGGCCCAGTTGCTGGAAACCGTGCGCCTGCGCAAGGATGGCCAGGCCATCGCAGTCTCGCTCACCACCTCGCCCATCCGTGATACCCAGGGCCGTCTGGTCGGTGCCTCGCGCATGGCGCGCGACATCAGTGCCCAGCAGGCTGCGCTGCAGCAGCTGCGACTGGCCGCCAGCGTGTTCACCAACACCGGCGAAGGCATTGTCATCACCGACCGGCGCGGCCGCATCGTGGATGCCAATGCGGCATTCACCTGCATTACCGGTTATGAACACGATGAAGTTCTGGGTCGGGGCCCCGAGCTGTTTCGCTCCAGCCGGCAGGGGCCGGAAGTATTTGCGGCCATGCGCCGCTCGGTCTATGCCCGAGGCCAGTGGAAGGGTGAAATCTGGAGCCGGCGCAAAGATGGCCAGTCCTTCTCGGCCTGGCTTACCGTCAGCCGCATCGCCGACAGCGCCGGACGGACCCAGCACTACGTGGCCCTGTTTTCCGATGTCACCGTGCTCAAGCTGCAGCAGGAGCAGCTGGAGCGCGGCGCGCATTTCGATGCGCTGACCAATCTGCCCAACCGCCTGCTGCTGACCGATCGCCTGCACCACGCCATGACCCAGTGCCAGCGCGACCGGCTCAGCCTGGCCGTGATCTACATGGACCTGGACGGCTTCAAACTGGTGAACGACAAATACGGCCATGAAGTGGGTGATGCCCTGCTGGTGGCTGTGGCCAGCCGCATGCGCCTGGCACTGCGCGAAGTGGACACGCTGGCGCGCATCGGTGGCGACGAGTTCGTGGCCGTCATGACCGACATGGGCAGCGTGCAGGACAGCATCAACCTGGCCAAGCGCATCCTGCATGCCTGCAGCGAACCCATTCGCATCCAGGGTGCGGAGCTGCGCGTCAGCGCGAGCATCGGCATCACCCACTACCCACAGGACAATGTGGCTGCCGACCAGCTCATGCGCCATGCCGACCAGGCCATGTACGAGGCCAAGCAGAACGGCAAGAACCGCTTTCACATCTTTGACTCGGCGCAGGACGCTGCCGTGCGCAGCCGCAGCCAGCAGCAAGAGCAGCTGGCCCTGGCACTGGCGCGCGAAGAACTGCAGCTGCACTACCAGCCCAAGGTGAACATGCGCAGCGGCGTCGTCCTTGGCATGGAGGCGCTTTTGCGTTGGCAGCACCCGCACAAAGGCCTTTTGAAGCCCGACAGCTTTCTGCCGGCCATTGAGCACCATCCCTTGATGGAATCGATAGGCACCTGGGTCTTGCGCACGGCCCTGCGCCAGATGAGCGACTGGGCCGCGCAAGGCATGCAGCTGGCAGTGGGTGTCAATATTGCCGCGCGCCAGTTGCAGCAGCCCCGCTTCGCCCAAGAGCTCGCAACCCTGCTGGCCCAGTTCCCGGCGGTGCAGGCATCGCAGCTGGAGCTGGAGGTGCTGGAAACCAGCGCCCTGCACGACCTCGCCGCCACCGCCGCCACCATGCGCGAATGCATGCGCCTGGGGGTGGAATTTGCCATTGATGACTTTGGTACCGGTTATTCCTCGCTCACCTACCTGCGCCATCTGCCGGCCAAGACCCTGAAGATCGACCAGAGTTTCGTGCGCGACATGCTGGCCGACCAGGATGACCTCTCGATTGTCAAAGGCGTGATCGGGCTGGCCCAGGCCTTCCACCGCGAGGTGCTGGCCGAGGGGGTGGAGACACTGGAACACGGCAAAAGCCTGCTGGCGCTGGGCTGCGAAATGGCCCAGGGTTACGGCATTGCCCGCCCCATGCCGGCCAGCGCTGTGCCGGCCTGGTGCGCCAGCTGGCAGCCGGCGCCAGTGTGGAGTCAGCCGGTCTGACAGGTACGCCGGCTTGCAAAAGCGTCTGGCAAGGGCTCAGCGCGGGTCGTCGCATCACTTTGCTACCATGAAGCAGGCCCCACAGGCCATTCAACGGAACAAAGGAGACGCCCCATGGACACCCGGGACGCCTATGCGGAGTTGGGTCTGGAGCCCGGCGCCAGCGACGCCCAACTCAAAGCCAGCTGGCGCCGTCTGGTTGCCGCTTGGCATCCCGACCGCAATGCCTCCGCCGATGCAGGCAAACGCATGCAAAGCATCAACAAGGCCTACCAGCACCTTCGGCAATTGCGCGATGGCAACCTGCCAGATGAGGATGGGCAAGGTTCGGATCGACGGGAGGCCCCCGCAACGACCAAGACGGCAGCCACCCATGTGCGCCGGGTCCGGCTGACTTTGGAAGACGCCATTCTGGGCTGCACCCGCACCCTGCGCGGACAGTTCAGCCACCGCTGCGAGGCCTGTGTGGGCACGGGCGAGCGGGTGATGGCGCAGGTTTGCTCCAGCTGCCAGGGTAGCGGTGCGGTGCGCAAGCCCACGTTGTTTGGCTGGCTGTGGAACGAAGAGACCTGCAAGGACTGCGGTGGCGACGGCCGTCAGCGCGAGACTTGCAATGCCTGTGAGGGCAAGGGTGAGCGCACGCTTTCGTATCGACGCCGCGTGCGGTTTCCAGCCGGTGTGCGTGACGGCTTTGTCTTGAGCGCTCCCGGGGGCAGCGCAGATGCAGAGGCCATCGACCTAGAGCTGCAGGTGGAGCTGGAGCCGCACCCATTCTTTGTGCTGGACGCCGAGCAGGTGCTGCGCTGCGAGCTTCCCGTAAATGGCTATGCCTGGATGGCGGGGCGCTGGATCGAAGTGCCTACGCCCGACGGCGTGCAGCAGATGCGGCTGAACCGCGATGCGCTGGTCTATCGTCTCAAGGGCCAGGGCTTTCCGGTGCAGTTGCGCGGCCCGCGCGGTGACTACCTGCTCAAGCTGGTGCCGGTGTTTCCGGGGGCCGACGACCCTGGCACCCAGGCCCTGCTGGACCAGTTGATTGAACGCAGCAGCCAGGCACAGGACGACAGCGCCCAGCCCCTTGGCCAGTGGCAGCAGCAACTCAGGCAATGGAGTGCGACCCACAAGGACCGCAGCACGGCCTAAGGCTTGGTAGCAGCGTGCGCCATGGCCGACGGTGCGGCGCTGTGCGCTGCAGCAAGCCTGCTATAAGGGAGGGCTATGGAAACTTTTGCACCTTCTTTTTTCGTAGCGCTTTTGCAGATCATGCTGGTCAACGTGGTCTTGTCGGGCGACAACGCGGTCGTGATTGCGCTGGCGGCGCGCAACCTGCCGGCCCGTCACCAGCGCCAGGCCGTGCTATGGGGCAGTGGCGGTGCCATCGTGCTGCGCGTGCTGCTCACCATCGTGGCCGTGCAGCTGCTCAAGATCCCCTACCTGCAGGCCCTGGGGGGCCTGCTGCTGGTCTGGATTGCCCTGCAACTGCTGGTGGAAGAAGAACAGGACGACGCCAGCCAGCCTGTGCACCACAGCCTGCTGGGCGCCGTCAAAACCATTCTGATTGCCGATGTGGTGATGAGCCTGGACAACACGCTGGCCATTGCCGGCGTAGCCAAGGGCGACTGGACCCTGCTGATCGTGGGCCTGGGCCTGTCGATACCACTGATCGTGCTGGGCAGCACCTTGATCATGAAAGTCATGGACCGATTCCCCATCGTGGTCTACCTGGGGGCGGCGCTGATTGCCTGGACGGCCGGCGAAATGATCGATTCCGACGCTGCCGTGCAGCCCTTTCTGCCAAGCGTACTGCATGCCGGCCCGTTGCTACCCGCCTTGCTGACATTGGGCGTGGTGGGCTTTGGCACCTGGCACAACCGGCACGCCGGGCGCAACGCCCAAAGCGTGCTGCATGCCGATGTCCAGGCCGCACAGCGCCTGGACGACCAAATTGAATAGGCGCCCCCACGCTTTTCACTGCGTGCATTGCGCTGCCTCCCGAGGGGGCTAAACCCGCTTACGCCGGCGTGGATTGCCCCTGAAGTTGCGCCAGGTGTCGCGTGATTCCCAGGCGCACTGCCAGCGCAAACTTCTGCAGGCGGGCCGTGGGTTGCAGCGGTGGCCAGCTGTTGTGGTCCAGGAACAGCGAGCTGCGCAAGCCGCGTGAGAGTTCGAGCTGCACGCCCCGGCCCAGGCGCCCGCGGTTGCACAGGTTCTGCGGGTGGCGCCCTTGCAGCCGGGGGTTGTGGTGCGGCGCAACCGGGAAGCCAAGATCCACCAGGGATCGCTGCAAGTGCTGTCCCAGTGCCTCATCCAGGCCGCCCAGGAACACCACGTCCTGCGTGCTGCGCTCGCCGTGCACCGTGAGCACGGTGTCAGCGGTGGCAATCAGGGCCAGGCAGCGGGGCTCGTCAAAGCGGGTGCTGGTGATGTGCAGGGCTTGGTTGTTGCCGGGCTTGGTGCCATGGAAGCAGTAGCAACTCAGGTCGTCGGCGGGAATGGCCTGGGCAATGGTGCTGCTGCCGGTTTCGATCATGCCGCCGTGCGGCGCCAAGACCAGCACTGGCGAGCCCAGCGACTGCAGCGTGATGGCATAGTCGCGGCCTTCCAGCTCGGTTTGGCTTAGCTCCTGGAAACTGGAATAGCGGTCCTCCATGGCCGCTACTGTAGGGGAAATTGCGGGCAGCGCGCAGCGGTCTACACTGCGCCTTTTTCCATCCCTTTCGGAGACTGCAATGATTGGCTACACCACCCTGGGCACCAACGATCTGCCGCGCGCCATCGCGTTTTATGACACTTTGTTTGCAGCCATCGGCGTCAAGCAAATCATGTCCTTCAGCCGCGGTGTGGGTTGGGGCCGCAGCTTTGATGAACCCATGTTTGCCGTGATGACGCCGTTTGACGGCCAAGCCGCCACGGTGGGCAATGGCGTCATGGTCAGCCTGCACTGCAGCAACCGCGATCAGGTCCATGCCCTGTATGACCTGGCCTTGTCCCAGGGCGGCAAAGACGAGGGCGCGCCCGGCCCGCGCGGCGACGATTTCTACGGCGCCTACTTCCGCGACCTGGACGGCAACAAGCTGGCCGCCTTCTGCGTGGGCCCTGCGGCCTAGCGGAACCGCAAGCTGCCCGGTGGCTGGCACGGGCGCCCCTTTGCCAATGGGGATAAAGTTGGACGGACATAGGGTAAACCCTTATACTTAAGTCACCCAACTTTACGAAAGGACTTACCATGTCCCCCATCATCGAGCTCATCAAAGCCCTGGTTCCCCATATTCCCTCCCAACAGGAGCTGGACGAGGAATACCTCAACGAATCGGTCGACGTCTATGACGTGGAGCGGCGCATGGCTGAGATCGACCACCGCATCACCCATCCCAGCGAAGCGCACTACCCTCTGGGCGGGGCTTTGCACTGATGGCCGACCCCAAGAACCGACACGCGCTGCCGCAATTGCTGGGTGAGATGGTCCGTGTCAGCAGCGATGCCCTGGCACTGCCGTTTGACATGGCGCGTGCCCACTATGTGTGCTCGGTGCGGGCAGGTCTGGTAGAGCGTTCCATGCTGGCCTCGGCGCGTTTTGAGCACCTGCTCGTTGCGCTGGAGCGTTTGGCATTGGGCGGCATGGCGCGGCGCTAAGCTTTCAGCTGCCTGCCGCAGAAAAAAAAGGCCCTGGGTGCGCAAGCTGCCCAGGGCTTTTTGCTTGCAGGCCGCTTAGCCCTGGCGCACGATCAGCAGCGAAATCGGGCTGATGCGCGTGAGGTTTTCAGCCACGCTGCCCACCAACAGGCGCTCAAAGCCGCGCACACCGTGGGCGCCTATCACCAGCAGGTCGGCACCCCAGCCCACGGCCGCGGCACTCAGTGATTCGGCCACGCGCCGGCTGGCCGATTCGATCAGCAGGCGCTCGGCCTTGCAGCCGCGGGCGGCGGCCTGGGCCACGGCGTCATCCAGCATGGCGTTGCCGGCGCTTTGCATTTCCAGCTTGACCTGCTCCACATTGATGTAAGAGCCCAGGCCCATGCCGTGTTGTATCAGGCCCGCTTCATCGGCCACAAAGGCCACGCACAGGCCGGCCTTGAGCGAGGTCGCCAGGGCAATGGCTTCCTGCAGGGCCTTTTGGGCGGTGGGGCTACTGTCGATGGCGACAAATATCTTCTGGTACATGGAGGACTTTCTTTTAGTGGATCACCATGGCGGTGAAGGGGAACACATAGGCTTGCAAGGTTACGAACAGACCAACCAGGCAGGCCAGGGCGATAGAGTGGAAGAACACATAGCGCAGGATGTCACCCTCGTGGTTGAACCAGCGGGTGGCGGTGGAGGCCACCACGATGGATTGCGCATCAATCATCTTGCCCATCACGCCGCCCGAGCTGTTGGCCGCACCCATCAGATTGGGTGACAGGCCCAGCTGTTCTGCCGCTACCCTTTGCATGCCGCCAAACAGCACGTTGGAGGCGGTGTCCGAACCGGTCATGGCCACGCCAATCCAGCCCATCAAGGTACCGAAGAAGGGATACAGCACGCCGGTGTTGGCAAACGCCAGACCCAGGGTGGTGTCGGTGCCCGAGTAGCGGGTGAGGGTGCCCAGGCCCAGCATCAGCACGATGGTGGCCAGCGAGTAGCGCACCAGCCAGGCGGTGCGGCCGAAGGTCTTGAGAATTTCCCAGGGCCGGTAACCCATCACCAGCGCGCCCACCACAGCGGCCAGCAGAATGCCAGAGCCGGTGGCCGACAGCAGGTTGAGGACATAGACGGCGGCTTCCTTGGTCGGCTGGGACACCACCGGTGCCACCTTTTCCACCATGTTGTGCAGGCCCGGCATTTCAAACTTGGGTGCATAGATGCCGTTCAGAAAGGCCTTTACCGGCGGCAGGCCCCAGACGAAAACGAACACGGTCAGAATGGCCCAGGGCGTCCAGGCCTGCACCAGGGCGGCCCGGCTGTGCACGGTGGGTGCGGTTTCTTCCTTGGCTTCGCCACCGTCGGTTTCATGGCCCTTGAGCGAAGGCGAGCGCCAGATTTTCTTGGGTTGCCAGACGCGCAGGAACAGGATCAGCGAGACCATGGAAACCAGTGCGGCAATGATGTCTACCAGCTCCGGTCCGATGAAGTTGGACACCAGGTACTGCGGAATGGCGAAGGCCAGGCCGGTCACCAGAATGGCGGGCCAGATCTCCATCATGGCCTTGCGTCCGGCGAAGGCCCAGATCAGCCAGAAGGGCACCAAGAGCGAGAAGAAGGGCAGCTGGCGACCGATCATGGCGGTGACCGCCATCAGGTCGTAGCCGTGCACTTTGGCCAGGGTGATCACCGGTGTGCCCAGGGCGCCAAAGGCCACGGGTGCGGTGTTGGCGATCAGCGATAGGCCGGAGGCGGCCAGTGGGGAGAAGCCCAGGCCGATCAAGATGCCGGCGGTCACCGCCACCGGGGTGCCGAAGCCGGCCGCCCCTTCAAAGAAGGCGCCAAAGCAGAAGGCAATCAAGAGCAGTTGCAGGCGCCGGTCGGTGGTGATGCCCGAAAGCGAATCCTGCAGCACCTTGAAGCTGCCGTTCTGCTCGGCCAGCTGCTGCAAAAAGATGATGTTGAGCACGATCCAGCCGATCGGCAGCAGGCCGGTGAAGCCGCCCAGGAGGGCGGCCTTGCCGGCCATCTCGGCTGGCATGCCATAGCCCAGGATGGCAATGGCCAGGGCGCTAAGCAGGCCCAGGCCGGCGGCGATATGGGCCTTGATATGCAAAAAGCCCAGGCAGATCAGCATCACCGCCACCGGCACGGCGGCCAGCAGGGTGGAGATGACCATATTCCCGAATGGGTCGTAAATTTGTTGCCAGATCATGTCGATCTCCTTCTTGGTTCTTGGATGACGGTATGTGAAAAAACAGCGGATTCAGGGCTTGCGGCTCTGCCAGGGGCGCGGCGGCAAAAAGCGGGGGGCAAGGGGTAGTGCAGGGGGCTAGCAAGTGGGCAGTACCTCCTGGCGGCTGCACTCTTCGAGCAGATAAGCCACCGATCGGTAGGGCCGGCCGGTTTCTTCGGTAAGGCCGATCTCGCAGGTGCGGTTGGTGGAAACCCCTTGGCAGCAGTTGCTGGGCAGCTCGGCATGGATGCGTCGCAGGGCATGGGTGTTGAGCTCGGGCACGGCAAAGCCGCGGTCGCCGCCAAAGCCACAGCAGGTGACTCCTGCGGGCTCCACCACGGTTTCGGCACAGGCGGCCAGCAGGCTGCGCAGCTTGGTGTCACTGCCGGTGCGCCGACTGCTGCAGTTGATATGCAGGGCAATGGGCCCGGCCTTTTTCTCGATGCGGTGGGCCAGGCGTGGCAGGAGTGCCTCCCAGGCAAACTCGTGGAAGTCCAGCACCTGCACCCGACCGGCCAGCAGCTTTTGCATGCGCGCGGTGAAGGAGCTGGCATCCATCACCACCGGGTGGTAGCCACCCTGGCCGTTGTCGGCCGCGGCCAGGATCGCCGTGCCCAGCGTCTGGGCCATGGCATCGGCCGCATCGGCCATGCCCTTGCTGGCCAGCATCAGGCCGCAGCAAAGTTTGTCATGGCCTGCAGGAAAGCGCGGCGCGAAGCCGGCGCGCAGCAACAGCGCTTGCACCACGTCGGCCAGGCCGGGCTCTGCTGGGGTGTTGCTGCCAAAGATGCGGGCGCCGCAGGTCGGGAAGTACACCACCGGGTCGCCCGTGCCAGGGCGCTGCTGCACCGCCCGAGCCGGCTGGGGCATGGACCTCTTCCAGGCACCGCCCGACAGCTTCTTGAGCGCATCGCCCCCCACCACCTTGGCGGCCAGGTGGCCTGCACCAATGGCGGTGCGCGAAAGGCTGGCCAGCGTACCAAATTGCGCGCTGCTGAGGTGCCCGATCTTTTGCTCCACCTTGCCCAGGCTGCGGCCACGCAGCAGGCGGGTGAGCTCGCCGGTGTCAATGCCCACCGGGCAGGCGGTGGAACACAGGCCGCAGCCGGCACAGGTGTCCAGGCCGAAGTAGGTGAAATCCGTGGCCAGGCTGCCGGGCGCTTCCTGGGCCGCAGAGCGGCGTGCGAGCTCGCGCACGCTTACGATGCGTTGGCGCGGTGACAGGGTGAGTTGGTGGGAAGGGCACAGCGGCTCACAAAAGCCGCATTCGATGCAGCGGTCCACCAGGGGCTCGGCGGCGGGCATGGGCTTGAGGTTCTGCAGATGCGCCTTCGGGTCGTCATTGAGAATGACGCCGGGGTTGAGCAGACCGGCCGGATCAAACAAGGCCTTGATGGCGCGCATCAAATCGGTGGCCTGGCGGCCCCACTCCAGCTCGACAAAGGGCGCCATATTGCGGCCGGTGCCGTGCTCTGCCTTGAGCGAGCCGTCGTATTGCGTGACCACCAGTGCGCAGACCTCGTCCATGAATCGGGCGTAGCGCTGCACCTCGGTTTCGGTGCTGAAATCCTGGGTGAAGACGAAGTGCAGATTGCCTTCCAGGGCATGGCCAAAAATGATGGCCTCGTTGTAGCCGTGTTTTTGCAGCAGCATCTGCAGGTCCAGCGTGGCCGCAGCCAGGCTGGCAATGGGAAAGGCCACGTCTTCAATGATGACGGTGCTGCCGGCCTTGCGCATGGCGCCCACCGAAGGGAAGGTGCCCTTGCGCACCTTCCAGTACATCTCGCAGGTGGCAGCGTCGGTGGAAAAGGTGGGTGCCTGCACCGCCTCAATGCCCTGAAGGGCTGCCAGCACGGTTTCCATCTTGAGCTGCAAGGCACTGGCGGTCTGGGCGCGCACTTCGATCAGCAGGGCCGCTGCCTCCTTGCCCAAGGTTTGCATGACGGGCGGCAGACCGGGCTTGTCTTGCACCGAGCGCAGGGCCGGGCGGTCCAGCAACTCGACGGCGGCCACCGGCAGCGGCTTGAGCGCAATGACGGCCTGGCAGGCACTGGCAATGTCGGGAAAGAACACCAGGGCGCTGGCCTTGAAAGGGTCGTCCGCCACGGTCTGCAAGGTGATGCTGGAGATGAAGCCCAGGGTGCCCTCGGAGCCGATCATCAGGTGGGCCAGCATGTCCACCGGGTCTTCAAAATCGACCAGCGCATTGAGGCTGTAGCCGGTGGTGTTCTTGATCTGGTACTTGCGCCGTATGCGCCCGGCCAGGGCGCTGTCAGCCCGGGTCTGCTCGCCCAGCGTTTGCAACGTGGACAGCAGCGTGGCGTGGCTTGCCCTGAAGGTGGCGACGCTGGCGGGATCCAGCGTGTCCAGCACGCTGCCGTCGGCCAGCACCACGCGCAGGCCCTGCAGGGTGCGGTAGCTGTTTTGTGCGGTGCCGCAGCACATGCCCGAGGCATTGTTGGCGGCGATGCCGCCGATCTTGCAGGCGTTGATGGAGGCCGGGTCGGGCCCGATCTTGCGGCCCAGGGGCGCCAGCCGGCGGTTGACTTCGCCACCGACCATGCCAGGGCCCAGGCGCACGCTGGCAGCGTCGTGCGCAATCTCGCAACTGGCGAAGCCTTCTCCGATCAGCATGAGCACGCCATCGGTCACGGCCTGGCCCGACAGGCTGGTGCCGGCCGCGCGGATGGTGAGCGGGCGCGCCTGCGCCTGCGCCACGGCCATCACGGCGCGCGCCTGCTCCTCGTTTTCCACCAGGGCGATGACCTCGGGCGTGAGACGGTAGAAGCTGGCGTCCGTGCCATAGGCCAGGCGGCGCAGGTCGTCATGGATGACCTGGCTGGCAGGCAAGACCTGCTCCAGGGCGCGGACAAGGGGACGGGGGGTAAGGCTCATGGCAGGGGGTCCAAGCGGTTGGCAAGCACAACGCTGTGTGTGCACAGGCCCCCTGATGCGCAGCCCACTGTACGCCGGGCACGTGGGCCGTGCAAGGCGCTCAGGTCGCAGCGGCAAAGGGCATGCAAACACATGGGAGTCTCCTGGTTCTCTGTATTTGGTAAAGTGGTATGACCAAAAATGTGGAGCCGAATGTAATGGCTTGAAGCCGAAGGTGTCAACAAAGTTTCATCAGTGGCGCGTGAAATTTTTTGATAGACCGCAAAATGCTAAACTGGTCATACCAAAAAATTGCACCATGAGCCCATCCCGCCCTGTTGTTGACCGAATCGCTGATGTGGTCGCCCGCGACCTGGAGCAGCGCATCCTGGAGGGCTCGCTAAAGACTGGCGATCGCCTGCCCTCAGAGCGCAACCTGGCGCTGGAACTCAATGTGTCGCGGCCCACGCTGCGCGAGGCCATACAGAAGCTTGCCTCCAAAGGGCTTTTGCAGACACGCCATGGCGGCGGCACCGTGGTCACCGGGCGGCTGCAGGCCACCTTTGCCGACCCCTGGAAGGACATGCTGCAAACCCACCCGCTGCTGCAAAGTGACATGCTGGAGTTTCGCCACATGCTCGAAGGCGAGGCGGCCTCCCTGGCCGCCGAGCGCGCCACCGAGGCCGACCTGCAGCGCATCGATGCTGCCTACGCCGCCATGGAGCAGGCCTATGACGGCACCGACATGGCGGCCTGCATTGCCACCGATGTGGCTTTTCACCAGGCCATTGCCGACGCCTCCCACAACGCCATGATTGGCCACCTGGTGGCCAGCCTGATGCAGGTCATCCACGGCCATGTGTCGGACAACCTGGCGCATCTGCACGCCTTGCCGCGCCAATGGGAGCAGCTGCGCATACAGCACCGCGCCATCTGGGAATCGGTGCGCCGCCACGAATGCCAGGAGGCGCTGGAGAGTGCCCGCGCGCACATCAACTTTGTGCGCAAAAGCATGGAGGAAACGGCCCGTATCGAGGACCGGCGCAACAGTGCGCTGCGGCGCTTGAGCTAAGGCGGCCGCAGCATCCGGGCTTAGGCCGCCAGCGTTGGCGCGGCCGTGCGCCAGACGAAGGAGTCCATGGACAGCATGCCGTGCTCAATGCCGCCGTCCAAGGCCTGCACGGCATCCCCGGGCAGCTGGGCGCCCAGGGCCACCAGCAGGGGCAGGAAATGCTCTTCGGTGGGATGGGCGCGCTCGGCATGGGGCGCACCGTGGCGGTACTGCACAACGGCTTGCACCGCGTTGGCACCTACCGCACGGTTCACCCACGCGGCAAACTCCTGCACATAGGGGGCGGGCTGTGCCATGCCCTGGCGGAATTCACGCAGGTTGTGGGTCATGCTGCCCGAGGCCAGGATCAGCACGCCCCGCTCGCGCAGCGGTGCCAGTGCGCGGCCCAGTTGCACCGACTGCTCGGCATCCAGTTCATAGGGCATGGAGACCTGGAACACCGGCAACTGGGCTTTGGGCAGCAGGTGGTACAGCGGCACCCAGGCGCCATGGTCCAGTCCGCGAAAGGGGTCTACCTCGCAAGCAAAGCCGGCGCCAGACAGCTGTGCTGCGACTTCTCTTGCCAGTTCGGGCGCGCCGCTGGCAGGGTAGCTCAAGTCGTAGAGGCGGGCGGGAAATCCACCGAAATCATGGATGGTGTCCGGCGCCGGGCTGGCGCTGACACGCACTTCCTGCGTCTGCCAGTGGGGGGATACCACCAGCACGGCGCGCACGCCGTCCAGCTGCTGGCCCAGGGCCTGCAACTGCGGACCCAGGCGCCCAGGTTCCAGGGCAAAAGTGGGTGCCCCATGCGAGACAAACAGCACCGGGGCGGTAGTGGTGGCAGTGGCGTGGCTGGCGGTTTGGGGAGTCAAGGTGGTGGACATGGGGCGGGCTCTGAGGTGGTGTCGGAGGTGCAGGCCCGTACTGTATTGCAAGCCTTGGGCCGGATAAACAGGCGCCTACAAGATTCATTGTTTCAATTTGCGGCACAGTACGGACACCTGCCGATGCGGGCATGCTGCGATACTGTCGCGCCCCGGCGCCCGTTTGGGATGCCGCCTTTCACTTTCGCTGACCCGGGGTCAGCCGCTACGTGGACCTGTTCCGCCATGACCCAGTCTTTTGCCACCATCGACGCCACGCTGCAGCAGGCCTATGCCTGGGCCCGCCGCCAGCTGGGCAGCCAGGACGAGCTGGCGGTGCTGCACCTTGGCGCCCAGCACAGCGGCTTTGCCCTGGGCAGAGGGCCGCAGCCCGCGTCGATGCTGGGTTTTGACCTGGGCCTGGAGCGACTGGCCCAGCGCTATTTCAAGACCACGCCACCCAGCCCCCTGGCCATGGAGCACACCATCATGGTGGTGGAAGATGTGGTGATGCCCCTGCGCGCGCAGCTGCCGCGTGCGGCCCGCCTGGTCAGTGGCGACCCCTTGCTGCTGCAGGTGGCGCAGCTCTCGCTTGAGGCAACCTCGGCCGATCCGCACGCGCCCCTGGTGCTGAGCCTGCAGGCCATGGAGCACACCTTCAATCGCCTGGTGGATGTGGTCGAGGGCCGTCCGGCCACACAAGAAGGCCTGCCGGTGGATGCCAGCTTTGTTGCAGCCCTGCTGGTGCTGCGCGAATGCATGCACCATTTGCACTTTGACGCAGTGACCCTGCTGCAGGCCCCGGCATGAACCTTGGCAGCGATTACCTGTGCTACCTGGCCTACCGCCTGGCGACCTATGTGGTGCTCAATTTGGGCGAAGACGTGGCGCTGGCGGCCTTCATGTTTTCCTGAGTAGACACGGCATGCAGCCCAGGGTTTTACCGGAGGGCCAAGCCCGCCACCAGGGTCAACCGCTGTAAGCTTGCAGGCGTTGTTTTGTTTCTATACTTGCCCTTCCAACCAACCCTTGAGGAACCTCTCCATGTCGAATCGCCGCGAATTCATTGTTCAGTTCAGCCTTGGTACCTCCGCGCTGATGGCCAGCCAGGCTTTTGCCCAAGGCGCCATGGTGGCAGACGCTGATCCCCAAGCCGTCACCCTGGGTTACCACGCCGACGCCGGCAAGACCGACAAAGCCAAGTTCCCCAAGTACGCGGCTGGCCAGCAGTGCAGCACCTGTGCACTGTTCCAAGGCAAGGCTGGCGACAAGGCCGGTGGTTGCCCCCTGTTTGCCGGCAAGCAAGTTTCCGCCGGTGGCTGGTGCAGCGCCTACGCCAAGAAGGCCTGATAGCGCCTTTGGCACCGACACTGACTGTGGCCTTTGCATTGCAAAGGATGGCCCTTGCCTGAAGAAAACCAGACCGAGCTGCCGCAGTCCTTTGTCGCACTGTTCCTGGAACCGGGTCGCAGCAAACCTGCTGCGACCCGGTTTTTTATTGCCGAGCGCTACGAGCTGTGCGAGGACATGGCCCAGCTGCTCACGCAAACCGCCCAGGACATGCTGCATGGCATGGGGCTGGACGCCTCCGATGTGTTGCAGCGCTGCCACCAGGGGCTGCTGGCCCAGCCCGAGCTTTTCAACCCGGCCGAGGCGCAGTGGGTGGTGCGGCGCCTGGCCGAACTCTGCGGCTGGCCATACACCGGGCTGGAGGCGCCACCAGACTCCGCCCGAAGCGCCGGCTAAGGCCTCCCGGCCTCTCGCTTAGCCGTAGCACTGAGCCAGCACGCCGGCCACGCCGGGCCGCAGCAGAAACACGCTGCCCGAGGCCGGGTACTGCGCCAGCTGCTGCGCCGTCATGCCGTTGCGGGCACTGGTTACCACCAGGCTTTGCAGGTCCTCGCCGCCAAAGGCCATGCTGGTGATCTGCAGGGCTGGCAGGTCAATGCGCTGCAGCAAGACCCCCTGCGGGCTGAACTGGCGCACACAGGCGCCGCCCCAGAAGGCAATCCAGACATTGCCCTGGGCGTCCAGGGTCATGCCGTCGGGTGTGCCCTGTGGCCCGCCGAAACGCTTCCACAACTGCTTGTCCATGATCTCGCCCTGGGGGCTTAAGCGGTAATCAAACACGCTGTCCAGGCCACTGTCGGTGTGCAACATGCGTCGGCCATCGGCGCTGATGCAGGGGCCGTTGGCAATGTGGATACCTTGCTCAACAACGGTAAAGCGCCCGTCCGGGTCGAGCCGGGTAAGCTGGCCATCGGCACGCCGGGTGTCCACATTGTTCATGGAGCCGGCCCAGATGCGGCCATGGCAGTCGGCCTTGGCATCGTTCAGCCGTACATCGGGCTGGCCGGCATGGGGCGTGCCCAGCTTTTCCAGGTGCATTGCCGGCTCCAGCCACAGCCTGGCAAAACCCGATTGCAGGCCGGCCATGAAGCCATCGCCGTCACGGCGCGGCACCAGCCAGCCGATGCGCTCGGGCATGGCCCAGCTTTGGCGCTGGCCGCTGGCCGCATGCCAGGCGTGCACCGCGCGGCCATGGATGTCGACAAAGAAGAAGCGGCCCGAGTGGGGCTCCCACAGCGGGCCTTCGCCCAGGTCCAGGCTGGCGGGCCAGATGGTTTCGATATGCACGGCGAAGTCCTTGGTTATGCTGCAAAAAATGGGGGGTCAGGGCGCCCGGAAAAAGCGCCGCTTGGCTCCTCTGCGATGATTTATCATACAAATAAGTCTTGGCTGCTCTCCCCACCCCCGCAACTCTTTCACATTCTATGGACCTGAACACGGCAATCGAGGTTGTTGGCGTTGACTGGGGCACCACCCACCGCAGGGCCTATGGCCTGGACAAAAACGGTTGCTGCATTGCAGAACATGCCGACAGCGAAGGGGCGCTGGCCTGCAAGGGCCGCTTTGCAGAAGCCTTGCAGGCGCTTCTGGCCACCCTGCAGGCGCGCCCGCGCATGGCCATTTTGTCGGGCATGGTGGGCAGTGCCCTGGGCTGGCAGACCGTGCCCTACGCAACGGCTGCCGTCGCCTTGGACGGCCTGGCGGCGCACCTGGCCGCGGTGCCGTTTGGGACGGCCGGTGATATTCCGGGCGCTGGAGCACCCAGGGTGTGCATTGTTCCGGGCTACTGCGTGCGCAATGCCGCTGGCGAGCCCGACGTGATGCGCGGCGAGGAAACCCAGTTGCTGGGTGCCCACTGCCTGGGCCAGGGCGACGGCTGGTACGTGCTGCCCGGCACCCACAGCAAGTGGGTGGAGCTTGAGCAAGGCCAGGTGCGCCAGTTGCGCACCTACATGACCGGGGAACTGTTTGAACTGCTGGGCAGGCACGGCACGCTGGCGGCTGCCGCCGGCTCGGCATCGGAGTGGAGCGAGGAGGCCTTTACCCAGGGGGTGCAGGCCGCTGCCGCGGGCGGCGCTCTAAGCCACCAGCTGTTTGGCTGCCGCGCCCGCGTGGTGGCAGGTGATATGGCGGCCAGCAGCAGCCGCGCCTTTTTGAGCGGCTTGCTGATTGGCACCGAGCTGCATGACGTGCTGCGCGGACATCCCCGCGCACAGCGTGCCAGCACGGCTGGCACCGCCGCCGGCGGCAGCACCGGCTTCAGGCTGCTGGGCTCCAGCACGCTTGCCGCGCACTACCAGGCGGCGGCCAAACGCCTGGGCCTGCAATTTGCGGTGCTGGATGCGCGCGCTGCCTTCATTGCCGCCACCTATCACCTGTACCAACAGCAAGCCACGCAAGGAGCAACCCCATGAGCAATGCACAGCAACTGCTGGCCGAGGTGCGGCGCCTGCCGCTGGTGGCCATCCTGCGTGGTCTGGCGCCGGCAGAAGCCCCGGCCGTGGGCCTGGCCCTGTATGCGGCCGGCTTTCGGACCCTGGAAGTGCCGCTGAACCGCCCGGGCGCCTTTGCCTGCATAGAGTCCTTGGTGCAGGCACTGCCGGCCGACGCCCTGGTGGGGGGGGGCACCATGCTCACCGTGGCCGATGTGGACGCGGTACAGGCCGCAGGCGGGCGTCTGATGGTGTCGCCCAACTGCAATGCCGAGGTCATCCACCATGCCGCAAAGCTGGGCATGCTGTGTGCCCCGGGTGTTGCCACCCCCAGCGAGGCCTTTGCAGCGCTGCAGGCAGGGGCCCATGCGCTCAAGCTGTTTCCGGCGGAGATGGTGGGGCATGGTGGCCTGAAGGCACTCAAGTCGGTGCTGCCCCCAGGTACCGAATGCTGGCCGGTGGGTGGTATCACGCCCCAGAGCATGGCGGCCTGGGTGCAGGCCGGTGCCACCGGCTTTGGCATTGGCAGCCAGCTCTATGCACCGGGCCTGGCGGCCGATGCCGTGCTGGAGCGGGCGCAGGCCTTTGTGGCGGCCTGGCGCGCAGCCTAATCTGCCGCTTCGCTTTTCAGGGCCAGCGCCTGCGCATAGAGTGCGTTGCGCGGCTGGCCGCTGATCTCTGCGGCGAGCTTGACGGCGGTCTTGAGCGGCAGTTCTTCCAGCAGCAGGCCCAGGATACGTGCCGCATCACCGCCACTGGCGGCCACTTCAGCGGGGTGCAGCAGCAGGGCGAACTCCCCCCGCAGGCGGTGCGCGTCGGCCTGAAGCCAGGCGTTGAAGTCCTGGGCGGCCACGGTGGCAATCTCTTCAAACTGCTTGGTCAGCTCGCGCCCCACCGTCAACGGGCGAGGACCCAGGGCGGCCAGGGCGTCGGCCAGGGCCTCGATGCGGTGCGGCGCCTCCAGCAGCAGCACCGCCCGTGGTTCTTGCGCCAGCAGCTGCACCGCATGGGCACGCTCGCTGCTCTTGCTGGACAGAAAGCCCTGGAACACAAAGCCGCTGGCCGCAGCAGCATCAGCCACCACCCCGGCCACCGAGAGCAGGGTGGTGACGCTGCTGGCGCCGGGCAGGGGAATGCAGCGCAGCCCCTGCTGCACCAGCGTGGCGGCCAGGCGCGCACCCGGGTCGCTCACGCCGGGCGTGCCGGCATCGCTCACATAGGCCACGCGCTGGCCCTGGCGCAGCTGCGCAAGCACGGCTTGCGCGGCCTCGCTCTCGTTGTGCTGGTGCAGGGCCAGCAACTGTCCGGCATTTTTGTCGATGCCATAGGCGCGCAGCATCTGCTGGGTGTGGCGGGTGTCCTCGCAGGCAATCACATCAACCAGCTCCAGCACATGCAGGGCGCGCAGGGTGATGTCGGCCAGATTGCCGATCGGCGTGGCCACCATGTAGAGTGCGCCCTGTGGATAGTGCTGGCCAGCCGCTGCCTCGTGTGCGGCCTGCCGGGCAGAAGAATAAGAAACACTCACCATGCCAATCCCTTTGTAAAAACCCAGGCGCCCGGGCGCCACCACCAAGCAGTGCGGCGATGCGGCCGAAGAAGACGCCCTGCGCTACTTGCGTCAGCAGGGCCTGGCGCTGCTGGCGCGCAATTATCGAACGCCGGGGCGCGGTGGCGGCGAGATCGATCTGATCATGCAAAGCGCCGACGGTACCACTGTCTTTGTCGAGGTTCGCAGCCGCACCGCAAGCCGGCATGGTGGTGCGGCGGCCAGCATCGGACATGCCAAGCGCCGGCGCATCATCTTTGCCGCCCGCCACTATCTGATGGGCTTGCGCACCCTGCCGCCCTGCCGCTTTGATGTGGTGCTGGTCGAACCCGAGGGCCTGCAGTGGCTGCCTGCGGCGTTTGATGCCAGCTGACATCTGCTCACAAAAGCTCACAAAGCCTGGCCTGGCTTGCGGGTTTGCAG
>Ga0228700_1000847_pt1 | contig 23483 bp, 20 predicted proteins | sample McNCre317_Aug_MG_FD_178019 | JGI IMG/M metagenome (GOLD analysis project Ga0228700, IMG submission 178019) | Freshwater microbial communities from McNutts Creek, Athens, Georgia, United States - 3-17_Aug_MG | ecosystem: Environmental > Aquatic > Freshwater > Creek | place: USA: Georgia...
GGGTTGAAGGTGGTGACGGTCATGCAAGCGCCGTTGAGGGCGATGCTGTCGCCCAGGCCCACATCGTCAAGGTACCCGGCGGGGGCCTCGATGGTGAGGCGCTTGCCGTGGTGTAAAGAGCGACCCAGGTCGTGGATGGCGACGATTCGCCCCACGCCGGTGATGATTCCGGTGAACATAGCTGCCTATTTTCGCAGGGAATGCCCCTGAATCGGCCGTAAGACACAGAAAAACCTTGATGACCCCTGATTTTTCGGCGCAAAGCGCATTGGAGTGGCCGTTTATCAGGGTAAACCGGGTTTGCCCAGTTTTGGTGCCTGTCTAAAATGTGTTGCAGTGCAGCATGACTGGTGCACTGTGTTTTGTCTGGAGTGTCTTGTGCCGTCCCCGTCTTCTGCTTCCTCATCGATTTCCTCTGCTGCGGCCGGTTCTGTGCGCACGATCAAAAAATACCCCAATCGCCGTCTGTATGACACCCAGTCGTCGGCTTATGTCACGCTGGCCGAGGTCAAAAAACTGGTGATGGATGGCACGGCCATGGTGGTGCGCGACGCCAAAACCGGGGAGGATCTGACCCGGTCCATCTTGCTGCAGATCATTCTGGAAGAAGAGTCGGCTGGCGTGCCCATGTTCAGCGAGGCGGTGCTGTCCAACATCATCCGGTTTTATGGTCATGCCATGCAGGGCTACATGGGGTCGTATCTGGAAAACCATGTGCAATCCTTCATGGACTGGCAATCCAAGTTGGGGGCCAACAGCCAGACGCTGAGCCCGGAGGTTTGGTCGCAGTTCATGCAGTGGCAAAACCCGCTGATGCAAAACATGTTTTCCGGTCTGGCCAACCCCTCCCAGAACATGGTCTCGCAGATGCAGGAACAGATGCAAAAGCAGATCCAGAAGAACACCGAACAGATGCTGGGTGTGCTCGGTTTGAGGACCTGATGGGCGCTGGATGCCCTTTTGTCACAGCGCAGTCGTTTTTGCGGGGACAATCGGGGCATGAGCGAAACGATTTCCACACCTGCCCCCAAAGTGGGCTTTGTCAGCCTGGGTTGCCCCAAGGCCTTGACCGATTCCGAGTTGATCCTCACGCAGCTGAGCGCTGAGGGTTACCAAACTTCCAAGACTTTTGATGGCGCTGACCTGGTCATCGTCAACACTTGCGGCTTCATTGACGATGCGGTCAAAGAAAGCCTGGACACGATTGCAGAAGCCCTCAATGAAAACGGCAAAGTGATCGTGACCGGCTGCTTGGGTGCCAAGACAGGCGAGGGCGGCGGCAACATGATCCGCGAGATGCACCCCAGCGTGCTGGCCGTGACCGGCCCGCATGCCACGCAAGAGGTGATGGACGCGGTGCACACCCACTTGCCCAAGCCACATGATCCTTTCCTCGATCTGGTGCCGGGTGGTTTTGGTGAGGCAGGCCTCAAGCTCACGCCGCGCCACTATGCGTATTTGAAAATCAGCGAAGGCTGCAACCACCGCTGCACGTTTTGCATCATCCCGTCCATGCGCGGCGACTTGGTCTCGCGCCCGATTGGCGATGTGCTCAAGGAAGCCAAAGCCTTGTTTGAAGGCGGCGTCAAAGAATTGCTGGTCATCAGCCAGGACACCTCGGCCTATGGCGTGGATGTGAAATACCGCACCGGTTTTTGGGACGGCAAGCCGATTAAAACCCGCATGCTGGAACTGGTGCGTGCCTTGGGCGAGATGGCCCGCGAGCACGATGCCTGGGTCCGTTTGCACTATGTGTACCCTTACCCCAGTGTGGACGACATCATCCCCTTGATGGCCGAGGGCTTGGTCTTGCCTTATTTGGATATGCCCTTTCAGCACAGCCACCCCGATGTGCTCAAGCGCATGAAGCGGCCTGCCAGCGGCGAGAAAAACCTCGAGCGCATCCAGCGTTGGCGAGAGTTGTGCCCCGAGCTGGTGATTCGCAGCACTTTCATTGCCGGTTTCCCCGGTGAGACCGAAGAAGAGTTTCAGCATTTGCTCGACTTTTTGCGCGAAGCGCAGATCGACCGCGCCGGATGCTTTGCCTACAGCCCCGTTGAGGGGGCCACCGCCAATGAGTTGCCGGGCATGTTGCCGGACGCTTTGCGCGAAGAGCGCCGTGCCCGTTTCATGGCCGTGGCCGAAGAGGTGTCGATTGCCCGTTTGCAGCAGCGCGTGGGCTCGACCCTGCAGGTGCTGGTCGATTCGGCTCCTGCCATGGGGCGTCGTGGTGGTGTGGCGCGCAGCTACGGTGATGCGCCCGAGATCGACGGCGTGGTGCGTTTGCTGTCACCTGAAAAAATCAGCAAGACATTCAAAGTCGGTGAACTCATCCGCGCCCGCATCGTGGCGGTGGAAGGTCACGACTTGGTGGGGGTGCCGGTCTGATGCGGCACTTGCGGCCGACCAGCGAGCAGCCTGGCGGCGCGCGCCGCATGCGCAGCGGCTTTGCGGTCGGCAACAAAAAAGCCGTTGATCAGAAATCAACGGCTTTTAATTGTTTTTTGGTGGTGCCCAGAAGAGGACTCGAACCTCCACGCCTCGCAGCGCTAGTACCTGAAACTAGTGCGTCTACCAATTCCGCCATCTGGGCATCTCAGGAAGCTTTGAATTATAGGGCATCCAGAGGGCATGTCCGGGCACGTTTGGAAAAATGTGCGAAATTTCCGAGGGGGCGTGAATGCACCAATAAAAAAGCCGATGACTTGTGGTCATCGGCTTTTGAAGATCTTATTTGTATAAGATGGTGCCCAGAAGAGGACTCGAACCTCCACGCCTCTCAGCGCTAGTACCTGAAACTAGTGCGTCTACCAATTCCGCCATCTGGGCATCTCAGGAATCCAAGGATTGTATATTAAAAAAATAGCTCCAACCAGCGGGATGCTGGAAGAAATCGAAGGCCAGGTGCAAGGTAACCGCGATGGTCATGGCTTCTTGATCCGTGAAGACGGTCAGGCCGATATTTATTTGCCCCCCAATGAAATGCGGGCGGTGCTGCACAAGGACCGCATCAAGGTGCGCATCGTGCGCCAAGACCGCAAAGGCCGCCCCGAGGGGCGTGTGGTGGAGATCATCGAACGACCCGAGCAGCCCATCATTGGTCGCTTGCTGAATGAAAGCGGTTTGTGGCTGGTGGCGCCTGAAGACAAGCGTTACGGCCAGGATGTGTTGATCCACAAAGGTGCGACAGGCACAGCCAAGCCCGGGCAAGTGGTGGTGGTCGAGTTGACCGAGCCGCCAGCCTTGTTTGGTCAGCCGGTGGGGCGCATCAAGGAAGTGCTGGGTGAGATCGATGATCCCGGCATGGAGATCGAAATTGCGGTGCGCAAATACAGTGTGCCGCATGAGTTTTCGGCGGCTTGCCTGGAGCAGGCCAAAGGCTTGCCCGACAAGGTGCGAGCCCAGGACCGCAAGGACCGCGTGGATCTGCGCGATGTGCCCTTGGTCACCATTGATGGTGAAGATGCCCGCGACTTTGACGATGCTGTCTATTGCGAGCCGGCCAAAGTGGGACGCGGCAAAGGCTGGCGGTTGCTGGTGGCCATTGCTGATGTGAGCCACTATGTGCAAACCGGCAGCGACATCGACATCGATGCCTACGACCGCGCCACCAGCGTGTATTTCCCGCGCCGCGTCATCCCGATGCTGCCCGAGAAGTTGTCCAACGGTTTGTGTTCGCTCAATCCCGATGTGGACCGTTTGTGCATGGTCTGCGACATGCTGGTCAACGCCAAGGGCGAGGTGCACGCCTACCAGTTTTACCCTGCGGTCATGCACAGCCATGCGCGATTTACCTACACCGAGGTGGCCGCGATTTTGGCCAACACCCGTGGGCCGGAGGCGGCCAAGCGCAAGGAGCGCGTGACCGACCTGATGAATTTGCAGGACGTGTACAAAGCCTTGCTGGCTTCGCGTGCGGTGCGCGGTGCGGTGGATTTTGAAACCACTGAAACCCAGATCGTCTGCGATGAAAGCGGTCGCATCGAGAAAATCGTGCCGCGTGTGCGCAATGAAGCGCACCGCCTGATTGAAGAAGCCATGTTGGCGGCGAACGTGTGCAGTGCCGACTTCATTCAGCAAGGTCAGCACCCCGGCCTGTTCCGGGTGCATGAAGGCCCCACGGCCGAGAAAAAAGACATCCTGCGCAATTACCTCAAGGCCATGGGGATTGGCTTGAGCATCAGCGATGACCCGCACACCAGCGAGTTTCAGAAAATCGCTCAGGCCACCAAGGACCGTCCGGACGCGCAGCAGATCCACACCATGCTCTTGCGCTCCATGCAGCAAGCGATCTACACGCCGGTCAACAGCGGGCACTTTGGTTTGGCCTACGAGGCCTACACCCACTTCACCAGCCCGATCCGTCGTTACCCTGATTTGCTAGTGCACCGGGTGATCAAGTCGATCTTGTTGGGACGCAAGTACAAGCTGCCCAATTTGCCCGTACCGGGCGAAGCCCATGCCAAACTGACCAAGCGCCTTGAAAAAAACAAGGCCGCCAAAGGTGCGTCGGACGCCAACGCGCCACGCGTGCGCATGTCGGCAGCCGATCAGCAGGCCTGGGAGGCCGCTGGTTTGCATTGCAGCGCCAACGAGCGCCGCGCCGACGAAGCCAGTCGCGATGTCGAAGCCTGGCTCAAGTGCAAATACATGCGCGAGCATCTGGGTGAAGAATATGGCGGCGTGGTCTCTGCGGCGACCAGCTTCGGCATTTTCGTGACCTTGGATGCCTTGTATGTCGAGGGGCTGGTGCACATCACCGAGTTGGGTGGTGAGTACTTCCGCTTTGACGAGCTGCGACAGGAGCTGCGCGGCGAGCGCACCGGTATCCGCTACGCCATCGGCACTCGGGTGCAGGTGCAAGTCAGTCGCGTCGATTTGGATGGTCGCAAGATCGACTTCCGCCTGGTTCATCCGGGCGACGATTTGATGCCCCGCGCCATGCGTGACAAAGGTGTGGCGGTGCCGTCAGACGTGCTACCCGGCAAGAAGCGCCATGGCCAGGCCAAAGGTGATCGGGCTGCAGATCGGCGCATGGCCGATGCAGAACGCAACCGTTCGCCAATTCAGGCACTCAAAGCCTCGGTCAAGAAAGCGGCTGCGAAAAAGCCATCGGCAAAGAAAAAGGGGCCACGCACCAGCAAGTCGCGGCGCTGAACTTTCGCTTTGTGTCAACGGCCATGTGCGCAAGCCCATGGCCGTTTTGCATGGGGTGTCAGTTCAGGCTTTGCGCCAATTGGCTGGCGGTCAGGCTGGTGTGATCGGGCCAGCGGTTGGCCATCAGGCCATGCTGGTGCACGGCCGAGCAAGCCGCATCGAAGGCATTCAAGCCCTGGGCCATGCGTGCGCCCACCAAGCCCGCCAGAACATCGCCTGTGCCGCCGGTGGCCAGTCGGCCGTTGCCCGTGGTGTTGATGCGCGGTATGTGTCCTGGTGCGGCGATGACGGAGCCTGAGCCTTTGAGCACCACCACGCAGGCAAAGCGTTCGGCCAGGCGGTGTGCGGCATCAAGCCGATCGTTTTGGATGTCTGCGGTGCTGCAGCCCAGCAGCCTGGCCGCTTCCAGCGGATGGGGGGTGAGGACGGTGGGTTGGGCTGCATCCCGCTGGCGCAAGGCCTGTTGCAGTGCCGCATGCGTGGCCACAGCGTTCAGACCATCGGCGTCGATCACCAATTGTTGACTTCGGGTCAGGATCTCCGGCATGAGGGCTTCCATGGCTTGGCCGCCACCGCAACCGGCCACGACATGGAGGTTTTCGAGATCAAGCTGGCCCCATTGCCTTTGCATCAAGTCGGCAGGAACAGGGCATGAGGCGTCCCCCTGCAAGTTCAGGATGACCCGCCCAGCCTCTGCATGCAAGGCGGCGCTTGCGGCCAAGACAGCTGCCCCGCTCATGCCCATGCCGCGCAGGGACAGGGCTTCACCGCCGATGATGGCCACATCGCCATGGCTGCCTTTGTGGCTGGCGTGCGATTTGTGCACACGCTGTGCCGGGCTGTTGAGCCATGCGGTCTGGGCCGGACGTTTCAGTGTGGTGGGCGTGTTGGGGATGTCCTCGTCCAGCGTGCTGAGCCAGATCTCGCCGCACACGTCACGGCCATGGCCCATGAACAGGCCGGGTTTGGCCGCAATGAAGGTGAGGGTGTGGTCTGCGTGCACAACGCCGTGCGCCTGATTGGTCCCCAGCAGTTGCCCCGATTCGGGATTCAGCCCTGTTGGCAAATCCAGCGCCAGGATCTGGGCCTGGGATCGGTTCATCAGCTCGACCCAGGACTGAAGGTCGGCGGGCAAAGGCTTGGACGAACCCAGTCCCAGCATGGCATCGATGCACAGGTCCTGCGCCGTCATGGACGCGATCCAGCTTTGCGGGGTCTGGGTTTGTACCTTGACGCCCGCCTGCAACGCCCTGGCCAAAGCCGCTTGGGCATCTGTGGGGTGTTTGTCGCGGTCTAGCAGGAGGCTGACGATGACCGTGTAGCCTGCGCGGTGCAGGTGCATGGCCGCTTCGAGGCCATCGCCGCCGTTGTTACCGGGACCTGCGGCCACCCAAATGCGTTGCGCATGCGGAGCGATGGCCATGGCCAGATCAGCAGACGCCCGGCCCGCCAGCTGCATGGGGGGTGTTTTGCTGCGCGCCTGCATTTGCCGCTCCAGCGTGCGCAGCGCGTCGCGCCGGTCAACAGGCCAATTGGATGTGGGCGTGAGGCGTTGCATGCAGATCAATCGAATTGGAGAAGGGGTTCGATCAGGAGCGCCAGTTGAAGGATGGTGTCGTCGTGCATCGCGCCATGCCAGGCCATGAGGCCCACAGGCAACTCGCCCGGGGCGTGGCAGGGCAGGCTGATGCCGCAGCCGTCCAGTGTATTGACCGCGCTGGTGTTGCGCAACAGCAAGGCATTGACCCTGAAAAATTCAGCATCACGAGAGACCCCTGGGGCCACATCACGGATGCGCGGCGCCGCAATCGGGGTGGTGGGCGAGAGCACCGCATCGAAAGTGTGCAGCGCTTTGTTCATGCGTGCCATCCAGTCGCGGCGGGCGTGCAGCAAGTCGATGTAGTCGTGTGCCATCATGTGTGCGCCGCGCTGGATGCGCTGAGCGACGCGCGGATCGTAGCGTTCAGCGTTTTGGGCGAGGAGTTGACGGTGCCATGCATAGCTCTCTGCGGGGCTGAAGCCACCGGTGCTCATCATCGGGCCGAGTTCTTCCAGTTCGGTCAGTGCGATCTCTTCGATCTGCGCCCCGGCGCGGCGCAAGACCGCCAGGCTGCGATCAAAGGCCCGTGCCACATGCGCATCCATGTGGTCTTGCATCAGGCTGCGCACCACGGCCAGGCGGTAGTTGGACAAAGGTTTGTCAGAAATAGGCACTTGACGCTGGGACAGGATTTCGTGCGCCAAGATGGCGTCGCGCACGGTGCGGGTGAGGGCGCAGACGGTGTCCAGTGTGCTGGACAAGGGCAGGGCACCGTCGGTGGGCACAAGTTGCGCAGTGTTTTTGAAACCCACGATCCCGTTCATGGCGGCAGGAATGCGAATCGAGCCCCCAGTATCAGAGCCCAGGCCAATGAAGGCAGCTCCGGTGGCCACCGAGACGGCCGCGCCCGAGCTGGAGCCGCCGGGGACGTGGGGCTCGTTTGGCTCTCCCACAGGGCTATCGCTTCGGGCGTCCCAGGCACATGGCGTGCCGTGATGCGGGTTCACGCCCACGCCCGAAAAGGCGAATTCGACCATGTTGGTGCGCCCGATCAGACCCGCGCCTGCCGCCCGCAAGCGGCGCACCGCCTCGGCGTCGCGAGCGGCTGGCGCGGCGCCTTGTAAGACCTGGGAGCCCGCCGCAGTCACTTGCCCCTGGACATCAAACAGGTCCTTCACCGAAATGGGCAGGCCGGCCAAAGGCCGTGAGGCGCTGTTGGCTGATGCGGTTTGCTGCGCGTCATCGGGGGTCAACAGAATGAAGGCATCCCGACAGGCGGGGCTTTGGGCCATCTCCAAGCAGGCTTGAACCACCGCTTGCGGGTGGATTTCACCATTCAAAATGGCTTGACGCGTGGCGATCAGGTCGGATTCCATTCAGATGGGCTCCATCAGGGTGACTCGGAATGCTATAATCCTAAGGCTTTGTGCAGCTTGGGTGCTGTCTCTTGCACTACGGGTGCAAAAGGCGCGTGCAGCTGAACCAAGTTCATCCGCAAACCCGTCCCATCAAGGTGTTGCGCCGACCCCGTCGGTGTGATCAGTGGACAGGATTTTAGACACAACCTTTGGAGTACTTTATGTCCGTTACCATGCGCGAAATGCTGGAAGCCGGTGTCCACTTCGGTCACCAAACCCGCTTCTGGAACCCCAAGATGGCCCCCTTCATCTTCGGCCACCGCAACAAAATTCACATCATCAACCTGGAAAAATCGCTGCCGATGTTCCAGGACGCGATCAAATTCGCGAAACAACTGTCTGCCAACCGCGGCACCATCCTGATGGTCGGCACCAAGCGCCAAGCCCGTGAGCTGGTGGCTGCTGAAGCCCAGCGCGCTGGCGTGCCTTTCGTTGACCAGCGCTGGTTGGGCGGCATGCTGACCAACTTCAAAACCGTCAAGACTTCGATCAAGCGTCTGAAGGACATGAAGGCTCAGCAAGAAGTCGGCCTCGATAGCCTGAGCAAAAAAGAACAACTGATGTTCAAGCGCGAGATGGAGAAGCTCGAAAAAGACATCGGCGGTATCCAGGATATGGCCACTTTGCCTGATGCGATCTTCGTGATCGACGTCGGCTACCACAAGATCGCCATCGCTGAAGCCAAGAAATTGGGCATCCCATTGATCGGCGTGGTGGACTCCAACCACTCGCCCGAAGGCATCGACTACATCATCCCCGGTAACGACGACTCGGCCAAGGCCGTGGCTTTGTACGCCCGTGGCATCGCTGACGCCATCATCGAAGGCCGCGCCAATGCAGTCAACGACGTGGTCAAGGCTGTGACCGAAGGCGCTGACGAATTCGTTGAAGAAGCCAACGCTTCTGCCTGAGTTCGCAAGACTCGACGAAAGGGGCTTTGTGGCCCCTTTTTTTTAATCTGACTTTTAGACTGAATACGGAGAAATCAAATGGCTGCAATTACCGCAAGCATGGTCGCTGAACTGCGCGCAAAAACCGACGCCCCCATGATGGAGTGCAAAAAAGCCCTGACCGAAGCCGATGGCGACATGGCCAAAGCAGAAGAACTGCTGCGCGTCAAGCTGGGCACCAAAGCCGGAAAGGCCGCATCGCGCGTGACCGCTGAAGGCGTGGTGACCAGCTTCGTCAATGGCACCACCGGCGCCATGATTGAAGTCAACTGCGAAACCGACTTCGTGACCAAGAACGACAGCTTCCTGGCTTTGGCCAATGCCGCTGCCAAGCTGGTGGCTGAGCACAACCCTGCTGACATCGCTGCATTGGGCGAGTTGCCTTACAGCCAGGACGGTTTCGGCCCCACTTTGGAAGAAGTGCGCAAAGGCCTGATCGGCAAGATCGGCGAAAACATGAGCTTCCGCCGTTTCAAGCGTGCCGCTGGTGGCGCCAAGATCGCGAACTACCTGCACGGCACCCGCATCGGCGTGTTGGTCGAGTACGAAGGTGACGAAACCGCTGCCAAAGACGTCGCCATGCACGTGGCCGCCATGAAGCCTGTGTCTTTGACCAGCGCCGAAGTGCCTGCCGAATTGATCGAAAAAGAGCGCTCGGTCGCTGCTGCCAAGGCCGTCGAGTCGGGCAAGCCTGCCGACATCGCAACCAAGATGGTTGAAGGCTCGGTGCAAAAGTACCTCAAAGAAGTGTCTTTGTTCAACCAGTCTTTCGTCAAGAACGACAAGCAGACCGTTGAGCAAATGCTCAAGGCTGCCGGTACCACAGTGAGCGCTTTCACTTTGTACGTTGTGGGCGAAGGCATCGAGAAGAAGGTCGACGACTTCGCTGCTGAAGTGGCTGCCCAAGTGGCTGCTGCTCAAGCGGCTGCTTAAGTTGCTTTCACCTCGTCATCCCATCGTTCGTTTCCATATTGAAGGAGTCCATCATGTCCGAAGCCAAGCCAGCCTTTAAGCGCATCTTGCTCAAGCTGTCCGGCGAGGCCCTGATGGGGGATGACGCGTTCGGTATCAACCGCGCCACCATCGTCCGCATGTCCGAAGAAATCGCCGAAGTCACCCGACTTGGCGTTCAGGTGGCGGTGGTGATCGGTGGCGGCAATATTTTTCGCGGCGTTGCCGGTGGTGCTGTCGGCATGGACCGTGCCACAGCCGATTACATGGGCATGCTGGCCACTGTGATGAACTCCTTGGCCCTGGCCGATGCCATGGACAAGGCCGGTTTGACCGCGCGTGTCATGTCGGCCATCGGCATTGACCAGGTGGTCGAGCCTTATGTGCGCCCCAAAGCTTTGCAGTACCTGGAAGAGGGCAAAGTGGTGGTGTTTGCGGCCGGTACCGGCAACCCTTTCTTCACGACCGATACAGCCGCTGCTTTGCGCGGCGCGGAAATTGGGGCCGAAATGGTGCTTAAGGCCACCAAGGTCGATGGCGTGTACACCGCCGATCCCAAGAAGGATGCTTCGGCCACCCGTTACAGCACAATCAGTTTTGACGAAGCCATTTCGCGCAACCTGGGCATCATGGATGCCACCGCATTTGCCTTGTGCCGCGACCAGAAGCTGCCCATCAAGGTGTTTTCGATCATCAAGAATGGCGCTTTGAAGCGCGTGGTGATGGGCGAAGACGAAGGCACACTGGTTTATGCTTGATCCCGTGCTGACGAGGAGAACCCCATGACGATTGCTGACATCAAGAAAACAACCGAAACCAAGATGGAACAGTCCATCGCGGCGTTCAAGAATAACCTGACCAAAATCCGCACGGGCCGTGCCAATCCGGCTTTGCTGGACACCATCCACGTGGATTACTACGGATCGCCTGTGCCCTTGTCACAAGTGGCCAACGTGTCCTTGATGGATGCGCGCACGATCAGTGTGCAGCCTTGGGAAAAAGGCATGGGTGCCAAGATCGAAAAAGCCATCCGTGAAAGCGAATTGGGCTTGAACCCCGCATCCATGGGTGATCTGATCCGTGTGCCGATGCCGCCCATGAGCGAAGAGCGCCGCAAGGAAATGACCAAGCTGGCCCGCACCGAAGGCGAGAACGGCAAGATCGCCATCCGCAATTTGCGCCGCGACGCCAACGAATCGGTCAAGAAACTGGTCAAGGACAAACTGGCTTCGGAAGACGATCAAAAGCGTGCCGAAGCCGATGTGCAAAAATTGACCGACAAGCGCATGACCGAGATCGATCAATTGGTGGCCGCCAAAGAACAAGAGATCATGGCGGTCTGAGTTTGCGAACAATGCCGTGGCCATCCACGGTCTGAATGGCCGCCCTTTGGCGGCCTTTTTTCTGGAGAAAGCATGCTCAAGCAAAGAATCATCACTGCACTGGTCTTGCTGGCCCTGTTGCTGCCCGCCTTGTTTGCGGCCAATCCTTGGCCATTCATGGCCTTGACAGTGCTGATGATCGCTGCGGGGGCGTGGGAGTGGGGGCGCCTGAACGCCATGGGGCCGCTGTGGTCCTGGGTGGGGGCGTTGGTGGCTTTGGCACTGTGTGGCTTGGCCCAGCGTTCGGGTTGGGTGCAGGCGAGCCCGCCGCAGCTTTGGTTGCTGGCCGGGGCCGGCTGGGTCCTGCTTGGCGCTTGGATGATTCGCCGTGGCGTGACTGCATGGGCCTTGTGGCCGAAGACCTGGCGTTGGTTGGTCGGCTTGTGTTTGTTGGCCATGGCCTGGCTGGCCATGGCGCAAGCCCATCAACGCGGCGTGAATTTCCTGTTGTCGGTTTTGGTTCTGGTGTGGGCAGCGGACGTGTTTGCGTATTTCTTTGGTCGTGCCTTGGGCGGCCGTTTCGTGCGCGTGAAGCTGGCACCCAGCATCAGCCCCGGCAAAAGCTGGGAAGGCGTCTTTGGAGGGATGCTGGGCGTGACGCTGGTGGCCTTGATCTGGGCGGAGGTGGACCGCCGCTGGGCTGTGCCGAATTTGAGTTTTTATTCCGTGCTGCTGGCCAAAGGGGCTTGGGTGGCTTGGCCTGCCTTGCTGTTCATGTGCGCCATGAGTGTGGTGGGTGACCTGGTCGAGTCGCTGGTCAAACGCAGCGCAGGCATGAAAGACAGTTCGGGTTTGTTGCCCGGGCATGGCGGTGTGCTGGACCGTGTCGATGCCTTGCTGCCGACCTTGCCGCTGGCCATGATGCTGGTGGCCTGGATTTGATGGAGACACCTGACATGAGCCGCAAGCAAAACATCACCCTGTTGGGTTCTACCGGGTCCATCGGGACCAGCACGCTGGACGTGCTGGCGCGCCACCCGGAGAAGTTTTCGGTTTACGCCTTGACCGCCTCCAGCCAGGTCGATTTGATGCTGACCCAGTGCGCCCAGTTTCGTCCCAAAGTGGCGGTGATGGCCAGGGAAGACGCAGGGCGTTTGCTGGCCGACAAAGTCAAGGCCGAAGGCTTGCCTGTGGTCGTGCGCTGGGGCCAGGCCGCGCTGGACGAGGTCTCGAGTGCACCCGAAGTCGATGCCGTCATGGCCGCGATCGTGGGGGCTGCAGGTTTGTCGCCTTGTTTGGCGGCGGCGCGTGCGGGCAAGCGCCTGCTGTTGGCCAACAAAGAGGCTTTGGTGGTCGGTGGCGAGGTGTTTTTGTCCGCCGTGCGCGAGGGCGGGGCGACGCTGCTGCCGATTGACAGTGAGCATTCGGCCATCTTCCAGTCCTTGCCGGAAGACCCAGCAACATGGCAACGCCGGGTTCACAAGATCATCCTCACGGCCTCCGGTGGTCCTTTCCGAGGTCGCGACCCATCGACACTCAGGGATGTGACGCCTGAGCAGGCCTGCGCGCACCCCAATTGGGTCATGGGTCGCAAAATCTCGGTGGATTCCGCCACCATGATGAACAAGGCACTGGAAGTGATCGAGGCGCGCTATCTGTTTGGCATGTCGCCCGATCGGCTGGAGGTGGTGATTCACCCGCAAAGCGTGATCCACTCGATGGTGCAGTACCAAGACAATTCGGTGGTCGCGCAGCTGGGAACGCCAGACATGCGTGTGCCGATCGCGTATGGCTTGAGTTGGCCCGAGCGGATGAACTCTGGTGCCTCGGCGCTCGATTTCCACGCACTGGCCGCCATGACGTTTGAAGCCATGGATGATCATGGCCATCCTCAACGCTTTCCGGGCATCCAGCTGGCTTGGGAGACGCTCAATGGCGCGCCGGGCAGCTGTGCCTTGCTCAATGCGGCCAATGAGATTGCGGTGGAGGCTTTCTTGAACCGGCAGATCCGGTTCGATGAGATTCATCGAGTCAATCGTTCGACACTGGATCGCTTAGTGTGTTCAGAACCGCGTGATTTAAACGATTTGTTTGAGCTCGATCGGCGTGCGCGTGAGTCGGCCCGATCGATCGTCGCAGACCTGAGAATTTGAGCGGGTTTTACCCCTTGTCACGTCTGTTTGTCGCAGGCCTTCATGAGTCCTGAGATATGATCTTCCAGATCATCGTAAAAGCCTCAACGCACGAGATATGCTGTGCAAACCTGCATCCCATTGAGGCAGTCGGGTGCCCCGTATACAGATTGCCAGTGCTTTGATCAACAAGTTTTGAGGCACTTTGCGTGTTTTGATCTCCGCTCTTTTCTCTTCAGTGGATCGTCCATGAATTTTTCATTTATCCGTTCGCGTGTGAATCCAGCTGCGCTCACATTGCTGTCTACAGTATTGGCATGTTTGCCAGCTTGGGCTGTTGATCCGTTCACTGTCAGAGATATCCGGGTTGAAGGCTTGCAGCGGATTGAACCCGGGACGGTGTTTGCGTCTTTGCCCTTTAGAGTGGGTGACCAATATACCGATGACAAAGGTGCAGCCGGTATTCGCGCTTTGTTTGCGCTGGGCTTGTTCAAAGATGTCCGCCTGGAAACCCAGGGCGATGTGCTGGTGGTCGTGGTGGAAGAGCGGCCATCAGTTGCCGCCGTTGAATTCATTGGCCTGAAAGAGTTTGACAAAGATGTGCTGTTCAAGGCACTTAAAGAGGTGGGCTTGGCAGAAGGCCGGCCTTATGACAAAGCATTGGCAGATAAAGCCGAACAGGAACTCAAGCGCCAATACATCAGTCGCAGCCTTTATGGGGCCGAGGTGGTCACAACAGCGACGCCGATCGACAGAAATCGCGTCAATCTGAGTTTCACCATCACCGAAGGCGGGCCGGCCAAAATCAGTCAGATTGAAATTGTCGGTAACAAGGCGTTTTCTTCCGAAACTTTGCGTGATCAACTCAATCTGGACACGGGCGGCTGGATGAGCTGGTACACCAAATCGGATCGGTATTCCCGTACCAAGCTCAATGGTGACCTAGAGACATTGCGTTCTTACTATTTAGCCCGCGGCTATCTGGAGTTTCGAATTGATTCGACACAAGTTGCGATGTCGCCTGACAAGCAACAGATGTCGATCACCATCAACATCAATGAAGGCGAGCGGTTTGTTGTCTCAGGTGTCAAGCTGGATGGCAATTACCTCGATAAGGAAGAAGAATTCAAGTCGTTGGTCAAGATCAAGGCGGGTGAGGCTTATAACGCTGAAACTGTAGCGGAAACGACCAAGGCCTTCACCGATTACTTTGGCAAGTTTGGATTTGCTTTTGCGCGTGTGGAAGCCAAACCGATCATCGATCGTCAAAACAACCGTGTGCAGTTTGTGTTGCAGGCAGAACCCTCACGCCGTGCCTATGTGCGCCGCATTTTGGTGGCAGGCAACAACCGAACCCGCGATGAAGTGATTCGCCGTGAATTTCGTCAGCTGGAAGCTGCCTGGTATGACGGCGACAAGATCAGCCTGTCACGTGATCGTGTGAACCGTTTGGGTTATTTCACCGAAGTCAATGTCGATACGCAAGAGATTCCGGGATCTCCAGATCAGGTGGATTTGCTGTTCACCGTTGCAGAAAAACCAACAGGCAGTGTGTCATTGGGGGCAGGATTTTCATCGACCGAGAAGATTGCTCTGAGTTTTGGTATCCAGCAGGAAAATGCTTTCGGTTCTGGAAATTATTTGGCCTTGCAGGTCAATACCAGCAAATACAACCGAAATTATGTGTTGAGCACGACTGATCCATATTTCACACAGAACGGTATTTCCAGATCCATCGACTTGTTTCAACGTACGACACGGCCTTATTTGGGCGACTTGAATGCCTACAGTTTGGTGAATTCAGGTGTCGGTTTGCGTTTCGGTGTCCCTGTGACCGAGACCGATCGTGTGTTTGTGGGGGCGAATTTCGAGCAGACGCAAATTGTCACTGGCACAGGTCTGCCTGTTGAATACCAGAACTACGCGGATAAATTTGGTGCCACAAGTACTGCGGTACCTTTGACTGTCGGTTGGGCGCATGATGCACGTGACAGTGCCTTGGTGCCCACCAAAGGAAGTTTGCAAAGTTTCACGGCAGATGTGAGTGTGGCCGGTGATGTCCGCTATGCGCGAACCAATTACAAGTTTCAGCAATACATACCGCTGAATAAGAAATATACCTTTGCGTTCAATACGGATTTAGGCTGGGGGCAGGGTTTGAAGGGGCAGGACTATCCACTGTTCAAGAACTTCTATGTTGGTGGTCTGGGCAGTGTGCGTGGCTTTGAGCAGTCAACCTTGGGCCCCAAGTCATCCACGACGGGCATCTATCTCGGGGGGCCAAAGAAAGTGGTGTTCAACGCCGAGTTCATCACGCCGTTTCCAGGCGCCGGTAATGACAAAACATTGCGCATGTTCGCTTTCACCGATGTTGGGCGTGCGTTTGGTCAAGATGAAAATGTGTCCTTTAGTCAGCTTCGGGCTTCAGCTGGTATCGGTTTGAGCTGGATTTCACCCATGGGACCTTTGCGCTTTTCGTATGGCGTCCCGATTCGTCAGCAGACTGGCGATAAAATCCAAAAACTTCAATTCCAAATCGGAACTTCCTTCTAATGAAAACGTTTCGCCAACATTTCGCACTTGCACTGATTGCAGGTATCGCAGCCTTCTCTTCTGTCGCCCAGGCTCAGGACTTCAAGCTGGGCTTCGTGAATACCGAACGCATCTTCCGGGAAGCCGCTACAGCCAAACAGGCCCAAGCCAAGCTGGAGCAAGAGTTTTCGCGTCGCGAAAAAGAACTGGTGGAGGCTGGCAATACCTTGAAGCTGGCCTCTGAAAAATTCGAACGCGAAGCGCCAACTTTGGCCGAGTCGCAGCGCACGGCGCGTCAGAAACAATTGATTGAGCAAGACCGTGAATTTCAGCGCAAGCGTCGGGAATTCCAGGAAGATTTGAATGCCCGCAAAAACGAAGAGCAGCAAATCGTTGTTGAGCGCGCCAACCGTGCGGTCAAGCAAGTGGCTGAGTCAGAAAAATACGATGTGATCTTCCAGGAAGCGGTTTACATCAACCCCAAGCACGACATCACAGAAAAAGTCATCAAGGCGCTCAATGCCTCTGCTGGCAAATAACAGGTTTTGACCTGTCGGAGATGGCGTCGTTGAAACTCAGCTCGATCGTAGAGGCACTTGGTGGCCAGTTGCTGGGTGATGCGAATCTGCAGATTGCCGGCTTGGCGCCTTTGCAAACCGCACGCGCAGACCAGATCAGTTTTTTAAGTCATCCCCGTTACCAGAATCAGCTGGCAACCAGTCAGGCAGGTTGCGTGATTGTGTCGCCTGCTTTTGAGTCGTTCGTGGTCGATCGCCGTGCAGCGATCGTGGCCGACGATCCGTACCTCTACTTTGCACGTTTGACGCGTCTGTGGAAGCGCGAACACCGACAACAAACGGGCGTGCGAGTTCACCCCAGTGCGGTGATTGATCCTTTGGCGCAGGTTGCTGACGATGCGGTGATTGGTCCGCTATGTGTGATTGAACGCGGTGCCTCTGTGGGGCCTGGCTCGGTGCTCAAGTCGCGCGTGACACTGGGCGAGGACTGTGTCGTTGGCGCGCGCTGTCTGTTGCATTCGGGCGTGGTGATCGGCGCCGATGGTTTTGGATTTGCCTTGCACCAAGGTCAATGGGAAAAAATTGAGCAACTAGGCGCTGTACGCATTGGTGATGATGTTGAAATTGGCGCCAACACCTGCATTGATCGCGGCGCATTGGACGACACAGTCATTGAAGACGGCGTCAAACTCGATAACCTGATTCAGATCGGGCACAACGTGCACATCGGCAAGCACACCGCCATGGCCGGGTGTGTCGGCGTTGCGGGCAGTGCCCGCATTGGTGCGCATTGCACGGTGGGTGGTGGCGCGATTGTGCTGGGTCATTTGACCGTGGCCGACCATGTGCACATTTCTGCGGCCTCTGTGGTCACCCGATCGATTGCTCAGCCCGGCCAGTACACCGGCATGTTCCCACTCGACAGCAATGCCAACTGGGAAAAGAACGCGGCCAGTCTCAAACAACTCTCGCGCTTGCGTGACCGCATCAAAGCGCTGGAAATTGACATTCAAAATAACAAGGAAAACTAGACCATGATGGACATCCACCAAATCCTCAAGCAATTGCCCCACCGCTATCCCATTCTTTTGGTTGATCGCGTTTTGGAGCTGGAAAAAGGCGTGCGCATCAAGGCGCTGAAAAATGTGTCTATCAACGAGCCGCATTTTCTGGGTCACTTTCCACACCGTCCCGTCATGCCGGGTGTGCTGATGCTCGAGGCTTTGGCACAGGCTGCAGCACTGCTCGCTTTTGACACCCTGGGCGAGACGCCGGACGACCAGACGGTTTATTACTTTGCGGGCATCGATGGTGCGCGTTTCAAACGCCCTGTGGAGCCGGGTGATCAGTTGATTCTGGAAGTCGAGCTGGATCGCATGAAGGCGGGCATCTTCAAGTTCAAGGCGCGTGCCAAAGTGGGTGACGAGATCGCCACCGAAGCCGAGCTGATGTGCACCATGCGCAAAATCCCTCAGGCCTGAGCACCATGAGCAAGATCCATCCAACGGCCATCATCAGCGCGGGCGCTGAGCTCGACAGCTCGGTGACCGTCGGGCCTTACAGTGTGATCGGTCCGCACGTGCGCATTGGCGCGGGCAGCACAGTGGCCAGCCACTGCGTGATCGAAGGCCACACCACGATTGGCCGTGACAACCGGATTTTCCAGTTCAGCTCTTTGGGCGCCGTGCCGCAAGACAAGAAATACAACAACGAGCCTTGTGAGCTGGTCATCGGAGACCGCAACACCATCCGCGAGTTTTGCACTTTCAACATCGGCTCGCCCGGTGACCGCGCCGTGACCTCGGTGGGCAATGACAACTGGATCATGGCGTATGTGCATCTGGCCCATGACTGTGTGGTCGGCAACCACACCATCTTTGCCAACAACACGCAATTGGCGGGTCATGTGGAGGTGGACGACTGGGTGATTCTGGGGGGCTTCACGGTGGTGCACCAGTTTTGCCGCATCGGTGCGCACAGCTTCACCGCCATGAACTCCTTGCTGTTCGCCGATCTGCCGCCTTTTGTGATGGCACAAGGCCAACCAGCCCAAGCGCGTTCGATGAACTTTGAAGGTTTGCGTCGCCGAGGTTTCTCGCCTGCACGCATCAGCGCCGTCAAAGCCATGCACAAGGCGCTTTACCGCGACGGCTTGTCTTTGGCAGATGCCATGGCACGCATTGCTGGCCTGACTGCGCAAACGCCAGAGGCCGCAGAGGATGTGAAGATGATGCTGGATTTTCTGTCCACCGCCTCGCCGCAGCGCGGCATTGTGCGTTGATCACCGATGTCTGATGCTCAGGTGCCAGCGCAGCAGGCCCCTTCGGGGGCCTTGTCCTTTGGCATGGTGGCTGGTGAAGCCTCGGGCGATCTGCTGGCGGGTTTGCTGATTCAAGGTTTGCGGCAACGCTGGCCACAGGCCCATGGCTTTGGCATTGGCGGCCCCCGCATGGCCGCCTTGGGCTTTGATGCCTGGTGGTCCCACGAGCGCCTGGCCGTTCGCGGTTATGTGGAAGTATTGCGTCACTACCGCGGCATTGTGGCCATCCGTGAGCAACTCAAGCAGCGGCTTTTGGCCTCGCCCCCCGACGTGTTCATCGGGGTGGATGCCCCCGATTTCAATCTGGATCTGGAAGCCCAGCTCAAAACCGCAGGCATTCCCACGGTGCATTTCGTGTGTCCCTCCATCTGGGCGTGGCGACCCGAGCGCATTGAAAAAATCCAGCGCAGCGTGGACCACATGCTGTGCATTTTCCCGTTTGAGCCCGAGTTGCTGGCACGCTCAGGCATTGAGGCCACCTACGTGGGCCATCCGTTGGCGCAAACCATTGCCATGACGCCAGACCGTGCGGCGGCTCGTCAGGCGCTGGGCCTGGATGCAGATCGCCCTGTGGTCGCTTTGCTGCCCGGCAGCCGTCAATCGGAGATAGAGCATCTGGTGCCCCGCTTCATCCAGGCGGCGCAGATCATGCAGAAGAAGCAGCCGTCACTGCAGTTCGTCTTGCCCGCGATCCCCAGTTTGCTGGCGGTGGTGCAAAAGCTGGTGGACGCACAAGGCGGCTTGAAAGGGCTCCAAGTGCTGACTGGACAATCGCACCAGGCGCTGGCCGCCTGCGATGTGACCTTGATTGCCAGTGGCACGGCGACGCTGGAGGCGGCTTTGTTCAAGCGACCGATGGTCATTGGGTACCACATGAACTGGCTCAGCTGGCAGATCATGAAGCGCAAGAAGTTGCAACCCTGGGTGGGCTTGCCCAACATCTTGTGCCAAGACTTTGTGGTGCCCGAATTCATCCAGGACCAGTGCACCCCCGAAGCGCTGGCAGCGGCCACCCTCGATTGGCTGGCTCAGCCGGATCGTGTGGATGCATTGCAGACCCGTTTTCAGCAGCTGCACCAGACCTTGCAGCGCGACACCGTAGATTTGGCGACCCATGCCCTCGAAAAAGTCCTGGGTGCTTGAGCAAGCGCCATTGAATTTTGATGTACCCGGTCTGATGGCCGGTGTGGATGAGGCTGGCCGCGGCCCTTTGGCCGGTCCCGTCGTGGCGGCGGCGGTGATCCTGGACGATTTGCATCCGATCGCCGGTTTGAACGACTCGAAAAAGCTCACCGCCAAACGCCGCGAAAAATTGTTCGATGAAATCAAAGCCAAGGCTTTGTGCTTTTCGATTGCCCAAGCCTCAGTGCAGGAGATTGACGAGATCAACATCTTGCAAGCGACACTGCTGGCCATGAAGCGGGCGGTCGAAGGCTTGCGCCTCAAGCCCGTGAAAGTGTTGGTGGACGGCAACCGTTTGCCTGCCATCGACATCCGCGCAGAAGCGATTGTTCAAGGCGATGCCTTGGTGCCAGCCATTTCGGCGGCATCCATCTTGGCCAAAGTGCACCGCGATCGGCTTTGCGAGCAGATGCACGCCCAGTACCCGCAATACGGTTTTGATCAACACAAGGGCTATGGAACAGCCGTTCACCTGGCGGCTCTGCAAGCGCATGGCCCCGCCGAATGCCACAGACTGACTTTTGCCCCGGTGGCCAGGAGTGTTCGATGAATCTGATCACCTCGCGTGACAACCCCCTGGTCAAGTCCATACGCCGCCTCGCACAAGACAGCTCGGCCTACCGCAAGGCCGGACAGTTCTGGTTGGAAGGTGACCATTTGTGCCGTGCAGCCGTGCAGCGTGGCGTGCGCCCTTTGCAGGTGGTGTTGACCGAGTCCTTTTGGCAAGAGCAGGGCGTCGAATGGGCGGCGCACGGCGGCCAGTTGATCGTCATGCCGGATGCCTTGTTCGCCACTTTGAGCGGTCTGGAGTCACCCGCCCGCATGGGCTTTGTGGTGGCCTGGTCTGACCAAGCCGAGGTGTTGCCAGATGCTTCCACAGTGATCTTGGACCGCTTGCAAGATGCCGGCAATGTGGGGGCGATCCTGCGCTGCGCCTCGGCCTTTGGTTATCGCCAGGTTCTGGCCATCAAAGGCACCGCTGCCTTGTGGTCACCCAAAGTCCTTCGTGCGGGCATGGGCGCGCATTTTGGCCTGCATCTGGTGGAGTCGGCCAGCTTTGCCGATGTGGCGGCCTTGACAGTGCCTGTTCTGACCACCAGTTCCCATGGCGGCTCTTTTTTGCACGAGCTTTTGAAAAATGGGCAGTTGCAGCCGCAGTGCGCCTGGCTGTTTGGCCATGAAGGGCAGGGCGTGAGCGAAGCTTTGATGTCGCATGCCCGCCAGATGGTTCGCATCGCACAACCGGGGGGTGAAGAGTCCCTCAACGTGGCAACAGCGGCGGCCATTTGTCTGCACGCCAGTGCTACGGCTTGAATTTGAACGCTTTTGCATGCCTGGCCTGGATTTGGTGAGGGTATTTGTCAGGGTTTTCGAGGTGGTCCTCGGCTATAATGAGAGGCTTTCCCGCATCAACCCGTACGCCACAGTCCATCCTAGGCCCATTCCTCGAACAAGCAGCCAAAAAGAGACTTGATCTCTGATGCGCGCTGAGGCGTACCCGAACTATTCCGGAGAACCCAGTGCTTTTGTCTCTTCAGGGAACCTTCCCGCCCGCCATCTTGGCGCTCGCAGACGGCACGGTCTTTATCGGCAACTCGATTGGAGCCACTGGCTCCACAGTCGGCGAAGTGGTGTTCAACACCTCGCTCACCGGCTACCAAGAAATCCTCACCGACCCCAGCTACTGCCAGCAGATCGTCACCTTGACGTACCCGCACATCGGCAACTACGGCGTCAACACGGAAGACATCGAGGCCGACCAAGTCCACGCCGCAGGCTTGATCATCAAAGACTTGCCGCTGATCGCGAGCAACTTTCGCTCCAGCCAAACCCTGTCGTCCTATCTGGCCGATGCCGGCACAGTCGCCATTGCCAACATCGACACCCGCCAACTCACCCGCATCTTGCGCACCAAGGGTGCCCAAAACGGCGCGATCGTGGGCTTGACCAAAGGCCAAGAAGTCACGCAAGCCTTGATTGACCAAGCCGTGGCTGCCGCCAAAAGCGCGCCTAATATGGCGGGTCTCGATTTGGCTCAAAAAGTCACAGTGTCCAAGTCGTACGAGTGGACGCAAACCGAGTGGAAGCTGGGCGAAGGCTACGGCAGTTTGACCGCGCCCAAGTTCCATGTGGTGGCTTATGACTTCGGCGTGAAGAAAAACATCTTGCGCATGTTGGCCGAGCGCGGCTGCAAAGTCACTGTCGTGCCCGCCAAAACACCCGCCGCCGAGGTGCTCAAATACAAGCCCGATGGTATCTTCTTGTCCAATGGCCCTGGCGACCCACAGCCTTGCGACTACGCCATTGCTGCGGCAGCCGAGTTGATCGAAACCGGTATCCCCACCTTCGGCATTTGCCTGGGTCACCAGATCATGGCTTTGGCCAGTGGTGCCAAAACTTTCAAGATGAAGTTCGGCCACCACGGCGCGAACCACCCTGTGAAAGACCTCGACTCCGGTCGCGTGTCCATCACCAGCCAAAACCACGGTTTTGCGGTGGACGAGAAATCATTGCCCGCCAACTTGCGCGCCACCCATGTGTCCTTGTTTGACGGCACCTTGCAGGGCCTGGCCCGCACCGACAAGCCAGCGTTTTGTTTCCAGGGTCACCCTGAAGCTTCGCCCGGCCCGCACGACATTGCTTACCTCTTTGACCGCTTCATCAACCTGATGGAGGCGAAATAACATGCCAAAGCGCACCGACCTCAAAAGCATCCTCATCATTGGCGCCGGCCCGATCATCATTGGTCAGGCTTGCGAGTTCGACTACTCCGGCGTGCAGGCTTGCAAAGCCTTGCGTGAAGAGGGCTACAAAGTCATCCTGATCAACAGCAACCCTGCGACGATCATGACCGACCCGGCCACGGCCGACGTGACCTACATCGAACCCATCACCTGGCAAACGGTCGAGAAGATCATTGCCAAAGAGCGTCCCGATGCCATCTTGCCCACCATGGGCGGCCAGACCGCGCTCAATTGCGCTTTGGACCTGTGGCACAACGGCGTGCTCGAGAAGTACAAAGTCGAGCTGATCGGTGCCACACCCGAAGCCATCGACAAAGCCGAAGACCGCCTGAAGTTCAAAGATGCCATGACCAAGATCGGTCTGGGTTCTGCACGCTCGGGCATTGCCCACAGCATGGACGAAGCCTGGGACGTGCAAAAGCGCGTCGGTTTCCCCACCGTCATTCGCCCCAGCTTCACGCTCGGTGGCACCGGCGGCGGCATCGCCTACAACCCCGAAGAATTCGAGACGATCTGCAAGCGCGGTCTGGAAGCATCGCCAACCAATGAGCTGCTGATCGAAGAATCGCTGCTCGGCTGGAAAGAGTACGAGATGGAAGTGGTGCGCGACAAGGCGGACAACTGCATCATCATCTGCTCGATCGAAAACCTGGACCCCATGGGTGTGCACACCGGTGACTCGATCACCGTGGCGCCTGCACAGACGCTGACCGACAA